>Ga0105245_10002188_pt1 | contig 17716 bp, 30 predicted proteins | sample KBSM54metaG_FD_81523 | JGI IMG/M metagenome (GOLD analysis project Ga0105245, IMG submission 81523) | Miscanthus rhizosphere microbial communities from Kellogg Biological Station, Michigan, USA - KBS M5-4 metaG | ecosystem: Host-associated > Plants > Roots > Rhizosphere > Soil | place...
GATGAGGTCATTGGCTTTTTCGATTACTCGCTCGACCATAATTTCTCGACCGAGCCGGTCGCGGTGATGGGCACTTTCTACGTCAAGAAACCGCACCGCAGATCTGCCGTGCCGATGATCCTGCTTGAGCTGGCGATCGCCCAGATGCAGGCGGACGGCGCCTGCGCGCTGCACGCGCCGATCACCTCGGAATCACTCTCCAGCCGGGCGCTGGAAAACACGTTTGCAAAATACGGCTTCACCGTCATCGGCACGATGATGGGGCGGGCTCTTTAGGCACGAAGGAGAGACTCCGATCGGCGGCAAGAAGCAAGACAACTCCGAAATGGTCGACATGCAGAAGGAGCAGGCGACCGAAGCGCGGCAGAAGGAGACCGACCGCCAGGCGCGCATCGATAAAGGTCTGGCCTCGATCAAGGCGGCGTTCGAAGGCTCGCCGGTGATGGCAACCAAGACCGGCAGCTATGACTGGTCCAATTTCAACAACGCGCAGAAGACTGCCGGCGGCCAGGCGGCGGGATTGCCGTCCGGCTACACCTACGTCAACACCGCCGGTGGCGGCACCGCAGTGGTGCCGACGTCGAGCGTGCAGGCGCAAGGCTATACAGGTGGTGGTTCCGGTCACGGCGGCGCCTCTGGCGGCGCCACCTACAGCCAGACCGGCACCGGCCGGGCCGGCGACCAGGGCAGTTTCAGCTACACCGGCGGCACTGGTTCAGGCGGCACCGTCAACACGGCGAAGTGGGCGGTCAAAGGTCCGGACGGCAAAATCTACCAGCCGGGCGAGGTCATTCCGACCTCGGAAGAGTACGCCACCGGCGAGACCAGCGGCGGCTTTGATGACGCGTTCTATGACAAGTTCAAGCAGTCGATCCTCGATTATTACATGCCGCAGGTCGAAGACCAGTACGGCAAGGCCAAGGATCAGACGACCTATGGCTTAGCCAGGGCGGGCACCTTGCAATCCTCCGCGGCGACCGATGAAGCCGCACGGTTGGCCAAGGAAAACGAGCTCAACCGCGCCAATGTTGTCAGCCAGGCGGATACGGGTGCCGCCGGTTTAAAAAGCCGCGTCGCGCAGGAGCAGGCCAAGGCGGAATCGACCTTGTACGCGACCGAGAATCCGGACGTCGCGACCAACCAGGCGCTGGCTGCGGTCAAGGATGTCAGTGTCGCGCAGCCCGAACTGACGCCGCTCGGCCAGATCTTCCAGACGGCTTTGATCGGTGGCGCCAACGCTTACACCGGTGCGCGCAATCAAAACCTGATCAATCAGTACAAGAAGAAGACTGGCTCCGGCACCACCGTCGTCTAGGAGGATACGACCATTTGCGACCCTATTACTTTAGGAACTCTGGCGATCGGCGCTGCCGGCACGGCAGCTAAATCGATCGGCTCGGCCAACGCGCAGAAGCAGCAGCAGCGCGAGTATGAAAGCTGGGTCGCGCAGCAGAACAAGAACCGGCAGCTCGAAAACCAGCGCCAGGAATCGCAGCGGCAGCAGGCCGAGGTCGCGCAGCAGAAGGGCGTCGCCGACGTTTCGGCCGAGAACCAGAAGGCGACGCAGGCGGCCGAGCAAGAACGGCTGAACGCGGCGCTGAACGAGGAAACGCAAACCAACACCGCGCAGCCGGACGCGCCGGCATCGATTGCCGATGCCAAGCTGACCGGCCAGCAGAGCGGCGGTGAAGTTTTCCAGAGCGATTTGGCGAAAAAGATCAGCGACGCGACAGCTAGCGCCAAGCAGCGCATCGGCGCGCTGGCGACGGCGCAAAGCTACGGCGGCTCGCAGGGCGGGCTCGGCACCGTCAACCCGATCAACCAGGCAAAAGCTGGCGCCGGCATCGATCTGGCCAACGAGAAGCGCCGGGGGTCGATGGGCGCTTACGGTGTCGAGCAGGCGGTCAGCCCAATCGACATCGAGTACTCCAACCCGATCGCCGACATCGCTTCGAGCTTCATGGGCGTCGGCGCGCAGCGGCTTGGCTCGATGTTCGCGGACTCTCTGGGGGCAGTCGGCGGCGGCTTGGGCGGCACGGCCGCCAGTAGCATTTTCCCGAACGCACCGAAGGCGCAGCCGGCAGCCACCAATAAAGATCCGTGGGGCGGATGGCGCACCAGCACAGGGATGTTCTGATGAAGCTCGGCCTGAAAATCGACGGTGCTTCCAGCGGCACCAACCTGGCCCAGCAATTGATGAGTGCGCTGACGCCGGATCCGATCACGGTTGCCAGGCTGAATGAGTCGGTGGCCAACATCGAGGCAGGGCGGATCAGGGACCGCTACAACCAAACGCTGACGGAAGCGGCGGAGGCCAAGGCGGCGCGCGAGCAGCAGGCTTTCAATGAGCAGACGGACGCGGCCGGTCGGCGGGTTAACATGGCGACCGACCTTTTGGTTCGTCCGCATCCTTCCGAGCCGCCGGTTCCGGTCGACATCGTCCAGACGCCGGCTCAGGTTGCCGCTGCTGATACGGTTGCGGCCAATGCCCCGCCGCTGTCGACCATCATGCCGGGGCAATCTCCCGGGAGTGCCAATCCGGACGAAAACCTTGCGCTCCAGTCGTGGTTGGCGCGCCAGCCCGGGGCCGAGCCGCCGGTGCCGGTTGACCTTTCAACCCAACCCGCAGCAGTGGCGGCCAAGGATCCGTGGAACGTCGTTGGGACGGGGTCGGCGCTGCCGTTTCCGGCGCCACAAGTCGATCCGAGCAAGGACGTTGCCATCACCAGTGCGTTCAAGAACCCGAACCTTCCGGCCGAGCCGCCGGAGGTTGTCGATCTCGACGCGCGGCGGCCGCTGAGCATTGTTTCGCCGCAGGACAAGGCTGCTGCCGCTGCCGCGGCCAGCAAGGCGCCGGGCGGTGCGGTTGACGACGGCCGGGGCAACATCATCACACCGGACGGTCGGACGCTGAGCAAAGCGGACATCAAGGCGCAGCTCTTGGTGGCAATGCGCGGCAACGATCCCGAGGGGCAGACCCGCTCGCTGCTCGGCCAGCTCGGCTTGATCTACAGCGACAATCCCGAAGATCTGAAGAAGGCGGCGGTGCTGCTTTCGGAGGATCCGACCAAGCTCGGTCCCCAAGGCAATGCGGATCAAGCCAAGGCGGAGGCAGAGCTACGCGAGAAGATCACCAAGCTGCCCGCCTACGCCGACCTGGCCAACAGCGAGAGCGTCTTCGCGAGCATGGTGGAGTCGGCGAAGTCGGACACCAAGGCCGCCAACATGGACTTGGTCTACGCCATCGCCACTTTGGAAGATCCCGGCTCGGTGGTGCGCTCGTCCGACGCCCTGATGGTGCAGCGTACGGGCGGCTTCTCCGGTGAGGTAGCGGCGGCGCTCTCCTACTTCAACGACAAGGGCGAGCTGACGCCGGACATGAAGCGCAACCTGCTGCAGGTCGCCGGCAATCGCTACGGCGCCTACAAGCAGGCGTTCGACCAGCAGATGAAGCAGTACCGCGGCATCGCCGAGCGGCAGGGCTTCGATCTGCGCAATGTGATTCCTGAGTTCCGCGACATCAAGCCGGACGAGCCAGCCAAAACGGACGAGCCGGCCGAACTGACACCCGCTCAGCAGAATGGCGACGAGCCGGTGCCGACCGGGACGGACGCTGACGGGCATCCGCAGTTCGACTTCTCCAAGATGAAGCTGTGGCAGAGGGACAAGTGGCTCGCGGCACATCCTGAATATAACACTGGGGGGCAGTGAGAAAATGGCGACCGTCGCCGAGCAGATCGCCGCCGACAATGCCCGCCGCAAGGCGCAGGCCGAGCAGGCCGCTGCAGTTCAGGCACAGCCAGGACCAACGCAGGCCAAGGCCGACCTGGCCCGCGCCCAAAGGGTCGAGGATCTCACCCGGCAGGCGGTCGGCAACGAGAACGCCGCCGGTGGCGGACTGTTCGGCTACGGTCCCGACACCAAGCTAATCGAGCACGGCGCCACGCTCGGTCTCGACGTGCCGCTGTCGGGATTGGTCTCCGGGCTCAACTTCTGGAGCAATCCAGGTTCGTCCTTCAGCGAACGCTATGAAGCCGGCGAGGAGGCGCGGCGGCGGCGGCTGAATATCTCCGAGGCCGAGGCTCCGCTGCCGGTCGCGCAGGAGCTTACCGGCACCATACTCAGCGGCGGGCCGGCGGGCGCGGCGAGAAACTTCGCGCTTGAGCAGGCGGGCCAGCGCGCTGTCGTGCCCACGGCGCAAAGCATTCTGCGTACTGCGGCCGAAGCTGGCGGCGTCGGCGCCGGCACCGGCTTTGTCCATGGCACAGCCACCGGCGAAGGCGACTGGCGCGACCGGGTGCTGCAGGGCGGCAAGGAAGCGCTGGTCGGTGGCGTTGCCGGCAGCACGCTCGGTGCCGGGGCACGGATGCTGCAGCCCGATGCCGCGCCGGCCGCCGCCCGTGTTGCTGCGGCCGACGAGTTCGGAATTCCGCTGACCCGCGGCCAGGCGACCAGCGACGTCGCCCAGCAGCGTGCCGAGCAGGAATTGATGCACGGCGCCAAGGGGGACGCGGCGCAGCGCGAGATGGCCGCCCACCGCGGCCGCGTCGAGACGGCCCGCGGCGCGGCGGTCGAGGATATTCGCGACCGTTTCTCGCCCTATCGCGGAGGCACCCAGGAAGAGAGCGGCCGACTGCTCAACGAGAGCGTTCGTCGCCGTGCTGAGCGGCTGCGTGCGGTCGGTGGCGGCCGCATCGATCAGGCGCTTGAGGCTGGCGCCGAGGTTGATGCCGGCCTGCTGCGCGATCTGCCCAATCGGCTGAATGCCCGCCTGGCCGGTCCCAACCCGCAGGTTCCGGAGCATTACATCGGCGTCAACACGCCGATCGCCGCCGAGGCGATGCAGCGGGTTGACGATTTTCTCAAGACGGTGCCGACCACGCCGAACACCCGCATCAGCCTGGCCGGTGTCAATCAGTTGCGCCGCAATTTGCTCAGCCTGACCGGCGCCAGCGACATCGACAACCGCGCGCTTTCGGCGATCAAGAGCGAGGTCGATAACTGGATCACCGACGTTGCCGGCTCAGACCCGGCGCTCGCCGACCTGCGTCACGGCAACCAGCTTTACCGTGAGGGCTCAGAGATCCTGCAGCCGCGCGGCCGTGACGTCACCCCGGCGCAGAAGAACGTTGCCAAGCTGGCCAGCGAGGACGCTGTCGGCCAAGACGCGGTCAAGCTGTTCAACGTCAATCAACGCGGCGGTGTCGGCGCGGAAGCCACACGCACGGCGAAAGAGCTGAGCGATCGCTTCGGCGCCAACTCGCCACAGATGCAGCGGGTCCGCGATATCTCCACCGTCTCGCTGCTGGAAGGCGGCCCGGAACTGGTCGGCAACCGGATCGACAATTTCCTGACCAAGAACAGAACCGCTGCCGAGGCGCTGTTCACGCCGGAGCAGCTCGCCGAGCTCGAACGCTTTCGCGACGTCTCGCGTAACCTGGTCTCTGATCCAACGGCGATGAACCGCGGCCAGTCCGGTTACGGCCCGATGAAGGCGATCCTGCGCAGCACGCTGGTCGGCGGCGGTGCCATCCTCGGCTCGCATCTTGGCGGTGGCGGATTGATCGGCGACGCGGCGTTGACTGCGGGCGGGGCACTGCTCGGCGACACTGCCGCCCGGGTTCAAGGCGCACGCGCCGTCAATCGTGCCCTGCAGCCGATCCCCAGCGGCCAGAGCCTGATTTCTGGCGCCACCAACGTCGCCCGTACAGCGCCGACGCTGATCGAGCAACAGACCATCGATCGGCTGCTTAGCCGGATCCCGCTGCTCGACGGCGCTCCGGCGGTGGTCGATGAAAAGCACAAGAGGCGGTAGTGGCGCTGCGGCTGGACCCTAACGGCGTTGCGGGGGCGATCGGCGCGCCGAAAGCCTTCATCATCCACCACACTGCCGGGCGCGGAACGCCGCAGGGCGTCATCGACACGCTCAACCAGCGCGGCCTTGGCGTGCAGTACATCATGGACCGCGACGGCAAGATCTATCAGGTCGGCGGCCCAGGCGAGAGCCAGATGCGGCCCGGCTCGGGGGTCGGCGCCGGTTTGTCGAACGCCAACACGGTCGGCATGGAGGTCATCGCCAAGGACGACAGCGACGTGACACCGGCACAGGTGGCGGCGGCGCGAGAGTTCGTCAACAAAACTTACCCAGGCATCGCGGTCTACGGCCACGGCCAAGTCAATCCTGGCCACAAGCAAGCGTCTGAGGGCATGACGATCGTCAATGCCATAAAGGGCATAGGCGGCGGCGACGGCGGCCAAGCGGTGGCAGCGGCCACTCCGGCGGCGGCTGAATCCTCGCCGGTAGCCGCAACCCTGGCGGCCAGCATCGCGCCGCCAGACCTGCTAGAAATGCCCGACTTTTCACGGTTCACCGATGCGGCTCCCCAACAGCGTGGCGGGTTGCGCGGTGATGGGAGCGGTGGAGCGGTAACACCGCCGCCCGCCGCTCCCGCTGCACCCTTTACCGAGCTCGCCGCGGCGACCCCGGTGCCGTCATTCGCGCCGTTACCACTCCCAGCGACGCCGGTGGCACCGGGTGCGGGCGGGCTGGGCAACCTGTTCAAGGTGGCACCCGCGATCGGCCAAGCGGCGCTGGCGCAGGCGACCGACACCGGCCAGGCCAAGCAGCTACGGAGACGCGCCTGATGCCGACGCTGGCTGAAACGCTCGCTAACGCGGTGGTGCCGGGCAACATCGATTTGCTGCGGCGCCCCCAAGTCCGTCTGCCAGACGGATCAATCGCCACGGTGCGCTCGATGTCGACCGACCTCGGCAACGGGTTGGAGACCTTGCTGCCGACGATCGGTCCGAACGGCGAGGATCTCAGCAATCAAGAGGCCATCGAGCTGTTCCGCCGCACCGGCAAGCATCTCGGTCAGTTCCGCGACGTGCCGACCGCCGACGCCTACGCCCAGCGCCTGCACGAGGAACAGCAGCTGCTCTACGCGCCGCGGGAGAAGTACTGATGCCGACCCCGCTCGAAACCCTCGGCCAGATATTCTCCCAGGCACTGCGCAACGATCAACCGATCGCCAATCCGCTTCAGCCTGGCCGGCTGAGTAGCAATGTCGATCTTGCTACGGCCGCGCAGCAGGCGGCGCCGACACTGGCCGAGCTGACGCAGCAATTTGTCACGCCGGAAGGCCATCGCTATCCGACCCCCTACGTCTCCAACTGGGATGTCCTCCACAAGCGGCACCTGATGGACCCGACGCCGGTCGCGCAGCAGGACGCCGAGGCGTTGGTCACTGACGTACCGGAGGTGCTGTCACAGCAGATACGCTCGCCAGACGTGCCCGAGATGGGTTTTGTCCAGAACCCCGGCACCTTCATTCGCTCGCAGGACAGGAACCGTCACCTGGTCAGCAATGCTGCCCCGGCTCAGCTGCCGCCCGGCGCGGCCTCGGCGTTCAGTGGCGCGGTGCTGCCGGTGGTTAACCCGCCTGAGACCGTCTTCCGGCCCGGGCTGCGCTACGCCCCCTGGAACCTGCGGAGAGGGTGATGGCTGTCAGTCTGCTCGACGCCCTACTCAGGAATGAAAGCGGTGGCCGCAACGTCCCCAACGTCAACCAGGGCACATCGTCTGGCCAGGCGCAGGGGTATTTCCAAATCACCGAGGGGACATGGAAAGACTTCGGCGGCGATAAGTATGCGCCCAACCCGCTGAAGGCGAGCTATGCACAGCAGGCGGAAATCGCATCGAAGATCCCACTGAAGCGGTGGGACAAGTCGACGATTGCGGCGATGCAGGCGACCGGCAAGAAGGTCGACCCGAACCTGACGCTGGGCGAGAACCTCGTCGCCAACGGTGAGAACATCGCCACGACGCCGGACATGGTGACGTCGAGCGGAGCCGCGCGCCATCCGCAGAATCCGCAGGTCGGCAAGGGCGGCTACGTCGCGCCGGGAACGCCGGCCGCGGCGGCGACGCCTGCCGTGGCTGCCGATACGCCCCCCGATGCGCTGGTGCCCGACAACGCCGGCGACTACGCGCTCAGCCAGATGCTGGAGCAGAACAACCCGTTCTCCAAGCTCGCCACGACGCTCTCAAGCAGCGTTCGTGGCGGCGGCTCCGGTGCCGAGAGTGGCCTGGCGGCCCAAGCCAATACGCCAATCACCCCGGCGCCGGAGTTTGCCAAGGTGACACCCGACCCGGCAACGCTGGCGCCGGTCGGGCTGCCCACAGACACGCCGCAGGCAGCCGCGGAGAGCGGCCTGGGGCAACTGTTCAAGCTGGCCGACAACATCGGCCAGGCGGCGGCGCTCAACACAGATGCAGCCGGCATGCCGATCCGGCGCCGGACCTACGGTTAGGAGATTTTCAGATGGCATTCACCACTCCCCTGCTCGGCGAGGCCGCCAGCGGCAACAACACCGGCGAATACAAAGGCTATCAGGTCTGGGTGAAGGGCAATGGCCGGGTGCAATTGCAGAAGGACGGCCAGACCTGGCTTTATCACGACTACATCGACGCCATTTATTGGATCGACCAGGTCGAAGGCACGCCGCCGGTCGAGGCGCCGGCGCCGACGCTGACGTCGATCGACCCGACCACGGCGGAGCTCGGCGCGCCGGACGTCACCCTGCACTGCCACGGCAGCGGCTTCACTGCGGAATCGCTGATCATCTTCGCCGATGAGGACGAGCCGATCGAGTTCATCTCCGACAGCGAGATCACCACCATCATCACCCTGTCGCTGCCGTGGGGCGCGGTCACCGTGCCGGTCAAGGTCCGCAACGCGGACGGCCAGGAGAGCGCCGCGCTCGACTTCACCTTCACCGAACCGGCAGCGCGCAGTTCAAGGAAGCGCTAATGGCCGGCTTGGCCGACATCTTCAAGCTGTTGGCTCCGCAGTCGCTGCAACAGTGGCAGGACGCCAACGCTGAGAAAATCGCTCGCAACCAGGGCGCCTTTCATGCGCCGACCTTGCGCGATCGGATCGGCACCGGCATCGAGGAAGGCTTGAAGTTGACGGGCACGCCCGCCCACCAGGCGCGCGGCGTGGCGCAGCCGTTCACCGAGATCGTCGAGAATGTCACTCCCGCCGGGCTGTTCACGGCGGCACAGGACGCCCAGGAAGAGGCCGGCAAGGGCAACTATATGGCCGCCTCACTGGCCGGGCTGGGGGCTGCGCCGGGCGTCGGCCCGGAAACCCGGGCGCTCGCCAAGGAAGCCGGCCTGGCCGAGACTTTGACCAAGGCCGTGGCGGCGCCGGCCGTCAAGACCATGTACCACCCGGTCAGCGACATCAAATTGAAGCAGCCGCTTGAGGAGATGCGGGCCGGCTACGTCGACACCCATCCCCTAATCGAGAAGAAGACGCTCGATCCTGAGCAGCTCTACCGCGAAGGTGCGGTGATCATGCCGGCGCCCGGCGACCGCTCGATCGCCGGCAAGAGCCTAGTGTCAATCAATGGTGAACCGCTCGACCGGGCGGTGCCGCTGGAGGGCGGCCCTAATTTTATGCGCGGCCCGCAGCAGCAGGCCGAGGGCGCGGCGTGGGCCTCGGCGCGGCCGGTGATTTCCGGCATGGCCAAACGCGCCCAAGGACTTGAGAAGAACGGCCCGGTCTACCTCAACTACATGCCGATGGCACACGGTGGCGTCGACTACTCGACGATGATGGCGGACGCTATCGTCCAGCGCCTGAAGAACGCGCCGATCACCGACGAGACAACCGCGCTCTTCGACGAAGCGATGCGGTCGCAATATGGCAAGTTCAAACCCTATGAAAACTTCCCCGGCCTGCGCCAGCTGATCAACACCGAGGGGGCCGGCTGGATACCGGAGGCGGGGAAGGCCCGCACCAAACTGGCCAAGCTGGCCGATACCGACCGCTTCCAGCAGCTTGGCTTCCCAGACGTCGGCTCCATCCGCCACGCGCTGACCGAGCCAGAGCTGCTGAACACGCCGAGCCTGACGTCCGGCTACGGCTTTGCGCGGCTCGATCCCGGCGGCCGCGTCATCACCGAACCGACGCTGCCACACGGCACCTACAACACCCAACTCGGCGGCACCTATGTCGGCGGGCTGCCGCAAGACGTGCCGCTGGAGGTGATGTATCCAGACTTTGCCGCTAGCCTGCCAGAGGGGCTGCCCGTGTCGCGGCGCGACTACAAGTTCCGCCTTGAGCAGCCGGTGCAAGTCGCCAACCAACAGTGGCTGGACAACATCAGTCGCTATTTGGAGGCGCGTCGTTGAACCGCCGGTCGGTGCCAGTCAGCCAGTCGCGAAAGTATGTGAGCACCGCCTCGCCCGCCTCTGCGCTCCACAGGCCGTCTTCGTTTGGCTCAAAGCCGAGCGCGGCGGCGGCCTCGTCAAGATTGGCCATCGCCATCTCGGTGGCTTCGATTTCGATTTGTTCAGGCGTGCGGTGCATAATCCCCAATGTATACACTCAAACGCGGAGCGTGTCACTATGACCGAACGCTTTGATCGCAATACCTACTTCAATGCCGTGCGCGACGAGCTGTTCGACGGCGCCCTCAGTCAGGTCCAAGTCGACGGCCAGAACTTACTGATCAGCCTCTACGAGTCCGGCTATACCGGCACGCCGATGGATGACATCAGGTGGCTGGCCTATATCCTGGCGACCGTCCATCACGAGTGCGCTGCGCAGTTCTGGCCGATCACCGAGTACGGCTCGGATGAATACCTGCAAGGCCAGGATTACTGGCCGTACATCGGCCGCGGCTTCGTCATGATCACCTGGGAGGAGAACTACAGGAACGCCTCTTCGGCGCTCGGACTGGTCGGCAATCGCGACCTCGTCGCCCACCCGGAAATGGCACTCGATAGCTTGATCTCGGCGCGGATTTTATTCCGCGGCATGGCGGAGGGATGGTTCACCGGGGCAAAGCTGGGGGAGTTCTTCAATGAAACCGAGGACAACCCTTACGATGCGCGGACCATCGTGAATGCCCATGACGATGCAAAGCTCATTGAAGGCTACCACGACATCTTCTTAGCGGCTCTGGAAGAGGCCCGCCAACCACCACTTGAGACGAGTTAACCAGGTCCGCTTGATGCCGTTGAACCGCTCGACGCGCTCGGTTCGGTAGTTGTTGACGTCCAGGTGCCGAGGATTGCGGTCGTCGGGCATAGCATCTCCTCGTGAGACCTGGCCGGAGCCGCTCGCGACAGCTCCGGTCAGCGGCTCCCGCCCGGGAGATTGCTGGACCGGGCGGGAGCCACCTCAAAGGTCAGTCAGACGGCCGCGATCCCCCGCCGCCTTGCTGACCACCCTGGTTGGGGTTGGGGTTGGACTGGCCGGGGTTCGGGCCGGGTTTCTGGCCGCCGCCGGGCTTCTGCTGAGGGCCGCCGGGCTTGTTGGGAGGAGTGTTGGGCATAGGTGCAATCTCCAGTGAAGTAACCTGCCCCAACGGAAACCTAGCCTAAGCCGTTCCGATGAACCACATCCTGTTCGCCATCGCCGACTTCCTGTCGAGGCCACCCGGCTTCTGGTGGATGCTCGCAGTGATGCTGGTCTGCTCGATCGCTGTGCCGCTCGGGGTTGATGAAAATATAATTACTTTCGGACTTTCGGTCGCGGCGATCGTCATCACTGGGGTCGTTCTCATCCAAGGCTACCGCGACACCTCGGCGATCCAGGCCAAGCTCGACGAGCTCATCCTCGCCCAGAACGCGGCACGCAACGAGGTCGTCGGACTGGAGAAGGCAGAGCCGGAGAAGATCGCCCGCGAGGTCGCCAAGCGCGAGCGCGAGGCCAAGAAAAAAGCCCGGCCGACATGAGGGTGATCGACCGGGCTAGAGGGTAGGTTGGACAGAGTACCCAACTAGTTTGGACTGCGAGCGGTTCGACCCCCAACAAAATTTTTCGATTTTTTAAGTTTTCGGTCGGCGCCGGTGCGGCAGTGGCGTGAACGGCCAGCCGTTGGCCTTGGCTTCAGCCCGGGCGATCAGGTGCGGATCGCTGGCGCGCTGCTTTGCATGCCACGCCTTGGCCCGCTCGCCGCTCTCCTTACGCCGCTCCGGCGTCCACCACTCGGCCTTGCCGCGGTGCATTCTCACCACGAGATCACTGTGCCGATCGTGAACATCAACATGATCGCGATCGCCAAGATGATCAGCATCCAAGCCAGATCTTCGCGGTTCACCGCGGCAGCGCCTCCAAAAACTCGACCCTGCCGGTCGCGCTGACCAAGCAGCCGATCACGCCCTTGCGTAGCTCGACTCCACCTCGGCGATTGTAACGGATCACGACCGTCAGACGCACCAGCAGCCGGTCGCCGTTGACGTGCTGTACCGGGCTGATGGCTTGGGCGGCGAGATCGACAATGCCGTAGCGGGTGGCGAGCTGCGCCAACCGGTGGCTGCACGCGGCCGTCGCCCGGCCGACCTCGCTGCCCGGCATCGGCCCGCCCATCGCCTGCGCTAGGATCACCGCCGCAGCGATCACGCGACGCCGCCAGATCTGGCGAGCATCGCCTCGATGTCGCGGTAGCTGTCGGCCGGCTCGATGACGCCGCCAGACATCAGCAGCACGCTGGCGTCGCCCTCCGGACCTTTGCGGCGGACGAAGGCGATGGCCTCGATGCGCACCAACCAGCGCATGTCCTTGCTGGTCTGCGAGGTCAGCTCGATCCAGCCGCCGTCAGGCATCGGAGGATTCCCTTGTCAGTAAAAAACTGGCGTCCAGGGCGGCACGGGCCACGCCTCTCGCCCAGGTAAGTTTGGCATCTTGGTGGGCGATCTTCAGCAGTGCCGTCTCCAGTACGTCGCGCTGCCGGGTCAGCAGCACGCATCGCTGTTCTGCGGCCTGGGCGCGAGCCTCTGCTTCTCTCCATAGATGGTAATCAACCATCCTTCGCCCCGTTCTTGTCCAGCCACTCGCGCAGCAGCTCTGTGATGTTCTCATCGTCCATCGACGAGACCATGTCGGTGACGATGATCTGATCGCCGGTGTCGGAGGTGCCCTCGTTCGTCAGGAAGAACGCGCAGAAGTGCCGCGGCTTGTCGCCGAGCTCGCGGTCGGCCTTGAGCAGGCAGGCATAGAGTACCTGCGTCAGCTGCTCTTTGACGGAATTGCTCAGCCCGAAGGTGGCGAAACCCGGCTGCACGCCGGGCCTCACTGGAAGTAATCCAGCGTTGCCAGCACGCCTTCGAACACCAAGGTCGCGGTCAGCGCGAGCAGTAAAATGGTGATCGCCCATAAGGGGGGCGCGGGTGGCCAGCGGTCATCCTGATGTCCAGGGGGGCCTTTGCCTTCCCAGTCCCACGCCATGCTGCTACCCTCCTACGTGCGGCGATTATCAACCCGATCGCCGATGTCACCTTGCAACGTCTCTTCACCCCCGCCCTAGAGCGTTCTTGGTGTCGGACTGCAGTTGACCCGGGCCGGTGCCTTCGCGATCGGTGCCGCGTCCGGGTCTTTTCAAGCCGACCCCTCAGTCCTGCCGATGTCGTCCAGATCATAGGCGGCCCACAGTTCATCGACACTGACCGCGGCTGCCGATCTGCCGTGGCCGGTGGCTTCGGCGACGCCGAGCAGCTCCTCGATCAGCGCCTCGCAGAAGCAGGCCGGGCAGACACCGAACTGGCCGGCGATATATTGCAGCGAGACCATCGCCATGTTGACCGCGCGATCGAACTCCTGCTTCTCAGTGCTGCCGATCTTCATGGCTGCTGCATGTCTTTCTCCAGGTCGGCCGCAAGCCGGCGGGAGATGTCTTCGGAAAGCGCCGTCGAGCCATTGCCAGTGCGCGCGGCCCGTGGCGGCTCCGGCTTGAGGCTGGCGGCGAGAACGCGATAGTTCAGCCCGTCTATGTGATGCTCGGGATCGGTCGGCTCGATCGAGCGGCGCACGTCCTTGAGCGATTCCAGAACGATCGCGCATTCATAGGCTGAGATCTCGCGGCCGAGCTTGAGCGAGGCCAGCGCCGCAGTGCGCTCCAAGACATCTTCGCCGTAGCGAGCGCCGCGCTCCTTCAGAACCCTAGCTGCCTCGGTAACGATTCCGGCTAGCTTTTCCATCTCTGTCTCCATGGTTGGTGGTCTCGCGGACCACTTCTCTGCATTTTGGGCACCAGCGATAGGCGACGATGTCATCACCGCCGAACTCATACATCGTGACCGTTTCGCTCCGACAATTCGGGCAAAGCAACAGCAATTCCGTCACGTTAGACCCCGACAATTTTTTTCGGGATTTTAAGTGTTTGGTCGCATGACCTATCGCTTGCGCGACTTACCCTTCGGTGGGCCGGATTTTTTGTCCGCCGCCGTGAAATCCCGAGCCACACCCTGTGGGATTCCCAACTTATTCGCGAACGTCTTGTTGTGGGCCGCGGCGCGCATGGTCTTTGCCTGCTTCGGCGTTTTCGATGGGCTCACGGTGTCTCTCCTTTAGGATTTCGACCACTCGGCTCAGTTGAACATGTATCTCTCTGAGGTCGGCGTGGATATTGGCGAAGTTCTCGTCCATCCGCCGCTGCGCCGCCGGCGCCTGCACTTCCGGCGTGAGGATTTCTTTATGTTTGGCGATACGGGCGCGGGTCAATTCCTCGCGGGTGACGCCATCGAGATTGTCGTCGGGCACGGGGTAGTCAACCATCGGTCTCTCCTAGGGCGCGATCTTGCGCAGCCGCGGCTTTGGCGTGCGCTTTGACAGCCGCTGGATCTCGGCATCGATCTCGTCCGGCGTCATCTCAGACATCGCACGCTTTTCGTCGAGTTTGCCGAGGTCTTGGTTGCGGCCGATGATGCCGATCGCCTCCAGCAGCGTCCGACTGGCGCCGGCGCGGGCCGCGGCCGGTGACTGCTTGTCGGCAGCGACATCGAGCAGCGCCTTCATCGCGACGTCCCTGACCGCATCGACCGTCATTCCGGTCGGCGCTTCACCGTTGGTCACTTCGCGGTTGCGAGCCATTCAGCCACCTATATCAGTCGAGCCGCACCACGTCGAAGTTGCGATTGCGATCGTGCCGATTGCCTTGAACAATCGCCGCCATCTGGTGGGGATAGAGCAGCACCGTCTCCTTGGAGAGCGGCAGCCTGAGCCCGGCCACCGGCTTCATCGCTGGATCGCCGGGGAACTTCAGGACCAGGGTGTCTAAATCGAGCGTCCACTGGTCCCGACCGAACGGCGAATAGCCACCGCCATGGCTGTAGCGATCGGCGAGCTGCTCCTTGGCCGGGCGCGGATCCTCCGGCAGCAGGATCTCGGGCAGGAAGCCAAGGAGGTCGCCGGCCGTGGTGCCGGGGCCGTAGACGCGCAGCGCCTCGCTGGCAAAGATCGTCCACGTGGTCATTTCAATAGCCCAACGTACTTAGCCAGACACTCGCCACAATGAAGAAGCCGACAAGCGGCATGCCGATCGAGGCAAAAAACCACAGCACTCCAAGGAGTGTGCAAAATACGAATAAGGCGCTCATCGTTGATCTTGATCCTTTGAGGGGTTGCCTACGAAGGGGAATATGCGCCATCTTGCAACCCGCCGCTTGCTGCGCAGCGCCATATCGTTGTGGATAGCTGCCAACAAGCTAATCGTCAAGGAGGAAGCCGGTGCCGCCCGAGCGAAAGCAGTACGAGAACCTGACGGTGCGTTTTTCGGACGGCACCCTGGCGCGGATCACGGCCGCACTGCGCGGCCGCGAAAACCGGGCTGATTTTATCAGGGCGGCGATCGCCACCAAGCTGGCGATGCGCGAGCGCAAGCGCCCGATTGAGGAAGAGGACGTGGACGACTCCTAGCCGGCCAGCCGCTTGTTATTCTTGATGAAGGCATTCTGGGCGATGTCGAGCTTGGCCGGATCGTCCTGCAGGTTCGAGTCAGGCTCAAAATCCGCATAAATTTCCTTCAACTCATCGACGCTCCTGGCGCCGTCCATGGCCTCCAGCAAGCCAGTCAGATCGAAGGCGGCTTCATCTGTTTCACGTGAAACTGGCTCCTCCTCCGTCTTCGCAGGCTTGCGCACGCTCTCCGGGCTGGGCGGCTGGCGACGGGGCTTGGGCGCCATAGGGACGACCGGTGGCGAGATGTCGACCGGCTCGGTGAAGCTGCTGACCGGCGTTGCCGAGTCCTCGTCCAGGGCCGCGGATATGCCGAAGGCGAGGCGCACTGCCTGAATGAAGGCGCGATGCCTGAGCATGCGTGCCGGGGCCTTGCGCCACGCCTCGCTATTCGGCGCGATACACTCGGCCAAAAATTCCGTCACTGTGGTCGGTCTGGTCCGGTCCTTCCTGTACATTTGGCAGGTCACCGAGACGATATTGCCGAGCTCGTCCTGGTCGTAGCTGAACTCGCAGCCATCATAGTTTGGGTCGCGATTGACGATGCGGCTGTAGCCATCGACGCTGACATAGGTGCTGATCTTGCCGCGCGCCTTGATCAGGAAAATCTCCTTGGCAAAGGGATCGAGATCGAATTTGTGCGCGAGCTGCAAAAATGCAGCGAGCTCCTCCATTGAAGTGTCTGGTGGCGCGATGACCTTCATTAAGGTCGAGATTAATGCGTCCTTCTGCATGTGCCGTTCGGTGGCGAAGGTCTCGAAGATCGACAGCGACTGTGTTGGTGCGTTCACTTCATAGTCTCCATTCGTGCGGTTAGAGGCAGGATCACTCGGCTGCGGTGAGGGTCCGTTCCTGCTCTAATGGCTCTTCCGGCTCGCGCTGCCGGCGCCGCTTCAGGATCGCCTCGCGGTGACGTAGCTCGTTCTCGACGGCAGCTCGCAGGAAGTGCGAGCGGATCTCGCCGCCCTTCAGAACCTTGTCCATTCGCTTCAGCGTGCCCTTCGGCAGCCTGGCCTGCATGATGTCGATGTTGATGTCGGCCTTTTTGGGGGTAGGCATAGTGTTGTGCTCCTTGTCAGCATTTCCTCGTTATTTTTGCATATGGGGCTTGCGCTCGTCAAGGAACTGGGTCTACCTTGGGTCTTGGGTTTGTAAGGCAGATCCGCCTTGGGTCTGCAAGGCTGTTGATAGTACAAGGAGTAAACAATGTACCCAGGCAATTTTGGCAGTCCGGCATACAACTACCACGCGCTGATCGTGGCCATTCGGGATCTGGCCATGGAGAACGGTTGCACGGTGTTGGCGACCGCCAGGCTCAGCGAAATTTCAGAGGCGCTCATGCGCGCCATCAAACGCAGGGAGGAAAGCAGCAATGACGAACGGTAATGGCAGCGGCAACGGCAACGGACACGACGACCCCTTCGATGATGACGGCTTCGAAGCGGAGCCCGCGCCGAAGCGGGAACTGGTCCGCATCGTCGATGATGTGAATGACTTCAGGCAGGCGGCGCAGGGGAGGCTGATCGATGAGATCGAGAGCCTGCTCCGCAACCAGCCGCACTACGACGAGGTCAAGCCGTATGTGCGGTCGGTGGCTGGCATGGGGCCGTCGATCTTTGGCTCGGCCAAGTTCGATGAGGCTGGCTGCATGTTCCACATAAAGCGGTTTGCCGATGCCAACGGTTATCCACTGATGGCGAAGGCGACCGTCGCCGAGATCGCTCCGGCAACCAAGCGCGCTTTCACCCGCATCGGAATGCCGTGGAAGCTCATCCGCAAGCAGGGCGTCCTCAATCGCATCGAACAGCGGCGGGCACTCAAGGACGACCGTCCGGAAGCGGCCGAGTGAGCCAGGCTCGCATCAACAATGGGCTGGCTTCGCGCCGGCCCTTTTTTCTATTTCTGGAGGATGACATGTCTGAAGACAACGTCGCCGCATTCCCGTCCGTCTCTGAACGGCTGGTGAA
>Ga0105245_10002189_pt1 | contig 17712 bp, 12 predicted proteins | sample KBSM54metaG_FD_81523 | JGI IMG/M metagenome (GOLD analysis project Ga0105245, IMG submission 81523) | Miscanthus rhizosphere microbial communities from Kellogg Biological Station, Michigan, USA - KBS M5-4 metaG | ecosystem: Host-associated > Plants > Roots > Rhizosphere > Soil | place...
ACTACCTTTGCGATGTATCACGTGCCAGCGGCGCACATCCTGAACTCACAGTTGGTTGATCTGATTCTGATGCTGGCGGTGGCAGCTGCAATGGTGTTGCACACATTGCACTATCGCTCCCAGGTCGTCACCGGGCTGGCTTTCGTGTTGGGGTTCCTTACGGTGGGCGTTGGTCAATCTGACGTCTATAGCCTGGGCGCGGGCGCCGTGCTGGCCGCTGGGTTGGCGGTAATCGTCGTGAGGATGAAGTGGTTCGAGCTGGAAGTGTTCGGCATGCAGGCCAGCTATCTGAATCACTACCTTTGGCTGCGTCCGATTATAGAGCCGATGAAGCACCACCGGCATCCCTTCCCTGAGTTCCCTGCCAGTGCAGGTCTGCTGCTCCTGTACTGGGCGGTCTTTCGCGCCTCCTATCTATTGCGCAGCCCAGACAATCAGAAACAGGAGCGCACTTCCACAATCGCGGCAGTATTGAACACGGTTTTGATGTTGCTGCTGTTCAAGTATCAGTCCACACATCCGGAATGGGCTTTCTGGGCACTGCTCGCCATTGGAGGAATCGAAACCACACTCGGTCAGCTTCCAATAGCACGCCGTCGCCGCACCGCCGTGGTTGTGCTCAGCACGCTCGGGGTGATTCTTTTGATTGCGGCCTTCCCGTTCCGCTCATCAGGAATGCAGCTATCGGTGTTCTGGTTGATGGAGGCCGAAGCGCTGTTGCTGATCGGCGTGTGGACGGGCGAAGTCGTCTTCCGACGACTTGGTGGTGCCACATCGCTGCTGGTAGCCGGGCAGATGGTCAGCATGGATGCGGCTCGGGTAGCCGGCATGCGCATGGACGGCGCAGACGTCCGGCCGCAGTGGCCGCTATCGGTTTTCTTCCTGGTTGCCGCCTGCGTTTTCTACGCCAATGCGCACTGGATATTCCCACGCTGGTCTGATTTATTCACCCATGAGATTGACCGGCGCGTGATGCAGCGTCTTTCTTATGTAGGTGCGCTGACGGCGGCGATCGCGTTGTGGATGGCGTTTCCGGAAGCATGGACGGCGGTCGCCTGGTCTGCGCTGGGGCTGGCACTGATCTTGACCGGAAGAAGGCTTGGTGCCGAAGAATTACGATACCAGGCAAACTTCCTGGCCGTGGCCTCGATACTGCGAGCACTGTCTATCAATCTCGAAAGCACCACCACTTATCACGGAGTGAGTCAACGAGCCTTGACGGTGTCGTTGGTCGCAATCCTGCTCTACGTGACGTCGCGTTGGAGCGGCGATGCTTCCGAATCAGCGCGTGGTCTTGAACCGCGGGTGCTGTGGCTATTGCGCAAGGGCGTCTACACCTGGTCAGCGTCGTTATTACTGGGACTGCTGGCCTGGTATGAGTTGCGCCCCATCGGCGTGGCGGTGGCCTGGGCCATCGGCGGATTGTTACTCCTGGAAGTTGGCTTAAACCGAAAGTTGCTATCGGCACGGCTTCAGGCGTACGCCGCTCTGTTGGCGGCATTCCTGAGAATATTCTTCGTCAACCTGAACGCCAGCGGGTCCCCGGGTGAGATAAGCCCGCGCTTTTACACCATCCTGCCTGTAGCCTTTGCGTTTTTCTATAGCTACTGGCGACTCTTTGAGAATCGCGAGGCCCTCAAGAGGACGGAGGCAAGGCTTCTGGTAAATGCCTGCTGCTGGATGGGGACCATCACCATCGCAGGCCTGGTGCGCTTTGAACTGGAAGCCGATTGGGTAGCCGCGGGATGGGCCGCCCTGGCCTTCGGGCTTACCGTTGTAGCCTGGAGGAGCCAACAACGAGTTTTCTCCCACCAGGCGTTGCTGCTCTCCATGGGTGTTTTGTTCCGTACCATCCTGCACAATTTCTACCAGCGCAGCTACTTCCCCGCTCCATCGTGGATCACAACCCGATGGACGACGGTGGGGACTGCATTGCTGCTATTGCTGGCTGCGTTGCCATTCCTGTTCCAGTTGCGCGAGAAGAATATGCCAAGCCGCAAAAGCGGTTTCCGGCGAGTCTTCGAGTTTTTTGAGCGCCGCCCGGAGCAGGTATTCTTTTTCATCGTGCTGGGATTGCTTACAAGTCTGTTCGCGATTGAAATGCGGCGCGGCATGGTGACACTCTCGTGGGGGGTGGAGGCGATGGCGGTATTTGTGTTTGCGCTTTGGGTGGGAGAGCGCAGCTTCCGCCTCGCGGGGTTGGGATTATTGTTGTTAAGCGCCGCCAAGATCCTGGTTCTGGACGTATGGAGACTGAATCCCAGCGATCGCTATCTGACGTTGATTGTGTTGGGTGCGGCGCTGTTGTCGGTGTCATTCCTATACACCCGCTACCGCGAGACCATACGGCAATACCTATGAAGCACTGGATTTCGCTCACGGCAATTGTTTTGTTTGGCATCGGCGTCATCGCGTTCAGCGAGCGGCGAAAGGTAGATGTGCCGGCCGGACCGGACGCCATCCTCTACCTGGTCGCAGACACGGAGCAGGAATTGACTCGCATGCCGGTGCGATTCACCCGTATGAGCGACGCGGAAGAGATTGAAATTGGCAATGGCATCGCCGCCGGCTACACCCTTCAGCAGGAACAGGAAAAGGTCGCCTCGGTCCAAACCGTGCTGAGATACCTCACGCAGGTGGGCTCGCGGCTGTCAGCCCATGCCAAGCGGAAGCTGCCGTACAAATTTCATTACATTCCTGACAAATACTTCGTCAACGCCTTCGCTCTTCCCGGTGGACATATATACGTCGGCCAGGGGCTACTCGCGCTGATGGACAGCGAAGACCAACTCGCGTCGGTAATCGGTCACGAGATCGAGCACGTCGACCACTACCATTGTGCGGAGCGGGCGCAGTTGGAAGTGGCGCTGCGAAAGATCCCGCTTGGCGGATTGGCGTCCCTTCCGCTTGAAGTGTTTGAGGCCGGCTATAGCAAGAACCAGGAACTGGAGGCCGACAGTGAAGGTACTCGCATGACAGTCGCGGCCGGGTATTCCGCCAATGGCGCGATTCGGATGTTTGAGGCGTTCCAGCGCGCAGAAGAAACCGCGCGCCGGAAAGCCAGAAATCCAGGCGAAGAAGCAAACGAGGTGGCCCGGCAAACCCTCGAAGGCTACTTCCGGTCGCATCCGTTGCCCTCAGAGCGCATCGCGCTGGTGCAGAAGTTGATTGCCAGTGAAGCCTGGCCGGTGCGTGCCGAACGGGATTTGGAAATTGCTTATATTTTCTGGGCAGCACGGGCGGAGGACCTCTTTGCGGAACACAAGTATGCCGAAGCGCAAGCAGCCGCGCTGCGTTCGTTAAAAATGCAGCCCGATCGCCAGGATGCAATGGAAGTTTTAGCCAAGGCATATTTTTCTCAGGCCAGCTTCGCCGACGCGGCCGCAACTTATCGCAAGATTTTGCAGCTGGAGAGCCGAGCCGAATTCGCAAAGGACTACGCTATGGCGTTGGCAGCCGCGGATAGAAAAACTGCGGCCAAAGAGTTTGAATCGTGGGCCAAGAGCGTCTCAGCCGAACCGAGCGGCCTACGCGCTACACTCCCGGGCCTCTACCTACTGGCGGATAATCCGGCCCCAGCGGCCAATCTGTCAGAACAGCTGAACCGGGAGAAATATTCCACTCCTCCCGAAGAGTTTGGAGAGCTGGGCTGGTGGTACTACCGGGCTGGAAATTACTCGCAGGCGCTACCCCTGTTGGAAGATGCGGTGCAGCAACGGCCGGGTACCACACAGTGGCTGATAGGCCGGGCCTGGGTACAGATCCAAGACAACAAGCTGGAAGACGCGTTTAAGAGTCTCGATGCAGGGTACGCCTCCGGAAGGACCAGCCCTGACCGGAGAATGGCTCGGGCCGTGGCATTCTGGCTTTCCGCCCAAAAAGACTCCGCAGTTGCCGAGTTCGACTCAGCAGTCTCAGAACAGCCGGAGTGGAAGAACCCCCGATGGGTACAGGCCCTGTATTCGACTTTGGTGGCTGACACGATACGAGAGATTCAAACTGAGAGCGATCGAAGACTGAACCTGCGGCGGGCGCAGTTGGCCACGCGACCGTAGTACAACTTCCTATACTGTCTTAGTCTTTTCCTCCCAATTTCCCACTCGACAAGTTGGCAAACAGATTACGTCTTGGATACAACGGGGTGACAAATCGATTTTCTAAATCAAATATATTGGTTCGAAACAATCCTGGCCGCATCTATTTGGCAAGATTCAAATCGTTTAGAACACATCGCCAAACTGGATTGTGGGTACTTATTAGGAGGTGAATGCTTGATATCCGCATGTTTTCATATCACCAGCACGCCTGAAAACGGCCCCACCACACCGACCAATTCCCTGTTCAGCACCTTGTACTTTGAGCTGCACCGCCTGGCGAAACGGCAACTCGCACGGCAGTGGGGACCCGGGAACCCGAGTGTTACTACGCTGTTGCACGAGGCGTATCTGGATATGTCATCTCGCGACGGTGCCATTTTTCCGGATGAGGCACGCTTCATGGGGTATGCCGCCCGGGTGATGCGCGGGCTGATCATTGACAATGCCCGAAGCCGCGATGCCAATAAGCGCGGCGGCCAATTTGAGATCACTTCCCTGGGGGACCATGACGTTGAGAATCCGGCAGACGCGAGAGAACTCTCGCAAATCAGCGACGCGCTGGACAAGCTTGCGGAGGTTGAGGCCAACCTGGCCGAGTTGGTCGATTTGAAGTTCTTCTGCGGGTTTTCGTTCGCTGAAATAGCCGCGCTGCAAAATCTCTCGGAGCGCACCGTCCAGAGAAAGTGGGAAAAAGCGCGCATCTATCTCCGTCGCGCCATCCGTGCGGAAGTTTCAATCTGAGAACATGCGGGCGATAAGCTCCATTTCGTGGCAGGTACTCAGTCCATATCTGGACGAGGCGCTCGAAATGCCCTCCGAACAGCGCTCGCGCTGGGTGGCGTCTCTGCGAGCGGAGAATCCGGAGTTGGCGCACCAACTGGAGACGCTATTGCGCGAACATGTCACGCTGGCGCAAGCGGGGTTTCTGGAGAACGGCAGCGTAGGCAGACCGACCCTGGCGGGGCAAACCGTTGGTGTCTACACCCTGATATCGCAGATCGGCCAGGGCGGAATGGGGAGCGTCTGGCTGGCGGAGCGCAACGACGGGAGATTTGACCGCCGCGTGGCAATCAAGTTTCTTAACCTTGCGCTCATAGGCAAGGCGGGAGAACATCGCTTCAAACGTGAGGGCAATATACTCAGCCGGCTGGCGGATCCACACATCGCCGAGCTGCTCGACGCAGGAATCTCGCAGGCCGGGCAGCCTTACCTCATTCTCGAATACATCGAGGGTGACCACATCGATCGCTATTGCGATCAACGCAGGCTTAGCGTGGGAGCACGGCTGCGCATATTTCTTGAGGTGCTGGGAGCGGTATCCCATGCCCATGCCAACCTGATCGTGCATCGCGATCTGAAACCGTCAAACGTTTTGGTGGGAAACGACAGCAAAGTTAAGCTGCTCGACTTTGGAATTGCCAAGCTGCTCGAAGGCGAAAGCAAGCCTGCGCCGCCGACCCGACTGACAATGGAAGGTGGACGGGCGATGACCCCCGAATACGCGGCCCCGGAACAATTGAAGGGGGAGCCCGTAACCACGGCCACCGATGTCTATGCTCTCGGAGTGCTGCTCTACTTGCTGCTAACCGGACAACACCCGGCTGGGCCTGGTCCGCACACCGCCGCAGACCTCATAAAGGCAGTCGTAGAGCGTGAGCCGGTTCGCCCATCTGACATCGTCTCTCGCGAGAGGGCAGGCGAAGAGGCAGCCAGTGCGCATGCCGCGAAGCGCGGCAGCACTCCCGACCGGCTTCATCGCTTGTTGCTTGGAGACCTCGATACGATTGTCACAAAGGCGTTGAAGAATGAGCCCGGCGAACGCTACGCCTCAGTCACCGCGCTGGCAGACGATCTGCGACGGTTTCTGAAGAATGAGCCCATCAGCGCCCGGCCGGAGACTTTCGCCTATCGCGGAGCTAAGTTCGTCCGCAGAAATCGTACGGCGGTGGCACTCGCCACTCTGGCAGTTGCGGCGACCGTAGGGGGCGTGACTGGAACGTTGGTTCAAACTCGAACCGCGAGAGCGCAACGTGACTTCGCACTACGCCAGGTGGAACGGAGCGAAGCGCTTAAAGATTTCCACGAATTTCTTCTTTCCGATGCCGCGCCATCAGGGAAGCCGTTCACCGTCAATGATCTTCTGGCCCGCGCAGAGCACATTGTGGAACGACAGCATGCGGACGACGATCCGACTCGGGTCATGTTGATGACTTCGATCGGCCGTCAATACCTGGCACAAGATGAGGGGGCCAGCGCCCGCCGCGTACTCGAGCTTGCTTACATCCTGTCCCGATCGGTCTCTGATCGGTCGATAAGGGCGCAGGCCTCTTGTACGCTGGCAGCGCAGCTGGCTCGAGACGAACAACTACAGCGAGCCGAGCAGCTTTACCAGGAAGGGCTTCGGGAACTACCGGAGGACCCGCAATTCGCGCTGGCGCGAATCGATTGCCTTCAAAGTGGAAGCGAGATTGCCCAAGAGACTGGAGCTATTCGGGAGGGAATCGTGCGATCGCTGTCGGCGCAGCGCGTTCTCGAGAGGTCGCCTTTCAGATCTGACACCCTGGAACTCAATCGCTGGACTGATCTGGCAAAATCCTACAGTTCGGCGGGACAGGATGCTGAAGCCGTCTCAGCATTCGAACGTGCCGGCGCATTGCTCACCTCCCTGGGACGGGATGACACCGGGACCGCTGTTTCGCTGTTCAATAACTGGGCGCTTGAACTGGATCAGATAGGACACCCGCTGGAGGCGCAAAAAATGTACCGGCGGGCCATTGATATCAGCAGTGCGGGCCATTCGGAAGACGCTGTGTCTCCGATGGTACTGTGCAACTACGCCAGGTGTCTAAGGGATCTGGGCCACCTTGACGAGGCGGCCGATTATGCTGAACGTGCATACGCGAAAGCACAACAGGTTGGCCTTGAGATAGCAGTCAATTATTCTTTGTTGGCGCGGGCGAAAATCTATACCTCTCAAGGGAAATCCCAGCGCGCAGCCGCCATGTTTGCCGAGGTCAAGCCGAGATTGGAAAAGAGCCTGCCCCCTGGCCATTATGGTTTTGCCTCATTGGCTTCGGCGCAGGCGCTCAACGTGTTGGCCCAAGGTGATGTCTCAGCTGCAATAAAACTTGCAGATCAGTCGGTTGCCATCGACGAGGCGGCCATCACGGCAGGTGGCGAAGGCAGCTATTACATGCCCACTCTTCTGATCAACCGCGCAACGGTTGAACTCGAAGCCAGGCGTCCGCATTTGGCCGTAGAAGACGCATCCCGAGCCTTGACTTTGTTGCAAGCCGGCAGCAAGCCGGGAACATTTTCCAGCATCCAGGGCGCCGCCTATCTGGCGTTGGGGCGCGCGCTGAGAGCTCAGGGCAAGGTAAGGGAAGCGAGCACCGCATTCGGGTCCGCAGCCGAGCATCTCAGGGTTACCGTAGGTCCTGATCATCCCGACAGTCGCCAGGCTCAACAACTGGCACGCTCCACAACCTAGCCCCACCTTCCCAACTCTACCTGTCGTCTTTTCCTTCTCTTTTTCGATATCCCAAGTAGAGACCAATAGTCCATGGCGCTCGGAAACCCACCGGGTACCAACGCCGGGAATGAGTCCCCGGAACTCAACCTTTAGGAGGATCTATGAAAAGCTTTATTGTCCGCATTTTTGCTCCGACGTTGTTCGTGGTCATGGGAATGGCGATGGCGGCGCCAGCGCAAACAATCTCCACCATCAAAGTCTCGATTCCTTTTGAATTTAGCTTTGGCGACAAGACCTTCCCTGCCGGCAACTACGCCTTGGTGCAACCATCGGAACATTTCCTGGTTTTGCGCGGTTCCGAAGGAAATAGTCTCGCAGAAGTCCCCACCCAGTTCGTCGAGTCTTTCCGGCCCGCGGATGGAACGAAACTCAAGTTCTATCCCTCGAACGGCAAGTACACGCTGGCTGAGGTTTGGCTTAGGGAAAGCTATTCCGGGTTAGAGCTCTACAAAGCCAAAGAACAGAATTTCGAGAAAGGCCATTCGGTCCAGGTTAGCTTGATCCACGAGTAGCACGAGAAACGAACCGTGAATACCTCGACAAACCGATGAACCATGACTGGATATTCAAATGGAACAACTACAAACCATCGTGGAAGCTCTTCTTAACCTCTGCCCAGTGAAGCGGAACGGCATGAGGTGCACTCTGCCGTTGGATCACGCACCGGCTACACCTCACCAATTCACCGGGACGCGCTTCCACCCATTCCCTGCCGCCCCGACGCCGTTAAGATATATCCATGAAGTTCCACACGGAATATCTGACCTTTCACACCAGGAAGCATCGCGAGTACATTCACCTAACCCCGCAGGTTGACACCATCCTGAAGAAGAGTGGGATCAAAGAAGGTATGGTGCTGGTTTCGGCAATGCATATCACCGCCGGCGTCTACGTGAACGACAATGAATCAGGATTGATCGAGGATATCGATCAATGGCTGGAGGAACTGGCACCCTTCCGCAAAGACTACAAACATCACGATACCGGGGAGGACAATGGGGACTCCCACCTGAAATCGCTCATCATTCACCATGAAGTAATTGTTCCCGTCACCGCCGGGCGACTTGACCTGGGGCCATGGCAACGAATTTTCTACGCAGAGTTCGACGGTCAGCGGGATAAGCGGCTCATCGTCAAGGTGATGGGGGAGTAGCCTTCAGAAGAGAAGCACCCCGGTGGCCGCGATCACCAGTCCAATGCCTCCGGTCACGATGCCGAGGAGCCAAAACGTCCGGCGACCTGAGAGCAGCGTTATGGAAGTAATGACCAAAGCAATTTCCAGAAATACCTCTCCCAAATCGAAGCGGTTGGCACGCCTGCGTTCGTGTTCGACTTCCTCTTCCAGCCTCCGGGCTTCGGCGTCGAGTTCTTTCTGTTCGTCGCGGTAGCGCTCGGCTTCCGCAGCGTATTTTTCGCGAAGCCTGTCCGCCTGCGCTGCCTCCTTGGAGTTCATCAGAGAAATCATGTCGGCGAACTGCTCGTCGCTGTGGCGTCGGATATTTTTGGCCTGGAAGTAAGCCCATTGATCGCTGACCTTATTCTGCAGAACGACCTCTTCGGTGTGAGCGCGGTGTCCGAGCAATGACACCGTTGCAACCAGGACTGCCAGGATCGCCATGGTCAGAGACACCGGCGCAAGATCGGGATTGTGACGTGCGTTCTCGGCGTGTTCCTGCAATTCTTGAAGTTCGTCTGTCATTGGTCTCCTTTAGGTGGGCGACCAGATATTTTACCCATAGTTCATGGCATGTTCGTCTGCCGGACTTAGGGGTTGGAAGCTTATTAAACACACCAATACCCATGACTGAAGATCGGCAGCTATGACATTCCATCGGCAGGTGGCGATTCCCATTTTGGAGGCTTAGCCGGAAAACTTTGATTAGACAAATCTTACTACCCGGCCTGAGGTCCGAAGTTTCGGTCACGAGGATGCAATAGGTTCTGCACCTACGCCGCTTTCTCAAAAGAGCGGCTGCTCTCGCTGGAGCCAGCGGATGCTTCACAAGTGTGCCAACTCGTCGTGTTCGAATCTGTTTCGTCGTTTGCAGTAGGGCAAGCCCTTCCCGGTTGGAACCCGCTATGTGCCAATTCCGCACGGCTCAAATCCATCGCGACGCAACCCACCGCGGCGCTGCAGCGGGACAAGCCAGTTGTTGCACAGAGCTGTGACCTCGCAGATGTTGAGCTCCCGGGCGTCACTTGGGCGGTATGACGCCACTACTAGTGTGTCAGGCCTGACACATCGTGGTCGGAGTGGCACGAATTAGCCCCTAAGAACCTCAATAAATCTTCTCTTTTCATCAACCTACGTCTGGGGAGCAACATGCTTCCTATCTGGAGTGCCTGCGGCCAAGCAAAAGCGGCGGCAGGCTACCGGAGGATGTATGCAACTCATCATGACGACTCTATCCGTGATCGCTGGAATGGTGTTTTCTCTGGGAATCTCCCTGTTGGTTGAAGAATTGATCTTCGGCAAGGTATTCCCACTTCTCTTCGCCCCCGCGATGGCGGTTCGGATTAGATCCGAACGCCAATAAGACCGACGAACAAGAATCAGGGGGACTCTATGTTGTTCGGTGAATATTTTTGTCTGGTGGGTGGAGGGATGATGATCGGGATCGCCGCATCGATTTTGGCTTTCGAATCGTGGCGCGCCCGATCGCAAGCGCCCAGATGGCCCACCGCCTTGGCGCTGACAATGCTGGCATGGGGTCCAATTCTATTAGGTGCTGGAATTTTGGTGGTCGCGGACGCGCAGTTGCACTAACGGGCCGCGTGTAGTCGGCACTATCGGGAACGGTAACGGGGATGACGAGGACCAAACTGAGGCGTGGCCGCAGCGCAGTTTATAATTCGCGCATCCTGTCCTTTCATTTTGCAGCCCGGGTTTTGCTGGGAGTTCTGGTGATGTGCCACGGAATCCCCGCAAACAGCGAAGACTTAGCTCCCCTTGAAGACAAATTCGCGGAAAAGATCATTTCTGTCACCGGACCGGGGCTGCTGTCCCTTGAGGTGGCGAACCATTCTTCCCTGAATCAAGCGGAAGTGGAAGCCGTGCAGCGAGGGTTGATAACGAGCCTGGCAAGCTTTGGTGGACGAGTCGTCAACGGCGATCAGGCAGCTGCTGCGGTTCGAATCTCTCTGTCGGAAGATTTGAAAAATTACGTCTGGATCGCGGAGATCAAACAGGGAGCCGGTGAACCTTCGGTTGCCATGATTTCGATGCCGCGATTGAAGCTGAATATTTCTCCGCTGGAAGGGGGATCGCTGGTCATCCGCAAAACGCTGGTGTGGTCTTCACAAGACCAGATTCTTGATGTGGCCGAGATCGCCGGCAATCCTGCCCGTGCAGTGGTTTTGTATCCCGAGCAGATCACCATCTATCAGTCACAGGGGGGTAAATGGCAAGCTGAACAGTCCGTTCCAGTGGCCCATTCTCAGCCATGGCCAAGGGACATGCGAGGAAGGCTCGCGCCGCGCAAAGATCGCCTCTTCGATGCCTACCTGCCGGGCGCTTTCTGTCAGAGTACAAGCGGCCTGCCATTTGGAGTAACTTGCCGGCAGAGCGACGATCCGTGGCCGCTGGCAGGCGAGCAATTTCCCCTGAGCGGATTCTTCACTCCGGCCAAGAATTATTTCACCGGAGCGCTTTCGCCGGGAATTGGAGGGCAGCGTTCCTTGCCGGCGTTCTATTCGGCGGCGGTCGTTCCTCGCACTCCGGCTCCTCTTTGGTTGTTCGCAGCGGTGGATGGCAACCTGCACTTGCTGGATGGCACAAAAGACCAATCCGCAATTTTGAGATGGGGCAGCGACATAGCCAGTATTCACAGCGGTTGCGGATCAGGTTGGCAGGTGCTGGCAAGTTCGCCAAATGGTGCGGACGATGCAGTGCGGGCATTTGAAATCCGTGATCGCGAAGCAGTGCCGGCAACGCAACCTCTCGCACTGGGTGGCAGTGTCAGTGCATTGTGGACGGCATTCGACGGCACCAGCGCCATTGCCGTTTTACACAGCCGGGAGATGGGGACCTATGAGGCTTATCGCCTTACGATTACTTGTGGCCAGTAGCCTGTTACTGGGGAATGCTGCGGCCGCGACCCGCCCGCACTATGGCGGCAATCTTCGCGTAATGATGTCCGCGTCAGGGAGTTTGGATCCGGTTGAACTTTCGGGAACAGTGGGGGGAGGAAACATTGCGCGATTGCTTTTCGACACCCTGACGACAACAGATGACCGCGGAATTACACAGGCTGGGTTAGCCACTTCGTGGCAGTCGGATCCGGAAAATCGCAACTGGCAGTTCTCTTTGCGGCCAGGGGTTGGTTTCTCAGACGGTTCCCCGCTAACTCCCGAAAGTGTCGCCGCTTCGTTGCGGACCGTAAACCCGACGTGGCACGTGGCGGCGGGTAGCGACAGCGTTGCAATTCAAGTCGATCCTCTGAACGTAGATTTGCCCGCCGTGCTGGCTCTGGTGCGCAACTCCATTGTGCGGCGTGAAGGCGGGAAGTTAGCCGGTACCGGACCTTTTACCGTGGGCGAGTGGCTGCCGGGCAAAAGGCTGGCACTCACAGCGCGAGAGGATTATTGGAATGGACGTGCTTTTCTGAGCTCGATGGACATCGATCTCGGTGGCAATTCGCAGGCGGTAGATTTTGGTAGACATCACGTGGTGGAGATTACGCCGGAACAAGCGCGTCGCGTTGCTGGCAGCCGCGTTTCTGCTCCTTCGGAACTCTTGGCCTTGGTGTTCGCACGCACTCCGGCGTCTGCCATGGAAGGACGACTACGAGGTGCGTTGTCATCAAGCATTGACCGCAAGGTGATTGCGGAAGTTATTTTGCAAAGCGGCGCAGAACCGGCGCGCGGGCTGCTGCCGGGATGGCTGACCGGATATGACTTCCTGTTTTCTACAGACACAAATCTAGCCTCTGCTCGCCAGGCAGTCGCCGAAACTAAGCAGAAGCCTGCCTGGAGCCTGGGATACGATGCCAACGATCCTCTGGCACGATTAGTGTCAGAAAGAATCGCACTGAATGCCAGCGACGCCGGTATCAGGCTATTACCGACGCCTCGCGCGGATTCGGATGTGCGCCTGGTGAGGCTGAGTCTGGCATCGCTTGATCCCCATATCGCCATTGAGAGTTGGGCGGCCAGCATCGGCTTGGTACCTCCGAAATTTGCGGGCGGTTCAAGTGAGGAGTTATACGCCGCCGAACGTGTGCTCCTCCAGACCCAGCAGGTTATCCCACTAGTTCATGTGAAAGCCGCGGTAGCGGTCGCGGGCGTGGTGAATGGTTGGAGCAACAGCCGAAGCGGCGACTGGCACCTCGTAGATGTGTGGCTGGGAGTCGAGAAGCCGTGAGCTTTCGCCGCAAGTTGCTGCTCGCGTTCGCGCTCACAGTGGTGCTTTCGGTGATCACAGTAGCCTGGATCGCATCGGTAGTAACGCGCCGTGCTTTCGAACAAGCGGATAACGAGCGTAGTGCGGCACTAGTGGCGCAGTTTCGCCATGAATTCGCGCGCCGCGGCCAGGAAGTGGCCCGCCGAGTGCACAACATAGCGGGAGGAGAAACTGCCACTCGAATGGCGGCAGCAGCGGCAAATTCGCCGCGTGACTACGGAGCCTTCGTAAACGATGCCAAAACAATCGCCGAAGAGCAACAGCTTGACTTTCTGGAATTTGTCGACGGCGACGGAACCATCCTTTCTTCTGCCCAGTGGCCGGCGAAGTTTGGCTATAAGGAAAGCAATCTTTCACCTAGCATCACCCAGGAAACCGTTCTACGTAAGCAGGAGGCTCCGGAAGGAACGGTGCTCGGACTGTGCGCCACCGACCAGGTTGCCAATGGAAGTAGCCCTATTTTCGTCATTGGCGGGCAACGCCTCGATAAGGATTTTTTGGCATCGCTCGAATTGCCCGCCGGTATGAGAGTGATGTTTTATCAAAATCTGGAAAGCCAACTCTCTTCGAAGCTTCTGCTTGATCCTTCCGGCAGCCTGCAAGATCCCGCCCAACTGACGACCCTGATCAATCATGCAAGGGCGCAGAAACAAGACGTCGCAGAGATCGTCCACTGGTCTGGAGACGCCGCAGAAGATGAGACGGTGCACGCCATCCCTCTCAGTGGTGATGACAATCATGTTTTGGGCATTCTGTTGGCCGGAACCTCCCGGCGGCCCTATGTAGAGTTATTGCGGCGCATTCGGTCAGGGGCGCTTCTGGCGGCCGCCGCGGGACTGGTGTTTGCAACTCTATTCAGCAGTTGGGTGGGAGCACGGGTGACGCGTCCCGTTGTGCGATTGGCGGAGGCCGCACGTGAGGTCGCTGCCGGGAACTGGTATGCCCAAGCTGAGGTTACGTCCTCAGATGAATTGGGAGAGCTGTCTGAAGCGTTTAATCGCATGACTCGCGATCTGGCAGAACAACGCGAACGATTGGTTAAGACCGAGCGAATCGCGGCGTGGCGTGAGTTAGCGAGGCGGTTGGCGCATGAGTTGAAGAATCCGCTGTTCCCGCTACAGCTGACGGTAGAGAATCTGCTGCGGGCGCGGCAACAAAGCCCGGAGCAGTTCGAAGAGATCTTTCAGGAAAGCTCTGCGACGCTGCTGGCGGAGATTGCGAACCTGAAGGCGGTGGTAGCACGCTTCAGTGATTTCGCCCGGATGCCGCAACCGCAGCTGCAGTCGCTGGATCTGAATGAACTCGTCCGCAACGCAACCCGTTTGTTCCAGGCCCAGTTTCAATCCGCGAGTCATGGTGCGATTGAATGCAAGCTCGATCTGGATGAAGCACTTGGACAGATCGAGGGCGATCCTGAACTGCTGCATAGGGCTCTGTCAAACTTATTGTTAAATGCCATGGACGCGATGCCGCAAGGTGGAACTCTCACCGTCGCCACCCGAAAGGACCACAAGCAGGTAGTCCTCTCGGTCTCGGATACCGGCGTGGGAATGACAGAAGAAGAGTGCGCACAACTTTTTACCCCGTACTACACCAGCAAAATGCACGGCACAGGGCTAGGCCTTGCAATTGTGCAATCGGTAATTAACGACCATCATGGACGGGTCAGCGTGACCAGCAAGCGGGGCGCAGGATCAACCTTTGTGATCGAGTTGCCACGAACGGCGCAGCAGGCTCAAACAATTTCCCACTGGAAAGGATTCTCCTGAACGTGGCAAGCAAAGCGCATTTATTGATCGTCGACGACGAGGCCAATACGCTGGCATCGCTCTCCCGTGCCTTCCGCCTTGCAGGATATGAAGCTACCGTTTGCGATAACGCAGCCAAAGCTCTCGAAATCGCAAAGGCGCAGACCTTTGATCTGATCTTTTCTGACGTCGTAATGCCGGGGAAGGACGGACTCTCGCTCCTGGAGGAATTGAAATCGCAGGGAGTTTCTACGCCGGTGGTGATGATGTCGGGTCAGGCGCACATCGATATGGCAGTAAAAGCGACGCGGCTGGGAGCACTGGACTTCCTGGAGAAACCAATCTCCACCGATAAGCTGCTGCTGGCCGTGGAAAATGCGATGAAGCTGCAGCGGCTGCAATCGGAAAATCGTCAACTCTTGCAGCGACTGGGTAAGCACGAACTGGTATGGTCGGGCGAAACCATGAAGAAGGTGATGGCGCAAGTGGAGCGCGTCGCCGCGAGCGAGACACGCGTTTGTATTCTGGGGGAGACGGGAACGGGCAAGGAACTTGTGGCGCGCACGCTGCATGAGAAAAGTCCCCGGGCGGGCGGTCCTTTTGTGACTTTGAATTGCGCGGCGGTTCCGGCGGAGTTGATTGAATCAGAACTGTTCGGGCACGAGAAAGGATCCTTCACCGGCGCCGCTGGGCGCCACCTTGGGAAATTCGAACAAGCCGGGGGCGGCACCATCTTCCTCGATGAGATCGGCGACATGCCATTGGCCATGCAGGCCAAGTTGCTGCGTGTGTTAGAGGAGAGCGAGGTGGAACGCATCGGAGCTGAAAAGCCCATTCGGGTGGACGCACGGGTGATCGTGGCTACTCACCGCAATCTGGAAACGCTCGTAAAAGAAGGCAAATTTAGGCAGGACTTGTTCCATCGCGTTTATGTATTTCCCCTGGTGCTACCTCCGTTGCGGGAGCGCCGTGAGGATATTCCCAGACTGGTCGAGAGCTTTGCGCGGCAGGTATGTTCGCAAAACGGATGGAAGCCGGTTCCCTTCTCCTCCGAAGCCATTGGAGCTCTGCAGGCCTATGCCTGGCCGGGAAATGTACGCGAGTTACGGAATGTTGTAGAGCGGGTGATGCTGCTCGCAATGTCAGGAGAAGTAGATTTAAAGACGGTCCAATTGGCTATCCCGGAACAGGCTGCAGTTCAGGCAGCCTCGGGGTCTCTGGCCGATCGAGTGCAAGGCTTCGAGCGCGATGTGATTCTGGCTGAACTGAAGCGCAATGGCAATCACATTACAAACACGGCAAAAGCGCTGGGCCTGGAACGCAGCCACTTGTACAAAAAAGCCGAACAGGTGGGAATTGATCTATCAGCCCTAAGGCAGGGCAGCGGGTAGATACGTTTGGCGACAGGCGCACTCGCCGCCCGCGCCGAAACCCTTCATCATTTCTCGGGACTCGGGCCACCTTGACGGTGTCCCTTCAACTCCTGGTAAGTCTGCATCTCCCGTGCCGCAGCTCCTGATTGTGCATCCCGGCGGTATGCCATCGCCAGTTGGTAGTGGATGTAATCGCTGTTCGGACTCAGCTGACTTCCGGCTTCCAGATTTCCGATGGCGGCTTTCGTTTCGCCCTGTTCCAGTTGCAGCTTTCCGAGCTGGTAGTAAGCGTCGAAATATTTCGGATCTTGCTTGATCACTTCCTCTAGCAACCCTCGCGCTTCTGATTTCTTCTGTATCTGCAGTAAGGCGAACGCCAGGTGATATTTAGCCGGAGTATCCGACGGACTCGATTGCAACGCTGTCTGCAGCTCTGGAATCGCGTCCGCCGGCTTGCCTTGGCGGATGAGCGCCAATCCTAAAAGAAAGTGCACATGGGCTTGAGCAGGATCGAGGGCGAGGGATTTGTGATACTCCTCAAGTGCGGGCGCATAGATTCCCTGGTCGGCGTAGGCCCCGCCCAGCAGTCCGTGGATTTCCGCCGAGTTGGGATTTTCCTCCGCAACTCTTTTTAGCAGGCTCATGCCGCGATCGAATTGTCCGGCCTTCATCAGTGACGTGCCATATGCTGACGCCAGTCCGGGGTCCGATTGCGCGGTGTCTTCCATGGGCTGGAGCGTTGACAGAGTCTTCGCATAGTTTTCGACAGTGAAATAACTCAGCCCCAGCGCAGCTCGCGCCCGGGTGTCATCGGGATGAGCCGCCAGATGGCGTTCCAGTGCGATGATAGCAGCGGAATATCGCTTTCCGTAAAATTCCGCCATTCCCCAGTTACGGTCCACGGTTTCGAGCGAAGGATTCCAGGCGGCAGCTTTTTGAAAATATTTGGAGGCTTCCAGGAAGTCTTGCTGCGCGGCAGCTGCTACTCCCAGATTGTTGTAGGCATTGGCTAGCGCGGGCTTCAGTTGGTCAATCAATCGTGCAAGCTTTGCACGACCTTCCATTTTGACAGGAGCCGAGGGGCTTTCGAAATCGTTGGCGGCAAGCGTTCCGTCCTGTCGCGCCCGCTGCCGCTCCAGCCGCTTAGTACGAAGCCGCTGGGAAATCTCCATTTGCTCCCGCGCTTCTTCATTGTGCCCAGTTTGCTTAAGAATGCGCCCCAACAGGTAGTAGGCGCGATGAATCTGAAAGTCATTACGGGATTCATCCTCGGTAAGTGCTATCGCTTTGCGCGCAGCGGCTTCAGCCTCAGACAGGCGTTGGTTTTCCAGGTAGAGCTGGGCCAGATCGATAAACGCATCCGGGCTGTCCGGTTCGAGAGAAGTCGCGCGCCGCAGTTCGCTTTCGGAGCCGGCGAGTTCATGCTGCTTCAGCAATTCATAGCCGAGCATGTAGTGGCTACGGGCATCTCGCGAATTGATTTCCAGCTCGGCGCGGAATTGTTGAATTGCACGCGGAGAGTCTACGACTTCATCACGAGTGGCGTAGGCAAGTCCAAGAA
>Ga0105245_10002190_pt1 | contig 17706 bp, 17 predicted proteins | sample KBSM54metaG_FD_81523 | JGI IMG/M metagenome (GOLD analysis project Ga0105245, IMG submission 81523) | Miscanthus rhizosphere microbial communities from Kellogg Biological Station, Michigan, USA - KBS M5-4 metaG | ecosystem: Host-associated > Plants > Roots > Rhizosphere > Soil | place...
ACGCCCCCTGGAATGTCCCCCGCCTTGAAACGCGGCACGATCTCGTTGCGAATGATCCGGGCGGACCGTAAATCGGTCAGCGTGCCTTCCAGCCCGTAGCCCACCTCGATTCGGAGCTTTCGCTCTTTGAGCGCGACCAACAGCAGGACCCCGTTGTCGGTACCCTTCTGGCCGAGCTTCCAGGTGGTGGCGACGCGATGGGAATATGCTTCAAGCGGCTCTCCTTCGAGTGAAGGAAGGATCAACACCGCGACCTGATTGCCGGTTTTCTCCTCATGCGCCTTGAGCTGATCGCTCAGGTGCTCGGTGTCCTGAATAGACAGGACACGGGCAAGATCCACCACACGTCCCGTCAAGGGCGGGACGTCCAGTGCAGACACGAGAAATGGATTGAGAAGAAGTCCAAACAAGACGATGAGCCGTGCCGGCACTCGCCAGACACGGCTCAAACAATGGGCGCGCATCATTGGAATTGGTTCAGTTGAATTTGACCTCCGGCGGTTTGGCAACCGCCTTCTCGTCGGCGACCGTGAAGTTCGGTTTTTCTTCCATATGGAGCATGAACTTGGCCGTCAGATTTGTGGGAAAGTACCGGACCATTTTGTTGAATTCCGCGACGCGGTCGATATAGCGCTTACGGGCGACTGCAATGCGGTTTTCCGTCCCCTCGAGCTGGCTCTGGAGATCACGGAAATTCTGATCCGCTTTCAAATTCGGATAATTCTCTGCAACAGCAATGAGACGGCCAAGCGCGGATGACAGACCCGCCTGCACTTTTTGAAACTGTTCGAAGGCCACGGGATCCTTCAGCGTTTCAGGTGTGATCTGAATCGCGGTGGCCTTCGCTCTGGCTTCCACGACGCCTTCGAGCGTTTCTTTCTCGTGCGCGGCATAGCCCTTCACCGTGGCCACGAGGTTGGGGATGAGATCCGCCCGTCGCTGATATTGATTGACCACTTCGCTCCACGCGGCCTTGGTGTCCTCATCGAGTCCCTGCAAATCGTTATAGCCGCAACCCCACAGGCTCGCGCTCATCAGGACACCCACCACGATCATCAGACCCCTACCCATAGCCATCCTCCTTCTGATGAAGGTGCAAACAGGATCATGCTATCATGCGGATACATTTGAAGATAGCGGAGGTTGCCGCCCATGTCGCTCGAGCGTTCGTCCCGACAGCCAGGTGGATTTCAAGTGAGGCACCGGTCATTGGGCATCTACCAAGGAAGCGCGATTGAACTGGCCTTCTGGCATCCTTCTTCCACGATGCCGGAATATGGGCTCTGCCGGTTTTCCACCAAAGACAAGGCGCAAGCCTTGATCGATTTCCTCACCTCTCCAACCTGCGCCGAACCGCTCGATCCGCGCGACTTGACGATCGAACCATACGATCTCACCGAGCACGAGCGGCTGACGACGGAATATCCCTTGCCGTCCGCCTGGGAACAACCGATCTAAAGACGTTGCATGGAGGATGATGGGTGAGGCACTGAGAGGTGCCGCGCGATCAGCCTTTGGCAGGCACGGCTGCGGCTGCTGATTTCTGCAGATGATCGGTGGCCTGCGCCTGAATGAAAGCCAGCAGCCGCTTATTGTCCTGGGCCGCACGTAAGAACTTGAAGGCAATACCGCGCTGACTGACTGAGCGCACCATAGCGGCCACCTCGAGCGGTGGCTCGTGAGTCCCGGTCGAAATTTCGAGGTAAAAAATATCATCGACTCGCACGTGGGTCTCGCTCTTGATGATGCAGCCGCCCATCGAGAGATCGAGCACGGTGCCCTCGCCGCGGACCTTGCCGCCGGAAAACGACAGAAACAGCCGCACAGGAATCCGGAGATGCTCACGACGGTCGACCGGATGGCGCGGACGGTCGAGCCCGATGCGCGACGCCAGGAAGCGGCAACTGCACTGAGGGCAAGAAAAGGGAGACAGTAAAAAGATCGCCGCCACTCGTTCGCTGGCCGACAGCGGCCTGGAACGGAGCACCCGCTCATGGCGGCATTGGGGACAATTCAGCAGTCGGCCCATCACTCATCGATAGTGCATGTCGGCCGATCTGTCAAGGGAAGAGGCGTAACACGCTATGATCTGTGAACTTTAGCTTGTAGGCGGCAGCTGACACTTGCGGGATGTTAGTGCGATTCGTCGTGGGGATCGGCCGGCGCTTCGGTGAATGGACCTGGCTCAGCGATGGTGGCGTGAAGAAACTCCCGGTTTAACTTGGCGATGAAGCGGACGCTGATCGATTTTGGGCATACGGCTTCACATTCATACTGGTTGCTGCAGGACCCGAACCCTTCGCGGTCCATCGCGGCGACCATCGCTTTGGCGCGCTTCGTTCGTTCCGGATCGCCTTGAGGCAACAAGGCAAGGTGGGAGACCTTGGCTGCGACGAACAATGTGGCCGACGCATTCTTGCAGGCGGCTACGCAGGCCCCACACGAAATGCAGGAGGCGGCATCCATCGCAGTCTCCGCCTGATCCTTGCCGATCAGGAACACATTGCCGTCGACCGCTCCGCCGGTATTGACCGAGATATATCCTCCGGCCTGCATGATGCGATCGAACGCGCTCCTGTCCACGACAAGATCTCTGATGATTGGAAAGGCCTTGGCCCTCCAGGGCTCGATGGTAATTGTGGCGCCGTCCTTAAACCGGCGCATATACAGCTGACAGGCCGTGATGCCGCGATCCGGCCCGTGCGGGATGCCGTCGATGACGAGCGAACAGCTGCCACAAATGCCTTCACGGCAATCATATTCGAACGCCACCGGTTCCTCGCCCTTGAGCGTGAGCTCGTGATTGACCACGTCCAGCATCTCGAGAAAGGACATGGCAGGACTGATGTCTTTGGCCTGATAGGTGACCAGCCGGCCCTTGTCCGCCGGTCCCGCTTGCCGCCAGATGTTCAGCGTGAACTTCATCGTTCTCGTGACTATTGGTATGTGCGCGTCGAAGGTTTCACAAACTCGAACAGCAGCGGCTCCTTGTGCAGCACCGGCGGACTGTTGGGCACATACTCCCACGCGGCCACGTGTGAGAACCCGGCGTCGTCCCGCACTGGCTCTCCAAGCGCTGTCTGATGCTCTTCCCGGAAATGCGCGCCGCACGATTCTTCGCGATGCAATGCGTCATGGCAGAGCAGTTCGGCGAATTCGAGGAAATCGGCGACCCGTCCGGCATACTCCAGTTCTTGATTCAGCGTCTCCCTGGAGCCAAGCACCGCCACGTCGTGCCAGAACTCCTCGCGCAAGGCCGGGATTCGTTCGAGCGCTTGTTTGAGTCCCGCTTCGTGTCGCGCCATCCCGCAGAGATCCCACATGAGGTGTCCCAACGTTCGGTGAAAAGACGCGGCGGTTTGTCTGCCCCGCCCCCGCAGCAGACGCCCGACCCGGTCGTTCACCCGTTCCTTCACGGCACGTACATCGGGATGGTTGGGACCGATCGGGCTGCTCTTGGTGGTCGCCAAGTAATGCCCGATCGTGTAGGGCAGGATGAAGTAGCCGTCGGCCAACCCTTGCATCAGCGAACTCGCACCCAGGCGATTGGCGCCATGATCGGCAAAGTTCGCCTCTCCGATCACGAAGAGGCCGGGAATCGTGCTCATCAAATTATAATCGACCCATAGGCCGCCCATCGTATAGTGCGGCGCAGGATAGATGCGCATCGGCGTCTGATAGGCATTCTCGCCGGTGATGCGTTGATACATATCGAAGAGATTGCCGTAGCGTTCCTGGATGACTTCGAGCCCTTGCTTGCCGATGGCGTCCGAGAGGTCTAAGTACACCCCATACCCGCCGGGCCCGACGCCGCAGCCTTCGTCGCAAATGTGTTTAACCGCCCGAGACGCCAAATCGCGGGGAGCCAGATTGCCGAAGCGCGGATAGCGGCGTTCCAAGAAATAGTCTCGCTCCTCTTCAGGGATTTCATCGGGCGGCCGGACGTCACCCTTCTGCTTGGGGACCCACAAACGCCCATCATTGCGCAGCGACTCGGACATCAGCGTCAGCTTCGCCTGATAGGCCTCGCTTGGTGGGATGGCTGTCGGATGGATCTGCGTGAAGCAAGGATTGGCAAAGGCGGCGCCCTGCTTCCACGCCCGGTAGGTGGCGGTCACATTGCTGCCGCTGGCGTTGGTGGAGAGGTAGAAAATATTGCTATAGCCGCCCGTCGCCAACACGACAGCTTGAGCCGTGTGCGATCGGATCTCGCCGGTAACGAGATCGCGCACGACGATCCCCCGCGCGTGACCATCAACGACGATCAGATCGAGCATTTCCGTCCGCGGATGGATCCTTACCTGGCCGCGCTCGATCTGCCAGCAGAGGGCGGAATAGGCGCCGAGCAGGAGTTGCTGGCCCGTCTGACCCCGGCAGTAAAACGTGCGCGACACCTGGACGCCCCCGAACGAGCGATTGGCCAGCTGGCCGCCATATTCGCGGGCAAAAGGCACGCCGAGCGCCACGCATTGATCGATGATCTGGGTGCTGACCTGTGCGAGCCGGTAGACGTTCGCTTCGCGGGAGCGGAAGTCGCCGCCCTTGATCGTGTCATAAAACAACCGCTCCGTGCTGTCGCCGTCGTCTTGATAGTTCTTCGCCGCGTTGATGCCGCCCTGCGCCGCGATACTGTGCGCGCGGCGGGGACTGTCCTGAAAGCAGAAGCACTCCACGTGATAGCCGAGCTGTCCAAGGGTAGACGCGGCGCTGGCGCCGGCCAGGCCCGTTCCCACCACGATGATGCCGATCGATTGTTTGTTCGACGGACTGACCAGTTTTTCACTGAAACGGTGACGGTCCCATTTGCTGTCGAGCGGTCCCGATGGGACTTTGGAATCGAGTGTGATCATGCGCGTACCAGTCCAAAGGCAATCGCCAGCACGATGGCGGCATTCCCGACGACCACCAGCATGGCGACCAGCAGGCCCGCGCCGCGAAAGAGCCGGTCGAGCATGGGATGTTCCAGGCCCAAGCTCTGGAAGCTGCCGGACAGCGCGTGACTGAGATGAAAGCCCAGCGCTACTTGGCCAATGAGATAGATCACGACCAGCGCCGGATTCTGAAACGCATGGACGACGTTGCCGAAAACATCACGGTGTCCGCGGAAGTCCAGGCGGTTATGGACCGAGGGATCCACCACGCCGGCGGTCAAATGCAGCAGGTGAAAGACGATGAACAACACCAGGAGGCTGCCGGTAAACGCCATCGTCCGGGACGCCAGCGACGCGCGACGATACCGATGCGTCACATAGCCGGCCGGCCTGGCACGCCGGTTTTGGATGGCCAACCGGACCGAGAGGCCGATGTGCACCGCAACGATCCCGAGCAGCGTCAGCCGAGCGCTCCACAGGGCCATCGGCATGTCCCGCAAGAACGCGGCGTACGAATTCAGCGCATCCGGCCCTTGAAACACCTGTAAATTACCGAGCATGTGGAAGACCACAAAGACGACGAGCGCCAGCCCCGAGAGGGCAATGAGAACCTTGCTGCCGAGGGAGGTGAGGATGTGTCCGAAGAATCGGATCATGAGCAACGGGCGCGTCGCACCGCTTCCTTCATATGTACTCCGCTCTCGTCAATAGCTCAAGTGTCCGACAGAAAGGCGCGGACTCATGCCGGCGAATCGGTTGCAGCGCGGCCCGCCACGTAGCCTGTCGCCCAGGCCCACTGAAAATTGAATCCGCCGATGCGCCCATCGCAATCAAGCATCTCTCCGATCAGATACAGGCCGGGAATCAACTTCGATTCCATGGTCCGATAATTGATCTCCTCGAGAGGAATGCCGCCGGCCGTCACTTCGGCATGGTTCCACCCGCGGTCCGTCGCCACAGGGAGAGGCAGCCGGGTCAAGGCGGCGACCAACTTGTCTCGTTCGCCGCGAGGCACCTGCGCCGTCGCTGTCCGTGCATCGGTCCCGAGAGAAGTGCAGACGGCCTCCGCCAGGCGTTCCGGCATCATGAGCGCCAACGTCTTGCCGAGCGACTTTCGCGGATTGGCCGCCGCCTGTGCCATGAACCAAGCCCGTGCCGCTTCCGGCGTCCATTCCGGAATCAGACTGACGGAGACGTCAGCTTGCTCTCCCTGTTCGCGAGCCAATGTCCAAAACCGGCTCGCATCCATGACCACCGGACCACTCACGCCAAAATGGGTCCAGAGCAGGCTTCCCCTGCGGAGATCGACGGGCTTCCCGCCCACGACCGTGGTGAGCACCACATCCAGCGACAGGCCCGAGAGCATCCGATGAAACATCGTCTCGTGGAGGACCAGTGGCACGAGCGCGGGAACGGTCGTGGTCAGCGAATGACCGAGAGAGTGTGCGAGCGCAAAGCCCGAACCATCGCTCCCCGATCTCGGAAGCGACTGGCCGCCGGTCGCGAGGATGACTGCCTTTGCGGCGATGGCGCCTTCGCTGTGGTGAATGACGAACCTTCCGTCTGCGCGTTCGATGCCCGAGACGCGCCGGCCGGTCTCAATCTCCACGCTCAGACCCCTACAGCGCTCGAGGAGCGCAGTGAGCACGGTCCGCGCCTTGTCGGTGGTGGGGAAGAGCTTACCGGTGGCTTCGCGCTTGAGTTCGACGCCCATGCCCGCAAACCACTCGATGGTCCGTTCGACGGACCAGGCCGCGAGCACATTCTTGATGATGCGGCGGTTGCCGAAGAAGTCGGCGGCAGTCACCGCAGCATGTGTGACATTGCATCGCCCACCGCCGGACACCAGGATCTTGGCGCCCAGTGTCTTTGCACCATCGAGGAGGACGATCCGGCGTCCTCCCTTACGTTCGCCGGAGGCGATCGCAGCGGCAAGGCCGGCTGCGCCCCCTCCGACGATCACGAGATCCGCCGAGTCCATCGAGCGCACGATAGAGGAGTCTGACCATGCCGGATCTGTCTCGGACGGATCGTCACCGGCATCAACTTTCCGTTGGCCCGTTGGCGACTTCAGATGGAGGCCGTCCCCCCATCCACTGAACCAACAGACGAAGAAGTCCTTCGACTTCTGCTTGGCCATGGAGATAGAATCCGGCGCGTGACCCGTCCACTCTACCGACACGGACACCCATCGTGACTATCTTCCCCAGCGAAAACACAGTCTCGTCGGTCTCCTCGTCACCGATATAGAACAAGCCGGTTCGCCCGAGATGTTTCATGAGGGCTAAGGTGGCGAGACCCTTTCCGCTTTGCCCTGGAGGCAAGACGTTGATGGCATACTTGCCTTCGATCAATTGAGGGGCAGGACGCAGCCGCCGGAGAGCGGCGAGCGCGGCCATGCCGACATCCGCTGGATTCTGGGCGCCGCGAAAATGCACTGTGAGCGAATAGCGTTTGTCCTCGATGTCGGCGCCGAGTGAGGTCATGGGAAGACTGCTTTGCAACTGCTGCTTCCATGTCGCGCATGTCCGTTCGGCTTCAATTAACACGCTGGGAGCGGTCAATGGACTTTCGATGCCATGATTGCCGATCAGATGAGGCACGTAGCCATTGATCCTCATCGCGACGTCGGCCAGCGCTCTCCCGGTCACAATGGCACAGGGCGCGCGCTGGCTCAGCGCACCGAGCGACTGTAACGTGGAGTCAGAGACGGCGACCGCATGGCGATCGCGTGAGATCGGTGCGAGCGTGCCATCGAAATCAAAGGCATATAACAGCGGCTGAGACGCGGCATCGCGCAATGCGCGAACGCCGGTCTCCGAAAGGGCATGAATCACGCCTGCCCTCCCGTGGTGGTTCTGACGTTTCGGGCACTTGTTTGCCGTTCGACACGCGCTCGCTGCCGCATGCGAGCGGCATCCATGAGCATTCGTCCCGCCCAGCGAAACACGTTGAACTCTTGGACGATCCCCCTCATGCTCCGCATGCGGGCGCGTTGTTCGGTCGGAGGCATGGTTAAGGCGAGATGCATCGCCGCCGCGCACTGATCGATATTATAGGGGTTCACCACGAGTGCGTCCGGCAACTCGCTGGCCGCACCGGTGAATTGGCTGAGAATGAGGATGCCCTGCTCATCGTCCCGTGCCGCGACGAATTCCTTGGCGACCAGATTCATCCCGTCGTGAAGGCTGCTGACGACGCACAAATCGGCGCCGCGGTAATGCATCATCACATCCTGTACATCATGATGCTGAATCAGGAGATGAATAGGCCGGTAGGTCTCGGTGCCGAACCGGGTATTGATGCGGTCGGCCAGCGCCACTACTTGTTGCTTGAACAGTGCATATTCCTCGATCTTCGAGCGGCTCGGCGCGGCAATTTGGACAAACGTAAACCGTCCAATCCACTGGGGCTCCAGCTCCAAGAGTCGTTCGGCGGCCAGAAACCGTTCAAGGATGCCCTTCGTGTAGTCGAGACGCTCGATCCCCAATGCCACGCGGTGATCGGGCGGCAGCGCATACATTTCCCGTATCCGCCTGCGACATTCGGCGACGGACGGCTGGTGAGTGAGCGCGCGGCTCGGCCACTCGATCGAGATCGGATAGGGATTGACCGCTGTCAGTTTCCCTCCGTATGAAATGGTCGAACTGTCCCAGTCGATCCTCGTCTCGAGCGACCGATCCACCGTGTTGATGAAGTTACTGCAGTGAAAGCGCGTGTGGAATCCCAAGATGCTGCTGCCCAACAGGCCTTCCAAAATTTCGACATACCATGGACAGATCGCATAGCGTTCGGGGTTCGGCCAGGGGATGTGCCAGAACGTGATGATGGTGGCATTCGGCAGGTGATCTCGTACCATCTTTGGTACCAACGCGAGATGGAAATCCTGGATCAGCACGACGGGATTATCGGTTTTGGCTTCCTCCACGACGGTCAACGCGAACCGTTCATTAATTTCCTTGTACTGCTGCCAATCTGTGGACCGGAATACCGGACGCACGTGGGCCAGATGGCAAAGAGGCCAGATCCCTTCATTTGCGAACCCATAGTAATAGCCGGCTTCTTCTTCAGGGGTGATCCAGACTCGCCGGATATCGAATGAGGGCGCATCAGGCGGCACACGGACATGGCCGCGCGCGTCCACCACATCTCGGTCCGCGCTGCCGTTTCCATGCGCGATCCACACGCCGGAGCAGGCCCGCATGATCGGCTCCAGGGCCGTGACGACCCCACTGGCCGGTACTTGGACCTGGATGGCGCCATCCTTCCAATTGTGAATGTAAGGCTCGCGGTTCGACACAATCAGCACCTCGTCTCCGGCCAGATGGTCGTGGAGAATGGACTTCAGGGTGACAGGCTTCCAGCTCAACTGGCTTTCGTCCCGCATGCGCTTGTCCGCCTCAAGATCGTGGATGAGCGCGCGCAGATCTTTGGCGACGGGCTGCAACTCGGGACCATGGTGCTTGTCTTTCTTCAAGGCAATGAACCCTTCGCCTCGCAGCATCGCCCGGACGCCTGTCACCCACCCGCGCCAACTCAAGTGGGCGACAAGGACGGTGACGGAAGAAATCACTGCCCCAATGACGGCAAAGAGATAAAACAGGTACCGCTTGGTATCGCTGCTCCGGCGTTGGACCCAGCTCATGTCGTGCACCAGCATCAAGCGGCCGAGTGGACCGCTATTGCCTTCGATGCCGACGGCCGACACATGTACGGCTCCGCGCGGCAGCTGCACGAGAGCCGTTTGGCCGGTGAGCACCGTCGTGGTCCCCTCACATGTGATGGCGTCCGGATAGGTGAATGTCTTGTACAGCAAGCGATTGTTGCGGTCGCAAAATCCGATCGCAAACAGCCGTTCATCCTGAATGATCCGGTTGAAATACGCCGCCAGCTTCGTCTTGGATTCGGACACCAAGAGGTCGCCGAGGGGGCCTTCGACCATGCGGCCGACGAGTTCGGCGCGGATTTCGAGATCCTTCATGAACCATTTCAGCGTGAGGCTATCGACCAGTGGGATGACGGCATAGGCTAAGGCAGCCAGCACCAGAGCCAAAGGAAACAAAAAGCGCAATGACAAGCGCATAACATCACCTCTCGTTTACTTCGGCCGCAAAATGCCCTAGTGTGAGGACATGTATCCCTACGCTCTCATAGGCAATTGTCATACCTCCGCCCTCATCAATGCAACTGGGTCCGTCGAATGGATGTGCCTCCCCCGGCCGGACAGTCCGCCGGTGTTCGGACGGCTCTTGGATCCTGAAGGCGGCCATTTTTCCATCGCCAGTCCGCCATCGTCCATGGCCTACACGACGAGCCAATCGTATCTTCCCAACACCAACATCCTATTGACGACCGTCACGCACTCGAACGGTGACGCGTTTCAGATCACGGACTTCTGTCCCCGATTCGAGCAGTACGGCCGCATGTATCGTCCTGCCGCCCTGTTTCGTCTCGTCCAGCCTCTGCAAGGCACACCAGCCATTGTGGTGAGCTGCCGTCCGGTCGCCGGATGGGACAAGACGGTCGCGCCTCTCATTCGTGGCAGCAATCATCTGCGATACGACATTCGCGGCGAGTCGCTGCGCCTGCTCACCAATATGCCTTTGACCTATCTGTGCGAAGAAACACCGGTGGCCCTGACGCGGAATTTTTATTTCGGCCTGACCTGGGGCCTCGGCATCGAGGACGACCTCGTGAAAGTTACGCATGACTTTCTGGAACAAACGACCCGCTATTGGCGGTTGTGGGTCAAGCATTGTTCCGTTCCGTTACTGCATCAGAAGGAAGTGATCCGGTCCGCACTGGCCCTGAAACTTCACTGCTATGAGGACACAGGAGCGATTCTGGCGGCCATGACGACCAGTTTGCCCGAGCAGCAGGCCGGTCCGCGGAATTGGGATTACCGCTACTGCTGGCTACGCGACGCCTACTTTACGCTCACGGCCTTCAACAATCTTGGGCACTTCGAAGAGATGGAAGCCTTTCTGAACTTTCTCCTGAACATCGCGCTCACGCATGAGCATTCGCGAGACCGGCTCCGGCCGGTGTACACCCTCAGTCAGGGATTGCCCCTTCCGGAGATTGAGCATGCCAACTGGAAGGGCTACCAAGGCAGCGCGCCTGTCCGCAGCCACAATCAGGCGGCCGATCAGGTTCAAAACGACGCGTATGGCGAGATGATTCTCACGTTCACGCCGATCTTTTTCGACGAACGGTTCGTGGATCTCCGTACCCGGGACCTTGACGGCCTTCTCGCGCATCTGGCCCAGCTCTGCGCCAGAAGCATCGGGCGGCAGGACGCGGGGCTGTGGGAGATCCGGCGCGGCTTGCAAGAACATTCGTTCACCAATCTCTTGTGTTGGGCCGGTCTGGAACGCTTGGAACGGATCAAGCGGGCCGGATACCTCAAAGCGATCGGGCAGGACCTCACCGCCGACCGGCAGCGTGCGGCCAAGGCCTTGCTACGCGCCGTTCGTGAGGGGTCGGTGCGCAACGGCCCGGACGATCCCAGCCATGACGCAGCACTCGCACAGCTGGCGATTCTCGGGTATCCGGATCGCAAGCTGTGTGAATCCACGCTGCGGCACATCGTTCAGGACCTGTCACTGAAGCGCGATCGGCAGAACACGGGATTTTTTTACCGCTACGTCCGCGAAGACGACTTTGGCAAGCCCGAAGGCGCCTTTGTCGTGTGTTCGCTGTGGATCGCCCAGGCACTGGCTCGTTTGGGGAGCATCGATGACGCCCGCGCCATCCTCGATCGCGTGGTGACGGCCGCCAACCATGTCGGCTTGTTGTCTGAACACTTCATCCTTCGCACGAATGAGCAGTGCGGCAATTTTCCCCAAGCCTATTCCCACGTCGGATTGATCAATGCGGCGTTTGCGGTCAGCCCTCCGTGGAGCGACGTGCTCTAATCGGAGGCTGAAAGGCCGTCAATCTTCTCCATGTTCTGCCCTGGACGGACCCGTCGTCATCCCCCTCGGATGCTGATCGTCAGCGTCGGACTGATCGCTCCTCGCGGATCCTGGGGGTCGAACCACACGTTGTACTGAAGATCCCCCGTGCGGGCGAAGCACAGGCTGATCGATTCACCCGGCGCGATCGTAACCAGGTCATCCACCTCCCCGAACAGATCCACGACTCCCTTCTGGCACCGATGGTCTTCCAGCAAGCGCTTATTCAAGAAGCCGACGCGTACCGCGTTCCTGCGGGCGTTCGTCCATCGGACTTCCTCTCCGGGCGAGGCATACATGACTCGCGGGTTGACCTGTTGAGAAATCTCGACCGTTCGTACGGTCCTGCCGGTCTCGGGCATATGTCCGCACGCCGCCGAGAGCGCGATGGCCATGGTGCAGCACACACTCAGAGATATCCGTGTCATCCTGACTCCTTTCCGTTTCGTCTCCTTATCCACACACGAGAAGACGTTCATGATTCAGGGACGAATGATGGTGCCGGTCAATACGAAATGAAAATCAGGAGAGCGGAGGACGAAACAATGCACCGGCAAGGATCGGCACACACATTGACCGCTGACGGTCGTCGATGCGCTCAAAGCCGGACGCAGCGTATAATTCCAGAGATGACGAATGGATGGCCCAGGCCTCGAGCACCGAGGATTCACCAATGTCGAACGAGCCGCCGGCATCCAGCAGCGGCGCCGGCACCCCGAGCATTTGAAAGAAGACACAGAAACAGAGCAACACGAGGAACTTCCGGCCGGCCCATCGCGCAAGCCAGTATCCGGCACCAAGGCTCCAGTGATCATGCATGCATCTCACAGCGCGTGTCTCCCTGACATGCATCACCGGACGACCAGTACGGAGCAGCTCGCATGCTGGACGACCCTGGTGGATACGCTGCCCAGGAGAAATCGTCCAATGGCGCCCAAGCCTTTCGCGCCGGTCACAATCAGATCTGCCTCATGAGTCTCGGCGACTTTCAGAATCTCGTCAGCCGGATTGCCGATCGTCGGCACCTGCTCGACACGATACCCGGCTTGAAGCAATTTGTTAGAGCACTCTTCCACCAGGGCGCTTCCTGCCTGGCGCAGTTCGGGGTAATTCAGAAACGGCATGGCATGCGTGACCGTGACCATGACCGGCCCTTGCCCGCGTGCGTTTGCAGTCGGGCTCATGGTCCGCAGCACGAACTGCACCGCGCGTTTTGACGCGGCGGATCCATCGATGGCAAGGACCATACGCCGGATGGCTCTCGGCCCTTCCCTCACCACCAGCACTGAGCAGGACACATGGTGGATGACGTGGGTCGAGACGCTGCCCAACATGAACCGGTCAAGCGCGTCCAACCCGCGGGAACCGACCGCCACCAACTGCACTCCCCGCTTGGCGGCCGTGACGATGGTTGCCGCGACCGGCCCCCGCTCGGTCACAACGCGCCCTCTCAGCCGGAGGGACTTCATGGCGGCGGTCGCCTCTTCCTTCGCACGCTTCGCGTGGCTCAGAAATTTTGCCACCTCAGCTTTGAGATAGCGCTCGGTCCCGGCCACCACCGGCTGCAGCATGAACGGCGCCCGAAGCGTGCGCAGATCCACAATATGGACCACTTTGACGGTCGGCGCCTCGGCCAGCGGAAATCGGGCGACCCACTCCAGCGCCCATTTCCCGTATTTCGATCCGTCGGTGGCGACCAATACCTGCATTACATCGCCCCTGTCCGGCTATCCCTGCGGACGACCGGTGCGAACCGCTGTCTGAACGCCTCAGGCGATAGATGCACGAGCGCCGCATGGCGCGCCAAGCGCTCGGGATCCTTGAAATCCTCATCGTCGAGTCGAATCATGTACTGCCGCGCAATGAGATAGGACTGGGAGTCCGTGTCCACCATCCTCACGCGCGCGCGTCCTGTGACGGGATCGAGCATGTCCTTGAACGGAATCGGGGCAAATCGGCCGTCTTGAATCGAGACCATGGCGGCTGTCCCGCCGTCAAGGAGATGTTGAGCGGCACAATATCCGAGATCGCGGGTGTATTCGATGTCGTACGGAATCGGATCGGCGCAGCGCAGCTCATACCCGACGTTTTTTGAGACGACCGTCACGGAGAGCCCCAACGCTTTTAATCCTTTGGTCACTTCCCGCCTGAGGAGGTCTCCGATGTCCACCTCGGACAGACGCAAATGGCCATGTTCGTCACGCTCGACGTGATCGAGTCCGCCCAGATCGTTCTGATCGACGATCTCGACCAAGCCTTCCGCCAGGACGATCACTCCGTCCGTTCGTCCGCTTTCGAAGCGCTTGATCATCGTCCCGATCACGGCATCGACGAGACGCTGGAGTTTGACCGGGCGGTCGGCGAATTCTTCAGGAATAATGGTAAGCGTGGCTCCCGCGGCCTTTCCAATGCCAAGCGCCAGATGCCCGGCCTTGCGTCCCATGGTGACCGTGAGATACCAGCGCGAGGTGGTCTGCGCATCCACCATGAGATTTTTGAGAAGTTCCACGCCGAGATGGCGCGCGGTCTGAAAGCCGAAGGTCGGAATTCCGTGAGGCAGATCCAGGTCGTTGTCGATGGTTTTCGGAACGTGAACGACTTGCAAACGTCCCTGAGCCCGCGCTTCCAACTTGAGTGCGGAAAATGCGGTATCGTCTCCCCCGATCGTGACCAGGCGGGTGACGTTGAGGCTCGTCAAGGTGGACAGGACCCGATCCAGATGCTCGGGCTTCTTGGTGGGATTGGCCCGAGAGGTGCCCAAATGCGAGCCGCCCCGGAAATGGATGCGGCTGACTTCCTCGATGGAGACCGGATGCACATGCGCGGTGCTGCCTTCCATGAGCCACTTGAACCCATCGAGAAAACCGAGCACTTCAGAACCGCCAAGGATGCTGCGAATCGTGACCGCACTGATGACGCTGTTGATGCCTGGAGCTGGCCCCCCTCCGACGAGCATGCCGACAACGGGACGTGACGCACTCATCATCGATAGACTCCTCGCTGATGGACGACGTGATGTTTCCTGTTGGAGACGCAGTGTGTTACATCCTCCTGCGAGAATCAACTACCCTCACCCCAGACGCTTGCAAACGGCTGCGGATTTGCTCAGAATTTTCCCGTGAAGGTGCCACCGGACACTGAGAGGCGCTTCGTGACGATCAACAGTGCTCTGCTGCTTGCCATCGCACTCTCGATCGGTCCCGCCAGCTCTCTCATCCTGGCGCAGGACTACCCAGCCGACGTTTCCCGGGGAAAAGCCATCTATGAACGCCACTGCATGACCTGTCATGGTGCCCGAGGCTACGGCGACGGACCCACCGCCTTGTTGCTCACGATCACGCCGGCCAACTTCCATCGTCCCGGTTCCTTTTTGAAATCGGATGAAACGTTGTTACGAATGATCGAGCACGGCGGCGTCTTCAGCCCCATGCACTCGTGGCGGGGCCGTCTCACGGACGGAGAAATGCAGGACGTGCTGGCCTACATCCGACTCATGTCACAGCAATAACGCTGCTCCGACCTGAAGTGAGGCCCCAACTTGCGGATGGGATCTGGACTGGACAAAGGTGAGGCTACAGCAAGCCCGCCATGCGCAAGGCGCAGTCCCTGACGTCGGATTCAAACTGACGGGAAATGTCCTCGAGTATTCGGAGACTCGACTCGACCTGCCGAAGGGTGCGATCACATACCCGATCCATTTCCTGGATGTCCTGCACGGCCTTCTCGACCACTGCTCTACGCTGAATCGACATGGTTTGACCCAGTGCTTCGTGAGGGCGGTATTGGCTCAACCGTTGCCTGCGAGCGTAAATGGTCAGCCGCATTCGATAGAGCAACAAGGCACGCCTGATAATTCTCGAAACATCAGGTGGGGGGGGAGGGAATCATATCGAGGGCGCCATGCGTCAGCGCGCGTCGCTGAGCACCGCATGGTACCGTCTCGTGTTCAGTTGTGAAAGCCAGTCGTCTTGCGATTCGCAGGCATCAAAGGCCACGTCGGGCAACACAGCCGTCAACGTATAGGGAAGGGTCTCAAGAACGTTCGCGTGGGATTGGACGATCAGAACAGAGGGCTCACAGCACGGAACAAGCCTACCGACAGTGGACAACGTACGAGCGTCCATTGGTGCGATCCCTGCGGGGAAAGGAGCGTAACTTTCCTCAGTTGCGAAAGGCAACTCTCAGTCACATCCAGCAGTCAAGACAAACCTAGGGACGACTATGCTCACCCGGCTCCCGCCTCCAAAGGCAGCGGGATCTTCACCGCCACCACCGTTCCCTGACCGGGCGTACTGTCGACGATCACATGACCCCGAAGAGGACGCACGCGCTCCTGCATGCTGGTCAGGCCCAAGCCTTTCTTATTGTTCGCAAAATTGAACCCGCTCCCGTCGTCAGACACCCGAAGCTCGACCTGTTTGTTCGAGCCTGACAACTCGACCTCCACGCGTTTTGCGTTCGCATGCTTGCGGATGTTGCCGAGGCTTTCCTGCAACAGACGGTACAGACAAATGGTAATCGGCATTGGCAAATGGGCCGGCACGGCACATTCTCTGAAGTCCACCTCAAGACTGGTGTAATCCGTAAACTCTTTGATGTACGTCCGCATCGAACAAGACAAAGAGACCGTATCGAGATGCCGTGGATGAAGCTCGTGGGTCATGTGACGGAAATCGTCCAGAATCTCGCTGAGCTTATTCTTGAGCGAGATCATACGCGGCACCAGAGAGGGCATGACCGCTCGGACCATCCTTTCCACGGCGCTCGCTTCAAGGATCAACGCCGTGATGCGTTGGCAGTGGTCGTCGTGCAAATCGCAGGCGATGCGCCGGCGTTCTTCTTCCTGTGCCGTAAACAGCTTCGCCATCAACTCCTGAAGCTCAATTCGATTGGCTTCGAGCTCGAGTTGATGCTGTCGCAACGATTCCTCGACCTGCTTGCGCTTGGTGATATCCTTGAATGCGATCCTGAGCCGTTCGGGCTTGTCATCTCCGCTCTTCGCAGGGGCGGCCTGCACCGCCGCGAGGAAGCTTCCTCCGTCCGGCTTCCTCATCCTCAAATCACAGGAACCGGCCGCCTGATCGTTCAGCGTTCTACGAAAGAAGAGAAAAGCTGCATCTCCGTCGCCGTCGGCGAAACAGGCGTACAGGTCTTTCATCTCCCGCTGCGGATCGAGACCTAGCAACGAGGCTCCGGCAGGATTCAGGTCGTAGATTCTGCCTTTGGCATCGATTGTGCCATACCCAATCGGAATGGATTCGTAGAGCTCACGATAGCGGTTACGGCTTTCTTCGGTCTCGGCCTGCGCCCGCTGAAGTTCCTCACATTGCAACTCGAGCTCGACCTTGTGTACGCGCAGTTCGCGCACGAGGGACTCGACATTCTGCGGGGTGACCTTGGGAAGCGCACGCGATGACCGACGGTTCAGCTGTTCAGCCTGTTTGCGAAATCGCGCTTTTTCGGAGGGCCGTAACCCTGCCATGGGCTACTCCTTAGAAGGTTCGGCATGTGTCGCCGCCGACACGATGCTGCCGGTCCCGATCGGCTTGCCATCGGACCCCCGCACGAGAAATGCCCGCATCGAGACGCCGATCCGAGACCCATCCTTCTTGATGTATTCCTTTTCAAACGTGGCCGGCCGGCCCGTCTTGACCAGCCGCTCTACGACATCGGCATTGCGTGCTCGATATTCTGCCGGCGTCAGCGCCTGGTAGCTGGTCCCGAGAAGCTCTTCGCGCGTATAGCCGGTCAGCGCCAAAAACGCACGATTGACCTCAAGAAATCTGCCTTCCAGGGTGGTGAATGCCAGGGCATCTGCGGAAGAATCGAACAAGCCCAAGATCCGTTCTGAGGCCTCGCGCTGCTCGGTGACGTCGAGG
>Ga0105245_10002193_pt1 | contig 17695 bp, 17 predicted proteins | sample KBSM54metaG_FD_81523 | JGI IMG/M metagenome (GOLD analysis project Ga0105245, IMG submission 81523) | Miscanthus rhizosphere microbial communities from Kellogg Biological Station, Michigan, USA - KBS M5-4 metaG | ecosystem: Host-associated > Plants > Roots > Rhizosphere > Soil | place...
GAAAGGGAATGTCCAGCCTCGTTGCGAACCAGTGCAAGGCTCGTCACCTTATATTTTCGAGATTTGATACGTTCGATCAGGGCCTCGAGCTCGCCTTCCAGCGCAATCCGGAGTTTCTTGCCCGTCTTGCCCTGCGTCACCATCAAGTAGTTGTCGCGTAGGTCGCTAATGGTCATCTTCAAGACATCAGCAGGCCGTTGCCCGGTTAGATAGGCGACGTCCATAGCGTCCCGTGTGGGCCAGTCGGCCACTTCCCATACAGCCTTGTAGACCCAGTCCTCGACATAGACATCTCGAGCGACCTCCCGAAATCCCTTTACCCCTTGGCACGGGTTCGCCGTAGTCGTGTATCCCCATTCCCGCGCTTTGTTGTAGATGTGCGAGAAGAGCGCCTTCTCCCGATTGGCGCGCACGGGCGACGTCTTCCTCCAGTCCAAGTACTGACGGACGTGGAGGGGTGTGATCTTTTCGATCGGCGCGGGCGGGCTGTGGAAGAATCTATACAAGCACTCAATCTCTTTCTAGTTGTCGCGTTGGGTACGAGGCGCTTTCGTCGGAAGAACTTCGCGCAGGTAGCGCTCGGCGACGTACCGAAACGTGATGAGTTCTGAATGTTGAGGACGGGCATCGATTTCCAGCTCCGCCCATTTCTTGACGGCGAGCGCATAGTCGTCGCCCAGAGGGATTTCACGGCGAGGCTTCGCGGCCGTATCGTAGTAGTAGTAAACCTTGCCGCTGCGCATCCTGCGAGAGCGCAGCCTCGGCGGAAGGTTCAAGTTAGTTGTGGGTCGACGTCCCACACAGAATCTCATGAGGTAAATCGCCACCCTGCAACACCGTCGGCGACCAAGCCATTGGCTGTCTCTGCTCGCGTCGCCCCTCCACCGCTGCTCGCGTGACGATAGGTCGGCCGCTTCCACTAACGAAGAACGGAATGCCCATTTTTCGAAGCTGCGTGATCTGGTTCGCTTTGCGGCTGAATCCAGTCAGCGTTGCCAGCTCTTGGGACGTTAGAAACATTGGGCTTCAGGTTGACGTCGACATTAGCCAATCGTTACTCGACGGAGGACCGAGTGACGCTTTTGGCCCAGAGCACTTCGATAATTGAGCGCGGATAGCCTGGATAACGTCAGCGTATCGACGACCAGCAACATTGGATTGAGCCTGCAGGTAGAACTTGTCGGTTGTTGCAAAGCTAGCGTGGCTAAGCAAATCCATCGTCAGGCGCACCAAATCTGGACGCTCGAGCGCAAAGGTCGTTGCTACAATGTCACGGAACAGGTGAGGATTGATCCCTCGGCCCAACGCGAGGCGGGTCCGGCGGATGACCATTCGATAGATGCCATCGGCCGTAAATGGACCGCCCTTGGACGACGCCCATAGCGCAGCGTGGTGCGAGGATCCTGCGATCAGCGGCCGGACCTCATAGATGTATCGTTTGAAGAGCACAACCATGGAGTCCGGCACCTGGATGTCAATGGGCCGGCCGTTCTTGGTTTCGCTACCGGCGAGGGCAATCGTGATCCGACTCCCAAGGTCGGCGACGTGCCGCCCCAGTTCCAGGACTGCCAGGTTCGATCGCCGCAGTGGCCTGTGGACTAGGAACATGATGATCAAGCCATCCCGAAAAGCGATGGGGTCGCGAACGGACCCTTGCTGCTGGGATTCCTCGATCAGCTTCTCGCCCAGTTCAACGAGAACCGCTGCGTGAACCAGTTTGTCGCGCTTCTCCCGCGTGATCGCGCGAAAAGCAAGCCGCCGCTGAATTTGTCGCATCCAAGACCAAGACACCTCGGGCGCGATCGCACGTAGCGCGAGGTGTAGGTGACCGATAGCGCTCGATGCACCCGACGGCTGCATCCGGCCCAGTAATACTACGGCGTATTGTCTGACCCGCCGCTCGGTAGCACGCTTTGCGGCACTAAAGGCAAGGCAAGCCGGATCGGTTTGGGTGAGGAATGCCAGCCAACGATCGTATTCTGAGCTTGCTTGAAACTGTGTCTTCTCTCGCCACGAAGCTGCAATGCCCTCGGTGCCCAGGAGGTCGCCTGGTTCGAGAGAACGCCCCCAAGCGAGCTTGTCGTCAGGCGGCCAGTCACTGAAAGGCACTCCGATACGTTTCGGCATGGTTACTTTCGCGTCCGCCGACGATAGGCGGCGAGTGTCTCGTCGAACAGGTGGCCAGCAGTGCGCGCTTGCTCGCGTGCGTAGAAGTCGATGGTTGTTTGAATGGTTCGGTGGCCAAGCAATTGTTGGACGACGACGTATTCACCGGGGTGTGCGCGCAGGTACAAGTCGGCAGCAACATGCCGGTATTGATGCGGCGTCATATGGATGCCGACATGCTTGCGTACGGCCTTTATGAGTCCGTCTCTTAAGGCCCCTTCGGGTTTGCGCTTACCCCCTTGATGAATGAACAGATACTGGGATGCACCGGGGCCAAGCCCTGCACGATAGTAGGTCGCATATTCGTCGATCAGTCGCGCAACTTCGACGGGAACCCCGAAGCGCATTTCCCGACCGTTCTTGACCTCGGCCGATTCCAATACGAGATACATCGATCCGTCGGGGCCGGATGGGCGCGTCAATTGCTTGCCAAATTCAAGGTTTGCCAAATTCTTCAGACGCAACGGGAGGGCGCCCAAGATTGCGGCGGCTACCGCGATCTGCATTTGTTGGGCGCGGCGGCCGAATGAGAGCGGGCTGCGGCGGGCGCCCGCAGCGACTCGCTCCGGTAGAGCGAGAAACGCGCCCAAGACCCGTTCATCCTCAAGCAACATGATCACGTGGCGATTCTTACTGGTCATCCCGCCGGGCTCTCGCCCAAGCTTCCTGCGCATCGCCTTCAAGGAGGACTCCAGTGTCATTGGATCCACCTTGACCCACCGTGATGCGATGGCAATCAATTCGGTGGCGACCGAGCGGACGAACGTTGTCTTTCCATTCTTGGCGAGTAGGCGCTCGAGTGCGAGTTTGGCGTTCGGCGCAGCCACCAGCACCTGCAGCCCGGTCAGCTCGTCCCGCGGGAAACCGCTCTCGAGCAGATTCGAAGCCGCGATGCGAACGAGTTCGCGTCGCTGCCGCAACGTCGTTGCGGCGGTGGGCCGCTCCGGGCCGTCCTCGGCAAGAACATCGCTGCCGGACAGCCACCCTAAATACTTCTCGACGTCGTCATTAAAGCGGGGCGGTAACTCGTCCCAGAGCAGGTTCTTGTAGACGCGGACCACCACGGGCTCGGTGAGGCGAATACGTGGCCACCCGGTCACGGTGCGCGCGCACCGGTTCCAAAGTACCGCGGTGTTGCGATGGCGAATGCGGACATTAGCGACTTCCCCGCTCGCGGCAAGATCGGCAACGAATTGGTCTAGCAACGGATCGTTAACGCGCTCAGGCGACACCTCGTGCTGATCGGCGTAATGCATGAAGCGTGAGAGGCCGTGCCGATATTGCTTGTGCGTAAGCTCGCCGTAGAGTCGGGCCCACTCTGGACTCAACGGTTTGCCGTTGAAGCGGACCCGTCGGCCGACGCCGACGGCGGCGACTGCGGCTTTGACCAGGGACACCGTGTTGGCCAGGGTCTTGGCGGACTTCCCGGTCGTGGTCGCTGAAAGGGAAGCAAAGAGACGCGCCAAATCGTGGGGCAGGGCGGGGATGGATTGGATCGGCCGATCCAGTAGCCTGGCGAACGTCCTGATTCCGGCTTCCAATTGCGTGCGCCGCGACGCCGAAACGCCCGGATGGCATCCTAGGGCCCTGACCACATCTCCCAGGGTTGCCGGAGTAAGCGCGGGCTTCGTGGCGACGTCGCCGCCGGCCCGGATCGCTTGGAGGTCGTCTGAGGACGGGCTATGAGGGCTCATTAGGCATAATATATCAAAAAACATGGAACGATTTGTTGGTAATAGTTTTCCCAACTACATATTAATCAATGTAATAGACCGGCACAAACTAGTCTGAGTACGAGCATGTTTGGGACGAGCGGGGCACCACAGCGTGTGGGCTGGCAGCCACATAGAGCAGGTCGAATCCATGGACTTATCAATCCTAGAGGGCGAATCCTCCCTCTCAGAGTAGCCGCAGGTCGCGCCACGTCTTATGCAAAAAAACTAGGGGTTAAAGCGAGGGAAGCCAGCGGGCTTCGGAGAGATTGCCGCGCAGTCGCGTAGGATCGCGAGACTTTTTTGCCAGGCGGTACTCCGTACACGCCATGGTCACCAGCGATCGCGGTTTCTTGAGGTTGCCTTTGATTTTCATCCGGCGAAAACGGACGGGCAGCGTCGATAACATCAGTTCCACAAAGTCGAAGAAGGGCCCGTACTCCTTCTTCTTATAGAAATCGTATCGCCGCGTCGGTGGTAAGCCCCTGTAGTTGACCCAGACGACGGCGAGTCCAAGGGCAAATTGGCGCTGCGCCAAGCTCAACGTGCCCCGTGACCGGCCCTCTTTCTTCGGACCCAACGAAATTAGTGCTGCAGCGATCGCGGCCTTGATTTGACCCGGTGACGGTTCGGATCCCTTTGGCAACTCGACGCGCTTGGGTAGGTGAGACGCGATTCGATTCTCGACACGCGCATCCTGCTGATCGAGCAGCGCCATCGTGGGTTTGCGCACCTTACTAAGACGTCGCAGCGTTTGACGTTGTTTTGCCTCGCTCGCGAGGCGATCGACCTGCCGGAAAACCAGCAAGGCGGAATAGATAGCGTGACTGAGATCTTCTATGGCCCCGGTGACTTCGCTTTCATCTTCCAGGTGAAGCGCCTTAGCAATTTCAACCCTTCGGATAGCAACGCGATGTATCGACGGCAGCTTAGTATTATGAGACACGCGGCAATTATCCCATGTGACCCGAATTCAAAGCTCCGTCGAGTCGATGCTCGCGCCAGACTGAGACCATGCTCGGGGCATGGCTGAAGACATATCACCGCGGGCAATTTCCACTTTCTCCACAAGGATCTGGATAACATGAAACGTTGGGCATCGACCGATACCAACGTCCAATAGACCACCATGTCGACCCGATTGCACAATTCGGCCATGAGTGTCGCTCGCTTCCCGTTGGGTGCATCCGCTTTCAGTACTTTGCGCTGCCTCGCATTCGTCAACGTCTAGCTTGGTCACATCTAAGGCTAAAGGGCAAGGGTCGACATGGCAGGAATTAAGAAATGAACGACCGAAGCCAAGTTGTACGTGAGTCCAACAGCAATGCCGCCGTAGATCCAAACATTCAAAGGAGCCACAATGAACCTGAATCGAACAGTAAAACTAATGACATTTGGCACAATGTTGAGCATCGCGGCACTGGCTGCGCCAGTGGCACTCGCCGACGATACGGGCCTCGACCCGTTCAGCACGCACCTCGCTCGAATGACCGACAAGGACGGCATGGTATCGAAGAAAGACTTCATGGCGATGATGGAAAAGCGCTTCGACATGATGGATAAGAAGAAGATCGGCAGGATCTCGAGGGCGGATGTTATGGCGATTTTTTCGGACAAGCCTTGAGCCGTTCCCATCACGCGGGACAACTCGGCTAGCGCGTTTGCTAGTTGGCACTAGCCCTGATCAGAGAACGAAGCCAGATGGGGCCCGCCCTAATGCGGGCTCTTTCCTTTGCATTCCGCCACCAAGCAGCTCGCTGGTGCGCCAAAAACGAGATATGAGGCGTTCGATTCTGAACTAAGAGAGACAATTTGCAGATGAAGGTGATGGATCCTGGCGATCAGCGCTACAGCAGTTGTTCAGGCACGAAAGGCGCGAGCAACATCGTCTCCAGTCTCATGAACGGTGTGACCTCGGGCTCCCCGGACAGAATCACTTCTCCTTGAGCGTCCGTCGCCAGCCATTCCAAACTTCGGCCGTCAGCAGCAAATCGCAGTCGATACGAGCTCCGCAGCTTGCTGATATTGATCACCCGGGTGACTTCCTGCGCAAGTTCCGGGCACCGGGCGACGAGTCCGATTTCGGTGTTCGAACTTTCGGATCTCGGGTCGAGATTCACCGACCCGATGTAAACCATCGATTGGTCGATTACCGCCGCCTTGGCGTGCAGACGGCCAATCGACATGCCCGGAAGCATCACCTGTTCGTTGCGCTGGATGCGCGTTGGGCTGAGCTCATAGAGATCGATGCCGGCCCGAAGCAATTCCACGCGGTAGCGCGCGTATCCGGCATGAGCCAGGGGCACGTCGTTTGCCGCGAACGAATTGGTGAGGATGGTGACCCTGACATTGCGTTTTATCAGATCGCCGAATGCCTGCACCCCCATCGAGCCAGGAATGAAGTACGGCGAGGAGATGACCACCTCGCTGTTCGATTCGATGACCCGATCCATGACGTTCATCTGGGCGCTCATCGATCGCGCCATTTCGGCCGAGGTCGCCATGACCTTCCCGGGCTGATCGGCAAACGCAACCGCGGTTCCCCAGACGAGCACGAGACGTCCGGCATCGAGATCGTCGCTTATCGGGCGATAACCGAGGATGTCGAGCGGCGGCAAGACGAGCGACCTCATTTGTTCCCCGTCATCGACCAGGTGGTCGAAGCTGCGCCGCGCCACTTCGCGGTCTGCGGATTCCCCGAGTATTGCCTCTGCCGGATAAACCTGCGGACTGTTCCAGTAAATGTCGAAGATGCTCGCGAGCTGACGAATGACGGAGCCCACGACGAACACGTCCATGTCCACGAAGTTACTGGTCGCGCTACGTGCAAAGTATTCATCTGCGATGTTGCGGCCTCCCATGACAGCGAAAACGCCGTCAGCGATAAAGAGCTTGTTATGCATTCGGTGATTAAGCCGTCTGAAATCCGCGATCGACGCCACGTATTTGCTGGCGAAGCTCTGTCGTGCGCAGCAAAACGGATTGAACAGACGAACCTCCACGTTCGGAAACGCCGCCAGGCCGCGAAACATCGGGTCGCCGCCTGTCGTGTAGAGGTCATCGACCAGCAGCCGCACGCGCACGCCGCGCAGGGCGGCATCACGCAGCGCGCGCATCAGCAGGCGGCCAGTGCGATCGTCCTGGATCAGGTAGTACTGGAGGTCGAGCGAGTCGCGGGCCCTGCGGATAAGCTGGATCCGGGCATCGAGCGAATAGAATCCGTCGGGCATGAGCCGAAAACCGGTAAGCGTCGGGTCCGTGCTGGAGTTCTGCGCAATGCGGACCAGTGGACTGTCGGCGGAAGGTTGCCGCGCCGGTGAAAACGGCCGATCGATATGCGTCGGCAGTACGCCGCAAGCCGACAGCAGAATTGCCGCCAGCACCACCAAAAAGGCACGATGCCGCGACGCGATGAAGGCAGACGTTGGGATGGAGAAAGTCACTGGATACTTTCTCGCCAACCCGACGTCACCCGAACGTGAATGCAAAAGTCACCCGAACGTGAATGCAAAAGCCTCCACGCCAGAATCGAGAAACTCGATCTCGAATTGCCGATCAACGATGGGCTTAGGTTGCCGGATCAGCTGATACGTTCTCTGCTCGGTAACCGCGCCCTTGCCCAGGGCATCGACGTCGACTCCGTGAGCGGCGCCTGGCGGTTTTCCATCGATGAGCACGCGAAAGCGCACGGAAGTGCCTGGCGCCGCCGGCCCCATGATTACATTTACATCGCGGGCGTGAAAGCGGTACGCGATTCGCCCGTTGGGCTCGTTGAGCGCCGCTGAAGGGGTCCGTATCGTCCAATCGCCCGACAGGGCCCAGCTATTGAGTTTCAGTTGGGCGGGGACAGCGTAGATACGAGGCTTGTCCAAAACTGCAGCGCCGGGAGACGCAAAGTTCTCCGCGCGTCCGTAGCCGACGTAGGTTTCCGGGGATTTCAGGTTCCCCCGATCCGCTGGAGCTTCCACACCCCGGGCATCGACCACAACCAGATCGTGGCTTACGCTGCCGTGTCCAGCCTCGGCCAGCAATTGTTGGATTACCCTTTCCGACCGGTCGTAATCACCTTCACCGAATTGATGGTAGCGAATGCGCCCCTGTGCATCGACGATATAAAGCGCTGGCCAATATTGATTCTTGAGAGCGCGCCATATCGTAAAGTCGCTATCGATCGCGATCGGATAATCGACTCTCATGTCCTTCGCGGCGCGACGCACATTATCGACGTTCTTCTCGAAGGCGAATTCGGGAGAGTGCACGCCGATCACAACCAGACCCTGATCCTCGTATTTCCCCGCCCATGCGCGGACATAGGGGAGCGTGCGCAGCCAATTGATGCAGGTATAGGTCCAGACGTCGACCAGCACGACCCTCCCGCGCAAACCGTCCGGCGTCAATGGCGGCGAATTGAGCCACCCAGTCGCGCCTGCGAGGGAAGGCAATTCGCCTTCGATGGGTAACTGAAGCTGTGCGGAGGGCATTTGCTGCACCATGCTTTTCTCCTCGGCTCGGGTCCCGAGAGGAGCCGCGATTGCGCAGGCGACCACTGCGCCGAGCAGGACCTGGTTCGCTTTCATGATGGGTGCCTTCCATGATTTTCTTCGGACAGGACCAATTGTCGCTAGCGTGGCTCAGTAGCGACGATCATCCGCCATCGGCGTCGACGATCGCTTGCGCAAAGGCCTGCGGCGCCTCTTGAGGCAGGTTGTGCCCGATCCCGCCTGTGAGCGTCCGGTGCGCATATTTGCCCGAGAATTTCTTGGCGTAGGCGCTCGGATCGAGATGCGGCGCACCATTGGCATCGCCTTCCAGCGTGATCGTGGGCACGCTGATGGTCGGCGCTTGCGCAAGCCGCCTTTCGAGTTCGTCGTACTGGGACTCGCCCTGCGCCAGCCCGAGTCCCCAGCGGTAGTTGTGAATCACGATTGCGACATGATCCGGATTGTCGAACGCGGCAGCGCTGCGATCGTACGTGGCATCGTCGAACGCCCATTTGGGCGACGCCTGCCGCCAGATGAGCTTGTTGAAATCGCGGCGATACTGCTGGTAGCCGAGGCGCCCGCGTTCCGTGGCGAAGTAATACCGGTACCACCACTCGAACTCGCCTTGCGGCGGCAAGGGCATCCTGTTCGCCTCGGGGTTGCCGATCAGGTATCCGCTCACGGACACCATCGCCTTGCAGCGCTCCGGCCACAGCGCCGCCATGATATTGGCCGTCCGCGCGCCCCAGTCGAAAGCGCCGACGACCGCCTTTTCGATCTTCAGCGCATTCATCAACGCGATGATGTCCAGTGCGACCGCCGCTTGCTGCGCGTTACGAAACGTGTCATTCGAAAGAAAACGCGTCGTGCCGTAGCCGCGCAGATACGGGACGACCACGTGATAGCCCGCGGATGCCAGTAGAGGCGCAACATCGACGTAGCTGTAGATGTCGTAGGGCCAGCCGTGCAGTAGGATTACTGGAGGCCCGTTGGCTGGGCCGGTTTCCGCATAGCCTACGTTGAGGAGGCCGGCGTCGATCTGCTTCAATGAATCGAACGACGTATTCGTTCCCGGCCTGATCGGGTTGATCTTGCGGGGTTGCGCGTCGGCATAGCTGATCGCGGCGAGCTCGGCGGCGGCGATGGTCAGGACTGCAGCGCCCAGGAGACGGCGGCGATCATGATCGATTTGTTCCGACATTTGTTCCTCCGGGTGGATTCAATACATGCTCGCGCGGATCATCGTCGGCATCCAGGTATTCGAGACCTAGCGGACCGATGGCGGTTATCTGGGTGACGTACTCACCGGATCTTGCCAAGTGGTAATGGGACGTGCTACCCGGCAGAACGAGGACGCCGCCCGGCGGATGTGCAGTCATTTTATCGCCGTCGAACTGACTGCCTAGCCCGATATAGAAGACGCCTGACATGACGGTGTAGATTCTGTCCTCAGGGTGTCGGTGTGGCATAAGCCTCACACCGGACGGTACTTTGACCCTGACGACGTAGAGACCTGGCTCCGACGGTTGACCCAAGATCACTGCGAGCCGGACCGCAGAGGGGAACGCCTGGAACGGCTTCCAATCGACGTCCCCAGGCAGAATTGATCTGAAGACGGATCGGCCTGGCTCATGGGTTCGAGCTATCGCGGTCCTCGTCATTTGGAGGTCTTCTCCGCATTTCATCGCAACGACCGAAACGCGGCTCGGAGTTCGGCTGCGAAGAGCTCGGGCTGCTCCCACGCGGCGAAGTGTCCGCCTTTGTCGACCTCGTGGAAGTAGGTCAGGTTGGGATAGGCACGCCGGGCCCATGTCTCGGGCGGGCGATAGACGTCCTCCGGAAATACCGTGATGGCGACCGGGAGTGAGATCTCGTTAGTTTTCTGCGCGGCCGCGACGATGACGCTGCCTCGCGCGCCGTTCTCCCAATATAGCCGCGCTGACGAGGTTGCGGTGTTCGTCAGCCAGTACAGCGTGATGTTGTCGAGCACGTCGTCTTTTGTGGGTGACTTCTCGGGGTCAGCGCTATACGTCCACTGCGCGAAGCCGGGATGCACGAGGACCCACGCCGCGAGGCCTGCCGGTGAGTCCGTCGCGCCGTAGCCGACCGTCTGCGGCCGGGCGGTCATCATCGTGAAATAAGCTAGGTTCCCCATCTTGCCGGACCCGACGAGCGCATCGAATACCGCGCGTTCCTTTTCGGTAAGCCCCGCCGGTGCGGGCCCGCCCATCGGGAGCACCGCGGCGACTTCGGGAGGCACCGTCGCCGGCAGGTTGATGTGGATGCCAAGCAGTCCTGCGGCCCTCTGGCGGGCCATCGCGCTGGAGATGGGCGTGCCCCAGTCCCCGCCTTGGGCCACGTAGCGCGTATATCCTAGGCGCTGCATAAGTTCGGCCCAGGCGCGGGCGATATGGTCCGGGTCCCAACCGGTGGCCGTCGGTTTGCCGGAGAAACCGTAGCCCGGTAAGGATGGGATGACGACGTCGAATGCGTCGTCTGCGCTGCCTCCGTGCGCGGTCGGATCGGTGAGCGGCCCGATAACCTTGAGCTGCTCGATCACGGATCCCGGCCAACCGTGCGTGATGATCACCGGCAACGCATTCCTGTGACGAGAACGGACATGGATGAAGTGAATGTCCACCCCGTCGATATTCGTCATGAATTGCGGTAAGGCATTGAGCTTCACCTCCGCTTTGCGCCAGTCGTAACGAGTACCCCAGTAGCGGACGAGCGCCTGGAGATCTTCCAAGCGAGAGCCTTGAGATCGATCGGTGACGGTTTCGCGGTCGGGCCAACGCGTGGCCGCGATGCGTCGGCGGAGGTCCTCGAGCGTGGTCTGAGGGACGTGGGCAGTGAAGGTTCGGATCGAGCGATCTTCGACAGCACGACTCGTGGTGTCCGCCGCCACAACCACGCCCCCGGTGTCGGAGGCTGTCGTAGCCTGAGCGTGGTGAGCAGGGACGAACACGAACAGACCGCCACAAAGTGCGGCTATCGAACCGGCAAGAAGAGCGCGCCGAGCTGCGGTTGATTTGAAGGTAGTCATGCCGTAATTCCCTTTGCTGCCGTGGATTTCAGTATCAAGGTGCGTATCGATTGAAGACGAAATCGCGAGCCTTGACGGCGGAGTGGCAGGGAAAACACGTCCGCTGCATCGCCTCGTCAGCGGGTTTGCCGTTGTCGAATTGAGCGAAACCCCAGCCACCTGTCGACGCGTGCTTGATCGAGTCCTTGACCATGAACTGCACCCCGTTCTTGGGCGGCCCCGCCACGAAGCTTTGCGGGTGGCCAAAGACTTGGCTGCTCTCCTCCAACGCGTCGTAGCTCCACGCAATCCGGGCAATGACGGCACCGTCCGGGAAGGGCCGCTTCCCTTCACGAAAGGCCTTGATTGCCACGTCGTTACCCAGAATCGCGCGAAGATCGTTGAGAGTGCCTTCTTCGTGGGCTACCGAGATCAACGGCCAGTCCCGGTATCCGAGAGGGATTTTGACTCCGGAGACCGGCGCGGCCTCTCCATCGACATTTCCAGATGTGGAGGCCGTGAAGGTGACCACGCCGGAGAGAGCCACGGCCGCTGCCGACACGAAAACGCTGCGTTTCATGTGTCACTCCTTCACGATCCGTGCAAGCATTGAACCGGATCAAGGGCGAGGCTTCGAGCGTTTCCGACCGGCGCGTAACGCGTTGAGTGCGGCAGAGACGATGTCCGACTCATTGTCTATTAGCCTCCATGTAAGCCCCGGCCTCGTTGACGGCCTGCTCAGGAGTCTTGCCCCGCTCTCGCGCTACGAGGTAGGCGGCGTACCACTCCGACCAGTGGTGCTTCGGCGCGGTCCGTTCGTATTCGCCATGGTGCTCCTCTGTCTCTTGCAGAAGCGGTATGAGGGTCGCGACATCCATGCTGCCGAGCCCTCGTCCCGGAAGCCGCGTCTTGACCTCTTGGAGTACCCAACCGTTGCCATCCGGATCGCCGAATGAGGCTAGCGTGAGATAGGAGCGACCTTCCGGATCGGGCCCCCGAAGGCGTCCGTGTATGTCGGTGAAATGAACGCGGTCGCCCTCGAAATGGAACACCTCAGTTACGTCGACGCCCTGTTCGATAAGCTCAGCGCGTGCCACGTCTATGTCATCGACGATGAGCAGTAGTCCCTGGACGGAACCCGGCGTTGCGTTCGTGATTCCCTTGCCGAAGAAGAAAGAGCACGCCGAGCCGGGGGGCGTCACTTGCACGAGTCGCCAGTTGCCTCCATTGGCGAAATCGGCGTCCAGCCGCCAGCCCATGCTCAGGTAAAAGCGCTTTGCGCGATCGACATCGGACACCGGAATCACGACAACTTCGAGCTTCATGTCGACGTTCCCGGCGTGCCGGACTGGGCTTGCATGTTCACTAGTCATCACTGCGGTGCTCATCGTGACCTCCGTGGTTGATGTTGAATAGCATCCGGGTTCCGCGTTGCGAACGCTCCTTTCGCAGCGCCAACCGCAATACGTCATGTTGCGAAAAGCATGGCGATCACAGCGTCAAGGGTCCACGATCCGGGCCCGGCCAGCATCACAACGGTCAGTCCGAGGCAATAGAGCGCTTCGGGTAGATAGAGCAGATCGCCGACCCAATCGGCGTGATCGATCGGCTGCCACACGCGGATGCGCTTGATCGCGTCAAGTGCAAAGGCGCCGAGCGAGATCACGAAAAGCCCAAACGCCGCAAGCGCGGACAACAGCCCAAGAGTGAGCGCACATCCTGCACTGAACTCCACACCGGGTACCAGCCATTGCATGATCGGCACCGCGCGCACGCCGTCGTCTCGGAGCGTCTGTATCAGCGTTGCGTGCCTAGAATCGTTGAACAGCTTGTGATAGCCGCTGATCGCGAAGAACGTGCCAAGCGCGACGCGATTCAGAGTGAGCGCGGCGTCGGGAGCGTTCATGCCGACTGTGATGACAGATGGGTCCATGTTTCCAGAGCGTTCCTACGTCACCATCCATTCACCGCTTCGGGTACGCCGTGAAGACGTAATCCTTTGCCTTCACTATCGTATGGCACGCAGTCCCGCAATCGGCGCCCTTCCCAAGCGGCGTGAACGTGTCGGAATCGTCGTGATAGTCAAACTCGGCATATCCCCATGCGCCGTTAGGAAATCTCTTGCTGTCTCTCACCATGACGTCGACGTCATGCAGGGTGTCGGGCACCAGTGTGGGAGAGGGCGCCTCGGCACTCTTTTTCACATTCCAATGGATTTTCGCCATCTTCGATCCGTTGGGGAAAGCCTTGCCGTTGTCGGGAACGCCGGCCTTGTAGGCGTCGATCATCAGCGGATTGGCGACGATCACCTCGATCAGCGGACCGGATTGACTGACGGCGACAACCTGCCAGCGTTCGTATCCCCTGACCTCCGAGAAGGCGATCCCGTTTGGCACTTGGAGCGTGTACCTGTCCTGCGCCGAAAACGCCGTGCCACACAAAGTGGTCAGCACTACGGAAATCGTCGCAATCGTCAGTGTGCGTTTGCCGTTCATCGCTAGTACTCCTGTGTCAAGTTGGCGTAGTCACTGCGCCACCCGTTGCACTGAGGTGGCACTCGTCTGCTTCGTATCAATCGATACGCAATGCACGGTGGGAATGACACCAGACTGGCGGTGTCGAGTCGATTGGACGATGGTATTGCCCAATACGTTGGTATGAACCAGGCTAGTAAACAACGGAAGGCAAGCCGGTTCGAGGTGCCGGTCGGCGATCACACGCGGAGACGTAAGACACCATACTCACCAAGGCATGATGTACGATAGCAACAATGGTGCATTCGCAAGACAAGATCGTTTTCATCGTGGACGACGATCCTCGGATCCGCGAAGCTTTGTCCATGCTTCTTGCAAGCTTCGATATGCGAGCAATCACGTTCGGCTCAGCTGCCGAGTACATGGCATATCCCAAGCCCGACGTCCCGGCCTGCCTGGTGCTCGATGTGGAACTTCCGGATATCAACGGGTTGGATCTCCAAAGCAGGATCGCGGAGGGGAACCACCCGCATATCGTGTTCATCACTGGACATGGAGACATTCCCTCTAGCGTGCGGGCGATCAAGACTGGCGCCGTGGACTTCCTGACGAAGCCGTTCAGGGAGGCAGATCTGATGCGCGCGATCAACGTGGCCCTCGCGGAGAATCGCGACGCCAGGCAAAACCGAGCGGAGCTAGGCGATCTGCAGCAACGCCTTTCGCGGCTGACGCCACGCGAGCGCGACGTGCTGCCTCTGGTCGTGAGCGGCCTTCTCAACAAACAGGCCGCGGCCGAGTTGGGCATCAGCGAGATCACGCTCCAGATTCATCGGAGCAAGATCATGAAGAAGATGGGTGCCGCGTCGCTCCCCGAGCTGGTGAGGATGGCCGGGACGCTCGAAATACCTGTGACCCACTCGCGGCGGCCGCAGAGCTGAGGGTGCTGGCCAAGCCCTCGTATCAAACAGCAGCAGGTGCCGAGGCGTCGGATTGCAAGGTGAACTGAAATACGGCGCCCCGAGGTGTGTTCGGGGCAAACCACAACCGGCCTTCGTGGGTCTCGATGATCGCACGGCAGATCGACAGGCCCATCCCCATACCGTCGGGTTTGGTGGTGAAAAGGGGATTGAATATTCGGTCGATGTCGTGCGACCCGATTCCCGTTCCCGTATCGGCAACTGCTACCATTACGCGGCCGCCTTCGTAGGGCTTCGACTTGATGCTTAAGATCTTCGGATCATCACTGGCCGCCATTGCGTCGACGGCGTTCATGATCAGGTTGAGCAGTACCTGCTGCAGCTGAACCCGATTTCCTCTGACCTCGGGCAGCTCGCTGTTGGGCTCAGCCTGGACGACAATCCCGTACTTCTCCAGGTCGCCGCGCGCGAGGGCAAGGGCTTCCCGGATGAGTTCGTTGAGGTGGAATGAGGTTATTTCGCGAAGGTCACTCTTGAAGTTGGCGCGGATGGTTCCAATCAGGGCTCCAGCGCGGTGGCCGTCAGCGACGATTCGCTTGAACGCCTCCTTAGCCTTGTCGAGGGTTGGGAGCGAGCGGTCGAGAAAGCGCAAGCCCGCATCGGCCGTTGTAACCATCGCCGTCAATGGCTGCCGGATCTCGTGAGCGATCGAAGCCGCGACCGCGTCTCCTGTCATCAGCCGTGCCTCTCGTTCCCGACGCTTAGCCTGCACCGCACGCTCGAGCAATAGGCGTTCGTGTTGCAGCAGCATATTCGAGCGCGCAACATTCGCATACAGTGCGGTCATCTCCACAAGCAACACTGCCATCACGACCGTTGCCGCCACGAGCTGATAAAAGCGACCCGCGTACCATGCAACCGTGTAGCGATTGCCACTCAGGACAGACGCCAAGGCAACCTCGATCAGAATCGCGCTAAGAGCAACCATCAGCCATTCGTCGAGCAGGGTTCGTCGGCGCGCCCACAGCAGGCACAAGGCAATGCAGCCAAGGACAAGAATTACGACGCCTCCGACTATTCTGCGAAAGAGACTGAGTGGGCGTACGTCAACAAAGGTTATTGGCAGGAGGTCATGATGCTGAGTGACAAACCAGAACAGCCCAAGCACGAGCGCGATCGTAGCTGCGACGCTCGAACTCACGGCAAGCCGCGTCCAGCGGGCGCTGATCGCACGATCAGTATCCTTAGTCAGCACGTAGCCGATGATGGCAAGCGGAAGCCCTGCGTGCCAGGACCAATAGAGCCAGACGGCGGATTGCAGACCTGAGCCAAACAGACCGGTGGGAGAGAACGCCCCCGGGAAGGCCAAAGCATGCGCCACGACGATTAGGGCAGAAAAGGTGTAGCCGGTCGCGATGACCAATAGGCCCCATTGACGCAAGATTGAGAACTGACCGAACAGTAGAACTGCAGTTACGCAGTCGCTAACGAAGAGCGCTGCTGCAAGAGAAGGCACGAACGCGTCGATCTGTGGCAGCTTCACAGAAGCGACGGGCCATGTGGCAGCAAGGATGGCGAGCAGCGCGAACACGAGGATGCGCGCCGCCCGGCGCTGACCGATGCTTGGCGAGATATTCGCTAGGACCTGTGGTTCCTGGCGCAACGATTGCGCTGGCTCTTCGCGATCACTTTCCGCCATCGGATGCCCATTGCCGAAAGTCGAGTTTCGAAGAATGCGCTCTGGGTCACCGTCTGACAAGCGCTGCCCGTATGGTCACAGGCCAACGCGCATATCGGTGGGCCACCTCGCACCGAAGCATGCATCTTTCACTCGACGGAATCCTGTAAAGCTTCGCTAACGGCCTTGAGTAGCTCCGGCCCGTCGAAAGGCTTGGTGAAGAAGCGGGAGTTGCTCCCACCCAGCGGCGACAATCGCGTCAGCGTATCGGGGTAACCTGTGATGAGGATAGTTGGCAACTCCGGACGGACGGCATGAACCAGTCTCAGCAGCTCAAAACCGTCCATGCCGGGCATGTCGATGTCCGAAATAAGACAATCGATCTCATCGAGACTTCCACCGTCGATCAGCTCTGTGCCGGAGCGGAAGAGACGCACCGCATAGTCCGCAGACTCCAGCAGATATTCAAGCGAGCGCAGAATACCCTCATCATCATCGACGACAGCAACAGTGTAGCCGGGAGGCTGATGAGTCATGGAATCCTTGCCGAGCGCAGATGGTGTCTTCTGTCCATTGTGGGCGATTGAGGTATGGCCGTATCTAATAGAAAGATGTGATGGCGCTCATTGCTTGAAACGGGATCATCCAGCGGCGCTGGCGGTGCGATGTACCGAAGCTCCAGGGGGCTACCCACTACTTTGATTCGGACGTGATAGGGCTCGATCCGCTGTCGATGCGCTTGCCAATATCAAACGCCTCGTCGATACGTCAGTTGCAGGCACGCCGCCATGTTGACGAGAGCAGGCAGGCGATTGGCCTGCATCTTCTGCATCACTCGGCCCCGGTGTGCCTTGACGGTGATCTCGCTGATACCGAGCTCGGCTCCCACCTGCTTGTTCAATAGGCCGGCGACGACCAGCAACATGACTTCGCGTTCGCGGCGACTGAGCGTCGCGTACCGCTGGTGCAACACTCTCAACTCGTCCGCGTGGTCGAGTGTCCTGGTGCTTCGCTCCAGCGCATGCTCAATGGCGGTGATTAGCACCTCATCACGGAATGGCTTGGTCAGAAACTCTGTCGCACCGCGTTTCATGGCCTGCACAGTCGTCGGCACATCGCCATGCCCCGTGACGAAGATGATCGGCAATTCGATGCGATCGGCAGCCATGCGTTCCTGGAGGTCGAGACCGTTGAGACCGGGAAGCAAAACGTCGAGTACGAGGCAGCTCGGCGTTGGCGGCA
>Ga0105245_10002196_pt1 | contig 17678 bp, 21 predicted proteins | sample KBSM54metaG_FD_81523 | JGI IMG/M metagenome (GOLD analysis project Ga0105245, IMG submission 81523) | Miscanthus rhizosphere microbial communities from Kellogg Biological Station, Michigan, USA - KBS M5-4 metaG | ecosystem: Host-associated > Plants > Roots > Rhizosphere > Soil | place...
GGGGTTCTGGCGCGCGGCGAGGTTCGCGTACTTCATCTGCGTCTTGTTTCCCGGGCGCAGCAGGTCTTCGATCTCCACACGCCGTCCCTGGTCGTAGTAATGCGCGCGCTTGATCAGTTTTCCGCTGACGACGTAGAAGTCGGCGCGCGACGGCTCGCTCGTCGTCTTATCGACCCAAAGCCGCACGCGCGCGTACGCGATCGACGGATCCTTCGCGACGAGATCGAGCACCCACGTGTTGCCTTCGCTCGCGACGCTCGTCGGGTTGTAGTCGATCGCGAAGTTCGTGCGCGCGACATCGCCGTTCGACGCTTGTCCCATCAAACGCTGCAGCGGCGAGATGCGAATCGGACGGCTCGCCGACGGCATATAGATCCACATCGCGTCGCGGAGCATCAGCAGGTATTTGCCTTTCTCCGTCGCCGGCGCGATGAACTCGACGATGCTCCGATCGCTGCCTTTGCCGTAGACATGGAACTTCGATGACTCGGTCGATGTGGCGCTTGTCGACGTCAGCTCGACGTCGACGGAGAAACTCGGGAGTGGATTGCGCGCGGCGTCGACGCGCGCGAGGATCGCGGATGCTTCATCGGCGTGAAGCGGAAGCGCGAAGAGAGCGAGTGTGAAGAGAATCGTTTTCATTAGATGTGCCCCAGCGCGTCGACGATCTTCAGACGCGACGCTTTCATGGCCGGCACGATCGAGGAGATCGTCGCCGTGACGAACGAGACGAGGAACGCGGTGAGGAGCACCGCCGGCTGCATCATGATCTGCAGGCGATAGCCGGTCGTGTAGCCCGGAGGCGGCGGAAGCATCACGTTGCCGTGATTGATGAGGAAGGCCAGGCCGCCGCCGATGGCGAGGCCGAGCACGCCGCCGATGATGCCGATCGACACGCCTTCGGCGACGAACATCGCGCGCAAGCGTCCGCGCGTCGTTCCCATCGCCATCAGCGTCCCGATCTCTCGCGTCCGTTCGAGGACCGACATGAGAATCGTGTTCGCGACGCTGAAGACGACGATCGCGAAGACGACGATGCCGAGGAATCCGAAGATGCCGTTATAGAGGCCGACGACCTGGTGGTAGAACGGCGCGAGCTCGGACCACTCTTTGATCTCGACGCCGCTGAGGTGGGCGAGGAACGCGTTGTGGACCGCTTCGGTGTCTTCGGTGTTGTTGAGAAAGACGAGCAGCTTCTCGACCGTCTTCGTCTGCAGGAGCGTTTGCGCGCCGGCGATCGGCATCTTCACGGCGCGGTCGTCGTAGTCTTTGATGCCGATCGTGAACACGCCGGCGATGCGCACGTCCATCGCGTTGAGCGAGCCCGCGACGGTCGTCGTCATCAGCGTCAGATAGTCGCCGGGCTTCACGTGCATCGACTGCGCGAGTCCGCGGCCAATGAGGATCGCGTCCGGTTCGTTGTCCGGCAGATCGCTTCCTGCGGTGATCTTCTGGTTGTTCATCTCGCGGTCTTTCGCCGGCTCGACCGCGGTGGCGATGAACGTCTCCGATTTCTCGCCGTTCGAGACGAGACCCATGAGCGTGATCTGCGCGGCGGTCATCTTCACGCGCGGATCGCGCTCGACCTGTTTGCGGATCGACGTGGCGTCGTCGAGCGCGTATTCGAGCGGCTTGTGCGCTTCCGCTTTCGACGCGCCTTTCTTGAAGATCTGCAGATGTCCGATGCGGCCGCGGATCGTGCTTTCGCGCAGACCCCAGAACGTGCGCGCTTTGTAGCCGCCGAAGAGGATGAGAGCGACCGCGCCGAAGACGATCACGACCAGGGTGATCGACGAGCGGCGGCCGTTGCGTAGGACGTTGCGGAGTGCGAGTTTGATGAGCATGTTCGTTTCCTTTATGCGGCGCGCGCGGCGAGGATGTCGTCGACGCGTCCGTCTTTGATGCGGATGACTGTCTGCGCGCGTGCGATGAGCGACGCGTCGTGCGTCGAGAAGACGAACGTGCAGCCGGTGCGCGCGTTGATCTCGGCGAGAAGGTCGAGGATGTGCGTGGCGGTGTCGGAGTCGAGATTCGCGGTCGGCTCGTCGGCGAGAACGAGCTTCGGCTCGGTGACCATCGCGCGGGCGATGGCGACGCGCTGACGCTGTCCGCCCGAGAGTTGATCCGGACGCTGCTTCAGCTGCTCGCTCAGTCCGACTTCGCCGAGCCAGTGGCGCACGCGCGCATCGCGCTCGCGCCGCGACACGTTCTGCAGCAGGAGCGGGTACTCGACGTTCTCGTACGCGCTGAGCACCGGAATCAGATTGAAGGTCTGAAAGATGAAGCCGAGGGTGTTGAGGCGGAGGGCGGCGAGACGGTGGAGCGGGATGGGCGTGACGTCGACATCGTCGATGACGATGCGCCCGGCGTCGGGTTTGTCAACGCAGCCGATGAGGTTGAGCAGTGTCGTCTTGCCGCTGCCGGACGGTCCGGCGATCGCGATGAACTCGCCACGCGCGATCGTCAGAGTGACGTTCTCGAGCGCAGGAACGCGAATCCGTCCCAGTTTGTAGCTCTTGTTCACGCCGTCGAGCGTGATGACATCGTTGGAAGCCATATTCGATCTCCTTCGATGAGCAATATGGCCTCTACGAAGGGAGAGCACATGTGCGCGAAGGGGGATTGCTCAGACGTGACTTTCGGCATGGGGGCGGACAGTGATGAGTCATGAGTGATGAGTGATGAGTGCTGCAACTACTCATCACTCATCACTCATTACTCGTTACTCGTACTTGGATTACTATCCGCGCCATGTCGCACAGATTCCCGCAAGAGGCCGTATTGAGAGATGAGCGCCGCGTCATGCTGCGTCCGTTCACTGAGAAAGACATTGACGCGTTGTACGAGTTCTTTCATGGGCTCCCCGCCGAGTACCGGCGCTTCGCGTGGGATCAGATCGACAGTCGTCCGCTGATCGAGAGTTGGGGGCGGAACATCGACTACGCGAAGGTCTTTCCGCTGTTGGCGTGGTCAGGCAAGAAGGTCGTCGCCGACGCGACGCTGCATCGACGCCGCGGCGGACCGTTGCGTCTGGTCGGGCGCATCAAGTGGATGATCGATCCCGCGTTCCGCGGCGTCGGGCTCGGCACGCTGCTCGTCAATCACCTGATCGATACGGCGCGCGATCACGGACTGCGTCACGTGAGCTGCATGCTGATCTCCGATCTCGAAGCGGATGCGGTGAAGACGCTGCAGACGCTCGGCTTCACGTCGCACGTCGAGCCGGGTTACGGCACGGATCCCGACGGCAATCAGCACGACATGACCAAGCTCCTGCTACGGCTGTGAGCGAAGCACCGGCGCGAAAACGGATCGACGCCTGGCTGCAGAAGCGCTTCGCGCTTCGCATCCACATGACGCTCATCCTCAGCGCGACGGTGATCATCGGCATCGTCGCCACGCGCCTGCTCTTCGAGTTTCACATCATGCGCATGTGGCTTCGCTACATGCTCGCCGTCGCCGTCGCGTACGGCGGGTTTCTCGTGCTCATCAAAGGCTGGTTGCTCTACCTCGGCATCTGCGCGCGCCGCGACCGCAGCCGCAATCTTCTCGACGTCGGCGATTTCGCCGACGCCTTCTGCAACCTCGGCTCGACGCCTTTCGACTTCGCGTTTGGATGGACAGGCAACGCCGGCGACGCTGGGAGCAGCGGACTCACGACTGGCGGCGGATCGTTCGGCGGCGGAGGTGCGAGCGGGAGCTGGGGCACGCCGGAGCCTTCGTCCGCCGTTCCCGAAGGCGCATCGAAGTTGTTCGACTTCGATTTCGATGAAGGCTGGGTGTTCGTGCTGCTCATCGCGGTCGTGCTCGCGATCGTGTTCGCCGGCGTGTATCTGGTGTGGGCGGCGCCGGCGATTTTCGGCGAGACGGCATTTCACGCGGCGCTCGCCGCCGCGCTGATCAAGAAGACGAAGCAGATGCACGAGCCGGGTTGGGTCGGGAGCGTGATGAAAGCGACGGCGATTCCGTTCGTGCTCGTGCTCGCGCTGACGATCGCGCTCGGCGTCGTCGCGCAGAAACACTGCCCGAGCGCCGTGCGCCTGCGCGACGCGCTTTTCTGCTCGCAGCGATGAACACGATCGGCCGCTTCGCGCCGTCACCAACCGGACCGCTTCACCTCGGCAGTCTCGTCGCCGCAATCGGATCGTGGATTTTCGCGCGCCGCGACGGCGGCAAGTGGCTCGTGCGGATGGAAGACCTCGACACGCCGCGCGTCGTGCCGGGATCGGCGGAAGAGATTCTCGCGGCGTTGAAGCGCTACTCGCTCGATTGGGACGGCGACGTCGTCTTTCAATCGCAGCGCATCGCGCTGTACGAAGCGGCGCTCGATTGCTTGCGCGCGAAAGGGCTCGTCTACGAATGCGCGTGCTCGCGCGCCGATCTGCAGCGCGCCGCGTCGGCGCCGCTCGGCGCGGAACCGGTGTATCCGGGAACGTGTCGAGACGGATTGAACGGACGCACGCCGCGCGCGGTTCGTTTTCGCGTTCCCGACGAGACGATCGCGTTCGACGATCTGCTGCGCGGACGCATCGAAGAGCATCTGCCGACAGCGACCGGCGACTTCGTCATCAAGCGCGCCGACGGCGTGTTCGCGTATCAGCTCGCAGTGGTCGTCGATGACGCGGAGCAAGGCGTGACGCAGGTGGTGCGCGGCGGCGATCTGCTGTCGTCGACGCCGCGACAGATCGCACTGCAGCGCGCCCTCGACTATCCGACGCCGCAGTACGCGCATCTGCCGCTCGTCACGAATCCCGACGGAACGAAGCTCGGCAAGCGCGACGGCGCGTTGCCGCTGCCGACGCTGGACGATCAGCGCGTCGCGGAGACGCGCGAGTGGGCGATGACTTTTCTCGCCAGCCACGCCTCGATGATGTGATTCACCTGCTGCGAGCGCTCGTAATTCGCAAGGTGCGACGCGTTCGCGATCGGCGCCATCTCGGCGTCGCGCATCATCGCCACCATCCGTTCGGCATCGGTCGGCGGCGTGATCGGATCCTTGTCGCCAACGACGATCAGCGCGGGCACGGTCGCGTTCCGCAACGTCTCCGTCGAGTCGGGACGCTCCGCCATCGCCTGCAGCGCCGCGATCATCCACTCCGCCGGCGCCGCTTCGAGAATCTTTCGCCCATCGCGCTGTGCCGCTTCGCCGATGAGCATCTTCGGCAGCAGCGCATCGGTTACCGCTTTCGGCCCGTCCTTGCGAATCGTTTCGATTGCCTTCATGCGCGCGGCGCGGCCGGCGTCGTCATCGGGCGTCTCGCGCGTCGACATCAGGATCAACGCGGCGACGCGCTCCGGCGCATCGCGGTAGATCTGCATGGCGATGTAGCCGCCCATCGAGACACCGGCGAAGATCGCGCGCTCGTCGTCGACCTGTTCGAGCACCTGCTGCGCAAACTCGCGCATCGTGTTCCCGCGCATCTTGCGAAGGTCGGGGCGGATGTGCCGGTAGCCTTCGATCTCGAGCTGCGGCTCGAAGATCGCGGGCGAGTGCGGATAACCGTGAATCCAAACGATCGGAATCATGACGGCGCGCCATTCTAGTGCGCAATTTGGACCAGCTCCGCCACCGCCGCGTGATGCGGCGCCCACGCCGCCCACACCGCCGCGCTCCATTCGCGAACGCGCTCCGCGTGTTCCTGCGGCGAGCTTGCCATCGCCACGTCGAAGACGGTGATCGACTGCGGCATTGGCGGGGGATCGAAGTGCGGCCACGACTTCACGTTTGTGGCGAGTTGTTGACGAAGCGGCGCGACCGACGTCGGCGCGACGCCGCGAAGGTGAACGAGATACAAGCCGCTGAGATGAACGCCGACCGATTTGTCGGGATGCGGTCCGCCGGCGTGATGCACCGCGTATGTGTCGACCGTCAGCTGATGCACTTGTCCGAACAGCGGCGCGTTCGAGTACTCCGCCTCCAGCACCTCGGTGTACACACTCCAGCACTCCGGCGACGCGTTGTAGTAACCGTGCGCGGTCAGGTTGTCGCGCCGCGGCATGCGCAGGCCGCATCCGGGGCAGGCGACATCCATACGATCACCAGGACATCAGCGGAACTGCGTGCCGATCATCAACGAGTTGATGTTCAGTCCCGAGTTCAGACGTCCGTAGCCCGCGTTCGAAATGTGGCCGAAGCGCCAGCCGACGACCCACGCCATTTTGCGATCGGGATGAAAGACGTAGCCGACGCCGAGCTGCGAGAGAAAGTTGAAGTGCGACGTCGACGCGGGAACGCGCTCGGTCGCCCACATCGGTCCGCTGCTCACCTCGACGAACGGCTGCGCGAAATGTGAGTCATCTTTGAAGCGATGGCGCGCAAGAAGCGACACGCCCGCGGCCGGCACGTTCTGATGTCCGTCGCCGAACCACGTCTCCGGTTGATCGATGAGATGCGTCGAGAAGATCACGCCGAGCTCGGCGCGGCGGAACTTCTTGCTGCGCTCGAAGTTGATCGACTGCAGCCCGGCCTGTCCGTGCCAGTTCTGCATGCTGCGGCCTTCGCTGGCGTAGATGCGCCATTGCGATGTGCTCGCGGGCGTGGACTGCGCATGCACCGACGTTGCGCCGGCGAATGTGATTGCGAGAGCGATGAGCGAACGTCGAGATGGAAACACGCGGGACCCCCGGATGCCTTGATGAATCCGCAATGCTACGTGTTACGGCGCAACGCTTCAACCGGATTGAAGCGTTCGATCCACACTTCGGGTTTGACTGTGGCGCGCTCTCAGCACAGAATCGAAGGCGATGGGGCGCGCCAACGACGCGCCGGCGAGGGGACAAGATGGCAACTGCGAAGACTCCAGGAGCAAAAGGCGGCGGGAAAGGCCTGGCCGCCGAGGTGAAGCCGAGCGCTGATCTCGCGCCGATTGTCGGCGACAAGCCGATGCCGCGTAGCGAAATCACCAAGAAGGTGTGGGACTACATCAAAGCCCACGGCCTCCAGGACCAGCACAACAAGCGAATGATCAACGCGGACGACAATCTGCTGAAGATCTTCAACGGCAAGAAGCAGGTCTCGATGTTCGAGATGACCGCGCTGGTCAACAAACACCTTTCGTCGTAATCAAATCGGGATGGGCGGACGCTTCGTCCGCCCTCACTCACCGGATGCCGGTGTCGATCGCGATGTCGAGCTTGGTCACGACATTCTGCTGAATCGTCACGGTCGCGGGCACGTTGCTGCTTCGGTCGATGCCGGATCCCTTGATGTCGACGACGTACTTCCCCGGCACCAGATCGATGCGATAGAAGCCGTGCGCGTCGATGTCGATCGTCGCGATCACTTTCGTTCGCCCTACATCGAAGACGAGGACCTTCCGGTCCGCGTACGCGGACGGCGGCGTGGGACACGGATTTGTATCCGATGCCGGACCGGGACAGTTCGGACCGATCGTCACCACGCCCTCGAGTGTCCCATGCGGAAGCTGGGTCGAATCGAGCGGCGACGTCGGGCTCGATCCGTCGTTACACGCGAGGACGAGAGCCAGAGTCGCGAGCAGCACTACGATGCGGCGCACGGCCGTCATTCTACTGCTCTACTTCGTGCCCATCACAAACTGGTTCCCCTCGGAATCCTTGAAGATGGCGAACGTTCCCCAAGGCTCGTTTTTCGGCTCCTGAACGAACTCGACGCCCTTCGCTTTCAGCTCTTCGTACGTCTTCTCGACGTTGTCGCACTGGAACGAGCCGTTGAAGAACGTGCCGACGCGATCTTCCTGGCCGTCCGGCGTGAAGAGCACGATCTTGGTCTCGGCGCCGCCGATGCGCATCTCGATCCAGCGCTGGCCCGGCCCCATCGGCTGGTCGGTGGCGACTTTGAAGCCGAGGATGTCGCGGTAGAAGGCGAGCGCGCGGTCCTGATCTTTGACGGGGATGCCTGCGAATTTCAATTGCGTAATCATGCGCAGCAATGTAGCGATGGATGCCGCGTTTGTCAGCGGTCTTCGTTGTTGCTATAGTCATTACGACTATAGTGCTTATCGAATGACAGTTGACGATTACGTGATCGAGACGCTGATGGCCGATCTGGTCGGGCACGACAAGATGCCCTCGGCGTTCATCGTCTATCTCCATCTCTACACGCGGGGCGGGCGCAGCGTGCGCGCCTCGCATCAGGACATCGCCAACGAAACGGGATTGTCGAAGAGCGCCGTTCAGGCGGCGATCCGCAATCTGGTGCGGCGGAAGCTGGTGCGGACGGAGCGCGAGTCGATCACCGCGGTGCCGCAGCACTTCGTTCTACGGCCCTGGCGACGTCCTCGATCGTCGGATTGATCTCGATCATCTGATCCGGCGAAACGTTCTTCATCACGGCGTCGGTGTCTTTGAGCACGTGACCGGTGAGAACGCAGACGATGCGGCCGGTGAGGCCGAGCTTCTTCACGCCGGCGAGCGTGGTCGCGGACGCAGGCTCGCAGCCGATGCCCATGCGATCGATCTCGCGCTTCGCTGACATCAGCTCCTCGTCCGTTACCTCGGCGACAACGCCATTCGTAAATCGAATGGCGTTGACGGCTTTGTCGTGGCTTACCGGATCGCCGATGCGGATCGCGCTGGCGATCGTTTCCGCTTCGACGCGATGCCGCGTCGCGAACGACTCGGTGAAGCTGCGAAAGAACGGATTCGCGCCTCGCGCCTGAATCGACGCGAGCCGCGGCACGCGATCGATCCAGCCGTATTCGTGCGCTTCGACGAGCGCTTTGCCGAACGCGCTGGTGTTGCCGAGGTTGCCGGCGGGGACGACGATCCAGTCCGGCGCGTTCCACTCGAGGTCCTGCAGCAGTTCCCAGACGATCGTCTTCTGCCCTTCGATGCGGAACGGGTTGATGGAGTTGACGAGGTAGATACCGAGGCGGTCGCACGCTTCGCGAACGAGTCGCATAGCGGCGTCGAAGTCGCCGCGCACTTGCAGACACGTCGCTCCGTAGGCGAGCGTCTGCGCGAGTTTGCCGGTGGAGATTTTTCCGCTCGGGACGAAGACGATCGCTTTCAATCCCGCTTGCGCCGCGTAGGCGGCGAGCGATGCGCTCGTGTTGCCGGTCGACGCGCACGCGATCGCGGTGGCGCCGAGGCGGACGGCTTGGGTGACGGCGACGGTCATGCCGCGGTCTTTGAACGAGCCGGTCGGATTTTCGCCTTCGTGCTTGAAGTAGATGCCGTTGCGTTCGTAGAGGCGCGTGTTGCCCTCGGGATGCGTGATGACGTTGTCGACGTCGAGCACTGCCTCGCGAAAACGCCAGACGCCCGATTGATCGATCGTTTTTCTACTTGCGCGGCGCGCGTCGAATGTGGCGCGATCGACGTTCGGTTTGTCGCGCTGCACTTCGAGAAGCCCGCCGCAGTCGCACGTGTAGCGGATCTGGTCGATGTCGTACGTCGTGCCGCACGTGATGCACCTAAGCACGGCGCGCTCCTTCCTTCGCGATCGGTCCGACGTGCACCGTCGATGCGACGTCGCCGAACGCGTGCTGCATCGCCGTCGCGCAAACGCACGCCGTCGCTTGATCGGGCGCGATCGCGAACACGGTCGGTCCCGATCCGCTGATCGAGCAGCCGAACGCGCCGCCGAGAACCGCGGCTCGCTTCACGTCGTGAAAACGCGGAATCAGCGACGCGCGCAGCGGCTCGGCGTAGCGATCGTCGAGCGCGCGCGAGAGGAGATCGCCGTCGCCGGACGCGAAGGCGTGCGCGAGCGCGGTGGTGTTCGCCATCTGCTGCACCCATTGTGTTCGTGGCCACGTGTCCGGCAGCAGCGCTCGCGCGGCTTTCGTTTCGATGCGCACGTTCGGAGTGACGAGCGCGACGAACCAGGGCTCCTTCACTTCGATTTTGATGACGTCGATGGGATCGACGGAGCGCGAGAGCGCGAGACCGCCGAGTGCGGACGCGGCGAGGTTGTCGAGATGGCGACCGGCTACCGTCGCTTCGCCTTCGAGTGCTGCGGCGATGATCTCGATGGGATTCCTCTCAGCATTGCAGGCTAGCGCCGCGGCGTATGCGCCGGCGACGCTCGATGCCGCACTCCCGCCCATCCCGCCCGCGAGCGGCAGGCCTTTGTCGATCGTGACGATCACGTTGCGCGATTCGCCGTGTGCTCGCAGCCATGCGATTGCGGCGATCGACGCAGTGTTCTTCGTCGCGTCGCGCGGGACGAGATCGGCGTCGCGGCCGGTGATGCTGGCGATTTGCGACGCTTCGTTCGTCAACTCGATGGTGACCGTGTCGCCGATGCCGTCGACGGCGAGGCCGAGGACGTCGAAGCCGGGGCCGACGTTGCCGATCGATCCGGGCGCGAACGCAGTCGCTTTCACCGCCGCCGCTGCTCCATCACCGTGATCGCGACGATGTCATTGAGCACTCCCGCCGCGGTCACCGCTGCTCCGGCGCCGGGTCCGGTGACGACGAGCGGATTGGTCTTGTAGCGCTTCGAGTGAATCGCCACCTGATTGTCCGTCCCGCGCAGGCGTCCCATCGGCGACGCTTCCGGCACCGCTTCGATGCCGACGCGAATTCCGCCGCGCGCGATCTTCGCTGCGTAACGCAGCACGCGCTTGTCGCGCCGCGCGCTCGCGACGCGTTTCGCGAACACGTCGTCGAGCGCGGCGAGGTTCGCGACGAACGTCGCTGGATCGTCGTGGCTTAGCTCTTTCGGGAAGAGCGGCTCGAGATCGATCTCGCCGATCTCGGCGCGGCGTCCCAACGTTCGCGCGAGGATGAGCGCTTTGCGCGCGACGTCCATGCCCGACAGATCGTCGCGCGGATCGGGCTCCGTGTAGCCGAGCTTCCACGCGCTGCGCACCGCTTCGCTGAACGCGACGCCGTCTTCGAGCGCGGTCATGATGTAGCCGAGCGTACCGGAGAAGCAGCCGAGGATTTGCTCGACGCGGTCGCCGGACTCCTGCAGTTTCGCGAGCGTGTCGAGCACCGGCAGTCCGGCGCCGGCCGTCGCTTCGTAGCGCAGTGCGACGTTGCGCTCGCGCGCGACTTCGAACATCCGATCGTAGTCGGTCTGCTTGATCGCGAGCGGCTTCTTGTTCGCGAGCACAACGTGGAATCCGCGATCGAGCGCTTCTTCGATCAGCGGAGCGGTTTCGTCGGACGTCAGATCGACGAGGATCGGACGCCGCGACGGCAAGACCCACAGCTCTTCGCGAAGCAGGTCGCGCAATTCGTCGATGTGCAGCGGCAACTCGCGCGCGAAGAGTCGCGCGCCCGATTTTTTCTGGGATGCGAGGCGGGCGAGCGCCGGCGCGCTGAATCCGCGCTCCTGCACTTTCACGCCGCTGCGATCGGCGACGGCGATGACTTTGATGTCGGCGCCGAGCGTCGAGCGAAATTGCTTTTCCTGCGCGCCGAGCTGTCGCGCGAGCTCGCGTCCGATCTGGCCGAATCCGAGGAGCGTGACCTTCGACTCGCGCGCGTTGGCGTCAGCGAGCGGGCGGATGCGATCGAGCTGGAACTCGCGATGGAGCGCGTTGAGCGCGGCGGTGGCGCTCTCTTCGTCGATCGCGACGGTGATGTTGAGCTCCGACGATCCCTGCGCGATCGCGACGACGTTCACGCCTTCGCTGCTCAGCGCGCCGAACGTGCGCGAGGCGATGCCGGGACGTCCGGCCATGCCGAGGCCGACGACGGCGATGAGCGCGATCTTCTTGTCGGCGTGAATGCGATCGATCAGCTTCAGCTTGCGCTCGTACGCGAACGCTTCGTCGAGCGCGCGCACGGCGTGATCCGATTCCGCCTGCGGCACGACGAAGCAGATCGACGCTTCGCTCGACGCCTGGCTGATGAACGAAACCGAATGTCCCGCCTGCGAGAGCGCGGTGAACGCGCGGCCGGCGACGCCGGGGATGCCGATCATGCCGCTGCCTTCGATCGCCACGAGCGCCTGTTTGTGAATCGCCGTGAGCGCTTTGACCGGATACGCGCCGGGCTTCACGTCGTCGGCGATACGCGTGCCGGGAAAATCAGGCTTGAACGTGTTGCGCACGTAGAGCGGGATGCGGCGATCGACGAGCGGAATCATCGTGCGCGGATGCAGCACTTTCGCGCCGTAGAACGCGAGCTCCGCCGCTTCGCGATAGTGCAGTTCGGTGATGACACGCGCGGACTTGACTGCTTTCGGATCGGCGGTCATGAGGCCGTCGATCTCTTTCCACAGCGTCACGTTTCTCGCGCCGATGGAGCGCGCGAGAATCGCGGCGGAGAAATCCGTTCCGCCACGGCCGAGCGTGACCAGCTCGCCGTCGGGACCGCTGCCGATGAAGCCGGGCATCACGACGACGAGGTTTTTCGCGATGAGCGGCGCGATCAGTTTCTTCGCCGCGCGCTCGCATTGCGCGAGGTGCGGCCAGAGACTGCCGAGGCGGCGCTCGGTGAAGATGATGTCGACGGCGTCGATGTAGGCGGCGTCGATGTTCTGTTCCGCGAGATACGCGACGAAGAGTCGCGCGTTGAGACGCTCGCCGCGTGCGACGAGTGCGTCTTGTGCGCGCGGCGTCAGCTCGCGAAGGACGGCGATCGACTCGCACATCGCTTTCAATTCGCGCGCGGCGCTCGTAACTTCGTCGCGCAGAGCGGTCTTCGATCGGAGGATTTCATCGATGACGTCGTTGTGGCGTTGCTCGAAGTCGTCCGCCGCTTTTTCCCACGCATCCTGATCGCGTCGCAGAGCGGCGCTCGAAGCGGCGAGCAACATGTCGGTGACGCCGTTCATCGCCGACACGACGACGGCGACGCGCGGCGCCGCGCGCTTCACGTGATCGGCGGCGACGCGGATGGCTTCCGCGCTTCCGACGGCCACGCCGCCGAACTTGTAGACGTCGATTTTGGACATCGCTGACGGCACTATAACTTCACGCCGCGATAGAGATAGGCGACGCCGAGCGTGAGGCACTGGACGTCGATCGCTCCGAACTTCGCGCTCTCGCGCATCATCGCCACGAATTCTTCGCCGCACGGAAATCGCGCCGCGGACGACTCGAGATATTGATACGCGTCCTGCTTGCCGGTGATGGCGCCGCCGAGGAGGGGGAGGATGCGGCTGCTGTAGAGATTGTAGAGGGTGCGGACCGCGGCATTTGGCGGCTGCCCGAACTCGAGAATGATCACGCGTCCGCCGCTGCGCACGACGCGCGCGAGCTCGGCGATGCCTTTCTTCGGATCGCCGACGTTGCGGATGCCGAACGCGATCGACGCGACGTCGAACGATGCGTCGGGATACGGAAGATTGGTCACGTCGGCGACTTCGAATCGGATCGACGGCGACTTCGCGCGCGCGAGCTCGATCATCTCAGGCGTGAAGTCGGTGCCGACCACGACGCCGCGCTCGCCGACCGCTTTGTGAAAGGCGATGGCGAGATCGCCGGTGCCCGTCGCGCAGTCGAGAATGCGATCTCCCGGTTTCGGATCGGCGAGGCGCACCGCCGCTTTGCGCCATCGATGATGGATGCCGCCGGAGAGAATCGTGTTCGCGCGGTCGTACCGCTTCGCGATCGACGCGAACATCGACTGGATCCGTCGTGGATCGGGGCCGCTGGAATCAACCGTCATAAAATGCACGCGAAATGCGCGACTTTGCCTTCGTGCAGACCGCTCCCGGCCGCCTGTTCGTCGGGTGGGGACCGTTCGAGCAGTTGCCGTTTCGCCGGCCGGAGCGGCCGGCATTCTACGTCACCGATTTCTTTCTCGACGATCCGCACCCGTGGCGGCATCCGTCGGAGTGGGAAGAGATGGCGACCGAGGAGTTCGCGGCGAAGTTCGCGGCGAGCGAGGCGGTGAAGATCGAATGGGAGACGCCGGCGATCGACGACTTCGCGCCGCTGTTCGATTCGGCGCGGGCGGCGATGATGCGCGGCGACTTCGTGAAGATCGTGCCGGTGATGTTCGAGAACGGCCGCGTCCATCGCGATGCCACGCCGGCGCTCTTCTCCCACCTCGGGAAGCTGCCGCGCGGACTCTCCGCCTACGGCTACAACTACAAATCACACGGCGTGATCGGCGCGACGCCCGAGCTGCTCTTTCGATCGGAAGGACGCGGATACGCGACGATGGCGCTCGCGGGCACGCGCGCGCTCGATCGCGCCGGCGAGCTGCTGCACGACGCCAAGGAGTTGCGCGAGCATCGCCTCGTCGTCGACGACATCGTTCGCCGGCTCGCTCCCTTCGGCAACATCGAAGTCGGAGCGCTGGGCATCCTGAAGCTTCCATCGATCGCCCATCTGGCGACGCCGATTCGATTCGAAGAGAGCGCCGGATCCGAGAAGATGTCCTTTGTCGAGATGGTTCGCCGCCTCCATCCGACCGCGGCCCTCGGCGTCTCCCCGCGCAACGACGCCGGCGAGCGCTGGCTTCGCGAAGCGGATCGCGGCGTGAAACGGCGCACGTTCGGCGCGCCGTTCGGGCTGGAGCGCGAAGACGGACGCTCGATCGCGCTCGTGGCCATTCGCAACGTGCAGTGGCACGGCTCGTCGATCCGCGTCGGCTCGGGCGCCGGCCTGCTGCTGGAGAGCCGGCTGGAGCGCGAGTTCGAAGAGCTGCGCCAGAAACGCGATCAGGTCAAAGGGTTGTTCGGCGTGGAATCGTTGATACACGCATGAGCAATCTCGATCTCGCGCGCGCTCTCATCGAGGTTGTGCGCGGTTTCGGCGTCATCGATTTCTGCGTCTGCAGCGGATCGCGCAACGCGCCGCTGATCGCGGTCGTGGATCGCGCGTATTCATTCGTCGATGAACGCTCCGCCGCATTCTTCGCCCTCGGCCGCGCGAAACGCGATGAGCGTCCGGTAGCGGTGATCACGACGTCGGGAACTGCGGCGGCGGAGTTGTTGCCCGCCGCGATCGAGGCGTATTACTCCGGCACGCCGCTCGTGCTGATCACTGCCGATCGTCCGGCGCGCTATCGCGGCACGGGTGCGCCGCAGGCAATCGAGCAGTCGTCGATCTTCGGCGTCTACGCGGAGCGCTCGCTGCGCGATTGGAATCGCCTCATGCCGCTGCACATCAACGTGGAGTTCGATGAGCCGCTCCTTTGATCTGGTCCTGATCGGCGGCCTGCATCGCGCGCATCGCGATCGCGTGCGCGAGTTCTGCCTGCAACTCGGCGCGCCGATTTACGCGGAGCCGCTGTCGGGATTGCGCGAAGACGAAGCGCTGCGCGATCTGTTGATCCTCAACGAGAAATCGCTGCACGGCTTCACGAGCGTGCTGCGCATCGGCAACGTGCCGACGCTCCGCTACTGGCGCGACCTCGACGAAAAACATCGAGACGTCGAAGTCACGCACGTCACCGATCTCCCGTTCTCGGGATTGCCAAGAGGCGAGGTGCTCAAAGACCTTCCTGCGCACTGCGCACTACGCTCTGCCCACTTCGATTTTGAAAAAGATCGAGCACTGCGCGCACACATCGAGCAAGTCCTCGACAACGAGCCTTACTCCGAGCAGTCGATCTTCCGCGACCTCTCCCGCACCCTGCCACCCGCCAGCCGCATCTACCTCGGCAACAGCCTTCCGATCCGCGAGTGGGATTTCGCCGCGACGCGCGAGAACCGCGACTACGAGATCGGCGCGAACCGCGGCGCGAACGGCATCGACGGACAGCTGTCGACCTTCTTCGGATGGTGCAAGCCGGACGCGCAAAACGTCGCGATCGTCGGCGATCTCACCGCGATCTACGACCTCAATGCGCCGTGGATCGTGCCGCAGCTCGATGCGAAGTTCCGCATCATCGTCATCAACAACGCCGGCGGCCGCATCTTCGAGCGCGTGCCATCGCTGCGCAGGCTCGACAAGAAACTGATCATCAACGAGCACACGATCCGTTTCGATGCGTGGGCGGCGATGTTCGGCATCGAGGTCGACGAACGGCGACCCGACATCGAGGCGACGCGCCGCGTCGTAGCGGCGTGCTGACGATCTTCCCCGGCTTCCTCGGCAACGCGCGCGACTTCGCATCGATCGACACGCCGCTCGACGTCATCCTCGGCTACTCGATGGGAGGACGCCTCGCGCTGCAGGCGATTCTCGATGGTGCGTCGTTCGATCGCGCGGTGATCGTGTCCGCCGGTCTCAATCTCGAAGAGGGACGCGAAGAGCGGCGCGCGCGCGATGAAGCGTGGGCGCGGAGATTCGAATCCGATCCGTGGGACGAAGTGATGCGCGACTGGAATGCGCAACCGGTGTTCGGCGGACACGTCACGTCGCGCGACGAGCGCGACTACGATCGCCGCGAGCTCGCGCGACAACTTCGCGAGAACTCGCCCGGCGTTCTGCCGCCGCTCGCGCCGCGATTGCACGAGATCACGATTCCGGTGCTGTGGATCGCCGGCGAACGCGATCATCCATATGTGGATGTCGCGCGGCGCGCCGTCTCAGTTCTGCCGCACGCGGAGCTGTGGATCTGTCCCGACGCCGGTCATCGCGTGCCGTGGGAGCAGCCGGAGCTCTTCGCCAATCGCGTGCGTGCGTTCGTGTCGATATAGTTCGCCTCATGTCCGAAACCTGGCAAAAACTCCACGACTTCACCGACATCAAGTACGAACGCACGGACGACGGCATCGCCAAGATCACCATCAATCGTCCCGAAGTGCGCAACGCCTTCCGGCCGCTCACCGTCAACGAATTGAAGCAGGCCTTCGACATGGCCCGCGACGACGCGGAGATCGGCGTCGTCATCCTCACCGGTGAAGGTCCGGACGCGTTTTGCTCGGGCGGCGATCAGCGCGTCCGAGGAAAGGGCGGGTACATCGATCCGAACGAAAAGATCCCACGACTCAACATCCTCGACGTGCAGAAACAGATCCGCAGCATGCCGAAGCCCGTCGTGGCGATGGTCGCCGGCTACGCGATCGGCGGCGGACACGTGCTGCACGTCGTCTGCGATCTGACGATCGCCGCCGACAACGCGCGCTTCGGCCAAACCGGTCCGCGCGTCGGCTCGTTCGATGCCGGCCTCGGCTCTTCGTATCTCGCGCGCATCGTCGGTCAGAAAAAAGCGCGCGAGATCTGGTTCCTCTGCCGCCAATACGACGCGCAGCAGGCGAAGGAGATGGGACTCGTCAACACGATCGTGCCGCTCGCGGATCTCGAAACGGAAACGCTGAAGTGGTGCCGCGAAATGCTCGCGCTCTCGCCGATGGCGCTGCGTTTTCTGAAGGCGGCAATGAACGCCGATTGCGACGGCCAGATCGGCCTTCTCGATTTCGGTGGCGACGCCACGCTTCTCTATTACTTGAGCGAAGAGGCGCAGGAAGGCCGCAACGCCTACGTCGAGAAGCGCAAGCCCGACTTCAAGAAGTTCCCGCGATTTCCGTGAACGCCTGGCTCCTCGCTTCACGCCCGAAGACGCTGTCGGCAGCGGTGGTGCCGGTGCTCATCGGCACATCGCTCGCGTGGCCGCACATCGATTGGCTGATGTTCGCCTGCGCGCTGCTCGGCGCTCTGTTCATTCAAATCGGAACGAACTTCGTCAATGACGCGCTCGACTTCAAGAAAGGTGCGGACACCGGCGAGCGCCTCGGCCCCATTCGCGTCACGCAAGCGGGACTGCTCAACGCCGATGCCGTGATGCGCGCCGCGTATGTCTGCTTCGCGCTCGCCGCGGTCTGCGGCGTGCCGCTGATCATGCGCGGCGGATGGCCGATCGTGATCATCGGCGTGACGTCGATCGTCGCCGCGTACGCA
>Ga0105245_10002197_pt1 | contig 17676 bp, 17 predicted proteins | sample KBSM54metaG_FD_81523 | JGI IMG/M metagenome (GOLD analysis project Ga0105245, IMG submission 81523) | Miscanthus rhizosphere microbial communities from Kellogg Biological Station, Michigan, USA - KBS M5-4 metaG | ecosystem: Host-associated > Plants > Roots > Rhizosphere > Soil | place...
GGATTCCTCTCGCTCGCCAGCGCGCGCGGAACGCAGGAGGTAGCCGGCATCGCCTGGTGGGCGCACGTCGGCGGCTTCGTTTTCGGTGCTATCGTTGCGGCGATTCATCGTTCAACGACTCGGAAGGTCTCCATCCATGCGTAAAGGAATCATCCTCGCCGGCGGCTCGGGAACGCGGCTGCATCCGATCACTTCGGTCGTCTCGAAGCAGCTCCTGCCGGTCTACGACAAGCCGATGATCTACTACCCGCTGACGACGCTCATGCTCGCCGGCGTGCGCGACATCCTCATCATCACGACGCCCGCGGATCAGCCGCTTTTCCGGCGCCTTCTCGGCGACGGACATCAGTGGGGCATCGAGCTGTCGTACGCCGAGCAGCCGGATCCCGGCGGACTCGCGCAAGCGTTCATCATCGGCCGCGATTTCGTCGGCAGCGATCCGAGCTGTCTCATCCTCGGCGACAACATCTATTACGGTCACGGACTCACGGAAGTGCTCCAACGTGCGTCGGCGCGAACGGACGGCGCGACGGTGTTCGGCTACTACGTGAAAGATCCGGAACGCTACGGCGTCGTCGAGTTCGACGACAGCAATCGCGCCGTCACCATCGAAGAGAAGCCGAAGACTCCGAAGTCGAACTTCGCGGTGACCGGTTTGTACTTTTACGACTGGCGCGTGTGCGATCTCGTGTCGTCGCTCGCGCCGTCGGCGCGCGGCGAGCTGGAGATCACCGATCTGAATCGCCTCTACCTCGAGCGCGGATTGCTCGACGTCGAGCTGCTCGGCCGCGGCTACGCGTGGTTCGACACCGGCACTCAGGAATCGCTCCTCGGCGCCGCGAACTTCGTCGAGCAAGTCGAGCTGCGGCAGGGACTGAAGATCGCTTGTCCCGAAGAAGTCGCGTACTTCCTCGGCCACATCAGCGCCGACGACGTGCGCCGCGAAGCGGAGCGCTTGAAGAAGAGCACGTACGGCGATTACCTCTTGCGCGTGCTCGAGCACTCGCCCGGAGTCGTCGCGTAACGTGCACGTCGTCGTCACCGGCGGCGCCGGCTTCATCGGATCGCACATCGTCGACGCTCTCGTCGAGCGCGGCGAGCGCGTGACCGTCATCGACAATCTCTCGACCGGCAACCGCGCGAACGTTCATCCATCGGCGACGCTCATTGAGCGCGATCTCCGCGACGAGTCGATCGGCGCGTTGATCGGGGAGTTGCAGCCGGACGTCGTGAGTCATCACGCCGCGCAGATGGATGTGCGCAAGTCGGTCGCCGATCCCGTGTTCGATGCCGACGTGAACATCGTCGGCTCGCTGCGATTGCTGCAGGCCTGCGTCGACGCGAAGTTGAAGCGATTCGTGTTCGCTTCGACCGGCGGCGCGATCTACGGCGAGCCGGAGTACACGCCGCAGGACGAAGATCATCCGACGCAGCCGGTCTCGCCTTACGGCTGCGCGAAGCTCGCCGTCGAGCAGTACCTCGCATACTTTCGCGCCGAGCATCACCTGTCGTGCGTCTCGCTGCGTTACGCGAACGTGTATGGTCCGCGGCAGAACGCGAAAGGGGAGGCCGGCGTCGTCGCGATCTTCAGCGATCGGATGCAGCGAGGCGAAGAGACCGTGATCAACGGCGACGGCGAGCAGACGCGCGACTACATCTACGTCAGCGATGTTGTTGCCGCGAATCTTGCCGTCATTGACGACCTGGAGCTCGGCGGCGCGTTCAATGTCGGCACGGGAGTCGAGACGAGTGTGAACGCCCTGCATCGCGAACTGGCTCGTATCGTGGGTACAGAGATTCAACCAAGGCACGCCGAGGCGAAGTTGGGGGAACAGGAGCGGAGCGTGCTCGACGGTGAGCGGCTGCGTCGCGCGGCAAAGCTTCCAAAGCCGGTGAGTCTACGCGACGGATTGGTGCGGACGTTTGGATGGCAAAAGGGTCGCGAAATTCTTCCTGCGTGAAATTCTTACGCAAGACGTGATCGAGGTCACTTTCTTTTTCGGGCCCGCGACAGTATCATTTGAGTCTGATTCCTCAAAAACGAGGCAACATTACGGGGCGTTCCTTCGTCGCGTGTCACCTAAACCACTAAGGAAAAGAGGCTTGTCGATGTCTAAATTGAGAACCACGCTCTTCCTGGCAGCTGTCCTTCTGTTCTCCACTTCGCTGTTCGCTCAGGCGACGCGTACGTGGGTTTCCGGTGTCGGCGACGACGTGAATCCGTGCAGCCGTACCGCTCCGTGCAAAACGTTTGCGGGCGCAATCTCGAAGACCGCGATCGGTGGCGAGATCGACGCGCTTGATCCGGCCGGATACGGCACGGTCAACATCACGAAGAACATGACGATCGACGGCGGCGGCGGTGAAGGCGGCCAGGTCGCGGCGATTCTGAGCGCGAACACGAGCGGCATCATCGTCAACGGCGCCGGCATCACCGTGAATCTGCGCAACTTCTCGATCAACGGCGCGGGCACGGGCACGACCGGCATCCGCATCATCAACTCGACGCACGTCAACATCCACAACCTCTCGATCTCCGGCAGCTCGAAGGCGGTCACGATCGAGCAGGCGACGGCCACCGCGGTGAACATCGAAGACACGAAGATGTTCAACCACACCGGCAGCGCAGTCGTCGTTTCGCCCGGCGGCACGAACATCACGCTCCGCATGACCAACTGCTCCGTCACGAACAACGGAACGACCGCGGCGACCGCTGACGGCTTGTTCGTCCAGAACGCGCTTGCGATCGTTCGCAACAGCAACTTCTCGCAGAACCAGCTCGCGGGTGTCGAAGTCGGCGCCGGCGGCAACGTGTTCATCGACAACTCGGATCTTTCGTTCAACACGTTCGAAGGCGTCCGCATCGGTGGCGGCGGAACGGTTCGCCTGTCGCGTTCGACGATGACCGGCAACAACAACGGCGCGACGAACGTCATCTCGGGCAGCCTCTTCACGTTCGGCGACAACTACCTCGGCGGCAACCCCGTGAACAACGGCGCCGGCCTGACCGCGGCGAGCCCCGGCAAGCAGTAAGACTCGATCACCGACGACAATCGCGGCCCGCGTCGAAAGACGCGGGCCGTTTTGTTTTCAGCGATCAGGCGTTCGCCGCGGCGTCGGCGTCTTCCTCGTCGCGCATGCTGGCCCGAATCAACACGAAGAGAATGACGACGACCAGCGCGCTGAGCATGACCACGATCCCGACGAGACCGATCGACGTGAGGCTTCGCGAGCGCTCATTGCGCGTCACCGGCGGCGCCGTCATCGAGAAGAGTTGTGACGACGGGCGAAGATTGCCGGACTCGATCTGGTAGATGTCGTTGATGCGGCCGATCAGATGGCGGACTTCGTCGCGGATCGCTGCAGTCGTCGACTGGTAGTACGCGCTGTCTTGAGGGGATACCGCGCCGCCGCCGAGCTGCAATTGATCGAGAACCTGCTTGTCGTACGCGATTGCCGTTGCGTACGGAATCGCCGCCTGCGCCGCTTTGCGATACTCGTTGGCGAGGTTGCGGCGGTACTCGATGTCGGACGAGCGCGACGTCGGCTCGACGAGACGGTCGATGAACGACTCGTTGATCAGCGGCGAAACCGTTTCAGGGTTGCCTTTCGATGCCGTCGAAGACGCCGCCGACGACACGCCGGTGTCGTTCGTTCGCTGCGCGTAGAGCGCGAGCGCGTCCCGGTACGCATTCGCATTCGCCTGAATCGACTCGAGGCGTCGCTGGTCGTACGCCAGCTGATCCTGAACGAAACGTTGCGCACTCGCCGGATTCGTCACGAGGTGCCGCGTCGCCACGAACGTCATCAGTGGTTCGAGCTTGAAGCGAAGGATCTCATCGAGGCGCAGCGAGATCTCCGCCAGCGAGAGGCGATCGCCCGGCGTCTTCACGAGCTCGGCGCCCGGCAGCGTATTGAGCTCCTTGATGTTGTCCACGACCTTCGAGATCTGCGACCGCAGCATCAGAATCTCCGCCACCGTGTCGCCGCCACCGACGCCGCGATCGATGACGTTCGGCGACAAGACGGCCACGCGATAGTCGAGCGCATGCTGCTGGTTCACGGCATCGTCGGCCCACACGTTCAGCGTGTCGACGAGCACCGCGCGCACCATGCTCTCCGGCACGCGGGCGGCCGCTCCGTTCCTCACGAAGTTGATCGAAAACTCGTTCTTCGTGATCGCTTCGCGTTTGAGGTCGAACTCTTTCTGGATCCGCTCGCGGTCGAGCGTGGAGAGCTTCGAATCGGAGAGCCGCGCCTCGTACTCGCGCGCCAGCGCGTCGTACGCCGGGTTGGACTCGAGAACGAACATCGAGCGGCTGAAATCGTTCAGCGTGAGGAAGCGCCCGAGGCTGTTGCGGTTGTAGACCTTGATCAGAATCGGCGAGCTGACGATCTCGACGGGCGAGAACGTCAATCCGTTCGGATAGTGGCCGTTCGCCGCGCCGGCGAAGATCAGCTGAAACGGCTGCGACGTCGTTCGCTGCGAAGTGCTCGTGACGAAGAAGAGAATCGCCACGATGACGTATGCGATACCGACGGCGATGAGGGCGGTGAGGATCAGTCCGATTTGCGCGCGAAGGACGTTGAAGATGTGCGCGAGCGAGACGGTCGGCTCATAGTCCGCCGTCGTCTCGCGGTCGAGGCGCGAATGGTCGTTAGTCAAGTTTGCTCCTACAGGGCCGATGGAGGCCGCGAAAAGAATGTCAGTCGCGCAAATGTACGTCAAGCATGCGCGCGCTGTGTGCGATACCACGCGATGGTGTTTTCGAGTCCGATGTTCAACGGTGTTTTCGCGACGAATCCGAACGCGTCGCGCGCGCGCGAAATGTCGAGGCGGCGCCGCGGCTGTCCGTTCGGCTTCGACGGATCCCAGCGAATCTCGCCACGGAACCCGGACTTCTCAGCGATCAGACGCGCCAGATCGGCGATGGTCACTTCTGCGCTGTTGCCAAGGTTCATCGGCTCGGCATCGTCGTACGCCTCGGCCGCCGTGACGATCGCGTTGGCCGCGTCGTCGACGTACAGGAACTCGCGCGTCGGTGATCCGTCTCCCCACAACTCGACGAATCCGTCGCCGCGCTCGTCGCTGTCAATGAACTTGCGGATCATCGCCGGGATGACGTGGCTCGTTCGTTCGTCGAAGTCATCACCGGGCCCGTACAGATTCGCGGGAAGAAGAAAGATGCCACGGAATCCGTACTCCGCGCGATACGCCTGCAGTTGCACGAGCAGCATCTTCTTCGCGAGTCCGTACGGCGCGTTCGTTTCTTCGGGGTAGCCGTTCCAGAGATTCTCTTCGCGAAACGGAACGGGCGTGTGCTTCGGATACGCGCACACGGTTCCGATGCAGACGAACTTCTCGACGCCGGCAACGCGCGCCGCTTCGATGAGCTGGATTCCCATCAATGCGTTCTCGTAGAAGAAGCGTCCGGGAGAGTCCTGATTCGCGCCGATGCCGCCGACGACTGCCGCGCCGTGAATGATCAACTGCGGACGCGTGTCGGCGAGGAAGCGGCGGACGGCGGACGGGTCGAGCAGATCGAGCTCGCTGTGCGACGGCGCATCGATTCGGTTCGCGCCGCGCGAAGCGAGCTCGCGCCGGATCGCGGTCCCGAGGAATCCGTGGCCGCCGGTGAGGAGGATCCGGCGGTCCTGCCATAACGACGTCATCGTCTGAGCATCGCTTCGTTCGCGGCGAGACGCAAGTCGGATTCGACCATCAGATCGATCAGCTGTTCGAACGTGACGGCCGGCTTCCATCCGAGAACGTTGCGCGCTTTCGAGGCGTCGCCGAGAAGAACGTCGACTTCCGTCGGCCGGAAGTAGCGCGGATCGATCTCGACGAGAACGCGCTGGGTGCCTCGCTCGACGCCGCGCTCGTCGCGTCCGCTCCGTTCCCACGACAGCTCGATGCCCGCGGTTGCAAACGCGCGCTCGCAGAGTTCGCGCACCGTGTGCGTCTCGCCGGTGGCGATCACGAAATCGTCCGGTGTTTCCTGTTGCAGCATCAGCCACATCGCTTCGACGTAGTCCTTCGCGTAACCCCAGTCGCGTTTCGCGTCGAGGTTACCGAGATAGAGTCGATCTTGCAGTCCGTGCTTGATGCGCCCGACCGCGCGCGTGACCTTGCGCGACACGAACGTCTCGCCGCGCCGCGGCGACTCGTGATTGAAGAGGATGCCGCTGACGGCGAAGAGGCCGTACGCCTCGCGGTAGTTCACCGTCATCCAATGCGCGTACACCTTTGCGGCGGCGTACGGGCTGCGCGGATAAAACGGCGTCTTCTCGCTTTGCGGAGGCGCGGCCGCGCCGAACATCTCCGATGACGACGCCTGATAGATGCGCGGCCGGAACTCCAGCTCGCGAACGGCTTCGAGCAGTCTTGCACATCCGAGTCCGGTGACGTCGCCGGTGTACTCCGGCGTGTCGAACGACACGCGGACGTGGCTCTGTGCGCCGAGGTTGTAGATCTCGTCGGGCTCGACGACGCGGAGGACGCGATTGAGCGACGACGCGTCGTGTAGATCGCCGTAATGCAGAACGAGCCGCCGATGTTCGACGTGGGGATCTTCGTAGAGATGATCGATGCGCTCGGTGTTGAAGCTCGACGACCGGCGCATCAGACCGTGCACCTCGTAGCCGCGCGCGAGGAGAAGTTCGGCGAGATACGAACCGTCCTGGCCGGTGATCCCTGTAATCAGCGCGCGCCGCGGTTTGTCCAAACGTGGCGATGATATCGCAAGGAATATACTCGACCGCCGATGCCGATCTTGCGCAAAGAGAGCGAGATCTATCCGGAGGATCTCTTCTCGGCCGCGGTGGCTGCCGATGCGCCGTGGGAGATCGTCCACGTGCGCAGCCGTCAGGAGAAGCTTCTCGCGCGGCTGCTGCGCGAGCGGCGTAATCCTTTCTATCTGCCGCAGGTCGAGAAAGCCATTCGCCGCAATGGACGGACCTTGCGATCGTATCTCCCGCTCTTCAGCGGCTATCTCTTCATCCGCTCGATGCCGGAGACGCGGCAGGCGCTGTGGTCGAGCGGCGTCGTCGCACGCGTGATTCCCGTCTCGGACCAACAACAGCTTCACGACGAGCTGCGTCAACTGCGGCGGCTGCAGGAGTCCGGCGCGACGCTCATTGCGCGTCCCGACATCTCGCCGGGCGACGCCGTGCGCATCGTCGAGGGCGTCTTCAGCGGTTATCATGGAACGGTCATGCGCGAGCGCGACGCATTGCGATTGATCGTGTCGGTCACCGCCCTGAATAAGTCGGTGATCGCGGAGCTTCCGCGCGAGAGCGTGACCGCGCTCCGCAGCGCCGGATGATGATCGCCGTCACCGGCGCCGCCGGCTTCATCGGATTTCACGTCGCGCGGCGCCTGCTCGAAAACGGCGCGGACGTCATCGGCGTCGACAACCTCAACGACTATTACGATCCGTCATTGAAGGAAGCGCGCCTCGATCTGCTGCGCAAGTACCCGAAGTTTCAGTTCCGCCGTCTCGATGTCGTCGATCGGGAAGGGATGCAACGACTCTTCGCGGACGACAAGCCTCGCCGCATGATTCATCTCGCCGCGCAGGCAGGCGTGCGGCATTCGATCGACCATCCGCACGACTACACGAGCAGCAACATCGAGGGATTTCTCAATGTGCTCGAAGGCTGCCGCCATTACGGCGTCGAACACCTCGTGTATGCGTCGTCGAGCTCCGTCTATGGCGCGAACATGCGCCAGCCGTTCTCCGAGCATGACAACGTCGATCATCCGGTTTCGCTTTATGCGGCGACGAAAAAAGCCAACGAGCTGATGGCGCACGTCTACGCGCATCTTTATCGCGTGCCGGTGACGGGACTGCGATTCTTCACCGTCTATGGACCGTGGGGACGGCCGGACATGGCGCTGTTCAAATTCACGCGCGGCATTCTCGCCGGCGAGCCGATTCCGGTCTTCAACAACGGCGACATGATTCGCGACTTCACGTACATCGACGACGTCGTCGAAGGCGTCGTACGCGTCCTCGACGAGATTCCGCGCCCGCATCCCGAGCGGGAAGGACTGAAGGATCCCGCGACGAGCGATGCGCCCTACCGCATCTACAACATCGGCAACAATGAGCCGGTTCGTCTGATGGACTGCATCGCCGTGCTCGAGCGCGAGCTCGGGATGAAAGCCAAACTCGATTTGCTGCCGATGCAGCCGGGCGACGTCCCTTCCACAATGGCCGACGTCAAGGATCTCTCCGACGCCGTCGGATTCCGTCCGCATACGCCGATCGAGATCGGGATCGCGCGATTCGTGGAGTGGTACCGCGCGTTTTATCGCGTTGGAGCGGGTGCCGCGGCGGAGTGAGGCCCGCACCTGTGCTATCGTTCAATCGTTGAACATGACGCAACCCGTCCCGGATGAGATCCGTTACCGCCTGCTGCGCTACCTCGATCAGCATCCCGAAGCCTCGCAGCGCGAGCTGGCGCGCGAGCTCGGCGTCAGCGTCGGCAAAGTGAACTACTGCCTGCGCGCGCTCATCGAAAAGGGCTGGGTGAAGATGCGGAACTTCAAGCGCGCCGCGAACAAATTCTCTTATGCCTACATCCTCACGCCGAAGGGTATCGAAGAGAAAGTGAGCGTCACCGCCCGCTTCTTACGGCGCAAGATCGCGGAGTACAACGCGCTCTCGGCGGAGATCGACCGGCTCACCGAGGAAGTGGGCGAGGTCGACGGCGCGTCGCGGGCGTAGTCTCAGCGTTTGACCGCGCGCTGCTTCGGCTCGGCGCTGCGAAGAGAAGCGACGAGCGTCATGCCGTCCGGCGTGCTCATCATCATCGGATGGTAATCCGTGGTGATCGCGCCGAAGCGCGCACTCGCGGCGGACATGTTGTCGAAGGCTTCGACCTGATACGAGTCACTCCCGGAATCGGTGGCGGTGCCGGCCACGATGCGTTTCATCACGATCCATGGCCGCTGCGTGCTCGCCGTCGGGAGCGAGAACGTGTACGGATCGCCGTTGGCGAGGACGACTGCGGAGGCCGCGCAGTTCCACGTTTCGCACGACGTGACAGTCCAGACGTGAGAGACCGGCACGCACGGACATGCGTCCTGGCCGATGGCGGAGGTCGCGAGAACGATCAGCAGGAGTGCGAGGGCGAATTTGGTCTTTGTCTTCATGGCTCGAGAGTCCTGGCGCGTGGCCGGTGAAACGTTCGTGCCAGCCTGCGCGAAGGACGGACTGGCCGCGTTGCGAGCAGCGGCGAGGCTGTGATTTAATGTGCGGCGTTCATCCGTTGAACGCCCAGGGACGAGCGGCCGACACCAGCAGTGAAATGGGGTTTGTTCCGCTGCTGGATGAGGGCTGGAAGGCGCGTCGCCTTGCCTGCCTGCCGCAATCGAAATCCGCAATCCGAAATGCGACGACACAGTCGAGCCGGTGAGCGGCCACACGCTTCGTTAGGTGTCTTCATGTACACCGAAGGGGGCGAAGCCCGCCCTCATCAACAGAAATCACAATGAAAGTCGTCATTTTAGCCGGCGGTCTGGGCAGCCGCTTGAGCGAAGAAACCACTGTGCGCCCGAAACCGATGGTCGAGCTCGGCGGCAAGCCGATCCTCTGGCACATCATGAAGATCTACTCGCATCACGGCCTCAACGACTTCATCGTCTGCCTCGGCTACAAGGGTTACCTCATCAAGGAGTACTTCGCGAATTACTTTCTGCACATGTCCGACGTCACGATCAACCTTCGCAACAACGAGGTGAAGGTCCATCAGAGCAGTTCCGAGCCATGGACTGTGACGCTCGTCGACACCGGTGCCGAGACGATGACGGGCGGTCGCCTTCGCCGCGTGCGCGAGCACATCGGCGACGAGCGTTTCTGCTTCACGTATGGCGACGGTGTGAGTGATGTCGACATCCGCAAGCTCATCGAGTTTCACGAAGAGCAAGGCTCGTTGGCGACGCTGACCGCCGTCCAGCCGCCGGGACGCTTCGGTGTCATTGACCTCGAGGCGGAAAAGATTCGCGGATTTAAGGAAAAGCCTGCCGGCGACGGCGGCTGGATCAACGGTGGGTTCTTCGTCATGCAACCCGGCGTGATCGATTTGATCCAGGACGACCAGACGATCCTCGAGCGTGAGCCGCTCGAAACGCTGGCGCGAACGGGCCAATTGTCCGCTTACAAGCACGACGGCTTCTGGTATCCGATGGACACATTGCGCGACAAGACCTATCTCGACGATCTCTGGAACAGCGGCCGCGCTCCATGGAAGTCATGGCAGTGACGCAACCGTCCTGGAAAGGCCGGCGCGTTGCGTTGACGGGCGCGACCGGCTTCAAAGGCAGCTGGCTGGCCTTGTGGCTCGCCAAACTCGGCGCGCAAGTCAGCGGATATTCTCTTGCGCCGCCGACGAATCCGAGCCTGTTCGAGCTCGCCGGCGTCGACCAATCGATGGACCACGTCGAAGGCGATATTCGCGACGCGCAACATCTGCGCGACTTCATCAAGCGCACCGAGCCGGATGTCGTTTTTCATCTCGCCGCGCAAGCGCTGGTGCGTTCCTCTTATGACGATCCGGTCGGAACGTATGCGACCAATGTCATCGGCACAGTGAACGTGCTCGACTCCATGCGCGGCGGCAACGTTTCCGCCGCGGTCGTCGTCACGAGCGATAAGTGCTACGACAATCGCGAGTGGCCGTGGGGATATCGGGAAACCGATCCTCTCGGCGGACGCGATCCTTATTCGAGCAGCAAAGCGTGCGCGGAGCTCGTGACGGCCGCATATCGCGACTCGTTCTTCAAGAGCGGGACAAGGATCGCTAGTGCACGCGCCGGCAATGTGATCGGCGGCGGAGACTGGGCCGTCGACCGACTCGTGCCCGACATGATGCGCGCCATTGCGGCCGGCGAAGCCGTAAAGATCCGCAATCCCAACGCCGTGCGTCCATGGCAGCACGTATTGGAGCCGCTTCACGGCTACATCCGTTTAGCCGAGGCGTTGTGGGATGCGGAGAAGGGGAGTTCGTTTGCGGCCGCGTGGAACTTCGGCCCCTATGACTCCGATGTGAAACCGGTCTCGTGGATCGTTGAACGAATCCAGTCGCAATGGAACGGCGTTCAATGGCTGCGCGACGGTGCTGAGCAGCCTCACGAAGCCGCTTATCTGAAATTGGACAGCTCGAAGTCGCGCGCCATGCTCGGCGTGACTCCGAAGCTGCACCTCGCCACCGCGATCGATTGGACCGTCGAGTGGTATCGCGACTACGCAACGAATGCGAACGCTGCTCGCGATCTCGTCCTTCGCGACATCGATCGTTATGAGGCGCAGCCGTGTTGAAGTGCAACTTCTGTGGCCGCGCGCTCAGCAACATCGTCGCCGACCTCGGGATGTCGCCGCTCTCCAACGCGTATCTGCGCGCGGATCAATTGCTGTTGATGGAACCGTTCTATCCCTTGGCGGCGTATGTGTGCGAAGGATGTTTTCTCGTCCAGGTCCCGCCGGTCGAAACGCCGGAGCACATCTTTTCGGATTACGCGTACTTTTCGTCCTATTCCGAAAGCTGGTTGCGGCACGCCGAGAATTACTGCAATGCGATGATCGAGCGTTTCGGCTTCGATGCTTCGAAGCAGGTCGTCGAGATCGCGAGCAATGACGGCTATCTACTCCAGTACTTCCACGCGCGCGGCATCCCCGTCCTCGGCGTCGAGCCGGCGGCGAACGTCGCCGAACGCGCTCGCGAAAAATCGATTCCGACGCTCGTGAAGTTCTTCGGCACCGAGACGGCGAAGGAAATGGTCCGCGACGGAGTGCGCGCCGACCTGCTCCTCGGCAACAACGTTCTCGCGCACGTCCCGGACGTCAACGACTTCGTCGAAGGGCTTCGCGTCCTGCTCAATGAGCGCGGCGTGATCACGATGGAGTTTCCGCATCTGCTGCGGCTCATGGCGGGCAACCAGTTCGACACGATCTATCACGAGCACTTTTCGTACTTCAGTTTCTTCGCGGTCGAGAAGATCTTTGCCGCGCACGGATTGCGGATGTTCGACGTCGACGAGCTGCCGACGCACGGCGGCTCGCTGCGCATCTATGCGGAGCACGCGTCGGGCGATCGAGAAGTCTCACCGCGCGTTGACGCATTGCGCAAGAGCGAAGCGGATTTCGGCGTCGACTCGCTGCAGACCTATTCCGCATTTTCAGAGCAGGTGCAGGCTACGAAGCGGCGGCTACTTGACTTTCTCATCGACGCGCGCTGGAAAGGCAAGACGGTCGCGGGCTACGGAGCGCCGGCCAAAGGGAACACGCTGCTCAATTATTGCGGCATCCGCACGGATCTCTTGAGCTACACGGTCGATCGCAGTCCGCACAAGGCGGGTCTCTTTCTCCCCGGAACGCACATCCCAATTCACACGCCGGAGAAAGTGCGCGAAAAGAAACCCGATTTTCTCCTGATCCTGCCGTGGAATCTTAAGGACGAAATCATCGGTCAAATGAGCGACGTCCGCGACTGGGGCGGGAAGTTCGTGGTCGCCATTCCGGCCGTGGAAGTGATCGCGTGATTTTTCAGGAGACGGCGATTCCAGGCGCATACACGATCGATCCGGAGAAGAAGAGCGACGAGCGCGGCTTCTTTGCGCGCACGTGGTGCGCGGACGAGTTCCGCGAGCACGGTCTGACGCCCGAATTGTCCCAATGCAGCATTTCGTACAACGAGATCGCCGGCACGCTGCGCGGCATGCACTTTCAAGCGGCGCCGCACGAGGAAGTGAAGATCGTCCGTTGTACGGCTGGAGCGATGTTCGACGTCCTTCTCGACTTGCGCGAGTCGTCGCCTGCGTACAAGAAGTGGGCAGGCGTCGAATTGACGTCGTCGAATCGCCGCGCCGTGTACATACCGGCCGGCGTCGCACACGGCTTCATCACAGTCGCCGACGGAACGGAAGTGCTGTACATGATGGATCGCCCGCAGGCCGCCGGCTCCGCGCGCGGGTTTCGTTACGACGATCCCGCGTTTGGGATCGATTGGCCCGTCCCCGTCTCTCGCGTTTCGCAGCGCGACCTCGCGTGGCCGGCGTTCGCATGATGCGCCTTGCCTTGTTTGCCGGCGGCGCGGTCGGACGCGATGTGGCCAGCTTCATGGCGGCGTCGCCTGCGCCTCCGGTCGCCGTGATCGTCGATGCAGCGGAGCGCGCGGACATTCGATCGGAAATCGTCGCATTCGCGGCCGGTGCACCGGTCTTCGACAGCGAACAACTGAAGGACGACGCCTCATTACAGAAACTACGGGATCTCGCGCCCGACATCGGCATCCTCGCCTGGTGGCCATACATCGTGCGCCGGCCGTTGCTCGACGTCCCGCGACTCGGATTCCTCAATTTTCATCCCAGCCTTCTGCCGCACAATCGCGGGAAGCACTACAACTTCTGGTCGATCGTCGAAGAGACGCCGTTTGGCGTGACGTTGCACTGGGTGAACGACGGGATCGACTCTGGCGACATCGCCTTTCAGCGTCCCATTGCGACGACGTGGGAAGACACCGGCGAGACGCTCTATTGGAAGGCGCAGCGCGAGATTGTCGACTTGTTCAAAGAGCGCTTCGCCGCAATCGCCGCGGGAGAGATCCCGAGGATTCCGCAGGAAGCGGGGGCGGGATCGTTCCATCGCGCCTCGGAGATCGATCCCGCGTCGCGCATCGATCTCGATTCTTCCGCGACGCCGCGAACGCTGCTGAATCTCTTGCGCGCGCGCACGTTTCCGCCGCATCCCGCGGCCTGGTTTGAAGACGACGGAGAGCGCTTTGAAGTGCGCGTCTCGATTCGACGAGTGGAGTGACCATTGAACGACGATTTTGAGCAACACAATCGCGAAGTGATCGCGAAGTCGGCCGAGGACGAGGGTCTTCAGCGGGCGACGCGCGAGTGGTTCGACGCCGCATCGCGCTGGGAGTACTCGTACCACTTCACGTGGCTCGGCCGGCCGATCATTCAATTTCCGCAGGACATCGTTGCGCTCCAGGAAATCATCTGGAACGTCAAGCCGAGCGTCATTGTGGAGACGCGCATTGCGCGCGGTGGCTCGCTGATCTTCTACGCGTCGATGCTCGAGCTCATCGGCGGCGAAGGAATCGTCGTCGGTGTCGACATCGACATCCGCCCGCACAATCGCGTCGAGATCGAGAAGCATCCGATGATGAAGCGCATCCGCCTGATCGAAGGCTCGTCGGTCGCCGACGACGTCGTCGGTCAGGTGAAGCAATTCATCGGCGGCCGCGGCCCGGTCATGGTCGTTCTCGACTCCAATCACACACACGATCACGTGCTCGCCGAATTGCGGCAATACGCGCCGCTCGTTACGGCGGGAAGTTACCTCGTCGTCTTCGACACCGTCATCGAGCTGCTGCCGCAGGACTTTTTTCCGGACCGTCCGTGGGGACGCGGCAATAACGCGATGACCGCCGTTCGCGAGTTCCTTGCCGAGAGCGATCGCTTCGAGATCGATCGCGAGATCCAGAACAAACTGCTGATCACGGTCGCACCGGAGGGCTATCTCAAATGCACGAAATGAAACCGAAGCGCATTCCCGTCTCCGGTCCTTCGATCACGGAGAAAGAAGTCTCTTATGTGACCGACGCGGTGCAGAACGCGTGGTACGAGAACGCGAACATGTATCACCAGCGTTTCGAGCGCGCCGCCGCCGATTACATCGGCGTCAAGTACGCGATCGCGCTGCCGTCGTGCACATCGGCGATCCACCTCGCGCTCGCCGCAGCCAACGTCGGCCCCGGCGACGAGGTGATCGTGCCGGACATCACGTGGATCGCGTCCGTCGCACCGACGTCGTATGTAGGCGCGACGCCAGTCTTTGCCGACATCGACGCGAGCTCGTGGTGTCTATCGCCGGAGTCATTCGAAGCGTGCATTACGCCGCGCACGAAAGCGGTCGTGCCGGTTGACCTGTACGGCAATGTCGCGGACATGGATCGGATCTGTGAGATCGCCAAACGCCACGGCATTTTCGTCATTGAAGATGCTGCGGAGGCGATTGGGGGTCTTTACAAGGGCCGCAAGGCGGGATCGCTCGGCGACGTCGGCGTCTTCAGTTTTCACGGATCGAAAATCGCGGTTACCGGCGAAGGCGGCATGCTCGTCACCGACAATCGCGAGATTTACGACCGCGTTCTCGTGCTGCGCGATCATGGGCGTCGTCCCGGCGACCGCTTCTTCTGGAACACCGAAGTCGCGTACAAGTACAAGATGAGCAGCATGCAGGCCGCGCTCGGCCTCGCACAGGTGGAGCGCCTCGAGGAGCTCGTCGCGCAACGTCGCGAGATTTTCTCGTGGTATGAGAAACATCTCGGCGGTGATCCGCGCCTGACGCTGAATGCCGAGGCACCGGAGACGCGGTCGATCTATTGGATGATCACGGTGGTGTGGGATGCATCGCTGAACCTCGAAAAGCAGGAGCTGATGGAGCGCCTCGACGCATGCGGCATCGACACGCGCCCGTTTTTCCATCCCATCTCTTCGCTTCCTGCATTCGCCGACTCCGTTGCGGCACGCGAGGCGAGCGCACGCAACCGCGTCGCGTATGACATTGGCAGACGCGGCCTCAATCTCCCGTCCGGATTTAATTTAACGCCTGATATGGTCGCGTACGTCTGTAAGTCGTTGCAAGAAGTGCTCGACACACGCACAGCCGCGCCTGTCTTACAGGCGGCGATCACCACTTGAACACAACAATTGCAAGGAGAGTTCGGTCGAAGTACCTGGAGACCGGACATGCATGCTCGCTTTTCAATCCTCGCAGCGGTCGCGCTGCTGATTCCCGTTACGACGTCAGCCACTTCGTTTGTCGTCCCTTCCGACCGTGAGCTCGTGCACCGCGCGCACGTGATCGTGATCGCGACTGCGGCGCCTTCTTACACGCAATTGAATGGCGAAGGCGGGATCGAAACCGTCACGCCGATGCAGCTCGAAGAAAATCTCAAAGGGAGCATTCCCGAGTCGTTCAACGTCGTCGAGCCGGGCGGCGAATTTGGCGGGGTCGCCACCGTGATTCCGGGCGTTCCGCAATTCTCGACCGGCGATCATCTATTGCTGTTCCTCAGTCGCGTCGGCAAGGACCGTTGGGCCGTCAGTGAGCTCGTCGTCGGCAAATTCACGTTTGCAACGGATGCGAGTGCGCGGAGCCTTCTCGTGCGGGACGAAGATGAAATCGTGGGATGGGATCCTGATCTCTCGGCGCACGTCGAGAATCCGAGGCTGGCGGAGCAGTTTCTTCAATTCGTACGTGACGAAGCACGCGGCAGAGCAGGAGCGACGGACTACTTCATCAGCGATCATTCTCCGGTCGTTCCATTGAAGAGCGGCGGCCGTTCCGCGACGACGCTCGTTGCGCCTTATACGGCCACTTCTTACACGATGAACATCAGCGGATCCCTGGGAAGTCGTTGGAACGTGTTTCCGGCGGGCGTTGCTTTTTACGCCTCCGCGTCCGGTGAGCCGGGCGCGCCGGGCAACGGCATCACCGCGGTCGTGAATGCCTTCAATGCGTGGGACAACGACTGTCCGTCGAACGTCAACTATGTTTACGCCGGCACCGACAGCTCGCACACGCAGGGACTGCACGCAGTCGACGGAGCCAATACCGTTCTCTTTGAACGCGATCTGAGCGCGTGGGGTGTTGCACCATTTACGTGCACCGCCAACAGCTACAGCGGCACGCTCGGCATCGGCGGCATCACCTCGGCGTCCGGACAGAACACGACGATCGGTGAAACGTTCGCTACGACGCAGGAAGCGGACGTCGAGATGAACCGCGGCATCGCGAACTGCTCGCTGCTATTCAATAACGGCGACTTCAACAGCGCCGTCACTCACGAGGTGGGACATACGCTGGGCTTTCGCCATTCCGATCAAACTCGCAACAGCGGCGCTGCTTGTTCCACGGATGCGAGTCTCGAATGTTCCGCCAGCGCAATCATGACCGCGTTCGTGACGCGCAATCTCAATGGCGCGCTTCAGACGTGGGACCAGCATGCCGTCCAAGCCGTCTATCCGGGCGGTTCTTGCACCGTGCCTCCGCCTCCACCTCCGCCGTCGTGCACCGCACCCGCAATCGTCGCACAGCCGCAATCGAGTGCCATTTCTGCGGGACAGAGCACGACGCTCAGTGTCGGCGCGACCGGCACGGCTCCTTTGACGTATCAATGGTTCACCGGGAATCCGGGCGACACTGCCATTCCGATCGGGACGGGTTCGTCGATCACGGTAGCCCCGACGACCACGACCGGATACTGGGTCAAAGTGACCAATGCGTGCGGCAGCGTCAATAGCAACGTTGCCATCGTGTCGGTCGTTGTCGGTGTCCCCGCCACGCGCGGAGACATGACTGGAGATCATCGCGCTGACCTCGTGTGGCATCACGAGACGGGCGGCATGAATCAGGTTTGGCAGATGAACGGCACGACCTTCGGCAGCTCGGCGTCATTGCCTCCGACCACGGATCTTCAATGGCACATCGAGACGATCGCAGACATGGACGGCGACGGCTTCAATGACATCGTATGGCGTCACTACGGGACCGGCTGGAACGTGATCTGGCTGATGCACGACACGTCGTACATCGTCTCCGTGAATCTGCCCACGAACTCCAATTTGCAGTGGCACATCGTCGGCGCGGCCGACTTCAA
>Ga0105245_10002198_pt1 | contig 17676 bp, 20 predicted proteins | sample KBSM54metaG_FD_81523 | JGI IMG/M metagenome (GOLD analysis project Ga0105245, IMG submission 81523) | Miscanthus rhizosphere microbial communities from Kellogg Biological Station, Michigan, USA - KBS M5-4 metaG | ecosystem: Host-associated > Plants > Roots > Rhizosphere > Soil | place...
CGCAGCAGGACCGCACGGTGTGGGTCACCGGGGAACGCCAGGGCTTCCCGGCATTCGATGATGCCGTGGTTGGTGACCCAGCGGCTGCGCCAGATCATGCTGCCCTCTTCGTAGAAGCCGCCCCAGACGAACCGGTCCATCGGCGTGACGGAGTACCCGCCCGGTCCGCCGAGCAGCGCGGCGAAGACCGCGTCGCTGTCCCAGCGTGGCGCGCACATCCAGACGATGTCGCCCCGCGGGCCGAGCACTGCGCCGCGTTCACCGTCGGCCAGCAGGGCGTAGTCCCGCAGCACCTGCGGTGGGAACCGGGTCGGATCGGGATCGGGTTCGGGTTGGGGTTGCCCGGTCACCGCGGCGCCCCGCTCAGGACCAGTGCACCGGCAACGGCGGAGGCGGCGGCGACCGCGGCGCTGGTCAGCGCCGCCCGGCGGTAACCGGGCCAGATCAGTGCCGCCGCGACCATGCTGGTCGCGTGCAGGACGTCGACCGCGAGGGCGCCGATGATCAGTGCTGGTGCGGGCCGGATGAGCACCGCGGCGCCCTGCAGCAGTTGCCGCCCACCGAGGACCCTGACCACGGCGGCGTCCGGGGTGGACCCGGTCCCGCTGACCAGCCGGGACACCGCCTGTGGACGGACCATGATCACCGCACCGGCCGTGGCCGTGGCAGCTGCCCAGATCCGCAGGCCCACCCGCGGGGGGCACTGCCGCGGCCTGGTTATCCGCGACATGGTCACCGACGGCGGCCGAGCAGGACCGCGGCCCCGGCGGCGGCAGCGGCTGCGCCGCTTGCGAGTAATCCGTGGTGGTGCGAGGCCCACAGTTGGGGCGCGGTGGTCTTGGCCTTGCTGTCGAAGATGCCGTGGGTGCCGAAGTCCTTGCCGTCGGGTCCGTCGGCCGGTTCCCACAGGTTCGCCGGCGCGTCCGGCGGCTGTTTTTGCTTGGTCTGCTGGGAGGAGAACCCGGTCTTGCCGAGGTACCGGTCCAGCAGGCCCGGGGCGAGGGCGTTGGCGGCCAGGGTGGCGGCGGTGCTCGCGCCGACCCAGTACTCCCGCCGCTTGGGGTGGTCGGCCGCGTACAGGACGCCGCGGGCGGCGACCTCGGGCTGGTAGATCGGCGGCACCGGCTGCGCATGGTGCGGCAGCCGGGACAGCACCCAGGAGAACTGCGGGGTGTTCACCGCGGGCATCTGCACCATTGTCACGTGCACGTTGCTTTTCTCGTGCAGCAGTTCGCAGCGCAGCGCCTCGTGGAAGCCCTGGATGGCGTGTTTCGCGCCGCAGTACGCGGTCTGCAGAGGGATGCCGCGGTAGGCCAGCGCGGAACCGACCTGGACGACGGTGCCCCGGTCGCGGGGTTTCATCTTCCGCAGGGCGGCCATGGTGCCGTAGACGTAGCCGAGGTAACTGACATCGGTGACCCGGCGGTATTCGTCCGGGTGGATCTGCTCGAACGGTGCGAACACGGAGGTGAACGCCACGTTCACCCACACGTCGATGGGTCCGAGTTCGTCCTCGACGCGGTCGGCGGCGGCGAAAACCTGCGCCTGGTCGGCCACATCGGCCGGGATCGGCAGGGCGCTGCCGCCACCGGCGCGGACATCCCGGGCGGCGCCGGCCAGTCCTTTCTCGCCGCGGGCCAACAGGGCAACGCGGGCGCCGCGGGCGCCGAACGCAGTTGCGACCGCCCGGCCGATGCCGCCGCTGGCTCCGGTCACCACCACGACCTGTGCAGTCATTTGACACTCCCTTGATCAACGTGGCGTACATGTTCAGCGCACCCGGACGATCCGGGAATCGACGGGCCAGTACCCAATTGGTCAGGGTTCAGCCCGAGCCGGGACCTGTTGTCCCACCGGGGGACTCGGTGATCCAGCCGACCGCCCACAGGTCGGTGTCTTGAGGTTCTCCGCCGGCCTGGGCGAACCTGCCGAGCACGGTGGCCAACTGCGCCCGGTCCTCGGGCGGCATCCGCTGCAGGATCTGCCCGATCGCCGCCCGCCGGCGATCCATCACACCGTCCACCAACTCCCGGCCCGCGGCGGTCAGCGTGAGCAGCAGGTGCCGGCGGTCCGCGGGGTTGTCCCGCCGGTCCAGCAGCCCGGCCGCGACGAGCCGATCGCAGGCGCGGGTGGCATTGGACGGGTGCACCCCCATGTCCTCGGCCAGCGCGGCCAGATGCAGCGGTCCCCGGCTGGCGATGATCACCAGGGCACGGACCTGGGTGAGGGTGACGGTGTCCTCCACCGCGGCCAGCGACCTGGCCGCCACCCCGATCAACACCCGGGACGCCGCCAGCACCGCATCCACCTCCGCCGCGAACGACCGGCTCACAGTCCGCTGGGTCGCCATACGCAGAGTCTTCCGCAACCCTTGCAGTGCCGCAAGGGTTGCGAGTAAACCGGTACGTGAGCGGGTACTCCCCACGGGACAACACCGTCCGGTCGAAGGAGGTCAAGGTGGCGCAACTGGTGGCGGATGTTCTGCTGGCCCGACTGCGGGAATGGGGGGTGCGGCAGGTTTTTGGGTATCCCGGGGACGGGATCAACGGGTTGTTGGCGGCGTGGGGGAGGGCGAAGGACGACCCGCAGTTCGTGCAGGCCCGGCACGAGGAGATGGCCGCGTTTGAGGCGGTCGGGTTCGCGAAGTTCAGCGGCGAGGTGGGGGTGTGCGTGGCGACCAGCGGTCCCGGCGCGATTCATCTGTTGAACGGGTTGTACGACGCGAAGCTCGATCACGTGCCGGTGGTGGCGATCGTGGGGCAGGCGGCGCGGTCGGCGATGGGCGGCTCGTATCAGCAGGAGGTGGACCTGCTGTCGCTGTTCAAGGACGTCTGCAGCGATTACATACAGATGTGCATGGTGCCCGCCCAGTTGCCGAACCTGATCGACCGGGCGATCCGGATCGCCCTGACCGAGCACGCCCCGACCTGCGTGATCGTGCCGTCGGACGTGTTCGACCTGGAGTACGAACCACCCGGGCACGAGTTCAAGCAGGTCCCCTCCAGCGTCGGCACCGCCTGGGCGACCGCCGCCCCGGACCCGGACGCGGTTCAGGCGGCGGCGGACCTGCTCAACGCCGGGAAGAAGGTGGCATTGCTGGTCGGTCAGGGCGCCCGGGACTGCGTCGAGGAGCTGACCGAGGTCGCCGACCTGCTCGGCGCGGGCGCGGCGAAGGCGTTGCTGGGCAAGGATGTGCTGCCCGACACCCTGCCCTGGGTCACCGGTTCCATCGGCCTGCTCGGCACCACCGCCAGCTACCGGCTGATGATGGGCTGCGACACCCTGCTCACCGTCGGGTCGAACTTCCCCTACACCCAGTTCCTACCAGACCTGGGGCAGGCCCGGGCGGTGCAGATCGACCGGTCCGGCAAATGGATCGGCATGCGGTACCCGTACGAGATCAACCTCGTCGGGGACGCGAAAACCACCCTGCGCGCGCTGATCCCGCTGCTCACCCGCAAACCCGACCGCGGCTGGCGGGAACGGGTGGAGGCCGACGTCGCCGACTGGTGGCAGACCGCCGACCGCCGGGCGCTGACCGACGCCGACCCGGTGAATCCGATGCGCATCTTCCACGAACTGTCCCAGCGGCTGCCCGGGAACGCCATCGTGGTCAGCGATTCCGGCAGCGCCGCGAACTGGTACGCCCGGCACCTGCGCTTCCACGGCGAGATCCGCGGGTCGCTGTCCGGGACGCTCGCGACCATGGGCCCCGGGGTGCCCTACGCGATCGGCGCGAAATGGGCGCACCCGGACCGCCCGGTGATCGCCCTGGTCGGCGACGGCGCGATGCAGATGAACGGCCTGGCCGAACTGATCACCATTGCGCATTACTGGTCGCAATGGGCCGACCCCCGGCTGATCGTCGCGATCCTGCACAACAACGACCTCAACCAGGTCACCTGGGAGATGCGGGCCATGTCCGGCGCCCCGAAGTTCGCCGAATCCCAGACCCTGCCGGACGTCGACTACGCCGGCTTCGCCCGCAGCCTCGGCCTGGCCGGGGTGAACATCGACGATCCCGACGAGCTGGGGTCGGCCTGGACGGCCGCGCTGGCCGCGACTCGGCCCACCGTGCTGGACGTGATCTGCGACCCGGACGTGCCGCCGATCCCGCCGCACGCCACCTTCGAGCAGGTCAAGGGCGTCGCCGGGGCGGTGCTGCACGGCGACGAGGACGCCTGGGGGTTCGTCAAGCAGGGCGTGAAACAGAAGGTGCAGCAATACCTTCCCGGTTCGAAGGACGACAAGTCATGAGTGTCCTGAGGCGTGCGGTCAGTGATGTGCGGACCGGCCGGTTCGAACGCAGCCTGTCCGCGGTGACCGCCGCCGGCGCCGCGATCACCGCGGCCGAGATCTACCTGTCCCACGACGGGGCCAGCTTCGGGAACAAGATGATGTGGTGGCCGGTGGTGGTGGTGCCGACCGCGATTCCGGCCGGCGTGGCCGCGGTGTTCTCCGCCCGCGCCGCCCGCACCGTGCTGCCGCTGACCAGCGCGGCCATCGTGATCAACGGGGTGCAGGGCACCTACCTGCATTGGCGGGGCATCGCGCAACGTCCCGGCGGTTGGACCCGGTACAACATGGAGTCAGGGCCGCCGATGTTCGCGCCGCTGCTGGCCTCCCTGGTCGGCGGGATGGGCCTGGTCGCGGCCGTGCTGCGCCGGGAACGGTACGGCCGGCCATGACCTTTCGGCCGCGCCCGCGGCGCGCGGTCACCCCGCAGGGCCGGGGCCGGTTCCCCGGCTTCGACGTCCTGGACCAGTCCGGGGTGTGGGACGACGTCACCGCCGGGGTGGTGCTGGCCCGGCTCGCGCCGCCGAACGACCTGGGGTTCTTCACCCAGGACGAGCGGGCCGTCGCCGAACCGCTGCTGGACCTGCTGCTCGCCCAGGACACCGAACCCCGAGTGCCGGTGCTCGCCCTGATCGACACCCGCCTCGCCATCGGCGAAACCGACGGCTGGCACTACGACGACCTGCCCGAGGACGGAAGGGCGTGGCGCGCCACCCTCCGGTTCCTGGACCGGGACGCCGCGGCACGGCACCACCGTGCGTTCGCCCGGCTGCGGCCGGGCGCGCAGGCGGCGCTGATCCAGGCCGTGCAGGACCTCGCGCACCGCGGCGAGCCGTGGCACGACTACCCCGCCGCGCAGGTGTGGAGCCTGTGGACCCGGTACGCCTGCACCGCGTTCTATTCCCACCCCTGGGCGTGGAACGAGATCGGGTTCCCCGGACCGGCCTACCCGCGTGGGTACCTGAACCCCGGGATCAACGCCCGGGAGCGGTGGGAAACCCGGGACCGGGTCGACGCCGACCCGGTGCCCTTCACCGCCCGCGTCGAACGGGCCCGGCACGCGCACGCCGGCCTCACCGGCCCACCGGGTGACGACCACGAGGAACGGGGGTCGTTGCCGTGAGCTTCGACGGGGACATCAAGGCGCGGAACGAATCCGCCTGGCTGCTGCCCACCGATGGCTCCAGGACCGATCACCGGTTGCGCGCCGACATGCGCCGCTACGCCGACCGCGACGAGGTGGACCTGGTGGTGGTGGGCGCCGGCGCCGGCGGCAGCGTCCTCACTCAGCGGCTGGCCCGCGCCGGGTGGAGCGTCGTCTGCCTGGACGCCGGGCCGTTCTGGGACCCGGACACCGACTGGGTCAGCGACGAACGCGCCTCCCACACCCTGTACTGGACCGACCCGAGGCAGATCGGCGGCAAGGACCCGGTCCCGTTGGGGTCCAACAACTCCGGCCGCGGCGTCGGCGGTTCCATGATCCACTACGCCGGGTACACCCCCCGGTTCCACCCGTCCGATTTCCGCACCCGCACCGCCGACGGGGTCGGCGCCGACTGGCCCATCGGCTACCCCGACCTCAAGCCGCACTACCAGCACCTGGAGGCCGAACTGCCGGTCGCCGGGCAGGACTGGCCCTGGGGTGACCCGCACCGCTACCCGCACCACCCGCACCCGGTGTCCGGCAATGGTGAGATCTTCCTCCGCGGCGCGGCCGCCGCCGGCATCACGGCTAGGGTCGGCCCGGTCGCGATCACCAACGGCCGGTTCGGGAACCGCCCGCACTGCATCTACCGCGGGTTCTGCCTGCAGGGCTGCAAGGTCAACGCCAAGGCCAGCCCGCTGATCACCCACATCCCCGACGCCCTGGCGCACGGCGCGGAGATCCGCCCGGACAGCCACGTCACCCGGGTGCTGATCGACGACCGCACCGGCCGGGTCACCGGTGTCAGCTACCTGCGGGCCGGGGTGGAGCACCGGCAACGGGCCCGGGCGGTCGCCATTGCCGGCTACAGCATCGAAACCCCCCGGCTGCTGCTGCTCTCTGCCACCCCTCGGTACCCGGGCGGGCTGGGCAACGACCACGACCAGGTCGGCCGGTACCTGATGGTGCAGGGCGCCCCGCAGACCGCCGGCCGGTTCGACGACGAGATCCGGATGTACAAGGCACCCCCACCGGAGGTCAGCAGCGAACAGTTCTACGAAACCGACCCGGGCAAGCCCTACCAACGCGGCTGGTCCATCCAAACCGTCAGCCCGCTGCCGATCACCTGGGCCGAACACGTCACCGCGCAAGGACACTGGGGCGAACCCCTGCGGGAATACATGCGGGACTACGTGCACTGGGCCACCCTCGGCGCGCTCTGCGAATTCCTCCCCGACCCCGGCAACCGGGTCACCCTCGCCGAAGAAACCGACCGGCACGGCCTGCCCGTCGCGCACTTCGCCTACACCCAGACCGACAACGACCGGCTACTGATGCGCGCCGCCCGGCAATCCATGGAAGCCATCCTGCGGGCCGCCGGCGCGGCGGAGGTCATCACCATCGACCGGTACGCCCACCTGGTCGGCGGCGCCCGGATGGCCACCCGCCCCGAGGACGGGGTGGTGGACGCCGACCACCGGGTCTTCGGCGTCCCCAACCTGTTCATCGTCGACGGCAGCGTGCTGCCCACCCAGGGCGCCGCCAACCCGGCGCTGACCATCATGGCGCTGGCCGCCCGTGCCGCCCACCGGCTCGCCACCCGGCAGGTCCACGCCGACACACCCTCCCCGGCGGGTGCACCATGAGCACCCGGACACCCATCGACGGGGCCACCGTTGCGGTGTACCGGTTCCCGACCCCGGAAGCGGAGGCCGACGGCACCCTCACCTGGGACGCCACCACCGCCGTCACCGCCACCGTGCACGCCGGGAACCGGCAGGGCCTGGGCTGGACCTACAGCACCGCCGCCGCCGCGGCGGTGATCACCGACCACCTCACCGAGGCGATCACCGGCCGGGACGTCATGGACACCCCCGGCTGCTGGTCCGCGATGCACCGCGCCTGCCGGAACCTCGGCACCCGCGGCCTGGTCATGCAGGCCATCAGCGCCGTCGACATCGCCCTCTGGGACCTCAAGGCACGGGTGCTCGACGTCTCCCTGCCCTCGTTGTTCGGGCGGGCCCGGGACACGGTCCCGGTGTACGGGTCCGGCGGGTTTACCACCCTGACCGACACTGTGCTCGCCGACCAGGTCCACGGGTGGGCGGACGCCGGTTGCACCGCCATGAAGATCAAGATCGGGCAGTCCTGGGGCACCGATGTCGACCGGGACATCGCCCGGGTCAACACCTTCCGTGACCTGGCGGGTCCGGGGGTGGACCTGATGGTCGACGCCAACGGGGGCTACATGACCGGGCAGGCCCGTCGGGTCGGGGCCACCCTGGATCGCCTCGGTGTGGTGTGGTTCGAGGAACCGGTGTCCAGCGACGACCTCACCGGCCTGGCCGCCGTACGGGCGGCGGTGCACTGCGACGTGGCCGCCGGGGAATACGCCGCCGACCTGTATGACGTCGACCGGCTGTGCCCGGTGGTGGACTGCCTGCAACTGGACGTCACCCGCTGCGGCGGGTACACGGGGTGGCTCCGCGGCGCCGCCGTCGCCCAGGCGCACAACCTGCGTGTCTCCGCGCACTGCGCCCCCGCCCTGCACGCGCCGGTGGCCGCGGCCGTGCCGAACCTGCGGCACGTCGAGTGGTTCATCGACCACGCCCGCCTCGAACCGCTCCTCGTCGACGGGACACCCACCGTGTCGCACGGCGCCCTGCAGCCGAATGACGACGAACCCGGGCATGGCATGACCTTCGGCCCGCTGGCAGCTCAGCACTTGGCGGGCAGCACCTAAAACACCATGACTTCGGCCCCCCGGCCGAATGACCGAACGGAGGAACACCATGAACTGCTACGACTGCACCGGCGACGGCCGCACCACCCCGGCGGTGGCCATCTGCACCTCCTGCGGCGCCGCCCTCTGCGGCGACCACACCCGCCTGGAAATCCAGGACCACACCCAGGCGGCCACCCCCGGCAACCCCAGCCACCACCGCACCCGCTCGCTGATCTGCACCAGCTGCGACAGCGTCATGCGCACCGTCGCCGCCTGACCAGGCGCCGGAACCACGCACCGACACTGCGCGCTGCGGGCACCGAAGGCCCGGCAAGAAAGGCACCCAACACCGGCGTACCGCGGGGTGCGCCGCCCGGGGTTGAGGGGACGGATGTCGCGAAACCTGCTGGTAGTCAAAACCTATCACGACCACATGAAAGGACCTGATCCCTGGAATTCTCGATGACGTCGCCATCGAGCGACGGGTCTGCCGTCGCCCGAGCGGCGGCGCCGAAGTCATTGAACACAGCATTTGACGACGTCCGACTGGCATCGCCGCCCGGAAATTCGGGCTTCCCGGGTGGCGATGGCCGGCGGGGCACGATGGAGATGGTCATGATGCAACAAACCATTGCGGGGTACCGCGATCGCGCGGAAGCCGGCGCTGTGCTCACTGAGCATTTGATGAAATACGCCGGCCAGAACGTGGCGGTGTTCGGGGTCGCCGCGGGCGGCGTCGCGGTGGCGGCACCCATCGCGGGCGCGTTGGGTGCCGATCTTGATGTGCTGGCCGTGCGGCGGATCACGATGCCGGGCCAGCCGGATCAGCCGTGGGGAGCCGTCGCGGTGCTCGGTGACTGCGTGCAGGTCGTCGCCGAGCCGGACACCCCGCGGCGGACCGCGGCCGAGCCGGGAGACACCGTGCGGCAACGGGACCTGACCGAGCTGCGGCACCTCGAGGACACCTACCGGGCGGGCCGGCCGCCGGAGCGGATCACCGGCCGGCTGGTCATCGTAGTGGGCGACGGACTCACCGGCCTCGCGGCCATGCGGGCCGCCGCCACCGCCGTGCGCCGGCACCGCCCGGCCCAACTGGTCATTGCGATTCCAGCCGCAACCACCCAGATGAGCCGGGAACTGAGCCGGGTCGCCGATGGGGTGATCTGCCCGATGTCCGCTGGACTGTTTCAGCCCGTCGCGTCGGTGTACAACGATCCCGCCGGCATCAGTGTCGACGACGTCAGGCGCCTGCTGTCCGCCTGATGGGTGGATCCGGCCACCCCCTTGGTCGGTGCCTTGGGTTGGGCTGTCAAGGAGGGAAGTGCTGCGGCGTCGCTGGTTTGGAGCTTGATGGGCGGGCAGCCTATCCGAGCCATCGGCCTCGGCGAATCCGACCCAGAATTCCCGCACCTGCGCCCAAAGTCGCCGTTTTATCAACCCCCGGTGCGCGGCGACGCGGTGTGCTGGCAGCGTCTTGCGCCGGATGGGCACCGCGACCGGTGGCGGTCTGCACGCCGCTGCTACGGCGTTCCGCCGCCACCATCTGAGATATCGGTCAGATCCAACGTTTGAACCCGTACCGGGAGATTGCCGTCCACGACAGGCGGCCGCCCACCTCGGCGTTCGCGGCCCTCCCGGTGACGTCGATCTAGCTCGCCAGAGTAAGGAGATGGTCTGCGTGAAGGACGCCGCCGAGGACAACGAGCTCAGCGACGACGGCTGGAACGAGCGGGCGCGTGATGAGACTCCGATGCAACGGTTGGACAGGAACTGGGCCGATCTGCTCCAGGAACTGCGGGTCGTGCAGACCGGCGTGCAGTTGCTCACCGGCTTCCTGTTGACGTTGCCGTTCCAGGCCCGTTTTGAACAGCTCAGCGCCTACGAGCGGGCGGTCTACCTGATCACGGTTGCCCTGTCGGTTGCCGCCACCGGGTTCCTGATCGCCCCGGTCAGCCTGCACCGCACACTGTTTCGCCGGCACGCCCGGGAACTCATGGTCACTGTGTCGCATCGTCTGGCGATCGTCGGTCTTGCCCTGCTGGGTTCTGCGATCGTCGGTGTGGTGCTGCTGATCTTCGATGTGGTCGCCGGAACCGCGACCGGTATCGTCGCGGCCGTCGCGGCGTTGGTCCTGTTGGCCTCGCTCTGGGTAGGCCTGCCGTGGATCGCCCGTGCCGGCGGCCCTGCCCCGGTCCGTTACGATCCATGATGGCCCCCGAATTGACGGCACGATGGCGGCGACGCCATCCACTCGGGGTTGCCAGTCCCCGCGGCAATGCTGAGAAGGTTGGCATGAGTAATAACCTCAGCACGAAGGACCGCAAGATACCGTTTGCCCTGCCTGGGAAACGGAAGTACCTAATTCCCGACACACTCATGCGCAACCAGTGGCGCAAAGTGAACCACCGGCTGAGCAGAAGAAGGTCAGGGCGGCAATGAAAAGCGTTTCCCGAGCATTGGGCAAGACGAAGAAAAGTAGTGGTGATCACTCGACGGCACGGCGGCCGATGCCGCCTTCATCAAGGGCTGCTAGACAGATTGTCGTTGCATGCCAATGGTCTGTTGGGAACGGGTGCCCGCACCCAACGGGGCGCACACCAAACGCAGGCATCCTGGGCTGTGCTGTCGAGGCACCAGGTACGCATCTGTCTTATCGATGGTCGTCGGCCGTAACTCCTGATGCACCAGGGGCTTCTTTCTAGCCACGCGGATCAGTTCGATCCGGACACTGCACCTTATCCGACACGAGAGTAGTCCGAATGACCGAGGCCTGCGGGCCAAGTTCCGAGGACGACCGGCGCACCCTCCAGGGCCTCGAAACCAATTCCCGCAGAGAGGATCCGGCATTCACGAACAGGGTGTCTGCACAGTCACGCGAGGGATGTTCAGCCGCCGCCGAGGGCGCCGACGGCGCGGGCGATGACCAGCAGTGAGGTGATCAGGGCGGCGGTGGCCTGGATGCCCATCAGGATTTTCACCCTGCTGGTCAGGGGCATGGTGTCGGTGGGGCTGAATGCGCTGGAGTTGGTGGTGGACAGGTAGAGGTAGTCCACGAAGGTGGGGATCCAGTCGGCCTTTTTGCTGGATCCGGCGGCGACTTCGATGACGGTGTCCTGGGTTTCGTCCTGGGTGAACCGGAGATCGGCGAGTGGCAGCTGCTCGCGTGGTTTCTGGGTGCGGGCGACGGGGCCGCCGCGGTCGAGTTCCCAGTAGATCAAGGCGAAGGCGATCACGTTCGTCGCCCAGACCTGCAAGGCGGCGATCAGCAGGCTGGTCCCCGGGGTGTCCTGGTCGGAGACCAGGTCAGCGACCAAAAGGGCCAGGGTGGCCAGGTTGCTGGTCACCACCAGGATGGCCAGCGCCAGGGACGCCCGCCGGGACCACCGGGTCTGCCGGGTCATCCGCCAGGGGTTGGTGGCGATCAACGTCACCAGCAGCGCCAGTTCCAGGCCGGGGATCAGGAACCTGGGGCCGATCAGCAATGGTTCGGGCAGCACCGCGTAGAGGGTGATCGCGACCAGCACCGCGATGGCGGGTGGGATGCGGGCCTCACCCCGTTTGCCTCGGCGGGCGTCGTGTTTGGCGTGTGCGTGGTCCGCGGGTGGTGGATCGGCGATTCCCTGCTCGTCCTGTCCGGGCATCACTGCTGCCTTCCGTCGATCGATCCGGGTCAACACCCATTCCCAGTCGGAGGTTCAGTTCCCCGTGCGGGTTGCCGTCACCCGTGGTGGGCCCTCGTGTGCTGCCCGGTGGGGCGGTCAGGCGCTGAGTCGTTCCCCGGATTCGGCTGGGACGGTTTGACAGGTATCGTCGGTCTCGATGGCGATGGGTGGTGCCGGGTCCGCCGGATTGGTGAGGTGGGCGAGGATCTCGGTGATCTTCCCGTCGGCGGTGAGGTCGGCGATGCCGGGGTCGTTGGTGTGGTCGGTGATGGCTGTGGCGATGTCCCGGAGTTTGATGTTGCTGTGTTGGGAGTGCCAGCGGAGCAACGCGAACGCTTCGTCTTCGTCGAGTCCGTAGGTGATCATCAGGGCACCCTTGGCCTGTTCGATCGTTGCCCGGGTTGCGGCGGACAGCTCGACCGCCATCCGGGTCGCGGCCTCGACGTCACGGTGCAGGGCATCGGTGACATCGATGAGATAGCCGCTGACCTTGATGATCTCCCCGTGCGCGTCGCGGATTCCTTCGCCGATGGTGACGACGGTGTGGATTCGACGCTGTGCGTCCAGGATCCGGTGTCGGGAGCTGAACGGTTTCCCGGCGGTGACCGCGGCGGCGATCAGTTGGGCCGCGCGGGCCCGGTCGTCGGGGTGTTGGTGGGCCAGCATGAGCGCGGTGGTGGGGACGACCTCACCGGGGGCGAAGCCGTACACGGTGTAGAGGCTGGTGGACCACCACCAGGTGTCGGTGGGCACGTCGTAGCTGAACCGGCCGACGGCCTCGGTGGTGGTTCCGGTCAACGCGGTGACGGCTGCCTGCGCTGGATCGGGCATGACGCTGGTCCTTTCACTGGTCCAGCTGGGTCTGGGCATGATCGTGGTGCCGTTCGTGGTGCGCTGTCCGCTGATCGACGGAGTGTGGGTCAGCCGGGTCTGGAAGGTTGGTCGCGGTGCCCGTCGGTGGGCGCGTGCCGCGACGATGCCCGGCGCCGGGCGGGTTCCTTGTCCTGCGCCGACCGTTCCGGGTGGTCAGGGTGCTCCCCCTCGGCTCTGAGCCGGGTGTTGTCGGCTCGTAGTGCGGTGTTGTCGCCGCGGAGCTCGTGGGTGTCCTGTTCCAGGTCGAGGATTTTGCCGATCCCGGTGAGGTTGACCCCGTCGGCGACCAGCTCGGCGATCCGGCGCAACCGGTGCAGGTCGTCCTGGCTGAATCGGCGGGTGCCGCCGGTGGTGCGCGCCGGCGCCAACAGCCCGCGCCGCTCGTACAGCCGCAACGAGCGGATCGTCACCCCGGCCAGCTCTGCGGCCACCGAGATGGTGTACACGCCGGCGGCGGGGTCCGGTTCGCTCATCCCGATCACACTCTCCTTGGATGACCCATGTTCGACACATAGCCTGTCACCCACGCAGCGGAGAATCAACCCTGCCAGTGGCAGATAAGCTACGCTTTCTGCGGCCCGTACTCAAGACCACCACGAGCACCGTCCGCCGCGAGGAATCCCCGATGATCACCACCGCCGACGCACCGCCCTGGCTCCGCCGCTCCGACCAAGCCGTCACCTGGGCCCGCACCATGTTCCAACCCCACCGCGCCGTCGTCATTAACTGCGAAACAACAGACCTGCCGGGGCCTTAGTGGCAAGGTCACCTATTCGAACTTGCCGAATAAGGACCCGAACCGAGTGGGGCTCCGCTCGCCAGAAGCGTGTCAGTAAAGAGACTCTCGGTCGGCGTCCTGACCGGCGGGCCGTTGACGAACGCCCCGATTGAGAGCCTGCCGCCGGGCTGTACGTGCCCGATGATGGCCCCCGGAACGATGTATGAGGCCCGGGTGCGCTGCGGGGTACTGCTGTGTCGGTGGTGCGAGGTCGCCGACCATCTCGACCACGTCGTCGGCATCGGATTGAGGCAGCGGTTACCGGGTGCGCACCGTTTCTACAGCATCCAGTCCTGGAGCTGGGTGGGGTCCAGTTCCATCAACGCTTCGAAGGCGACGACCGGGTGCAGCCGAGCATCGCCGAGGTGTTGATGGCCGACGGGGTCGAGGTTGAAGTCCCGCAGCTGCAGGGTCCATTCGTTGCCGTCGAACTCCACGGTGCTCGGCAGGTCGTCCCGCCCGTAGATCTCCTGCCCGTCGTCCTGCGACAACAGCAGGTAACCGGCTTGCTTCGCCGCGCGTATCCGGTCGTCAACGTACATGAACCTCGGTGTCCACGGTCTGCGGTACTTGTCCGGCAATTCTGAACCGGACCGGCGCGAGCCGGGGCCGTACGGCGGTTGAAATCGCCCGCCGCCCTTCAGGTCTGGTCATTCGTCGATGGGTCGGCACCGGTCGACCACCTCGCGGGACGGTCGTTCGGGCGGGATGCGGGGTCGTTCGAGTGCGGCCTGCCGCAGGTGGTTTTTGATCGCGGCGGCGGCGGCCCGGTCGAATCCCTGAGCACTGGGGTACCGCCAGGCGAGCACGGCCGCGGCGAGCCCCAGTTCGGCGGCCAGGTCAGCGCCCTCAGGGTCGTCTGGGTATTGGGCCGAGGACCGGGCCAGGGCGCGGGCCATCGGCAGGTAGAACCGGAACACCTCGTCCCCGGTGTGCGCCCGGGTGCTGGATGTGTCCCCGGCCCTGGCGAGGGTGAGCGCGATCCAGAGCCGGTCGGCGTGGGAAACCCCGACCGGGTCACCACCGCCGCATGGGTTGGTGCGACCGGCCGCGGGCGGCGATAGTTGCTGCGGTGTCGGTGTCATCGGTCCGGGCATATGCCGACCCACCTGACCGGATTTGGGTGATCCACCGGCGGCCGGGACCGGCGGGCCACCGAGGTCCGGGCGGGCGCGGCCGAGGGAGCGGGTTGCTGCTGATCCCGCGGGCGACGCCGGTTTTCGGGCATCGCCACCATGAATTCCGTGACCGAACATCACTGATCCTTCCGCACGGGTCCGGCGGCCAAACGGGTAGCGCAGCGAGCGGCGATCCCCTCGGCGGCAACGCCGGTCGGGCCGCCCGCCCGCGGTGAGGCTGCTGCCAACCCCACCACCAGCAGAATAACCGACATACCGGACAGCGTCGGGGGATGTGCCTGACGATGCGCACGGGTGCCACTGGGTATGAGTCATTCACCGCTGCGGCATGACGTGGGGTCAACCGCCCGCGTTGACTCACTTCTGGTGAGTCAACGCGTGTGCTTGACAAGGGTGTCCTGCGTGGGGTTCGCTGGGCGGGCTGGAAGCGCAGCCATCTGGGACCGGTGCCGCCGCCTGAAGGGTCGCGGGATCGGGTGAGGTTTCTCTCGACGCCCGGAACTTTCACGCGCTATGAGTGACCGATAACCGGACAGGTCTTGACCCCTTTTAGGGGTCGAGCGGGTGGGGTACAGCAGCGTTGCCCGTCCCGCCCGGGCGCCTGGGGAGTCGTCCGGCTCGGTCTACCGGGCTTCGGTTTCCCCGACCAGGTGGTCCAACCCGACCGCGGGCCCACCCTTGGTGGAAGCCGTTGCCCGGTAACCGTTCCGACCAGCGGCCTGCTACATGGGAACGGCCGGGTCGACACCCGCGTGCGGACCTGCCGGGTCGCTGGCCGGGCAAGAATGGAAGCAGTGACATGCTCCGCATCCATGGTCCATGGTTGGCGGCATGAGCCGATATCCGGGCGAGACCGCCCGAGAATGGGCCGCCCGCGCGACCTCACCGGCTCGTCGGCGACAGTTGCAGAAGCCGGTATTAATCGGACGCCGTGGGTCGTGAATAAGAGCAACGACGGAAGGTCGTTACTCGAAGCAACGGCCCGGCGAAAAGGATCTGTTGTGCTCCTGGCCCCGGACCGGTACACCAAGACCAGGCCACGCACCGATCCACGGCGGGTGGATGAGATGGAGGTTGCGATGCGACACACCGATTCGATGAGCAGCGACATGCAAAAGGCTGTGGAGGACTGCATGTCGTGTTCCATGACATGCGAGGAAACCATCACGTATTGCTTGAATCGGCCCGGGCAGATCGACGCGGCGATGATCCGGATGATGATGGATTGTGCCGAGATGTCGAAGATGTGCGCGGACATGATGTGTCGGATGTCGCCGATGCACATGGACATGTGTCAACTGTGTACCCGGATGTGCATGATGTGCGCCGAGATGTGCGCAGCCTCGGACGACGCGCAGATGATGAAGTTGGCCGAGATGTGTCGGACGTGTGCCGATTCGTGCCGAGCCATGGCCGGCGCCACCGCCTGATCTACCGACGAACGAAATTTGTTGAACCGCGGCTGGCTTGCATCGTCGTTGCTGGCTTTGGTATTCGGTGCACGGCTCTGGTCGCGCGTAGTCGTGCGTGATGTAGTCGGGTAGCGGCGGCGACGATTACTCGCTCTGATCCGGGCGAAGCGGTCGGTGGCGGCGTTGATCGCCACAGTCATACCGCCGCCGCCGTGACCGGTGTCGTCGAGAAACACGAGCTCGCTTACGTGCCAGGCCCGGTGCAGCGCCCAGGCTGTGCCGAGTAGACCGCCGACGTCGTAACGCCCCGTGGGATCAACGCGGCAAGAATCCCCTGGAGCCGTTCGATGTCACGCAGTAGCTGCCCCTCTTCTAGTAAACAGCGACGGCCGTGATGAGTTCGTCGTACCACGTCGAGGATCCCGGCCGGCGCCTTCCCAGATCGGCGCGTGAACGTGGTTCCACCCTGCCTGCGGCCGTGGGACGCTAACGCAAATCCAGCGGCGGCTTTGTGCGCCAAGGGCCGGTTAAAAGTAACGACGCCGGGTCGGCTGCGTGGGCGGCCGACCCGGCGTCGTGAGGTGGACCGATGTGCGGATTACTCGCTGTCGGCGCTGACCAGTCGCTCGATGAGTTCTTCGACGGTGCCGGACTTGGGCAGTTCACGCTCGGCGAGGAGGTCGGACAGCTCGGCCTTGGTCAGACCCTCGTACTGCTCCCGGGCCTCCTTGTCGGCCTGCCGGGCCGCGGCCCGTTCAGCAGCCTTGGCCTGCTTCTCTTGCTCCTTCTTCGCTTCCTCGACCGCATTGGCCTGCTCGTTGGCGAGGTCCTGGGCCTTCCGGGCCTGCTGCACGGTCTGGTCGGCAACCTTGTTGGTCTGGTCCTTGACAATGCCGGTGACCTTGTCGGCCTGGTCCCGCACCGTGCCGTACAGCGAGGTGACGATTTCGGCCCACCTGATGGCCAGGTCCCGGTTGAAATCGACCGACTGCTGCACGTACTCGAAGTACCGGGTGACCGGCTCGGTCAGATCAACCTCCGGGATCCACGCGACCACATTGGCCTGCTCGGTGAACTTCTCGACGCCCTGCTTGAAGGTTTCGACCGACTTCTCGGTGAGCTCGCGGGCCTGGCCCGCGGCGGCGGTGTAGACCCCGTTCGTCGTTCTGATGGTGCTGGTCATGAAAAACTCCCCTGTTGTCGGATCCGATGCTCAGCCGGATCGAATGATCGTGGCGGCGCGGCGTCACCGCCCCGCGGACGACGCGGTGCCCTTGTCATCGGCTGCGTTACCCCTGCGGTCGGTTCCACCGCTGTTAGCCATATTAGCTGCTGTCTACGCTAACCAGCTAATCAATCGTGGATGGTGAACCCGATCGGGACCAAAGGAAACTGGCCGGCGGGCTGAGTAATCAAGGGTTGAGGCGGCGGTGGTGTTGCTTACTGCGTGCACCGCGGGCAGTCCGCGCGGGCGATGGTCCGGACGACGACTTTCCGTTCCAGCAGAAGGGTTTTGAGCCTGATCAGCATGCCTGGGTGGTTCAGCGGGACGTCGGCGTCGGTGCCGTTGTCGTCGATCAGGACGCGGATCTTGCCGGTGGTGTCCCACAGGGCGAGGGCGATGCCGGCGTTGTACGCGGACCGGTA
>Ga0105245_10002200_pt1 | contig 17666 bp, 12 predicted proteins | sample KBSM54metaG_FD_81523 | JGI IMG/M metagenome (GOLD analysis project Ga0105245, IMG submission 81523) | Miscanthus rhizosphere microbial communities from Kellogg Biological Station, Michigan, USA - KBS M5-4 metaG | ecosystem: Host-associated > Plants > Roots > Rhizosphere > Soil | place...
CAATGTGCGATCGAACAGAACGGGCGCACGTTCTTGGCCTCGGCCGATCTGAAATTCTGAGTGAGCGCGGCGGTTTCGCGTGAGCAGGCTACAAGCCGAGATCAGCCACGAGCGCGCGCAATGCCTCGGCCACACTGCTCGCTTGAGCCGGGCAGCCGCGCGGCTTGAACGGCGCATCGCCGTCGCACAACTGCGACATTTGCCCGACCAATAGATTGTGTTCGGCCGCGCCTTCCACGAGCGCGCGGAGTTCGAGCCGCAACTCTTGGTCATCCGGGGCCAGGCGCAAGTTCGCGCGCACGTAGGCGCCGAGCAAGTGCGTCCACGCGGTGCCTTGGTGGTAGGCGAGCTCGCGTTCTTCGCTCGAGCCGGAAAAATTGCCGATATAGCGAGGATCTTGGGGCGACAAGCTGCGCAAGCCTCGCGGCGTGAGTAGTTCGCTCCGCACGCGATCCAAAATCGAACGCGCCTGCCAGGTGTCGAACAAATCGGGATCGATGGCGAGCGCGATGAGCGCGTTGGGCCGAATGCTCGCATCCGCCCAAGCCTCGGCCGTATCTCGTGCTTCACTCACGACGTCGTAAGGGTAATCCGTTTCGTGACACCAGAAGCGGGACCGAAATGCGGCGCGCGCTTCACGGCACGAGCGGTCGGCCAAATCACCGAGCGCGTGGTGCCCGTACTCCCGAGCGAGCACGGCTAGAGTCTCGCAAGCCTTGCTCCACAGCGCCTGCAGTTCGACCGCGAGCCCCCGGCGAGGGGTGACGACCTGCGCGCCGATGTGCGCGTCCATCCAGGTGAGCGCCATGCTCGGCGCGCCGTTTGCCACGAGGCCCTCGGCAGACAGCCACACGAAGCGCTTGCGACGGGAGCGGATGCGCAAAAATACCCGCACTAACGCCGGAAATAGCTGCTGCTTCAGGATCGGATCAGAGGCCGGCAACTCGAGCCGCAACTCTCGGGCGACCTCGAACAAGAGCAAGCTCGCATCCGGCACTGGTTTGGCGCGTTTGCGCCCCGGCACCAGCATGGTTTCCGGAAGCAGACCGAAGCGTTGTTGCGCGAGCAGCGGCGCGAGCGCGCGGCGCGCGAGATCGATGCGGCCGCGGGTGAGGTGCAGGCCGACCATCGACAACACCAAGTCACGGGCATAAACCGCATGCCACGGATAGCCCGCGATGATGACCGGCTCCGGCGTGGCATCGACGCAGAATTGTTCCGCGGCGACGAACAAGTAGCGCACGCTCGCGGGGCGCGAGGGGCCCGGATCTTCGGAGAGCAGCGCTTCACGCGCTTCGGCCACCAGATCACCCGGCGAGCGCGACGGTAGCGTGCCCACGGCCGCCACCAGATAGGCGGTGCGGTTCGGCTCGAGCGGCAGCTCGAACACCCCCGGCGTCCACATGTCCTCCTGGAAGTCGGCGCCCAGCGTGCGATCGTCGAGGTATTCGAAGCGCCGCCACCAATCCGGCGAGCCCATGAACACGCCATCGTGGCCGAAGGTGATCGGCGGCAATTGTGAGATGGGCCGCACTTCGACCGAACCGCCACGCAGCGCCACGATCTGATTCATGGCGCCGTGTTCGACCATCAGGCGCTCCACCGGCCGAAGCGGCATCAGCGGGCGGATGCTCACCCGCGCGGGCACCTTACCGCGCCAGGTGTAGCCGAGCACGAGCGCGTTGTGACCGCGCGCGAGGCACAAAGTGCGCTCCAACGTGTGCGCGCCGAGCCGGAACGTCCAGCGTGGCAGCGGATCTTGGGCGAAGGATTGCAGCAGCCGATAGCCGGGCGTGGGGGCGACGTTCGGAAACTGGTGCGTGGCCAGGCGGTACACGCGGCGGTCGTCATCCACCGCGATGTTGGTTTCGGCGTGGCTCACGATCACGTGCCGCCCGAGCGGCGGCTCCAGCGCGGCAACGAACGCGCCGTGATGCCTTCGTGTGTGCATCATGGCGATGGTGCTCATCGCGTAGGCGCCCGCTCCATTCGTGTGCAGCCACTCACTCTCGGCCGCCTCGAGCCCGCCGTGCGTCTCGGTATACGACCACGGCCCCGCAGCGGCGCGACGCGCGTCTCGACCCTTCAAGCGCGACTCCGGGCGGCCAAGGCCTCGCGTGCCGCACTCTCGAGCGGCGCGCGCGGAGGCACGACGGACAGCCAAAGCTCGATGGCTTTGGCGGCCTGCGCGACCAACATGCCGAGCCCGTTCTCGGCGCCGAGCCCCGCCGCGCGCGCGCCTTCGAGGAAGGGCGTGTTCGCGGGGTTATAAATGAGGTCGTAGGCGAGCGCGCATTGCGGCAAATGTTCCCAGGGGATCAGATTGGCGAGCGCCTGGCCGTCGTCCGCGCCGTGCATGCCGGCGCTGGTGCATTGCACGAGCAAATCGACGCGAGAAAGCAGCAGATTGAAGCGCCGCTGCGCGTCCGCGTCGGCGCCGGGCCACGCGGCAAGGGCCGCGCCTCGTGCGCTGAATTCAGCCGCGTGCGGCCAACTCTCCGCGGGCTCGCTGGGCAGAAATTTACGGGCCGTCACCGTCACCACTTCGGCGCCGGCCTCGCGTGCGGCCACGACCACGGCCGGCGCTGCGCCGCCGTTGCCGATGACCACCACGCGCCGGACCGTCGTCACCAAACGCTGAAATTCTTCGACGAGCGCGAGCACGTCGGTGTTGTGAGCGACGAGCGCGCCGTCTGCACCGCGTACGAGAACGTTCGCGGCGCCGACGCGCTGCGCACCGGGCGCCACGCGATCGGCGAGCTTCAACGCTTCGCGCTTCCAGGGCACGGTCACGTTCGCGCCCTCGATTTCGCCGCGCCGAATCGCCTCGAGTGCGCGCTCCACGTGCGCCAGATCCGGACAATCGACGAGCTCGTAGCGATGCGGAAGTCCGAGCGCGCCGTAGGCCGCGTGATGAATCGCGGGCGACAAGGAATGCGCCACCGGATGCCCGATCAGCACGAAGCGTTTCTGCTTCACGATCCCTGCCCCTCCGGGCCGACGGTCTGCGTGGGTTGGTCTTCCGAAATCGCGCGACTCACCACCCGAGAGACTAGCTGGCCTCGGCCCAAGCGAACGCGAATTTCGTCGCCCACCGCTACCTCGTCCGCGGCCCGCAAAGCTCGGCCGTCCGGACCATGGGCGATCGCGTAACCGCGGGCCAAAATGGTCAATGGCGACAACCCATCCAAACGTACGGCGGCATCCGACAGCCGAGCGGCGGCCCGCGAAAGCCCGAGCTGCATGGCTCCGGAAAGCCGCGCTTCGAGCGGGCCGAGCTCGGCACGAGCGTCCGAAAGGACGACTCGCGGGTGGCGCGAGTACAGCCGGCGCGTCGACAGCTCGAGCCCCGAACGCCGCTGCCGGAGCAGGCGCAGCGTGAGATCCCGCAGCCGCGCGCCCACTTCATCCAGTTCTTGCTGACGTTCGGCGACGGCGAAGCGCGGATCGGAAAGCCGATTGCTGGCGCGCTCGATGTGCGCCCGATAGCGGTGCAAACGCGTGCGACAAGCGCGATAGAGCGCGGTCTCCGCTCGCTTGAGCAGGGCGCGGCGAGCAACGGCATCCGGCACCACGAGCTCTGCGGCTTGCGAGGGCGTGGCCGCTCGCACGTCCGCCGCCAAATCGGTGAGCGAAAAATCGACCTCGTGGCCCACGGCGCTCACCACGGGCACGCGGTAGCCCGCAACGCAGCGCACCACGCGCTCGTCGTTGAAGGCCATGAGATCTTCACCCGAGCCGCCGCCGCGCCCCAAGATCACCACGCCGAGCCCGGGATACCCCTCGAGTAACTCGAGCGCGCGCACGATGCTCTCCGGCGCGCCCTCGCCTTGCACGAGCGCTGGAGCCAGCACGAGGTGCACGTTGCCGCGCCGAAATGCGACCGTTCGAATGTCGTGAAATGCGGCTCCGGACGCGCTCGTCACGACTCCGATGACGCGGGGCTCATCGGGCAGCGCGCGTTTGCGCTCGGGTGCGAACAGCCCCTCGGCCGCGAGGCGCGCTTTCAATTGCTCGAGCGCTTCGAGCAATGCGCCACGCCCCGCCGGACGCGCCTCGTTGCCCACGAATTGCAACCGACCGCGCGGCGCCCAAACCGTCGCCTGCCCGGTCAACTGCAGCCGCGCGCCTTCGACCAAATGGCGCCTCGCGCGCAGCGCATTGAAACGGTACATCACGCACTCGATGAGCGCGTCCTCCGTTTCGTCCTTCAGCGTGAAGTAAACGTGGCCGCTCGGCGCGCGCTTGAGGGAACTGACTTCGCCCTCCACCCACAGCCGCACCGAGGTGTCCTCGACCGCGCGACGCAAACGCCGATCGAGCTCGGAAACGCTGATGATCTGGTCCGGCCCGCCGCTCACGGCCCGGCTATAGCAGTGCCCTTCGCGGCAGGCTCGGCAATTGTGTCTGCGCCCACAAAGCACCCCGATGGCACGAAGAAGCCCCCAAAAATCCGCCCATTTCGCGCGCTGGCCCTCGCGGACGCCCGGACTTTCGGGCATGCTGCGGCTCGTCATGAAGCGCGTCCTGATCGCCAACCGCGGTGAGATCGCGGTGCGCATCGCTCGCTCGCTGCGCGAACTCGGCATCGAGGCCGTTGCCGTCCACACCGAAGAGGATCGCCTCGCCTTGCACGCGCGAAGCGCCGACCTTTCGCTGCCGCTCGCCTCGCCGCGCGGCTACTTGGATGCCGATGAACTGATCGCCGTGGCGCGACGCGCAATCTGTGACGCATTGCATCCGGGCTACGGCTTCCTCTCGGAGAATGCCGAATTCGCGGCTGCTTGTGGCACGGCGGGGATCACGTTCATCGGCCCGCCCCCGAGCGCGATCGCGGAGATGGGGAGCAAACAACGGGCTCGCGCCGCCATGGCGAAGGCGGGGGTGCCCATCGTTCCGGGCGGTGACGCGCGAACGTTGTTCGAAGCCAGCACGACAGCGGCCAGCGTCGGTTATCCCGTGTTGATCAAGGCCACGAATGGCGGCGGCGGCAAAGGCATGCGCCTCGTGCACAGCGAGGCCGAGCTCGGCCGAGCGTTGGAACTCACCCAGGGTGAAGCCAAGAACGCCTTCGGCAGCGACGCGGTTTACATCGAAAAAGCCATCACGGACGCGCGGCACGTCGAGATCCAAGTGCTGGGCGATCAGCACGGCCGCATCGTGCACCTATTCGAACGGGACTGCTCGATTCAGCGACGTCACCAAAAGGTGATCGAAGAAACTCCCTGCCCCGCGCTGACACCGGAGATCTTGCAGCGCATGGGTGAGGTCGCGGTTCGTGGCGCTGCGGCCATTGGTTACTTTTCGGCGGGTACGTTCGAGTTCCTGCTCGCTCCCGACGGCTCGTTCTATTTTTTGGAGATGAACACGCGCCTGCAAGTGGAGCACCCGATCACCGAGCTGATTACCGGGCTCGATTTGGTGGCCGAGATGGTGCGCGTGGCCGAGGGCCAGCCGCTCGGTTTCGATTCCGTTGCGCGGCGCGGCCACGCGATCGAGGCGCGCATTTATGCGGAAGACCCAGAAAGCGGCTTTTTGCCGAGCCCAGGCCGCATTTCCGAGCTCCGACCCGCGAGCGGCCCGTTCGTTCGCGATGACTCCGGCGTTTACGCCGGCGCGCGAGTGAGCGAGAGCTACGATCCGCTTCTCGCCAAACTCGTGGTCTGGGCAGAGGATCGCCCCCGCGCACTCGCTCGCATGCAGCGCGCGCTTGGCGAGTATGTGGTGGGCGGCATTCGCACCAACCTCGCGTTCTTGTCGCGCGTGATCGCGCATCCCGAATTCGCTCGCGGCGCGTATGACATCGGCTTCCTCACGGCGCACGCGAGTGAGCTGCTCGAAGAGCCCGCCTGTGACTCCGAAGACCGACTATTACTGGCCGCAGCGGCTGCCGTCGCCGCGCACGAACGAAGTGCGATCCGGCGCGATGCGATGCCGTCGGCAGCAGCGAGCGGGCTCTCCCCCTGGGTGCTCGCCCAGAGAAGTGCTCTGAAGTAGCGCCCGGCTCTGCGCTCAGACTTTCTTGTACTCTTCGACGAACTCCCAATCGGCGATCAGGTGCTTCTTGAGGAGCAACGAAAGGAGCGCCGAAAACAGCGCCTCCCAGTGCACGTTGTCGCCCAAGATTTCGGTGGCATCGGCGCCGTGCGAGACGGCGCGCAACGCCGCGATCAAGTCGCGAGCCGTGAGCTCGTTCGCGTCACCGGGTGGCCGCGAAGATTTGCGGATCGGCCGCGCTTTCTTCTGACCTGCGGTCTCGCGCGCCGGCAGATTCACCTTCGTGCCATCGAGCAAGGTGAGCGTGACCATGCGCCCTCCGCCCTTGCGCGGCGCCGGCATCGAAATCTCGCGCGCCTCTATTTTTGGGCTGGAATCGGGCGCGGCTTCCTCGCCTTCGGGAGGCGGAGCGCTGACCGCCGCCGCCGGCGGATGCGAGGCAGGCCTCTGACCCGAGATCGGCAAGCCCGGATCTTCGAACGTGACTTGCGCGGGTTTCAACGATGCACGTTCCACCGCGGGCGCTTCTTGTGGAGGCAGCACGTGCAATCGCCCGTGCACCGGGGTGCTGTCGCTCGAGGGCGGGCTCGCGTCCACCGGATCGAGGATGCTCGGCGGAGCTGCGGGCGGTGAAGTTTTGGCTTTGCTTTCGAGCGTTTGCGCGCGTCCGACGGCGGAGGTCTCCGCGTCCACCTCGGCCACGGCTTCGGAGAGCGACGCGGTATCCTTGCCGACGCCGTAATAGACGCGAATGGCGGAACGGATATCGGTGGGCGGCGCGATCATCGCGCGCACCGGCAAGCCCGCCCATTGCCCGACCTCGCGCTGCGCCGCTTCATCGCTCGGGTCGTCCATCGCGACGTACAGGGTTTCGCCGAGGCCGCGCACGCGACGGACGAAGATCGGCACCAGGCAATACTTCTCGGCGAGCTCCTGAGAGACCAAGTTGAGCAGCTGGCGCGAGAAGTCGATGTGGTAGAGCGACACCCAGGGCACACTGAGCTGCTGGCTCAAGATCTGCGTGACCTGCGTTTCGGTGACGAGCCCCGCCTCCACGAGCAGCGTTCCGATCCGGCGGCCATCACGCTTCTGAGAGGAGAGCACCTCCTCGAGTTGTGCGCGGCTGACAATCTGGGCCTCGACCAAGAGCTCGCCCAGGCGGACGCGTGCGGGGACCATTCCTATAAATGTAGCTCACTCGCCCGCGAACGCCGATAGTTTGCTGACTAGAAGCGCCGAACGCGTCTGCGGCCGGCCGTGTTCCGGGCCAGAAAGCCGGCCCGACGCCGGTTTTCCGGACAAATGCTGGTTCGACAAGGCTACGCTGGTTAGAATGGCGGCCGCCGCCAAATTTGGCCGGGTAGCGGGCTGCCAGCCGGTAGCCCCCGGAGTGATTGGTTGTCCGTTCTAGCTTCTACTCGAATCTGCCCCCACTGCGGCTCGAACTGTAACACCGAGCACCAGTACTGCCCGGCTTGTGGGTTTCCCGTGGGGACCATGGGCTCGCCCACCGACGACAAGTTCGTCGGCAAGTCGCTCCCTGGCGGGTACTACATCCTCGATCTGATCAGCGTCGGCGGCATGGGCCGCGTGTATCGCGCCGAACAGGCCGCGCTCGGCCGCACGGTAGCGGTCAAGATCATTCACCCGCACCTGTTGTCGGACGAAAACTCCGCGCTCCGCTTCATGACGGAAGCGCGCGCGGCCAGCCAGCTCAATCACCCGAACTCGGTCGCCGTGTTCGACTTCGGCCGCACCGACGACGGCCAGCCGTATTTGGTGATGGAGTTCTTGCGCGGCAAAGATCTCGCGCGCGTTGCCTACGAAGAAGGGCCGCTGCCCTTCGGGCGCATCGTCGAAGTGCTCCGCCAGACACTCGCAGCGCTGAGTGAAGCGCACGATCTCGGCATCGTGCACCGCGATCTGAAGCCCGAGAACATCATTCTCGAACCGCTCCGCCGCGGCGGTGACTTCGTGAAGGTGGTCGATTTCGGCCTCGCCAAGCTACGCGCCGATACGCAGGCGTCGAGTGTCACCAGCCCCGGCATCGTGTGCGGCACGCCCGATTACATGGCGCCCGAACAGGGTCGCGGCGACGCGATCGACGGGCGCAGCGATCTGTATTCGATGGGCGTGATCTTGTTCCAGTTGCTCACGGGGCGCCTGCCGTTCGAGGCCGATAGCCCGACGCAGGTGGTCATGATGCACCTGACCATCCCGGTCCCCGATCCGCGGCAAGTCGCCCCCGAACGCAACATCCCCGAGCCGCTCGTGGACGTGACGATGAAGGCGCTCGCAAAGGACGCGAAGAAGCGTTACCAAGACGCGATCGAGTTTTCCGACGCCTTGAAAGGCGCGCTGATCTTGGCCGAAAGCGTGCGGCCAGAACAACGCAGCTCACTGCCGCCGGCCTCGCTCCTCGGCAGCATCACGTGCGCCTCCTGCCAGTCGCTCGTGCCGATGGCGAAATTCTGCTTGGAGTGCGGGGCACGCCTCCCGCTCCGCAGCGGCATCCCTGACAGCCCGAGTTTGCCGCAGCTACCCCTGCCGCTCGTGGCTCGTGAAGAGGACCTCAATTGGCTCGAGGATCGCCGGCAACGTGTCCGCGGCAGCGTGCTCGGCGCGCGCCTCGTCGGTGAGCCGGGCTCCGGCAAAACGCGCCTGATGCGCGAGCTGCTCGGGCGTGCGCGAGCCGAGGGCGACCTCACCGTGCTCACGGGGCCCGATCCGTTTTTCGCCGAAGTGGCGTATTACGCGCTCCGTGAAGCGATTCGAAAGTTGTCGCAGTTGGGGCCCGACGCGATCGACGATCGGCGCTTCGAGGGTGCTTCGGTCGAGGCCCATGCAGGGCTCGATGAAGTGTTTTCAGGCGCAGCGCAGCGCAGCGACGTGCGCTCGCCGGCCGAGCGCCGCCACGCCCTAGCCGAGGGGCTGCGCTGGGCATTGGTTGTCGCGGCGCGCCGCGCCGGTAAACAACGCGTGATCCTGGCGGTGGATGACATCTATCGCGTCGATGGCCCGAGCCGAAATGCCTTTGCCGACGTGGTCGGTGAGCCGCCCGCGTGCTCGGCGCTGATCATCGCGACACACGTGCCCGGTTTCGATGCCGGTTGGGGCGCCGATACACCGGCGCGCGTGCTCGTCGGGTTGCCGCCGCCCGCAGTGGCGCGCTTGCTGCGTCCGAGCCGCCTCGCGCAGCGGCCGCTCGGTGAAGATTCGAAGGGCATTTTGCCGATGTATATCGAGCAAGTGCTGCGCTACTCGCAAGACGGCGGCAGTGATCCGCCGAGCCGTCTTGCCGACTTGATCGCGCTTCGGGTCGATACCCTGGAGCCGAACGCGCGCCGCGCCCTGCAGGCCCTCTCCGTCATCGGCGACGAGATGAAGCCCGAAACCCTGCTCGAACTGTTGCCCAAGACCGACAACGTGGAAGGCACGTTGCTCGATCTGCAGCGCGCCGGCATGGTCGAGCTCGAGGCGGGTCGCGTTTCGACCTCGCACCCGCTGCTCCGCGAAATCGTGCTCTCGGGTATCCCCTCTACCGCACGCAAGGATCTGCACGCGCGGGCGCTGCGCGCGTGCGAGCGCATCAGTGCGCCGATCGAAGCTCGCGCGCAGCATGCCTATTACGCGAGTGACTCCTTTCAAGCCTTGCTGCTGCTCGAGCAAGTCGCTGACCGCGCTACCGCGCGCGGTGACGCCGCCACAGAGGTCCTGGCGCTACGTCGCGGGCTCGAGATCGCGCGCCAAGAAATTTCGCGCGGCGAGCTCGATGATCCACTGCGTGCCGTGTTGATTTTCGGCCGCAAATTGGGCGCTTCCCTCACGCGCGCCGGCAATTTCGCGGACGCCGAAGGCGTGCTGCGCGAGGCGCTGGATGTCGCCGGGCCCAGCGGAACCGATCGCGCACGCGTGCTTTCCGCCCTTGCCCACGTGGCACACGGTCGTCACCGCGAGGCCGAGGCCATCGGTTACATCGACCAAGCCATCGCCGTCGCCAAGCAGTCCGGCGCGCAGGATTTGGTCTCCAGCTTCAACGATACCCGCCGCGCCTGGGCCTGAACGGACTCCGGTCCCGGCCATTTCAGATCACTTCTTAACGTAGGTGGCGCTATCCCTGGTCACGGGAGAAACGCCGATGCCTCCACAATCAGGTGATCGTGAACCGCCAACTGAGGATCCGAACCCCCAGTCGGGCGGCCCGGGACTAGAGCCCCCCGTCCTCAACGAAGGGCCCGTGTTCTCGTTCGCGCTGGGCAAGCTTCGAGTTCGACTGGCCTGGGGATTTTTTCTGCTGGCGGCAGCGCCGGGCATCGCTGGCGGCCCTCGCCGGATGCTCCAGTGTGCCGGCTTGGTGCTATTCGTCATGCTGGCGCACGAGCTTGGCCACGCGCTGTGCGCCATGGCTTGGGGCAGCCGTGCCACGATTGCCATTCGCTTCTTCGGCGGCTGTACCGAAATCACCCCGCCGCTCACGCGTGGCCGCGAGATCATCAGCGCCTTCGCCGGACCACTGGCGAATCTCGCGCTCGGCCTGGGATTTTGGGCTGCGCATGCTCATTTGCCGGGGGCGCCCTGGTTGCGAATCACCTCCTTCGTGCACCTGGGCTGGGGCCTCGTGAATCTCCTGCCTGTGTTGCCCTTCGACGGCGGGCGCATCCTGCTTTCGGTCTTGGGGGCGAAGCGGCGTGCCCCGGCGCTGCTCATTTCTGGCGCGCTCGCCCTGCTGCTCACGCTCGAGGGCTTGCTCGTCGTATGCAGCGCGCCGCTCGCTTTCGTGTTCGCCGCTGCGACATTTGCGTCATTTTTGGCTTGGGCCAAAGTTCGCCGTGACGAGCTCGATGCGAGCTTGCACTTGACGCGCGATCTGGGCTTGGCGCGCGCCTCGTTGGCACGAGGCGAAGCGGAAGCAGCTCGTCAGCTCGCGACTCGGGTGGCCGTGCGAGCCCAAAGCGGACCGACTCAAAACGCGGCGTGGGAAATGGTCGCTTGGAGCGAACTGGCTCTCGACCGCAGCGCGAAAGCCGAACAAACACTCGCGCGAATTCGGCCTCGACACGCGGTGGACAGCCACTGCCTGGCTGCCGTGGAGGCGGCGTGCGGGCGACCGCGTCGGGCCATCTGCGTGCTGGAAGGCGCGCGACAGCTCGGCCCTTTGAACCGGGCCGCGGTTCGAACCTTGGTCGACTTGTATGCTGGGCTCGGGGAGTTCGAGCAAGCCTGCAAATTGGCGAGCGCGGAACTGTCCGTCCTCGGCTCGAGCGACGCGCTGCGTGTGGTGCAAGCCGCACTGGCAGCGCGGGCAGTCGCCGCCGCGAGTGAGCTCGCCGAACACATCGGCGGCGGCCTGCTGCGCGCGGGCGTGCCCACGCTCGAGTACGGCTCACCCCCCAAACTCTCATCAAGAAACCATCAAAAGTGATCATCGATACATAAACATCATATCAATAAACCAATCACACTCCCGAGTAGCGACGGATATTGACGACACGCACCCCTCAGATTTGACACCAAACAAACCATTTAGATACGGAGTAGAAACTTGGCCGGGGAGAAAGTCCGAGCGAATCGGCGCACCTGCTAGCCGGGCGAAGAGTGCGCCCTGCCGGCAGAGTGACACTCAACATCAGGAGTTTTCTCATCATGGCGGACCCCGTAGACCTCGCCAAGCAAGTTGCCGACGCCACCAAGGCAATCGGCGATTTGCAGACGGCAGCAAACATCGTTTGGACACTAGTGACCGGTTTCCTGGTCATGTTCATGCAGCTCGGCTTCGCGTTATTGGAGACAGGCCTCACTCGCGCGAAGAACGTGACTCACACGATGGGCATGAACATCTTCGTCTACGCGATCGGCATTCTTTGCTTCTGGGTCTGCGGCTTCGCCCTGCAGATGGGTGGCGTCGGTGCGCTCGCGACCTTCGGCAACGACGCGGCCTTGTCGCACGAGTTCGTGGTGCACATCGCCGGCAAGGAGTTCGGCTTGTTCGGCATGTCTGGGTTCTTGCTGAGCCCGGCCGTGTACACGCCGGCCATCGCGGTGCTGTTCCTGTTTCAGATGGTGTTCATGGACACCGCTGCCACCATCCCCACCGGTGCGATGGCCGAACGCTGGAAATTCTTGTCGTTTTGCCTGTTCAGCGTGCTGATCGCTGCCTTCATCTACCCGCTCTACGCCAATTGGGTTTGGGGCGGCGGCTGGCTCTCGCTGCTAGGCAAGAACTTCGGCCTCGGTCACGGCCACGTAGATTTTGCCGGCAGTTCTGTCGTGCACATGACCGGCGGCGTGATGGCTTTCGTAGGCGCCAAGCTGCTTGGACCACGCGTGGGCAAGTACACCAAGGACGGCAAGGTCAACACCATCCCCGCACACAACATCCCGATGGTCGTCACCGGCACGCTGATTTTGGCCTTCGGCTGGTTCGGGTTCAACCCGGGTTCGACCCTCGCCGGGACTGACTCGCGCATCGCGCTCGTCGCGACCAACACCATGATCGCCTCGGCCGCCGGCGCCATGACCGCCGGGATCTACGTCTGGGGCCGCTTCGGCAAACCTGACGTGACCATGATCTGTAATGGGCTACTCGCTGGCCTCGTCGCCATCACGGGTCCGTGCGCCTTCGTGAGCTCCGCTGCCTCGATTGTCATCGGCGGCGTGGCTGGCGTGCTCGTCGTCGTGGCCGCAGTGTTCGTCGATCAGAAACTCAAAATCGACGATCCAGTCGGCGCGGTCGCGGTGCACGGCGTGTGCGGCGCGTGGGGCATCATCGGTCTCGGTCTGTTCGCCAATGGCACCTACGGTGACGGCCTGAACGGCGTTGCGGGCAACGTGAAGGGCCTCCTCTACGGCGATAGCGGTCAACTCGTGGCGTCCTTCATCGGCGTCGCAGTCAACGTGATTTGGGTCGGGCTCACTGCTTACCTGGGCCTCAAAGTCGTGGGCGCGCTGGTCGGCAATCGCGTCAGCACCGAGAGCGAAATCGAGGGCTTGGACGCCGGAGAAATGGGCCTTCCCGGCTACTCGAGCGAGCCGGGCCACCCGCTTCCGCCCGAACTGGCACTCTCGCACGCAGCCGAGCCTTCACCCGCCGAGTGAGGGTGATTTGACGATAACTTGATATCCCTTTTACTAGCTTGATCCCATCCAGATCGGACTCGCGCCGATATCGTATCTCGAGCCACAGCGGCAGGTGTGGGCCACCAGTCGACGCGGCCTTCTTTCGAGTCACGAAGATCGTATCGGCGCGGGACCGAACTGGAGTCGCGCACGGGCGGCGCGAAAGCCACGCGCCGCTGTCACGGCTACTGCTCCAGCACTTTCCAGCTGCTCACCACGAGATCCGGTTCTGCTAGGCTGACGCGATATTTGTAGCCGGCGAACCCGGTGCGTTCCGGGGCCTCGATCAGCACGACTTCCCAAGTCATCCCGGTTCGCAGCGCTTGGGCATAGGTGAGCCCGGCGGTGGCTACCTGCTGCGCCATCAAGAAGGCGAGCGCGCGATCGGTGACCAATCGTTCACGCGCTCCGGGCGTGAGCAGCGTGAGGCGCTCGGGGCGGTCACTCACCGCCGAAGCATCAGCCGCAGGAGGGCTGGGGGGAGACTCCTCCTTCACCGGCAGTGCTTTGGCGCGGCAGCCAGCCATCAGCACCACCACGCCACAAAAGAGGCATGATTTAGGGGAGTTTGCGCGCCAGCGGGCTTCCAACATGGCACAGCGGAGTTCACGGAATCGCGATCGCACGCGAGGCGACGAACTTCAAGTAACGGCCCTCGGGGTGGCCCATACCGATCGGATGGTCGGCGGCGTGGCCCGCGTCGTGAAAGATCTGAAGCCGACGTTTGGCGTTACACGCCGCTTCCGCCAGCACGCCGCGAAACGCCTCCGGGCTCACCTGTGACGTGCAGCTCGCTGCGGCATAGATCCCCCCGGGTTCGAGCACGCGCAGCCCAGCGCTGTTCACTCGCACGTAGGCGCGCAGCGCGCTCTTCAACTGATCGCGTGAATTGGCGAAACTCGGTGGGTCGCAAATCACGACATCGTAGCGGCGCTCGGCGCGTCGCGCGCGTTCCAAGAACTCGAACACGTCTTCCGCCAGGAACTCGTGCTCGTCGGTCGAAAGGCCATTGAGCTCGAAATTTTCACGGGCCGCGCGAGCCGCCGGCTCCGACAGATCGACGCTGGTCACCGAAGCTGCGCCGGCGCGCGCTGCGTACAGCGAGAAGGCGCCCGTGTAGGAGAACAAATTGAGCACGCGCTTGCCCGCGCAGGCCTCACCGATGAAGCGCCGGTTCTCGCGATGATCCAGAAAAAGCCCGGTTTTCTGGCCTTGATACATGTCCACGTACAGCCGAAGGCCGTGCTCGGACACGATCAAATCGCGGGGCGGCGTGCGACCGCTCAGCACCTCCAAACGCGGCGCTTGCCCGTCTTTCACGCGCGTGCGGCGCAGCACGCCTTGCAGCTTCAACAATTTCCCGAGCGCCTTCACCACGCCGGGCACCAGCACCTCGAGCGAATCCGCGTAAGTGACGATGACCGCGAACGGCCCGTACACATCCACCGTGAGCCCAGGGATGCCGTCCCCTTCGCCGTAGAGCAGGCGATAGGCCGACGTATCGGGACCGAGCAGCGCGCGGCGTAGCTCGCGCGCACTTTGCACCCGCTCCTCGAGCCATACGTCGTCCGGCGCGCGCTGTTCCGAAAACAAGCGCAGCGCGATGCGCGACGTTTCATCCCACAGCGCGAACGCGCTGTAGCTACCGCAGCGCACTTTGACCCAGGTGCCGGATGCCGCACTGAACGCGCGCGGCACGTGGTCGCGATAAACCCAGGGGTGACCGGCGGCGAGCCCGCGCTTCAATTGCGGCGGCAACTCGAGCGTGGGACCCGAAAACGGGGCAGTCACGAAGAACTCAGCGGCTCGGCGCGGGGCCGGTGCTCTGACGCACGATCAAGTCCATCGGAAATTCGATGGACGAGCGCTCGCCCTGCTCTTCCTCGAGCGCGGCCAGCAGCGTGCGGCAGGCAGCCGCTCCCATGGCCCGCATTTGCTGGCGAACCGTGGTGAGCCCCGGCCAGAACAAGCTCGCCGCCGGAATGTCGTCGAAGCCGACCACCGAGACGTCCTTCGGGATGCCGACGCCCTGCGCGTGCAACGTGCGCATGAAGCCGAGTGCCATGGTGTCGTTGGCCAGCACCACTGCGGTCGGCGCGCGACTGCTGGCGAGCTTGAGCCAACGCTCCGCGTACGCCTTGCCCTCTTCGGGATGATAGCGGGGCGCGAACGTGACGTTGCTGGCGAGCAGCTTGATTTTGTGCGCTTTCAGGCCCTCTTCCAGGCCTTCGAAGCGTTGCTGGCTATCGAGTGATTCCTTCGGGCCGCCCAAGAACGCGATGCGCCGATGACCGAGGTCGTACAGGTGATCGGCGATCTCTCGACCGGCATCGGCGTTGTTGCTGCGGAGCACCGCACCACTCTTGAAGCTTTCGTCCGGGGCGATGAGCGATAGCGCGACCTTGGCTTTGCGCGCGGCCTCCACCAGCGGGCGCTCGCGCCGGCCCGGGCGAGCGAAAATCAGGCCGTCGACGCGGCGTTCGTTGATCCAGGAAGAAACGGTGGTCGCGTCGTAGGCGCCTTTGAGGACCAAGCTGCCGACCAAGAGCGAGATATGCTTGGCGGTCAGCTCTTCTTCCACGCCGCCCAAGATTTGCGTGATCCATTCGCTCTGGCTGTCTTCCATGACGAGGCCAAAGCAACCGGCGCGGCCGAGCGAGAAGTTTCGCGCCGTCGTCCACGGGGTGTAGCCTAGTTTGGCGATGACCTTGGCGACGCGCGCCTTGACCTCCGCGCTGGCGTAACCGCCGTTGATGACCCGGGACACGGTGCTCTTCGAAACCCGTGCATTCTTTGCGACTTCAGCGATATCCGTCCGGCGAGCCATATTCGGCGGAGAGTAAGCCAACTCCCCGCGGAGCGGTACGAAGAAACACCCCACGGCGCTGGAACGGCCGAATTTAGCCGGTATTTTCGTACTTTATGAAACCGCTACCAGGAAATGTGGCGTGGATTTCCAGGATCGACGATGCGCGTTTCGGTGGCAAAAGCATGTTCATTTCCTACGGGCGCGAACCCGCGGACGCTTCTCCGTTCGGTGCAAAAGTTTGGCGAGCTCCACGAGCGCTTTCGCCCGGGCGCTCGGCACTCGGCGGGTCAAGAGCGAGAGCCGGAGGCGCGTATCGAGCCCGTGCAGCGGGCGAAACACCACGCCCGTGCGTCGCAGACACGCCGTCGATTCGGACACGACGCACAAGCCCACGCCAGCGGCGACCAAACCCAGGAGCGCGACCGAGCTGTCAGTCCGTTGCACGATCGGTAGTTCGACGTCGACGCGAGACAACGCGAGGGTGACTGCGTCCGCCCAGGCGGGCTCGACGGCGCGCTGCAACGCAACGCAGGGTTCGACGCGGAGGTGCCGAAGTTCGATGCGCGCCGAGCGAGTCAACCGATGACCTTCGGGGAGCGCCACGATCAGCCGCTCTTCCACCAAGACGTTGTCGATCAAACCAGAAAAATCGCCCGGTCCACACCCGAAGCCGAGCTCGATTCGGCCATTTTTCAGGGCTTCGGGCTGCTCTGCGCTGGGCATTTCGAAGAGCTCCAAGCGCACACCGGGTTGTTGCGCGAGAAAGCGCGGCACCAAGCGCGGCAGCACTTCATGGCTGGCCGTCGCCGCGTAGCCGATACTCAAGACGCCCGCCTCGCCGGTCGCGATGCGATGCACTTCACGCGCGGTACGTTCGCCTTCCGCGAGCAGCCCACGCGCTCGGGGCAGCAAGAACACGCCCGCCTCGCTGAGCGCTACCTGGCGCCGCGAGCGTTCGAAGAGCTGGGCGCCGAGTGCCGCTTCCAATTTTTGCACGTGCACGCTGAGCTGCGGTTGTGACAAGTGCACTCGGCGAGCGGCTCGCCCGAAATGCAGTTCCTCGGCGACGGCGAGGAAGGAACGTAGCAGCCGTTCATCGAGGGCGGAAGCCGTCATTCTGATAGCTTATCACAGCCTTCTTTCGATTTATTTTTCCTATCAGTTACTGAACGAGCCGCTGAGACCGGCGGCGCGCACGCTGAAATCCACGGCATATTCGCCGGCCGCGAAGCGCCGCCTGCTGCGTGGCTCGATCGCGTAGCCGCAGATCGGGCCTTGCTCCTTCGCGCAGGGGGGGAGTTCGCCGAGCAGCGCTCGGGGCACGGTTCCGGTGCCAGCCGTGGGCGCAAACTCGCAGCTCAAGTCCCCGACTTGCGTATCACCGAGCACGTTGAGCTCGACCGCTACGAAGCCGATCGAGCCGCCGCCGCTCCAAGTCACGGTGAGATCGCGGTCGAAGCTCAGCACCGAATAGTCGCCCGGCACGCTGATGGGCGACGGCAGCTCGGCGGTCTCGCCGGAAAAAGCCGGAACCTCGGCGCCGGCGGCAGCTGCGGTGAGTGTGCTGCCTGGTGCGAACGTGGCGTTGGCACCGCTCGCGAGTTCGTAGAGTGACTCGAACATCGTCGATGGAGTGAGTTTCAAGGGCACGCTGCCGCCACCGACGGTGATGGTGCCAGCGCTGGCGGGTTGCCCAGTCACCGGATTGGCGTCTGGATTCGAGCACACCTGGACGCTGCACGAA
>Ga0105245_10002202_pt1 | contig 17659 bp, 19 predicted proteins | sample KBSM54metaG_FD_81523 | JGI IMG/M metagenome (GOLD analysis project Ga0105245, IMG submission 81523) | Miscanthus rhizosphere microbial communities from Kellogg Biological Station, Michigan, USA - KBS M5-4 metaG | ecosystem: Host-associated > Plants > Roots > Rhizosphere > Soil | place...
AGGTAGCGTGCGGTCTCGTCGCCGTCGTTACCCGACCGATGCCATGCCCACGCAGGCAGATGAACCGAATCGCCTGGGCCCCAGTCGATCCGCTCGCCGTCGATCTCGGTCCAGCCGCATCCGGCGACCACCAGCACCATGGCGTCCCAGGAGTGCCTGTGGATGGTCGAGGTGACGCCGGGGTCGATCTCGTGCGCGAGCGCGTCCATCGAGCGCGTCGGTCGGTCGCCGTCTGCACCGACATACACACCGACGCGCGTTCCCCGCTCGGTCTCCACCATCTTCACGTCCTCGAGAGCGACGACGGTCTTCTGGTAGCTCCGCCACTCCTCGATGAAGTCGGCCCGTCGCTTCTTCTGCACGTGGTAGTGCGAGACCTTGGTCGTGGTGTGCGTGGCCATATCTGCCTCTCTGTTGCCCTGTCACTCTTGCCTTTTCGAGGTGGACGTGGCTACGTCTGGCCGCCCGCGTCGGTCACCTTCTGGTACGTGTCGCTCCACTTCTGCGGGTTGTTGAGCAGCTCTTCCTCGGGGACGGAGACCGTCTGGACGCCGGCCAGCGGATCTTGGGCGGTGGGAATCGCGCCGATCCTGTTCGCGCCTGCGATCGCCTTCTGACCGTCGGTCAGGAGGAAGTCCAAGAACAGCATCGCAGCGGCCGGGTGCTTGGCCGACTTCATCAGGCCGGCGCCGTTGGGCCGCAACACGACCGGCTCGACCGGCTTGCCGTTGTTGCGCCACGACACGGGCGCACCCTTCTCGGCCGCGTTGTCGACGGTGTGCGAGTAGATCGAGGCTGCCACGTCGAACTGTCCTGCGGACAACAGCTCACCGATCACCGTGTGGCCCTTGGCGATCTTCGAGTTCGCCCCCAGCTGGTGGAAGAAGGCCATCACCTCGTCATCGGAGGATCCCTGCGATTTGTAGTAGTTGTACATCGCGGCGAACCAGTCGATGTCGCCGATTTCCAGGCCGACGCGGCCCTTCCATTGCGGTCCTACCAGGTCCTTGAGTGAGTGCGGTTCCGTGCCCGCCGGGACCTTGGTGGTGTTCCAGCCGATCACGAACGCGTTGAAGCGGTCCGCGGTCCAGCCGTCCTTACGTCCCTCGGGGCGCACCTTGTCGCGCAGCTCGCCCTCGTATGGATAGAGAAGCTGCCGTTGCTGCATGGCGTTGAGTTCGCCTGCGTTCGTCTCGATCAGGTCGGCACCCTGGTAGTTGGCGCTGGCCTCCTGCAGCACTCGCTGCAGGACGGTTTCCGAGTTCGCCCGGTAGGTTTCGACTTTCAGCCCGTACTTGTCCTCGAACGCCTTCACGACATCGTCCATGTCGGTATTGGACGTGTAGAGCGACAGCGTGCCGTCCTTCTTGGCGAGGTCGAGCAGGGTGTTCGTGCGCTCGGTTCCCTTCAAACCGTTGATCTGGTCGTAGACCTGTTGTGCCGCCGAGGCGGCCGCCGGCGCCGGGCCGGTGTTGTTTGCCGTCGGGCTTCCGCCGCACGCCGCGGTCAGGAGCAACACGAGGGCCATCAATACATAGCTAGCCGAACGGATTCTCACGGCTCACTCCTCATGATCTGGAACTGTGAATGGACTGACACTCAGACCATTAGTGTGATTTCTACCATGTCGGTGTCTTCCTGTGAAGCCCCTGTTTTCCTCGCGCGAACGTTCCTTACCGCTCGAAATCTCCCGAAATTTTCGAGGGGTAAGGAACGTTCGGCCGTCGTGGGAGCTCAAATGACGAACGCTTCTGTCACCTCGGGCGCGAACAGGTCTGCGGGCCCATAGCGCTTGCGGGACAGCCCCTGCGCGTGGTGATAGCGCAGAAACACGTCGAGCACGTCCTCGTTGTCGGCGAGCCCGTATGACCAGTAGTCGCGGCCGAGCAAGTTCCTCGACTCCTCGAGGTGCTGGATCAACCAGGGCTCCATGAACCGCAGTGCCGACGAATCGTAGATGCGTTCGTAGGCCAGGTCCCGCGCGCGCAAGCACGCCTTGTACAGCGATTGGGCGATCCACCGGTGCCGCTCGTAGACCTCGGCGCGGATCACCACGACATGCATGATCGGGAAGATCCGAGTCGCCGCGAAGTACTCCTTTTCCACGGCTACCACGTCCTCGAACAGGCGCTTGACCCGCCGGTCGCCGTCCCGGAACGGGCTTGGCACCCGCGGCGTGTAGAGCGCGTCGATCTCCCCATCGGCCAGCATTCGCGCCAGCGTGGCGCCTGCTGGTATCGAGCGGATGTCCAGGCCGGTATCGACCCTGCCCTTCTCGATCCGCCCCGGCGATTCCTGGCCACCGGTGAAGTAGGTCACCGAATCGATTGGCACACCGTGATGTTCGTCGAGAATGCCTCTGATCCACACGCCCGCGGTGAGCTGGAACTCTGGCGACGCAACCCGCTTGCCGCGCAGATCCGACGACACGGAGATACCCGCGTTCGCATTGATGTAGATGCCGCCGTGCCGGAACATCCGCGATGTGAACACCGGGAGCGCGACGAACGGGCGCCAATCGTGGTCGAGCGTCGCAACATAGGTGGACAACGACATCTCCGCGACGTCGAATTCGCGGTGCCGCAGCATCCGGAAGAACGTTTCCTCCACCGGCAGCCGAAGGTAGGTGAGGTCGATGCCGTCAGGACGGACGCTGCCGTCCTCGAGCGCGCGAGTGCGGTCGTAGTCTCCGCAGGCGAACGTCAGATTCAGGCGGGACATCGGTCACCTTCCCCCGGCGGCGAGCCGCCGGTGCAGTCGTGGGTACGCGCGGCGCGCGTTGAGTTCGACAACGGCCCGCCGGTTCACGTCGGTCAAGCCGAGGTTGTCGACGTAGACGAGCGTGTCGTCCCACGCGACGCCTGTCTCCGGATCGGCACCGCGCACCGCGCCGAGCATCTCGGAGGCGAACAGGATGTTGTCAGCGGGAATCACCTTGTGCAGCAGGTCGATTCCCGGCTGGTGATATACGCAGGTGTCGAAGAACACATTGCGCAACAGTTCGGCGGGGTCGGGCCTGCCGAGGCGCTCCGCAAGCCCGCGGTACCTGCCCCAGTGATAGGGCACCGCTCCCCCGCCGTGCGGGATGACGAAGGTCAACGTCGGGAACTTCACGAACAGGTCCGCCAGCACCAGCTGCATGAACACACTCGTGTCGGCGTTGAGGTAGTGAGCACCGAGAGTGTGGAAGTTCGGGTTGCACGAGGTCGACACGTGGATCATGGCGGGCACCTCGAGCTCCACCATCGCCTCGTACAACGGATACCAGTATTCGTCCGTCATCGGCGGCGTTGTCCAGTAGCCGGCCGACGGATCCGGGTTGAGGTTGCAGCCGACGAAGCCCAGTTCGTCGACGCAGCGGCGCAATTCGTCGATGACCGGGCTCAGCTCACCGTCCGGAGTCTGCGGGAGCTGAGCCACTGGCGCGAAGGCATCCGGGAACAGCTCGGTCACTCTGTGCACGAGATCGTTGGATGCCCTTGCCCACTCCGTTGCGGTCGCCTGGTCGCTGACGTGGTGTTCCATGCCCGAAGCCTTGGGCGAGAACAGCATCAGGTCCCCGCCACGCTCACGCAGTATCCGGAGCTGGTTGAGCTCGATGCTTTCCCGGATCTCGTCGTCGGATATCTTCGGCTGCGCCGGCGGCGGAAGCGTCGGATCATCGAGTGCGGCCAGCTGATCGACGCGGAACCGCTGCTGTTCGCCGGGTGCGGTGGTGTAGTGGCCGTGGACGTCGATGATCATAGGCCCGCGTCCTGGTAGTCGACGTAGTGCAGGCCGAGGCGCTCCAGTTCGCCACGCATGTCGTTCATGTCGAGGAACAGTGCGCCGCGCTGGTACCGCTCGCGCGAGTGCGCCTCCCTCTCCTCCCTGGCTTTGGCCGCCGCCAGCACCTCCGCCGCCTGCGCACGTGGCACGATCACCACCCCGTCGTCGTCGCCGACCACCACGTCGCCGGGTTCGACCGCAGCGCCTGCGCACGTGACGGGAACGTTGACCGACCCCAGCCGCTTCTTCACCGTGCCCTGGGCGGACACACACTTGGACCACACAGGGAACTTCATCGCGGTCAGTTCGGCGATGTCGCGGCAACCGGCGTCGATCACCAATCCGCGCACACCGCGCGCGGCCAGGGTGGTCGCCAGCAGCTCACCGAAATACCCGTATTCCGACGGCGATTCGGGCGCAACGACAAGGACGTCGCCGGGCTGGCACTGTTCGACGGCGACATGGATCATCCAGTTGTCGTCGGGCGGCAAGCTGACCGTGACGGCCGTCCCGCACACCCGGGCGCCGGTGTAGATGGGCGTCATGTACGGCGCGACCAGGCCGGTACGGCCCTGCGCCTCGTGAATCGTGGCCACCCCGTATTGCCCGAGGGCATCGCGAACCTCAGGGTCGGGGTGCGGTGGATTGCGGACGACTATCGGCATGCTCACTTCTCTTTCCCCAGCCACGGCATCAACGAGATGTGGATGACGTCCTTGTCACCGGTGTCCCCGGCCAATGCCCGGATCGCATGGTCCACCTGATCGAGGGCGAATCGGTGTGTGGACAGCCGCTCCAGCGGAAACCGGCCAGAACTCAGCTGGTCCAGGGCCAGCTCGCAGGCCCGGTAGCTGTGGCCGCGGGCGCTCTTGATCGTGATCGCCTTTTCGGTCAGCTTCTTGATCGGGAAGTCCGGGAAGGCCGCCAGCTCGCCCTGGATCAGCAGCGTGCCCTCGCGGCGCTTGAGCACGTCGATGCCCAGCAGCACCGGTCCCACCCCGGCACGCGACGTGCAATCGAGCACGAAGTCGACGCCCCGGCCCGCGGTGAGATCCATGACCGAGTCGTAGGGATTGGCCTGCTCGATGTCGATCACCTCGTCGGCGCCGAGGTCGAGCGCCAGGTCCAGCCGCGCCTTGTCCCGCGTCGTGCCGCTGACGATGATCTTCGACGCGCCCGCCTGCTTACAGGCGACGACTTGCGAGAGTCCCTGCTGACCCGGGCCCTCGATGAGCACCGTGTCGGCGTAGCCGACCCCCGCGGCGAGCAGCGCCCACTCGATGCCGTTCGACAGCGGTGTGACGAGGCCGGCGAGTTCTGCCGTCACGCCGTCAGGCACCTTGTGCAGCACGGCATTCCACGGCAGATACATGTACTGGGAGAAACCGCCCCACAGGGTGCCGGGGTTCTGCGAGGAAGTGTAGCCGTAGCGTCTGGCGTCGGCGTTGGTCCGCCAGTCGGTGGCCTCGCAGTGCCGGTACTCGCCGATACGGCACCATTCGCAGTTGTAACAACCGACGTAGTGCTCGACGAAGACGCGGTCGCCTTCGGCCACGCCGTGCAGCTGCTTGAACTTGGATCCCGCGGCGGCGATGGTGCCGACGTTCTCGTGGCCCATGATCACCGGATCGTCGAAGGGCGGCTTGGCGTACATCTTGACGTCCGTGCCGCAGATGCCGGCGACTTCGACCTTCAGCAGGGCGGCGTCGTCGGACAGCTCGGGCATCGGGAGCTCTCTGATTTCGGTGGTGCTGGGTGCGACCCGCACGGCGGCGAGAACACTCTCGGCCATCTGTCTCCTTCGTCGGCCAGTATGGCATTATGGTCATGCCAATATACCAAGCCGGGATCGAAGCCACTAGAGATGGAGAGTGACGGATGTCTGAGCCGGACCGCGTGTTGACGACACTGACCCGGACCCAGGGCGCCAACCAGGCGCTGAAGGACGGCACCGTCGCCCCTGCGGGGTTCTCGCTGAAGTTCGAGGAGATCCCGGTGCTGGTCAAGGGCTTTCGCAGGATGGTGCGCTCGCTCGAGTTCGATGTCAGCGAGATGGCGCTGACCACCTATCTGACCGCGCGTGAGCACGGCGTCGCGTTCACCGCCCTGCCGATCTTCCTGGTACGCGGCTTCCACCACGGTGCGATCCGGTACAACACCCGGTCGGGCATCCGCGACCCGAAGGATCTCGAGGGTCGCCGCGTCGGTGTGAACCGCGGCTACACCGTCACCACCGGCGTCTGGGCGCGCGGCATCCTCGCTTCCGAGTACGGCGTCGACCTCGGGCGCGTGACGTGGGTGCTGTCCGGTGACGAGCACGTGGCGTCGTACGTGCCGCCTGCCAACGTCGAGCCGGCACGACCCGGCGCCGAGCTGGCCGAGATGCTGATCGACGGCGAGATCGACGCCGTGATCGGTGTCGATGTCGACCACCCCGACGTCGCACCGCTGATCCCCGATCCTGAACAGGCCGCGATCCGCGCACTGCGGGAACGGTCGTTCTACCCGATCAATCATCTGGTCGTGGTGAAAGACGAACTCCTGCAGCGGTATCCGGACGTAGCCCGGGCGGTGTTCGACGCATTCACCGAAGCCAAGCAGCGGTATGTTGCCCAGCTGCGCGAGGGCGTCGTGACGGACCGGGTCTATTCGCGGGTGCTGCAGACCACCGGCGCCGACCCCCTCCCCTACGGCGTCGAGCCCAACCGCCCGATGCTCGAGCAGCTCATGGAATTCGCGCTCGCACAGCGGATTCTGACCCGGCCGGTGGAGATCGACGAAATGTTCGCTGCCTAGGCGCCGATGGCCTGCGGCACGATCAGCTCGCGCAGCGCTACGGCGCTGTCCGCTGCAGCTTCTGGCGAGATCGTCGCACCCTGACTGAGCGCCTTGCGGACCGCCATATAGTCGCCGGGGGTGTTGACGGCGTCCACTGCCAGCAGGGTCCCGTCGCGGTAGTAAAGCACCGAGAAGGCCTCGCCTGCGATGTCGCCGCGGACCACGTATTCGTCGTGTCCCGCTGACAGCCCGGCGATCTGGAGCTTGAGGTCGTATTGATCGGACCAGAACCACGGCACGGAGTCGTTGGGCACACGCAGGCCTGCCAGGGTAGCGGCCGCGGTCTTGGCCTGACTGATCGCGTTCTGCACGGACTCGAGCCGGACCCGGCCCGCTCCGGTGAGCGGGTGGGGTTGCACTGTGCAGTCACCGGCGGCGACCACGGTCGGGTTGCTCGTGCGCGCGTATCGATCAACGACGATGCCGCCCGCCGATTCGAGGTCGAGTTGGCGCGCCAATTCGGTGCACGGCTCGATCCCGATGCCGACGATCACCAGATCCGCCGGGATCCGGCTGCCGTCGGAGAGCTGGACGGCCTGCACCCTGTTGTGCTTGCCACCGAGCGAAACCACCTGAGCACCGATGCGGACGTCCACGCCGCGGCCCACGTGCGCGTCCCGGTAGAACTCGGACACCACCGGCGCGACCGCACGGCCGATCAGGCGGTCGGCGGCCTCGACGACGGTCACCTGCTTACCCTGTGTGCGCGCGACCGCCGCGGCTTCCAGGCCGATGAAGCCGCCACCGATCACCACCACCGACTCGGCGTCCGACTGCAATGCCCGCAGCACGCTCGCATCGTCGGCGGTGCGCAGATACGTCACACCGTCGAGCTGGGCGCCGGGCACGGTCAGCCGACGCGGTCGTGCACCGACGGTCAGCGCCAGTCGATCGAAGTCGAGCACGCGGCCACTGGCCGTCCTAGCAGTCCCGGGCGGACCGCCGGAGTACAACGCGACCGACTCGACCCGGTCGCCCGTCACAAGAGTGATGTCCTGCCCGGCAAGGAATTCGGGCGCCCGCAGCCACAACTGCTCGAGTTCCGCATTGCCGTGCAGATAGGCCTTCGACAGGGGCGGACGCTGGTACGGCACGTGCGGTTCCGCGCCGACCAGGGTGATCGGCTCGGTATCCCCCGCATCACGCAACGACACCGCCAGTTGCAGACCCGCCTGACTGGCCCCGATGATCAAGGTCCCCGCAGCCATCGTCACTGCTCCGCGGGAACGTGCACGGTCAGACCGTCGAGGTCCTCGGTGACCGCAATCTGGCAGGAGAGCCTGCTCGTGTCCCGACGGTCGGCGGCCACGCCGAGGTCCAGCAGGTCGTCCTCCATGTCGCCGGCGCCGCCGACGCTCGCGGAGAACTCGTCATCGACGTAGACGTGGCATGTGGCGCAACTGCAATTACCGCCGCATTCCCCGATGATGCCGGGGATGCCGTTGCGCACGGCCGCAGCCATGACTGACTCACCGACGTTGGCGTCCACGACGCGCTGAGCGCCGTCGAGGCTGATGAAGACGACCTTCGGCATGCAATCTCCCAGGCAATGAGTGATGGTCTTACCATTCTACCTTAACTGACGATGCGCCCATTGCTCAAGTGCTCCCCACAGTTCTATGGTGTTACCATAAGGCCACTCTTTGGATGTTGCGACCTCTAGGACCGGACACATGCGCATCGCGATCGCAGCCGACCACAACGCCGTTTCGATGAAGTCGCGTCTGGCGGCATGGCTGACGCAGCGCGGCCACCAGATCGACGACCGCGGGGTCCACGACGCCGACGAGGTCGCGGACTACCCGCCGTTGTGCGCCGACGTCGGGTCGCAAGTGGTCAACGGCGCCGACGACTTCGGCGTCATCCTCGGCGGAAGCGGCTGCGGTGAACAGATAGCGGCCAACAAAATCCCCGGAATACGGGCGGCACTGTGCCACTGCGTGTTCACGGCCGAGATCGCCCGGGCTCACAACGACGCCAACGTCTTGGTGATGGGCGCCAAAGTGATCGCCCCGGATCTGGCCGAGCGCATCCTCGCCGTGTGGCTACAAACCCGATTCAAGGGCGGCCGCCACCAGTTGCGGGTGGACCAGATCAGCGCACTCGAGCGCGGGGAGTCGCTGGTATGAGCGGCGTTGTGGTGCTGCTGCGGCACGGCGAAAGCACGGCCAATGCCGAGGATGTGTTCGGCGGCTGGCTCGATTTCCCGCTGACCAACCGAGGCCGCGATCAGGCGGCCGCCGCGGGCAGGATGCTCCGCGACGCAGGAATCGAGCCTGGCGCGGTGCACACCTCGCTGCTGACCCGCGCGATCGACACCGCCGATATCCTTGTCGCCGAGGCGTGTTCGGCAACCCCGCCGATACGACGCAGCTGGCGCCTGAACGAACGCCATTACGGTGCGTTGCAGGGGCGGCGTCGCAGCGACGTCCGCAGGGAGTTCGGGGCTCAGATCTATGCCGACTGGCGGCGGTCCTATCACCTCGCTCCCCCTGCCATCGGGTCTGAACACCCCGACCATCCGCGCCATGATCCGCGCTACGCCGCATTGCCTTCGCACGATCTCCCTACCGCGGAGTCGCTGGCCGCGGTACGCCGACGACTGGTGCCGTACTGGCAGGACGGGATCGCGGCCGACGTCGCCGCCGGGCAAGCCACACTCGTGGTGGCGCACGTCAATTCGCTTCGCGCACTGTGCATGCATCTCGACGGCCTGACGCCACAGCAGGTCAGCTCGCTGCACATCCCCACCGGTATGCCGCTGCGGTACGACCTCGACGACGCACTAACGCCGCTGGTTCGCGGCGGCGTGTACCTGGATCCGGTGCGAGCGGCGGCCGGCATCGCCGAGGTCGCCGCCCAGGGCACCCGCTGACTCGCCTTCGGGAAACAGATGCGCAATCCGCGACGTGGTGCGTCGCGCCATTGCGGTGGTGGTGGCGGCGCCGACCACGAACACCGTGGCGCCGAAGCCCACGATCACCCACAGTGCCGGACGGCTGGCCGCGATGAAGTCGGCGGCGAACATGCCCGAGAGGTGTGAGCTCAGGATGGATCCGACGATCGCGACGCCGAGACTGGTGCCGATGTTGCGGCTGGTCGTCGCGACCGCGGCCGCGACCCCGGCATGGCTGCGCGGCATTCCCGACACTGCGGTGTTGGTGATCGGTGCGTTGACCACACCTTGTCCGACGCCGAACGCGAGATAACTGGCCAGCACGTAAACCAGTGCGGTGTCGGGGTCGACGAACAACAGCATGCTCGCGCCCAGGCAGATCATGGTTCCGGCGAGCAACAGCGATGGCCTCGGCCCGTACCGGCCCACGACCCGCCCGGATATCGGCGCACAGATCAACACGGTCAGCCCGAGCGGCACCATGCATAGTCCGGCCTGCATCGGGGAGAGCCCGCGAATCATCTGCAGATAAAGCGTATTCATGAACAGGAAGCCGCCGAATGCGCCGAACGCACTGATCGCGATCAGGGTGGCGCCGGAGAACGGCACGCTGCGGAAGAAGCGCAGTTCGATCAGCGGATCGGTGCGCCGCGGTTCGTGAATCAGCAGCACCGTCAGCGCGCCGGCAGCAAGGGCGAACAGCGAAAGCGTCTGCGCCGAAAGCCATCCTGCGCGGGCCGCTTCGATGATCGCGTAGACGCAGCTGGCCAGCAGCACCACCATCGCCAGCTGGCCGAGCGGGTCGAACCGGCGCGGGTGCGGCGACCGGGAGTCGGGAACGAACAGCGCCGCGGCCATCAGGGCGATCAGACCGATCGGAAGGTTGATCCAGAAGATGGCCCGCCACCCGACGAATTCGACCAGCGTGCCGCCTACCAGCGGGCCGAGCCCGATGCCGATACCCGAAACGCCACCCCAGATGCCGATGGCACGGGCGCGTTCGCGCGGCTCGGTGAAGACGTTGGTGATGATCGACATCGCAACCGGATTGAGCATCGAGCCGCCGAGCGCCTGCACCATGCGAAAGGCGACGAGCCATCCGACCGACGGTGCGAGGCTGCACAGGACCGACCCGCCGACGAAGATCATGAGGCCGGTCTGGAAGGTGCGGCGCCGGCCGACACGGTCGGCGGTCGAGCCGGACAGCAGCAGGAAACTCGCGAGGACGACGACATAGGCGTCGATGGTCCACTGCAGTCCGGAGATGGGGGCGCCGAGATCCTCGCTGATCGACGGCAATGCGACGTTGATGATCGTGGTGTCCATGCTGACGATGAACAGGCTCATACAGCAGATACCGAGCACCAGAAACTTTCGGCGACGGCTCACACCGGCGATGGTAGTCGTTATGGGCTGATGGACCAATTGTCGGACCTTAATATCCGCCCGAATTGACTTTCCCGTCGCGTCCGTAGTCAGGTATTGCGGTGGACTGGCTTTTGCTCGGTGCGGCGGGCGTGCTCGGAGGGCTGACGGGAAGCATCGCGGGCCTGGCATCGGTGGCCACGTATCCCGCCCTCCTGCTCGTGGGCCTCCCGCCGGTGACGGCCAACGTCACCAACACCGTCGCCCTCGTGTTCAACGGCATCGGATCGATATGGGGCTCGCGGCCCGAACTCGAAGGCCAGCAATCCTGGATCAAGCGCATCGCCCCGGTCGCGGTCCTGGGCGGTGTGTCAGGCGCGGCGCTGCTGCTGTCCACTCCGGCAGAAGGCTTCGAGAGGGTCGTGCCGATCCTTCTCGGACTGGCATCGGTCGCGATCCTGCTCCCCCGTCGAAGTAAGCAAGATGCCCGGGTCGCCGACCACCGACGTCATACCGCCGGGGTGCTGCTCGAGTCGATCGCGATCTTCCTGATCTGTATATACGGCGGTTACTTCGGCGCCGCTGCAGGTGTGCTCCTCCTCGCGCTGTTGTTGCGCGCGGGCCACGCCACGCTCGCGCATGCCAACGCTTCCAAGAATGTCATCCTCGGCATCGCCAACGGTGTCGCCGCCGTCATGTTCGCGTTTCTCGCACCTGTGCACTGGCCGTCGGTGTTGGCCGTCGGTATCGGATGCCTCGTCGGCTCACGGCTCGGCCCGATCATTGTTCGCCGTGCCCCCGTTGCACCGCTGCGCATCCTGATCGGCGCAGCAGGCCTCGTGCTTGCCGTCAAACTCGGTATCGATGCGTACGGCTAGCGGCCCCAACGCAATTCGACGGTCATCCGCGAAGCCAACTCGGCCACGGTGACGCCGAACGTCTCGCGCACGCGCACCGCTGAATGCTCGCGGTCGATATCAAAGATCGCGTAGTCGGTGTATACGCGGCGCACACACCGCAGGCCGGTCAACGGGTAGGTACACGCGGGCACCAGTTTGGCGGCGCCGTCCTTGGCGAAGAGGTTCATCATCACGAAGACGTTCTTCGCGCCGATCGCCAGATCCATTGCGCCACCCACGGCGGGGATGGCGTCGGGCGCACCCGTGTGCCAGTTGGCCAGATCGCCATGGCTGCTGACCTGGAACGCGCCGAGCACACACACATCGAGGTGCCCACCGCGCATCATCGCGAACGAGTCGGCGTGGTGAAAATACGATGCGCCAGGCGTTTCGGTCACCGGGATCTTGCCTGCGTTGATCAGATCGGGGTCGACCTCCGCACCGGTGGCAGCCCGGCCCATCCCGAGCATGCCGTTCTCGGTGTGCAGTACCACCCCCGACTCCGGCCGCAGGTGATCTGCGACGAGGGTCGGTTGGCCGATACCCAGGTTGACATACGAGCCTGCAGGGATGTCGCGCGCGATTGCGGCGGCCAGTTCATCGCGATCCAGGGGTCCGCGGTCGACGTGCTCGACAAGCTCCGGACGTTGGGTTGTCGTCATCGGCTCACCTCGAGGATCCTGTCGACGAAAATGCCCGGTGTGATCACGTTCTCCGGATCGATCTGACCGACGTCGACAACCTTCGAAACCTCGGCGATCGTCAGCTCGGCGGCAGTGGCCATGACCGGACCGAAATTGCGGGCGGTCTTGCGGTACAGCAGGTTTCCCGCACGATCACCGATGTGGGCGCCGATCAATGCGACATCGCCCCGAATCGGGTACTCCAGCACGTAATTGCGGCCGTCGATCGTCCGGACCTCCTTGCCTTCGGCCAAGGGCGTTCCGACACCCGTCGGGCAGTAGAACGCGCCGATGCCCGCCCCCGCGGCGCGCATGCGCTCGGCGAGGTTGCCCTGCGGCACGACCTCGAGGCCCACCTTCCCGTTGCGGTACAGACCGTCGAACACATACGAATCCGATTGGCGGGGAAACGAACAGATCACCTTGCGGACCCGGCCCGCGGCCAACAGTGCCGCCAGCCCGGTGTCGCCGTTGCCGGCATTGTTGCTGACGATAGTCAGGTCGCGCGCACCCTGGTCGATCAGCGCGTCGATCAGCGTGGTGGGCATGCCTGCCATGCCGAATCCGCCGACCAAAACCGTTGCGCCGTCGGAGATTCCTGACACCGCCTCAGCTGCGGTGTCGCATATCAGTGTGCGGCTCATTGCTCGTCCGCCCTCGCGTCGTAGTCGGTGAGCACCTGGTTGGCGATGCGAAACGCCGAGTTGGCGTCCGGCACACCGCAATAGATCGCGGTCTGCAAGAGCACCTCCTTGATCTCGTCGTTGGTTAGGCCGTTACGGCGCGCGGCGCGCACATGCATGGCCAGTTCCTCGTGGTGGCCGCGTGCCACAAGAGCCGTCAACGTGATCATCGAGCGGCTACGCCGGTCCAGGCCGCGGCGCGTCCAGATGGTGCCCCACGCGTAGCGCGTGATCAGGTCTTGAAATTCGGCGGTGAACTCGGTGGTGCCCGCGATCGCGCGGTCGACGTGGGCGTCGCCGAGCACGTCGCGCCGCACCGCCATGCCCGCGTCGTAGACGGCGTCTCGCGGGCCGACGTGACCGATGATGAGCTCGGCGATCCGGCCGGGTGCCTCGGCAGGCGCGAGGTGGCCGACGCCGTCGAGCACGACCAGCCACCCGTCCTTGACACCGGAAGCGATGCGCGCCAACGATTCCGGTGGTGTCGGAATGTCCTCGGCACCGGCGATCGCCAGCACTGGCGTGGCGATCTCGGCGAGCCGCTCGGTGACGTCGAAGTCGGCCAGCGCCTCGCATGCCTGGGCATAGGATTCGTCGTCGGCGCCGCGCAGAGCGCCGACCAGTTCCTCAACGACGGCGGGTTCGCGGTCGATGAATCCGGCGGCGAACCAGCGCTCGGCGGCCATTTCGACCAACGCGCCGGTGCCCGACGTCCGCACCGTGGCGGCGCGCGCCACCCAATCCTCGGGCCGACCGATGGCGGCGCCGGTACACAGCAGCGTGGCGGTCGACAACCGCTCGGGCGCGTCCAGCATCAGTTGCAGGCCGACCGCCCCACCGATGGAATCACCCGCATAGTGGAAGGCGGCCCCGTGCGCGATGCCGTCGACCAGCGCCAGCACGCCCGCCGCCAGATCCGGCATCCGGTAGCGACCAGCGGGGCTGCGGCCGTGTCCGGGCAGATCCCACCCAACGACGTGTACGTGCTCGGCGAGGCGTTCGGCGACGGCGCCCCACAACGCCGCCACCGATGTGCCCACCGAAGGACCGAGCAGCAGCAGGGGGGCATCCGGCGGTCCGCCGAAGTCGGTGCCGATGAGCCGAGGGATGGTCACGTCGCCTCCTTCAGATGGTGACGTGCGCGTTGCAGCGCAGCATCGATGAGGTGGTCCGTCGCACCCGTGTATTCGGAAAGGGTTGTGCGCCCGGTCAGTTCGGCCATCGACCGCTGCTCGGTGCGCAGGTCGCCCGCGGCGGCGAGATTGGCCCCGGCCTGTTCGCAGTCGATTCGCAGCCCGGCTAGCAGCTCGGTGGTCTGCGCGGCGGCGACGACGGTCCGCCGGGCCAGAGTTCGCAGTGTGGCCCACTCTGCGTGCCAGCCGCCGTCCGATCGCTCGTCGACGCTGGCAGCCGATGCCGTGTGCAGGGTGGCGCCCAGGGCCGGCGCGACCAAGGAGGCACGGCGGATGAGCACCGACAGCACGGGATTGCTCTTGTGCGGCATGGTCGATGAACCACCCCCGCGTCCCTCCGCAAGTTCACCCACCTCGGGCCTGCTGGCGGTCGCGACATCAGTCGCGACGTGTCCCCAGGCGTCGCAGCAGGTGACCAACGCGTCGCCGGTGCGGGTGATCGCCGACCGGGTGGTGTGCCACGGGGTGGCGAGGGCCAGCTCCAACGCATTCGCCAAGGCATCGGACAGTGCAAGGGCCTCGCCGGGTGATCCGGCCAGTTCGGTGGCGGCCGCCATGGTGCCCGCGGCGCCACCGGCCTGCACCGGTAACGGCGGCAGTGCAGCGACGGCGTCGACGGCGTCCAGCACACCGGACAGCCACGTGGCCATTTTCAGCCCGACGGTGCTGGGTAGCGCGGGCTGTGTGAGCGTCCGGGCGAGCATCGGGTCATGCTGGTGGGTTTCAGCAAGTGCGGCGAGAGTTCTTACCTGCGTATCGATTTCGGCTCGGATACGGGCGAGCGCGTCGCGCAGACACAGCATCATCGCGGTGTCGATGACGTCTTGGCTGGTCAGCCCGCGATGCAGCCACTGAGCGGCCTGGCCGTCTGCGCGTTCGCGCAGCAGTGCCAGCAGCCCGATAACCGGGTTGCCGTCGGCCTCGGCACCCGCCGCGATGGCCTCCACATCACCGATCGACACCAACGACGTCAGGTCCGCGCGGCTCTCGACCGGTGCCACGCCTGCGTCGACAAGCGCGCCGAGCCAAGAGTTTTCGACCTCGACCATCGCCGCCAGGAACGCTGAATCGCTCATCAGGTCGCCTGCGCGATTGTCTCCCGGCCAGAACAGGTCGGTCATCGCTGATGGCCGGGGAAGCGCAGGAACACCGTTTCGTCGTCGCCCTGCAGCTGGATGTCGAATCGCAGGCCGTGCTCGTCGGGCAGCGCGATCAGTGTGTGTCGCCGATCGGCAGGCAGCGCGCTCAACAGCCGGTCCTTGGCGAGCCGATCGCCGGGCACGTACGCGCGGGTGAAGAGCCGGTTGAGCAGCCCGCGGGCGAATACCGCAATGGCAAAGAACGGTGCCGAATCATGTGATACAGCAGCGGGTTTGATAGTCGTGAAGCTGTAATGACCGTCGGCGTCGGTGCTGGCGCGACCCCATCCGGTGAACGTCCACACGTCGCGGCGCAGCGACCCGGTCGCCGTCGGCACCACACCGTAGGCGTCGGCCTGCCAGATCTCCAGCAGCGCATCGGGCACGGGCGCGCCGGCGCCGTCGGTGACGACGCCGTGCAGCTGGATGGCCCCGGCGGACCCTGGCGGTACGAGTTCGTTGCCACGCTCGAACGGCAGGGCATAGCCGAAGAACGGGCCGATCGTCTGGCCGGGGGTGGCGGTGAGGGTACTCATCGGGCTACTCCGCCCTCTCGAAGGGAGTGTGGGACGCACCGGTCAGCACGATGTCCCAGCGGTAGCCGGTGGCCCATTCGTGACTGGTGGCGTCGTGGTCGTAGACCGCGACGAGCCGGTCGCGGGCCTTCTGGTCGGTTATCGCCTGAAAGATCGGATCCAGTGCGAACAGCGGGTCACCTGGAAAATACATCTGGGTGATCATCCGCTGCGTGAAATCCGTCCCGAACAACGAGAAATGGATGTGCGCCGGACGCCATGCATTGTGGTGGTTGCGCCACGGGTACGGCCCTGGCTTGATCGTCGTAAAGCGGTAGGCGCCGTCGTCGTCGGTCAGGCAGCGCCCGACGCCGGTGAAATTGGGGTCCAGCGGCGCGGGATGCTGATCGCGCTTGTGGACGTAGCGGCCGCTGGCATTGGCCTGCCAGATCTCGACGAGCTGGCGACGCACCGGCCTACCATCTCCGTCGACAATGCGGCCGGTGACGACGACACGTTCGCCGATGGGCTGGCCACCATGTTGGATCGTCAGATCTGCATCGAGTGGATCAACGTCGCCCTCCCCGAAACACGGCGCCGACAGCTCGATGGCTTCCGGGTCGGCGCGGTGCAGTTCGTAGGTGGGGTGGCGAAACATGCTGCTGCGATACGGCGGATGGTTCAGCCGCGGCTGGCTCTCCTCGACACCGGCGCGGTGGTAGTCGGTGTGTATTGCCGCAATCTCGGCGGTGATCTCCGCCTGCCCTGTCATATCCGCACCGTATCGGCGGCCGCCCATGGTATGAAGATTAGACTTCCACTCAGCGAAAGACTGGGGCAATTGGCTGGAAACACATCGGTACCAGGGGCGACCGTCACGTCGAGGTTGCTGTCAGTGCTCTCGGCGTTCGACGAAAGACATCGCAGCCTGACCCTGACCGAGCTGGCTGGCCGGGCCGGGATACCAGTGCCGACTGCGCATCGACTCGTCGGTGAGCTGGTGGCCGGTGGCGCCCTGCAACGCCTGGACGACGGCCGCTACGTCATCGGCCGGCTGCTGTGGGAGGCCGGGTTGCTGGCGCCCATGCAGGGACGGTTGCGGCAGGTGGCGGAGCCTTTTCTGCACGACGTCTATGCGGCGACGATGGCAACCGTGCACCTGGCCGTTCGCGACGGCGATGAGGTGCTGTACCTGCACCGGATGCGGGGTCGGGCCTCGGTGCCGATCCTCAGCACGGTGGGCAGCCGGCTGCCGATGCACGCGACAGGCGTTGGCAAGGTGTTGCTTGCACATGCACCGTCCGATGTTCATCACAGAGTGTTTGCCAGACTGACCCGGATCACGCCGCACACGATTACCCGGCCCGAGGTGCTGGAGGCGCAGCTGGATCGGATTCGGCGCGACGGTGTGGCCACTACGAGCGAGGAGATGTCGTCGGGCGCGCGTTCGCTGGCGGTGCCGGTGGTGCGGGCTTCCGACGACGAAGTGGTGGCCGCGATCGGGGTGGTGGTGGCCACCCTCAAACCCGACCGCCAGCGGCTGTTGGGCGCCCTGCAGGTCGCGGCGCGCGGCATCGGCCGGTTGCTCTGACTCGCTGAACAAGTTGGGCACGGGCCCACTCGATCAATGCGCAGTCGACTCGGTCCGCCAGGTGAGACGGTGACCGGTCCCGTCCAAAA
>Ga0105245_10002203_pt1 | contig 17659 bp, 13 predicted proteins | sample KBSM54metaG_FD_81523 | JGI IMG/M metagenome (GOLD analysis project Ga0105245, IMG submission 81523) | Miscanthus rhizosphere microbial communities from Kellogg Biological Station, Michigan, USA - KBS M5-4 metaG | ecosystem: Host-associated > Plants > Roots > Rhizosphere > Soil | place...
CGATTGTGCCGATGCCGGCGCCGTTTCTTGTTGCTCTGCCGCCACCACCACCGCCGGCACCGCCGCCCGTCCGGACAGGCGAGGCGCCTGTCCTCCACAGGAAATCTGCGTTGAGATTGTTGGCGCCGAAGAAGGCGCCGCCGGTTCGGCGGAAGCGGATTGCTCGCGCGACGCCGAAAAAAGTCGAGACGACGCCGCGGCTTCTGCTTTTCGAACGCCGGCGCGGCACCGCCGACACGATCGTTCCGAAGCTGCGGCAGCGCGGCGTCGAAGTCGAAGTCGTCGAGCGTCTCGTCGATGCAGCGGATGAGATGTTCCGCTTCCGTCCGCACGCGCTCTTCATTGACTCCGATCTTCCCGACTTCGAGAAGCACGTGCAGGCGCTCACGCAGCAGAACTCGAAGCTGCCGCTCTTCATCACGGGCCGTGCGCTGCACGCGCCGAAGTCTGTTCGCTACGTGCAGTTCGTCGTTCGTCCGTACGACGTCGACGAGCTGGCGTCGATCGCGCGGCGCGCGTATGAGCGCCCCGAGGATCTGGTGGTGAAGGAGATTCGTCCGCCGGCGCCGACGCCGGTGGCAGCGCCGCAGATCCGCGTCGCGCCGCAACCGCAGCAAACGATTTCGCCCGACGCGCAACAGCGCGAAGGCACCGGCTACGACGTCACCTGTTTCTCCTGCCGCGCTGTGTTCGATGCGATGGAAGCGGATTGGTGCAGCTGCCTCACGAAGGAGCGCACGTTCCTCTGCACGAATTGTCTGGTGTGCTTCTGCAAGGCACCGCCGTCGTACAAGGAGAGGTTCTGGGTCGGCGCGCCGCAGGCGCTGTTCGAGCGCAAGACCACCGATGCGCGCCGCGCGTCGACGCTGCCGCCGAATCCGCCGCCGCATGCGGTCACGCGTCCGCTCGTGCTCTGCGTCGACGACGATGAAGAGATCCAGTTCATCGTCCATCGCGTTTGCACGAACCTCGAATACGGCATCATCCACGCGCTCAATGGACAGGACGGGCTCGACGTCGCGCGCGAGTACAAGCCGAACTTCATCCTCTCCGACGCGTTCATGCCGAAGCTCGACGGACGCGAGATGTGCCGCGTCCTTCGCCAGGAGCTCGCCGCCGACACCAAGATGGTCGTGATGACCGGGCTGTACACCGACACGAAATATCGAAGCGAAGCGTTGAAGCGATTCCATGTCGACGACTACCTGTCGAAACCGGTCGCGGTGACGGAGCTGATCAATCTTCTGCAGAAGCATCTCGAAGGCGTCACCGGATTGCCGGCGCAGGAAGACATGTATGAGGCGCATCGCCGCGACGCCGAAATAGGGGACGAGGACGTTCCGCTCGCGACGTTGATGGAGGAAGAAGTCGAACGTCCCGTCGCTCCGAAGATCCAGGTGAAGGACGCATACAACGTCGCGTGCTTCAATTGCGGCGAAGTGTTCGACGCGACGCGCGCGGAATGGTGCAGCTGCGTCGGCCGCGACAACACGCTCGTCTGCCCACATTGTCACGGATGTTTCTGCAAGGCGCCGGCGCAATACCGCGAGCGCTTCTGGACCGATGCGCCGCCGTCGGTGTTCGAACGGAAGATGCTCGGCTCGAAACGGCACATCACCGCCGGTGTGAATCCCGCGCCGGACAACGTGAAGCGTCCGCTCATTCTGTTGGTCGAAGACGACGAGAACGTGCAGCTCATCGTGCGTACCGTCGTGACGTCGATGGGCTTCGGCTTCGTCGTCGGCGCAAACGGTCAGGAAGGACTGACGCTCGCGCGCGAATACACGCCCGACCTCATTCTCTCCGACGCGTTCATGCCGAAACTCGACGGCCGCGAGATGTGCCGCCTGCTCAAACTCGATCCGGCGACCGCAGGCGTGAAGGCGATCATCATGACCGGGCTCTATACGGATCGTAAGTACCGCAATGAAGCGCTCGACTACTTCAAAGTCGACGACTATGTGGCGAAGCCGCTTGCCGTCGACGATTTGATCAAGTTGTTCAAGAAACACCTGCCGCAGGAATTGCCGCAGGCGATGTGAGGACATTCATGATCCGCAAATTGAAGTCCGGCGAATATCGCCTCTATTCGCGAAAAAAAGACTCCAAGACCGGCAAGCGCAAGAACCTCGGCACGTTTCGCAGCCTCGAGGCCGCGCGCAAACACGAGCGCGCCGTGCAGTACTTCAAGCGTCATTGAGGATTGCTTCTTTGCGCCGCAGGGACGTCGTGCAATACTCGATCGTCCTCCCTGCACAATGTCGCCCAAGACAATGATGCTCCTCGCGCTGGCGTGCGCGGCGCCTTCGATCGTCATGGTCTATGGCGCGGCGTTGCGCCGCCGCGAAGCTGGCCCGTGGTGGATGTGGCTCGTGCTGCCGTGCTTTGCATTGGGCGCGGCCGGTGTGCCGTTCATCTGGAGGCTGAATATTGCGTATGCGATTCCGTATGCCGTGCTCGCGTATGCGACGTCATTCGTCGTCGCAGCGGTCTTGTCCGGCGTTCAGTGGGCGTCGGGAACGATCGGTGACCTGATTTGTGGCGCGCACGCTCTCGCGTTCGGGATCATGATTCCGATCGCGGTGATTCCTTACGTTCGCGCGAGCTTCAATCCAGCGATTGCTTTGCGCAATGCTCCGCCGATCGACGCCGGATTCATCCGCCGCAGCACGGAGCAGATTCAGGGTTCCATGAACGGCGCGGTCCGCGACATTCAACGCGAACAGAATCGCGTCGAGCTCGCGACGAAGCAGCTGGTCCAGCAAGTCGAAACGCAGAATGCATTGATCAATGACCTTCAAAAAGAACGAGCGGAGCTGACGCGTCAGGTCGAATTTCAGCGAGTCCTTGCGGCATTGACGAAGCCGCAAGCGGACAGCGTGCGCGACAGTCTGACGCGCGGTAAGTACGTCGACTATTTTCGCCGGCTTCCTCATCGGCGTCGCTTCGTCTCTCACCGCGACCCTCGGTTTACGCTTCGCGCGCAGACCGCGTCTCGCTTCATGAACGACAAACGGTGGTATCTTTTTGTCGTGCGCCGCTTCGTGATCGCGTCCGCGATTTTCTTCCTGTTCGCGCAGGCGGATGGTGTCGCGAATCGCGATCGGCTTCTGCAGCGCGGCAAAGAGGAGTATCGCGCCGCGCAGTACGACGCGGCGATCGAAGACCTTCGTGAAGCCGCCGCGCAGTACGTCGGCGATGACGAGAAGAGGGTCTACATCGAGACCGGCAACCTGCCGACGCTGCCTCGGTTCGAAGAAGCGCTCGTTTACCTCGCGCTCGCGAACGCGAAGCTCGGACGCGATGCCGACGCGCACGATGCCGTCGAACGTCTCTTCAGCGCGGAGCGCATCGCATCCACCTACAAGACGCTTCCGCTCGAGCGCGATGCTTCCGACTTTGAACCGCTTGCTGCGCGCCTGATCACCGCAGTGCGCCTTCCGGCGAACGATCAGCTCGCGCAGTTCGGCGTGCAACCGACGCCGGCGCCGTTGAACGCACCTCCGCCGTCGGTCACGGAAGAACGCACGGCGTTTGCGCGCGCGGTGCAGGAGCAGGAGCCGGACGAGAACACCGCGCTCGCGCCGGTCGTGCCGCGGCATGCGCAGGCATCGATCCCCGAGCCCGAACTGGAAACGAAGTCCGCGCTTCCCGCGATCATTCGCAAAGCGCCGCCCGCGCCCGCTCCGGTGCCGGTGAAGGTGAAGAAGATCGAGTCGATCGCGTCGATGTTGCGGCGCGCCGAAAGCGCCGTGCGCAAAGGCAACACGAGCGAAGCCTCGCGACTGTACGAAGAAGTGGCGACGTCATCGCGCGCGACGCGCGAAGCGATCGCCACCGCGTCGATCGGCCTCTACCGCCTCTCCAACTACTCCGCCGCCGTCAACGCCTTCAACCGCCTCGGCACCTTCGCGCACGGCGAAGAAGACCTGCGCTACTACGACGCGGTGTCGCTCTACGAGATCGGCCGCTACGACGAAGCGCGCCGTCAGCTCGCATGCGCGCTGCCGTACCTCGAGACGAACGACGCGGTGCGACGCTATCGCGCGCGGATCGAGCAGACGTCGCTTCAATAAGCGTGGCGATCGACGAGGTTCGCGATCGTGCGCGCGAACTCGACCGGATCCACCGGTTTCCGCATCCACGTATTGAAGCCTGCGCTCTTCAGGCGTTCTTCCGTGTTCGGATGCGAGAGTCCGGTCACGGCGATGACGGGGATACCGTGCGAGCCTGCGATCGCGCGTAGCGCGGCGAGCAGTGAGAAGCCGTCATCGTCGGGAAGAGCGATGTCGGCGACGACTGCGTCGGGCGGAACCTCACGAATACGCGAAAGCGCTGCCGATGCCGTCGACGCCGTGTCGACGTCGGCACCGAAACGCTGGAGGACCGCGGCGAGAAGATCGGCGGTCGAAGCATCGTCTTCGACGACGAGAATCCGGCGGTCATGCAGGTTGACGTTTGCATCCGCGGCTTCCGCCGGTTCCGGAGACGTGTTCGTGCGGATCAGCGGAAGTGACACGACGAACGTCGATCCCTGTCCGGCGCCATCGCTCTTCGCCTCGATCGTTCCGCCGTGAAGTTCCGTGAGCTTCTTCACAATGGCGAGACCGAGCCCGAGTCCGCCGTGCTGGCGAGTCGTGGACGAATCGGCCTGGCGGAACGGCTCGAAGACGTGACCGAGAAACATCGGGTCGATGCCGCGGCCGGTGTCGCGCACCGTGACTTCCGCGCATCCGTTCGCGCGCTCGATGCGGATCTCGATGCGATCCTTCGCATTGGAGTACTTGATCGCGTTCGTGACGAGGTTCCAGATGACCTGGCGCAGACGTCCGGGATCGCCGAGGACGACGACGCGCTCGCGCTGCGGCGCGACGGTGATGTCGATCTGTTTCGCTTCCGCTGCGAGCGTGCACGTTTGCACCGCTTCGTCGACGATCGATGCGAGATCGACGAGCTCGTGCTGCAACGTCAGCTTGCCCGACACGACGCGCGAGAGATCGAGCAGATCGTCGACGAGCGCCGTTTGCGCGCGTGCGCTGCGCTCGATTGTCAGAAGCGCGGTGTGGACGGTTTGTTCATCGAGGCCGCCGAGCGTGAGCATGCGCGCCCAGCCGAGGATGGCGGTGAGGGGAGTGCGGAGCTCGTGCGAGAGCGTGGCGAGGAACTGGTCCTTCGCGCGATTCGCCTGCTGCGCGAGATCGTAAAGATCCTGAAGCTCTGCTTCGGCTTCGCGCCGCGCGGCGAGCGCGTCGCGCAATCGGAGTTCGACCTCGTCGCGATGGCGGATCTCGGTTTCGAGTGCTTGTGTGCGCTGTTGCAGTGCAGCGACGACGCGATCGAGCTCGCCGTCATGATCCGCGGCGTCTTCCGCGGGAAGGACGTGCGTGTGCGTCGCGCAGACGACGTCGAAGAGCTTGCGGTCCGATTCCTTGAGGAAGTTGCCCATCGGATACGCGCAGAAGAGCGCGAACGTGTGGCGCTCGCCGAGGAGGTTCCATAACTCCTCGAGGCGGACAGCCGCTTCGGGATTGCCGCTCTGCCACAGCACGTCGACCATCTCGCCGTACGCGCGCACGCTGCCGAATCGTTCGATGGCGCCGCCGACGAGGCCTCCGATGTGGCGCATGAAGCGCTCCTCATCCGGCATCGAGCCGACCATGAAGCGCGCGAGCGTCATCTCCGCGTCGAGGATCGTGAGCCGGCCCGATTGCGAGTGATCGTCGGGATCGAGTCCGTGCGCGCGCATCGCTCTGGTGAAAGGCTTGTGGCGCTGGCTCCGCGCGATGATGACGAGCGGATCGCCGGCGCGTCCGCCGTCGGCGAGATATTCACCGACCAGCGGAAAGAGGGCGTCCTCATTCTGGTAGAACTTCACGATGTGCGCAGATTCGTGGTGCAATCTGCGACCGCCAACTTCTTCCGTTGTCGTCATTTAGGGGCCCTTCGCCTCACGCGTTGGCGCAAAAGGCATTCTTGATGCAGGAAGTATTCCGAAACCCATGACGCGTACCGTTCTGATCGTCGAAGACGACGAGCCGACTCAGATGCTCGTGCGAACGCTGATGCAGCGCAACGGTGTCGAGAGCGTCGTCGCCGGCGACGGCGCGCAAGCGATCGATGTGCTGAAGAAGCGCAATGACATCGAATGCATCATCCTCGATCTGATGATGCCGTCCGTCGATGGAACGTCGGTGATCCGCTTTCTCAAGACGCAGGAACGCAAGATTCCGGTCATCGTTTGCAGCGCGGCGGTGCCGTCGACGATGCCGGCGCTCGATCCGACGGTGGTGCGTGCGGTGATCCGCAAACCGTTCGACATCGAACATCTCGCCGCGACCGCAATGGCGCTTATGGGCGAACGTTCGTGATGTAATAGAGCATCTTCAGCAAAACCCAACTGATCCGCTACGGCACCGCCGTCGATCTCGTCATACTCGCGACCGGCGTCGGCCTTCTATACCCATCGCATCCACTGCTATTGAGCGGGGCGTTTATCGGCGCTTCCGGATTGTCTGCGTGGAAGGGCGGGTGGAAGGGTGCGCTGACCGCGATCATTCTCTCTGCCGTTCTGGCGATGCTGATGTTTGGGGCGACGCTGGGCGGCGCCCAGATCGTGGGGATGATTGCGGCTTCCATCGGTGCGTCAGCGATCGTGTCTCTGTGGAGCGGCGGCGCCCTCGCCGCCGCAGCGGCGGCGAGGCGCCGCCGCCCCACTGAGATCCGACCTGCGCCGGAGGTCGTCATCGAGCCACCTCCAGTCGAACCAATCGCCGTCGTCGAACACACGCGCGCAATCGAAGAAGCCGAGCGCCGCGAGCGCGAAGAAGCGCAACGCCGCGCCATTGAAGAAGCGGAGCGCATCGCCGCCGAAATGAAAGCGGCCGCCGACGCCGCGGAGCGGCGCAAGGCCGAGCAGCGCGCTAGTGAAGACGCCGTGCGTCTCGCGCGCGAACAGCGCGAGGCCGCGGAAGCCGCGCAACGCCTCGCCGCCGAAATGCGCGCCGCCGCGGAAGAAGCGCAGCGCATTCAGGCGGAGAAGGACGCGGAGCGTCGCGCCGCGCAAGACTTGCAGCGGCGCATGGCCGACGAGCGCGCGCGATTGCAGCGCGAGCTCGAGACCGCATTGCAGAAAAAGCTCGACGAACAGCGCGCCGCGTTTGATCGCGAGCGCGCGGAATTCGAAGAGCGCCTCGAAGAAGAGCGGCGGCAACACCGTCAGGCGCCGCGCAGTCTGTTCGGCACGATCGCCAGCTGGTTCGAGAAGAAGGAAGTGCCGACGACGCGCATCAGCATCAGCGCGCCGCGGCGATCGGCATCCGCGAAAAGCGCGGCGCTCGCGCGGCGCACGCCGCCGAAAGCGCTCGAGTCCCGACCGCGCCTGCTTCTCTTCGAACGCCGCCGCGGAACCGCCGACACCGCGATCCCGAAGCTGCGGCAGCGCGGCGTCGACGTCGAAGCCGTCGAGCGTCTCGTCGACGCGGCCGACGAGATCCATCGCTTTCGTCCCGATGCGTTCTTCATCGATTCGGAGTTGCCCGATTTCGAGAAGTCGTACGAGATGCTCCTGCAGCAAAACGCGTTGCTGCCGTTCTTCGTGACGGGACGCTCGGTGCACGCGTTCGTCCCGCCGCCGACCGTGCGCTACGTCTCGTTCGTCGTGCGGCCGTACGACATCGACGAGCTGGCGAAGATCGGACACGACGCGCGCGAGACTCCGGAAGCACTGTTGAAAGCGCAGCGCGTCGGACACATGCCCGCGACCGCGAGCGTCGAAGTGTCGCCGCATGCGGTGCAGCGAACCGGCAGTGGCTACGACGTCGTCTGCGCATCATGTCGCGTCGTCTTCGACGCGCTCGAAACCGATTGGTGCACGTGTCTCACGAAAGAGCGCACGCTCGTCTGCACGAATTGCCTGACGTGTTTCTGCAAAGCAGCGCCGGCGTACAAAGAGAAATTCTGGAACGAAGCGCCGCTCAAGCTCGTCGATCGCAAGGCCGGCGACACGCAGCGGATTGCGCTTCCGCCGAATCCACCGGTGGGCGAGGTGATGCGGCCGCTGGTCTTGTCGGTGGAAGGGGACGAAGCGCTCCAACAGACCATCCACCGCGTCTGCTCCAACCTCGGCTACGGCTTCGTCGCGGCGATGAATGGCGCGGACGGACTCAAGCTCGCGCGCGTCTATCGCCCGAACGTGATCATCGCCGACGCCTTTGCGCCCAAGCTCGACGGCCGCGAGATGTGCAGGCTGTTGAAAAAAGAGGACGCGTTCACGAGCACGAAGATGATCGTGATGAGCGGTCTCTACACCGACACGAAGTATCGAAGCGAGGCGCTGGAGCGATTCGACGTCGACGACTACCTGCCGATGCCCGCGGCGATGACGGAGCTGATCAACGTGCTGCAGAAGCACGTCGAAGGGACGACCGGACTTCCGTTGCCGCGCGCTCCGTACGAGATGCGCGGCGGCGATCGCGCGTACGAAGTCTGCTGCTTCAACTGCGCGAAGATGTTCGACGCGGCGCGCGCGGAGTGGTGCGAGTGCGCGGGTGGCGAGAACACGCTGGTCTGTCCGTACTGCCACGGATGTTTCTGCAAAGCGCCCGCGGCGTATCGCGAGCGCTTCTGGCTCGACGCGCCGCCGTCGCTGTTCGAAGCGAAGATGCTGCGATCGCAGCGGCAAAACGATCCGTCCGAGAATCCGTCGCCGGCGAGTGTGCGGCGCCCGCTCGTGCTGCTCGTCGAGAACGACGAGAACGTGGAGCTGATCGTGCGCACGGTGGCGACGACGATCGGCTTCGGCTACGTGACCGTCGCGAACGGCGAGGAAGGTCTCGCCATCGCGCGGAAGTACAAGCCGGAGCTCGTTCTTTCCGACGCCGGCATGCCGCAGCTCGACGGCCGCGAGTTGAGCCGCATCCTGAAAGAAGATCCCGCGACCGCGCGCGGAAAAGCGGTGATCATCACTGGTCTTTACGCGGATGGAAACTATCGCGGTGAAGCGCGCGATCGTTTCAAAGTGGACGACTGCATGGCCAAGCCGGTCGCGGTCGACGAACTGCTTCGCGTGTTCCGGAAATACCTTCCGCCGGAAACGCTGCCGACGATGTAAGGTAAAGTAATGAGGATGCTGCGCGAGGGGCGGGCCGGCCTTGTGTTGATCTCACTGTTCGCATGTCTGTTCCTGAATGCGGCAGCTCCGCTCAACCCGACGGTCAAAGTTGTCAAGCACCCGAAGACCGCGGTGCCGGCCGAATGCGAGGAAGGACTCGCACCGCAGGTCGTTCCTCCGACCGAACCCGTCGAGGTTCCTGAGCCGCCGCCGGCGACGTTGCCCACGCCGAGCGCATCGCTGCGCGATCTGTTGCGCGTCACGCAATCGGACGCCGCGGGCCGCGATCGGGATGCATTCAACGATGCGTTCGCGCGCGTGAACGCGTATCCGTCGGGAAGCGAGAAGAGCGCAGCGGCGGATGTGATTCGCGTCTACGACGATCTCAGCCGCTTGTGGACGTATGAGTTCGAGACGCCGAGCGGCGCGTTCTTCGACTCATCGAGCGGACTGCTCGCGATGTTGAGCGCGTATCCCGGATATCAGAAAGCGATCGAGGAGCAGACGCTCAACGTCGGCGGAACGAAGTTGTATCCGTCGCGCGAGTCGCGCGACTTTCTCGTGCGCGAAGCAGCATCGCGATTGTCGAAACTCGGGATCCGACAGCCGGCGACGACGGTTCCGGTTCCGGCGACGAAGCACAAAGCAGTGCCGTTGAAGGTGGAGACGCCGAAGGCGAAGAAGTCGGCGAAATCGACCACGACCACTGCACACGTTCCATCTCCGACTCCGGTGCCGAAACACGTCACGAAGATGCCGCCACCGAAACCGAAAACGAAGAAGACCGTTCTCCGTGGGGCGGAGGCGCCCCCGCCTCCGCGCGGCGGCGTGGGCGCCGTCGCCCCACAGAGCACCAAACCCAAAACCACTACCACTACAACCAAGACCACGACAACGGCAACAACAACGGTTGCGCCGGTGCCGCCGCCAACGACGACGACGGTCGCACCGCCGCCACCGCCCATCGCAACGACGACCACCGTTGCACCGCCAACGACAACGACGGTTGCACCGCCAACAACAACGACAGTCGCACCGCCAACAACAACGACGGTTGCTCCGCCAACAACAACGACCATCGCGCCAACGACCACGACCATCGCTCCTGCGCCAGCACCCGAGCCCAAGCCGACGCGCAACGTCATTCTCCCGATCATCCTCATCGTCATCGGCATCGGCGTCCTGATCGTTCTCTTCCGCGCTTCGTCGTGACCGTCGACATCAATCCGCGAGAGACGGGACTCGTTCGCCTCGATCTGCCCGAATTGTTCGGCAACGATCACCGTGTCGCGCTCGAGATCGGATCGGGCAAAGGACGCTTCCTCATCGCGTCCGCGATCGAGCAGCCGGAGACGAACTTCATCGGCATCGAGAAGTCGCTTCACTACCACCGCGTCATTCGCGAGCGCGTCGCGAAGCGCAATCTCAAGAACGTCCGCCTCATCAATCACGACGCATTCATCGTTCTTCGCGACATGCTCGGCGACGCGTCGCTGGCCGAGGTGCATATCTACTTTCCTGATCCGTGGCCGCGACCGCGCTTTCAGAAGCGCCGCATCATTCGTCCCGACGTGTTGCGCGAGATCGCCCGCGTGCTCGTCCCGCGCGGCAGCGGCATCTACGTCACCGATCATCGCGAATACTTCGAAGCGGCCGCGCCGCTGATCGAGCAGTTCTTTCGCGCCGAGCGCCGCGTGCCGCAGCCCGAGGATCCGCCGCGGACGAATTACGAAGCGAAGTACAGAGAGGAAGGACGCGAGATCTTCGAGGTGAGGTTCTACAATGAGCCGTGCGCATCCTCGGCATCGACCCCGGCTCCATCACCACCGGCTACGGAGTGATCGACTATGAGCGCGGACGTCTCGCGCTCGTCGACCAGGGCTCGATCAACACGCGTCGCGGCGCCGAGTTGCCGGAGCGGCTGCAGAAGATTCACGACGATCTGCTCGCCGTCATTCAGCGACACGTTCCTGAAGCGATCGCGATCGAGACGCCGTTCGCGGGACAGAACATCAAATCGCTCATCCAGCTCGCGCACGCGCGCGGCGTCGTATTGCTCGCCGCGAGCCGATCGGGCGTCGAACTGTTCGAGTACGCGCCGCGATCGGTGAAGAGCGCGGTCGTCGGATTCGGCGGCGCGGAGAAGGAACAGGTCGCGACGATGGTGAGGCGTCTGTTGCCCGCGTGCGCGACGCTGAAAATCGCGGCCGACGCATCCGACGCCCTCGCGATTGCCATCTGCCACGCTCACACGAGCGGCACGGCTCGTTTGCAGATCCGTCGCGCCACATGAAGTAACCTAGCGCGCCATGAGCGCATCGCTCCCGCAGGAGCAAACTATCGAATCGGAAGCGGAAGCGGCGGGCTCGCAAAGCGCGCTCCGCCGCACCTTCAGCGCGCTCCACTATCGCGATTTTCGCCTGCTCTGGTTCGGCGCGTTCACTTCGACCTGCGGCACGTTCATGCAGGCGCTCGCGCAAGGGTGGCTCGTCTACAAGATGACCGGCTCGGCGCTGCTTCTCGGCGTCGACGGATTTCTCTCCACCGGTCCGATGCTGCTTTTCTCGCTCTTCGGCGGCGTGATCGCCGACCGCATCGATCGCAAGAAAGTCATGCTCGCGTCGCAGTGGGCGCAGATGACGTTCGCGTTCGTGCTCTCCATCCTCATCTTCACGAACAAACTGCAGATCTGGCACATCCTCCTGATGTCGTTCCTCACCGGAAGCGCGCAGTCGTTCAGCGGACCGGCGTACGCGTCGTTGCTGCCGCTCCTTGTGAAGCGGCACGACGTGCCGAACGCCGTGGCGATGAACTCGATGCAGTTCAATCTCGCGCGCGTGATCGGTCCCGCGCTCGGCGGTGTCGTGTACGGATTCTGGGGAGCAGCGGCGTGCTTCGCGTTCAACGGCTTCTCGTTCATCGCGGTGATGATCGCGATGTCGATCATGAAGATGCCGCCGTTGCAGCGGACACCCGACGCGACGGTCGGCGTGTTCGACGACATGAAGGAAGGCTTCCGCTGGGTAAAGAGCCGGCCGACGCTGCAACTCCTGACGTTCCTCGCGTTCGCCGGCACGTTCTTCGGCATGCCGCTTTTCACGATGCTTCCCGTCACCGCCGCAAGCTTTCACCTCGGGCCGCGTGGACTGTCGTTCCTGCAGGCGGATTACGGCATCGGCTCCGTGGTCGGCGCGCTGTTCGTCGCCGCGACCGGCTACGCGAAACGAAAAGGACGGCTCGCGCTGCTGCTGCAGCTCGCTTTCGCCGTCCTTCTCGTCACGTTCGGTCTCTCCCGCAGTCTCGTCATCAGTGCGATCTCCGGCTTCTTCGCCGGCGCGTGTGTCGTCGGCGTCGTCGCGCTCTACAGCTCGCTCGTGCAGCTCGCGACCAGCGACGCGATGCGCGGCCGCGTGATGTCGATCTTCATGCTCGCCTTCCGCGGCGGCATGCCGCTAGGCAACCTCGCCGCCGGTTGGGTGACGCAGCGCTCATCGCTCGCCGTCGCGTTGACTGCGAACGGAGCGATGCTCGCGGTGATCGCGAGCTTGTTTTTGATCAGCAGGAAGAATCTCGACGACGTGTAGTCGAGGTTGCGCGGTTGCTCGGTTGCGTGGTTGCGGGGTGGTGAACCCGGCAACCAACTCACCACCTCGCGCAACCGCGCAACTCCGCAACCGCGCAACCACGGACGCTACTTCGGCACCGGACAACTCGCCTTCTTCTGGCAGATCTGCGGATTGATCCCTGCGCAATTCGCGCGGAACACCGCCCACACGAAGTCCGCCTGCATGTATGCCATCTGCGGCGGATTCACCGACGTGTCCCACATCCACATCGGATCGGGTGAGCCGCGCAGGCTCTGGCCGTACGACGTGAAGCCGGTGGTCGGATTCGGATTGCCGCCTCCGTCGAATCCTGCTTGCGAGTGGCAGGTGATGCACGACGATCCGCGCACGAAGCCGTCTTCCGTGACGGAGTTGCCGAGGAGGATGGTCTGGCCGGTGGGATCGACGAAGTCGAGTTGCGTGCCTTTCAAACGATAGCGAGTGAACTCGGCGATGTCCTGCGGCGTTGCGCCGAGCTGTTTGAAGAGATCGAGCAGTTGCTGCGTCGGTGTCGATGTGTACTGTCCGCCGAGTTTCGGATTCGGCGGCAGGTATGGTGGATTCGCGCCGAACGAGTCTTTGCATCCCATGTAGTCGCAGCGGCCGGGATTGTCCTGCCACTCGAACGTCTGCCACGTCCAGTTCGGAATCGTCTTGCTGATGATGTGCATCGCCACCATGCCGTAGTACTCGCCGGTGACCGGCTCCCAGTTCCAGTGATACTTCGCTTTGTCCTTCGGATCGATCTTCACCCAGTTCGCTTTCACTTCGATCGCGGGGATGGGGAAGGTGAGCGTCGCGCCTTTCGCGAATGTGCCGGCGAGACCTTCCTGATACCAAAGGTTGTTGCTGATGATGAAGTCGAACGACTCTTTGTTGCGGCGCACTTCTTCGATCGGCTCGCCCGGAGCGGACGGCGCAACGATCTCCGGCGCGACGCCGGTGATCGTCATCCCGAGCTCTTTGATCTTCGTGCCGACGAGCGTGTTGTGAATGCGGATCTTCAGCGACGGCACGAAGTGCTTCGGCGAAGCTTCTTCCGCGGTGGCCGGCCACTTCGGTGGATTCTTCGGATTCGGGCACGTCGGGAACGTCAGTCCGTCGTCGGCCCACGTCTCGAAGACGGCGTTGTTCATCTTCACGCCCTTCATCACCGGCTGCGTCGCCGCGAGATGATTCACGCGCTCGAACAGCACCCACGCGAACTTGTCGGGATCGTTCATGGCCATGTTGACGTCGTCGGGGAGCGGTGGCATCGGCACCGGCGTCGCCAACATGACGGTCGCCGTGTGACCGGGTTTCGGTTTCGGTGTCTGTTGAGCGAGGATCGGACACACGACGAGCAGAGCGAGACCAACCATCATCATTCTTCTCATACTTACGGTGTGTCGAATGGGACATCTTTCCCTACCTCGACATCCAACTTTCGTGCGATAGAATCCCGGCCCGCCATATGCACGGCGCGCTGTGATGCCTGAAGTGAAAGAACAACCGACGGCCACGATGGAGGCCAGCTGTCCGGCTCCGGAGTGGAACGACATCCTCCGGCAGATGATCTTCATCCGCCGTTTCGAGGAAGCGACCGAGCGCGAATTCCGCCGCGGAAAAATCGGTGGCTACCTCCACGTCTACAGCGGACAGGAAGCGGTCGCCAGCGGAATCCTCACCGCGATCAAGAAGGGCGACGTCGTCTTCTCCGGCTATCGCGATCACGCTCACGCCCTCGCCCTCGGCGCCGAACCCGGCCGTGTGATGGCGGAGCTGTTCGGCAAAGGCACCGGCCTGTCGAAGGGCAAGGGCGGATCGATGCATCTCTTCGATGCCGAGCATGGCTTCTACGGCGGATATGGAATCGTCGGCGGGCATCTGACGCTCGCGGCGGGCTCCGCGTACGCGCTGCGCTATCGCGAGACCGATCAAATCTGCGTCTGCTACTTCGGCGACGGCGCCATGAACATCGGTTCGTTCCACGAAGCGCTGAACATGGCCGGACTGTGGGGCAAGCAGGGAATGTGTCCGATGCTTCTCATCATCGAGAACAACGGCTACGCGATGGGAACGTCGGTCGATCGCCACTCCGCGCTCACCGATCTCGCCGCGCGCGTGCGCGCGTACAACATCCCGGCGGAGAAGGTCGACGGACAGGACGTCTTCGCGGTGCGCGGCGCGGCCGATCGCATCGTTCGCCAGATTCGCGAGACGGGCAAGCCGTATTGCATCGAAGCGGTCACGTATCGCTTCTCCGGTCACGGAGCCGCCGACATCCTGCAGCCGTATCGCACGAAGGATGAAGTCGAGCAGCACAAGCATCGCGATCCCATCCTCATCCTCCGCAAGCGCCTCGGCGAAATCTGCGGCACGACCGATGACGACGTGAAGAAGATGGACGAGTGGGCGAACGCCGAAGTGGCGAAGGCCCTGCAGTTCGCCGAAGAGAGCGAGGCGCCGGAGCCGTCGGAGCTGTTCACCGACGTCGTCGCCGAGCACGGACCGGTTTCGGTGTACGAGAACGAATGAGCGAGAAGAGTTACCGCGACGCGATCCGCGACGCAATGATGGAAGAGATGGATCGCGATCCGAACGTCCTCATCATGGGCGAGGACATCGGCGTCTACGAAGGCACGTTCCGCATCACCGCCGGGATGTTGAAGAAGTACGGCCCGAAGCGCGTGATCGACACGCCGATCGCTGAAGCAGGCATGGCCGGAACCGCGGTCGGAATGGCGATGCTCGGCCTGCGTCCGATCGTCGAGATGATGACGATGAACTTCGCCATCGTCGCCGCCGATCAGATCCTCAATCACGCCGCGAAAGTGCGCTACTTCTCCGGCGGACAGGTGGACGTTCCGATGGTGATCCGCGGACCGCAGGGCGCGGGTGTGCAACTTTCCGCGCAGCACTCGCAGACGTTCGAAGCGTTCTACGGACACTTTCCCGGACTCGCGGTCGTCGTTCCCGGAACGCCGGCCGATGCGAAGGGAATGTTGAAGACGGCGATTCGCGGCAAGGATCCGGTGATCTTCCTCGAGAGCGCCGCGCTGTACGGAATGAAAGGCGAAGTGCCGGACGATCCGGACTTCACGGTGCCGTTCGGCGTGTCGCGCGTCGCGCGCGAGGGGAGCGATGTAACAGTCGTTTCATACGGACGCATGCTGCAGCTCTCGCTGATCGTCGCCGACAAGTTGTCGAGCGAAGGGATCGAAGCGGAAGTGATCGATCTCCGTTCGATGCGTCCGCTCGATCTCGATCCGGTGTACGAGTCGATCGCGAAGACGCATCGCGCCGTCGTGGTGCAGGAGCAGTGGAAGCCGTTCGGTGCGGGCGCGGAGATCGCGGCGAGCATCATGGAGAACGCCTTCGACGAGCTCGACGCGCCGGTCGTGCGCGTGACCGGCGAGGATGTGCCGATGCCGTACGCGCGCAACCTCGAGCTGCTGGCGACGCCGCACGAGACTCATATCGTGTCCGCCATTCGAAAGGTGATGTACGCCAATGGCTGAAGTCATCATGCCGAAGATGGGCGACGCGATGACCGAGGGGAAGGTCGTCCGTTGGTACAAGAAGGCGGGCGACAAGGTGAAGAAAGGCGAGCCGGTCGCCGAGATCGAAACCGACAAAGTGAATCTCGATCTCGAAGCCGAAGCCGAGGGCACTCTCGGCGAGCTCGCCGCGAGTGAAGGACAAGTGGTGCAGGTCGGTGGTCTCCTCGCGCGCATTCTCGGCGAAGGCGAAAAGGACGAAGAGCCGCAGAGACGCGCCGTCGACAAGAAAGACAGCATCAAGAAGACGACGGGCGAGTACGCGGAGGCGATCGAACAGAAAGCGCCGCGCCGCGATCGCACGCAAGCGGCTGCGGCTCCTTCAACACAACCTACGGCTTCATCGAGACAGCGTTCTTCGCCGCTCGCGCGAAGAATGGCGAAAGACCTCGGCGTTCCTCTCGAATCGCTTCAAGGCACTGGTCCGCAAGGAAGAATCGTCGCGAAGGACGTTCAAGGCCACGCCTCCCGTCCCGCTAGCCGGCCTCCTGCTGCCCAATCCCAATCCATCCCCCTCACGGCGATGCGTCGCACGATCGCGAAGCGCCTCGCCGAATCGACCGGCCCGATCCCGCACTTCTACCTCACCGTCGATCTCGACGTGACGAACCTCCTCTCCGTCCGCCAGCAACTCATGGACATCGAAGGCGCGAAGATCAGCGTCAACGACTTCGTCGTTCGCGCCGTCGCTCTCGCGCTTCGCCATCATCCGAACGTGAACGCGTCGTGGGGCGATGACGCCATCGCGCAGCACGGCGAGGTTCACATCGGTATCGCCGTCTCGACGCCGGAAGGCTTGATCACGCCCGTCGTGCGAAACGCCGATCAGAAAAGCGTGCGCGAGATCGGCGACGAAGTCCGCGTCCTCGCCGACAAAGCGAAGAATCGCAAGCTCACGCCGAACGACTACCAAGGCTCGACGTTCACCATCTCCAACCTCGGCGCCTGGGGCATCGAAGAGTTCACGGCGATCATCAATCCGCCCAACGCGGCGATCCTCGCGATCGGCGCCGCCGAAGCGCGCGCGGTAGTCGTCGATCGCCAGGTCGTGGTGCGCGATCGGATGAAAGTGACGATGTCGTGCGATCACCGCGTGATCGATGGCGCGCTCGGAGCGGAGTTCCTCAAGACGCTGCGCCAGTACATCGAACAGCCGCTGCGAGTCGTCGTGTAGACTCGGCGCATGCCGCAACGATTCGCTCTCTCATCTGCCGCCAGCAGTCTTGCGTCCACTTCGCCGACGGAGTCGACCACACCCGCGATTCACCTTCCCGCCGATCATTACGCGCATCCCGGCGCGCCGACGGAGTGGTGGTGGAACATCGGCACGCTTCAAGCCGGCGATCGGACGTTCGGCTTCGAGATCAACGCCGTGTCGTATGCGGGGCAAGGCGGCTTCGCATTCA
>Ga0105245_10002204_pt1 | contig 17657 bp, 17 predicted proteins | sample KBSM54metaG_FD_81523 | JGI IMG/M metagenome (GOLD analysis project Ga0105245, IMG submission 81523) | Miscanthus rhizosphere microbial communities from Kellogg Biological Station, Michigan, USA - KBS M5-4 metaG | ecosystem: Host-associated > Plants > Roots > Rhizosphere > Soil | place...
CACAAGGACTCGAGGCCCGGCGGCCATCTGGAGCCGGTACGACCGATTCGGCACGCAACTGCCTCGCTTCGCGGAGAAGCTCGAATTGGAGCCGAGCGAGATCCGGGGGTTTGATTTTTTGAGGGCCTACCTGCAGATCGTGGCCGAGTGGATCAAGGCGGACGCGACGCGGGACCGACGACGCTAGGCGCGTGTGCCGACGCCATCGACTACCCCGAAGGCGCACGTTTGACCATGGCGCGTTTGCGTCGCAAAGGTCGAGAAAGTGCTCCCCAGCACATCCTGTCGTCTTCTCTTCGTCTTCTCTCCTACCCAGCATTGAATGTGATCTTTCGTAAAGCAATTGAAACGCAGTGCGAGCGAGGAAAAAAGGGACTACCCTGACTCGTGGTTCTTTGTCAGCGAATGGTGATCATCGAACGTTGAACCAACGAGTGGCATTCGACGTATCGCCGCAGGCACCCCGTGGAACGGTTTGCAGTTTTCTTCCGGGAGAGATCATGGCAACCCTGCGCCAAGTGATCCTGGGCGTCTTGGCGGCGCTGCTTGCATCGATCACCGTTCCTGCGCTCGCGCAGCCAAGCCGCAGCGCTGCATCGGACGCGGCCGGGCTCCAGGTCGAGGCGTTCGATGTCGAAGAGGTGCCGCGGCTGACCTCGGGCACCCAACTCAGATTCAGTCTGTACGGCACTCCGGGCGCCGAGGCAACGCTGCAGATCGAAGGTGCCCAGCGCGGCCTCCATCTGCGCGAGGTGCAGCCAGGAATGTACGAGGGCGCGTACACCATCGACGTGCGGGATCAGATTTGGCCCGACGCCCATGTCACTGCGACCTTGCGGCGCGGCAATCAAATGGTGTTGTCGGTGCTGGAAGAACCGTTGCAGCTCGGCGCGAGTGCGCCGACGGCTTCGCAGCCGCCCATGGCGCACGGTGCGCCGATGGAAGAGATCGGACCCATTGCCGCTCGCCCGCGCATCGGCACGCCTGTGCCGCTGACGCCCCCGGCCTCTGCCTGCGCCGACTGCGCGGTCGTCGAATCCGTCCGCGCGGTTGAAGTCGGCAGCGTTCCAGGCAAAGTCGTCGCCGCCGCCGGCGGCGTTGCTGGCGCAGTCTTCGGCGATGAGGTCGGACGCGCCCACGCTCGCCATGTGGCCTGGGTACTCGGCGCATTGACCGGCCGCAAGATCGAACCGGACGGCGCCCAGCGGATTCGCTACGACGTTGTCCTGCGACTGCCGAGCGGCGCGGCGCAGACCCGCAGCTACGACAGCGTGCCACCTTTCAGGGTGGGCGACATGGTCAGGCCCGCTCCTTCGTTCTGACCCGCCGACGAGTCTCTTTCATCGTCGGCACCAGGCAGCAACCAGGGCGATGGAACTCAGCACAGGCGTTGGCGCGCCTCGCCTGCGACCCGGGCGGCTGGCGGGCATCATGCCGCTGCTCGTGGAACTGCTGTCGGTGTTCGCTGCCATTGCCCTGCTGCTGCCTGAGTTCGGGCGTGTTGCCGAGATGGGCGCCGGCCGCGACCAGCGCTTCGCCGACGCCGGGTTTCGGGTCAACGGCCTGCCTGAGCCGGTTTTGCCCAGCGTCTGCGCCGCCTATGCGGCGCTGGCCGAAGCGCCCGTGCGCGAACGGCTGTGCGGCCATGTCGACACAAGGTCTGCCGGCGGGGCGCCCTTGTCCAGGCTACCCGCGGTGCTGACGGAGGCGGTGTCACGCTCCGCGCACGCGTTCCTAGCGCCGGCAATCGATGCCGAGGCGCGATTGAATGGGCTGCGCCGACAACAGCGCGAAGGCATCGGCGAGCTGCGCGGCATGGCGGATGCCATTGCCGCGATCGAGGCAGAGACCCAACCCTTCGTCGATCGTTTTCAGTTGGCGCATGCCGACGCGGCCGGTCCGCTGCCGCTGTGGTGCGCCACCCAGTGGGCGCAGGCCGCGTTGGCCGGCTCAGGTGTGCCAGGGCCCGCCGATGCCGCGCGCGACATGGCACGGTCGAACGCGGTGCTGCTGCTGGCCGCCGCCTTGGACGGCCGTGCCACCACGCAGAGTGTCAGCGCCGCGGCGCTGCTGCCCGCACCGCGCACGCGTCAGGCGCCGCTCTGCGACATGGGCGCCATCGCGGCGCTGTCCGCCACCGCGGCATTGATGGCCGATGCGCGGCAATCCGTTTCGAATTCGCGCAAGAACGAGGCCATGCTCGCGTTGATGAAGTCGGCCGGCTGGCAATGGGCGGGAGCCATGCTGCTCGGCCTTGGTCTGCTGATCTGGAGTCGGCGCCCGCGGTCGCCGGCGTTCGGTGTTGCCGGGGCGCTGGCACTGTGGGCACTCGCAGCGTGGCTTGCTCGGGTGCCCTGGCCGCTCGCCGGCAACCGCGGCTTCCAGCCCGCGCGGCTCGAGCAACCGATTTGGAGCCCCCCTTCGGATGTCGTGCTGTGGCTGTGCGCTGCCGCCGCGATCCTGCTGTTCTGGGCACTCGGCCGCAGGTGGAGCACCACTGGCGCAACCCCAAGCGCCGCTTCGCCCCAAGCAATGAGCTCGCGCGTCGGCTATGCAGGCTTGGTGCTTGCCACCGGTCTCGGCTGGTTGCTGCTGCTCGACCTGTCGGCTAACGGCCACCCGGGCAACCGCTACCTGGCGCTGTATCACCAGGGGCATTTGTGGCTGGGCATGATGGTCTTCTCGGTGCTGCTGTTCCTGCGCCAGCCGCTGTCGCGCGCCCTTGGCTGGGTGCTGTCGATCGCCGGCGAAACGACGCGGCGTTCGGCACGGCGACTCGGCTCCGCGGGCGCAATGGGTGTCCTGTTGCTGCTGACATTTGCCGCGCTCGCGGGGTTCGGGCTCACGCTGTCCAACATGCGCCAACTCACATCGGAGCTCGGGCGGGTGTGGCTGATCGTCGGCGCCGCCTGGTTCTTCTTCATGCGCGCCGGGCCGCTGGCCGAACGACTGGCGCGCTCGGGGCCTGCAGGCGCTTCGTTCTGGCGCTATGTCTGGCCGCTCCTGTTCGTCATTGCGGTGTTGATCGCCGGGATGCTGATCACGCGCGACATGGGGCCGCTGCTGATTGCCGGCTATGCATCGGGCGCATTCCTCGCCGCGTCTGTTGCGATGTGGTGGCATCAGCGCAGCGGCCGCACGACCTGGGCCTTCGTGCTGGCGATCGCACTGTTCGCGGGCTGGATTGGCGCGACCACCGTCGCGCTTTTCAACTTCGGTGCCGTCGACAGCGTGACCGCGATCCGCCTCGAGAGCCTGGAAGCGCCGTTCACATCGACCAACGACCAGCTCGCGCTGGTGTCGTGGTTCCAGCGCGCAACGCCGCCGGAAGGCTTTGGGATCGGCGCCGCGCCCTGGTGCGGCTATGCACCGGCCGGCAACTGCAGCGGCGTGCCGGCACAGATCCACAGCGACTACACCTTCACCGCGATCGTCGGCGTGTACGGGGCGATGGCAGCCTGGGCTGCATCGATCGGATGTGCGGTCTGGCTGCACCGACTGATCCGCCACCATGGGCGGGTCACGCGCGGTGAACCGCGCCTCGTGGCAAGCGCGGGACACATCGCCAACGATGGCCAGGCGCTGCTGAGCTGGCTCGGTGTGGCTTGGGTCGTGCTGACCTCATGCCAGCTCGCCGTCACGGTCGCCGGCAACTTGGCGGTGCTGCCGCTGACCGGCGTCACGTTCCCGTTCGTCAGCTTCGGCATGACCTCGCTGCTGGTCAACCTTGCCTTCCTGGCGCTGTGCCTCAACGTCAACCTTCCAGACCGAGGCAGCCATGGTTGAACGGCACGACACCTCGCTGCTCGATTTCGCGATCGCGGCCAGCATCGCTGTGGTTCCGGTCATGCTGGTCATCGTGTTGCTGGTGGCCGTGATCCGGCCCGCCGACCCCGGCGCTGCTTCGTGGCGCAGTCCCGCCGACCGCTACGTGAGCGTGCGCCACGTCGCAGCGCTGAAGACCTTCGAACAAGCCATCGTGCAGCGTCCCGCAACAGCGCACACGGCACCCACCGCGGTGGAAGTGGTGGACGGCATACCGCAATGCCGGCGCGAGTGGAGCGCGACCTGGAGTCCAGCCCAGTGGCTGCCGGGACTCGGCGCTCACACGCCTGCGCCGGCGCCATCGCCTGCCGAGCACATCGCTGCCCAGTTGGCGGAGTTCGACGCTGCGCTGCTGCACTTCAGCTCGCGGCCCAACGCGCGAGTGAGCCACATGGTCGGGTTCGACGCGACGCGCTGGTTCGCGGCCGCCGACAAGAGCCTTGGCGCCGTCACGGAAACGTCCGAGTACCCGGGCCAGCGATTTCAGATCCGCTGTGTGGACCTGGCCACCGCGCTGGACGCCCTCTTGCGTGCCGACGCCCGCATGCTCGAGGGCCTGGCCTGGCGCGGCACCGAGGGCAGCGCGACGCTTGCACGCTGGCGGCCGGAGCAGGAGATGGAGATCACGGCTCGCCAGGTGATGCGCCGCAATCCCTGGAGTGGCATGGCGGGCTGCATCTACCTCGGCCGGCACGAGGAGGCCGACGACGGTGTCGGCAACGTCGCGGCGCCGACCCATTTCGTTGCCGGCGCGCGCAGCGCGCAGCGCCGCCTGTGCGGCATGCCCACGATGTCCCGGGCCAGCCAGGCGGCACCGACGAGCCCGCCGAGCGCCCTGATCGGAGAGCCGGGCCTTGCCGATCCGGTCGACGACACGCGCTGGATGGTGCCGCCATCGCTGTACGCGATGTTGCAGCCGCTCGACCCGCTGCGCCGGCCTTCCGGATCGCTGTACCACCTGTACACCGATGCCGATCCAGCCTCGCCCGATCTGCCCGGCGGCCGTCGCCATGGCCCGAATCACATCATGCTCGACGGCGCGACGGTCGACGTCGGCTTCTCCGTCGACCTGACCATCGCCCCGTCGCTGCAAGCGCTGGCCCAGAAGACCGCGGCCTGCTACACCGGCCGCCACGACGTGTGCCGCGCGCTGGAAATGAGGCGCACGGAGGACAAGGACCGCCCCATCGGCCAGCCCTTGCTCGAAGGAGCGATGGTGCGCATGGCGGCGGTGGCGATCATCGATGTCGCGAGCGGCCGCATCGAGGCCCTGGCCGGTGCGATGTCGCCCTGCGCGCGCCAGGAGGTCGACGGCCCGGGGCGCGACGCGAATTGCGACAAGCGCCTGCCGTACCCGGTGCAGTACCGGCCGGATGCGTTGCTCAATCCGGCGGTGTTCCACGACGCGATGCCGGCTTCGACGATCAAGCCGATCATGGCCGCCGCGTTCATGTCCGATCCGGAGGTCGGAGCGCGCTGGCTGTCGGACGAGCGCGCCGCGATGAAGCGCGCCGCCGTACCGGCGCGCGACAGCCTGCGCGGCCAGCTGATGCGCTCGGACTCGGGGCGTTTTCTCGATCGCATGTTCTGCATCGACAAAGGCTTCGCCAATTGCCATCGGCCCTGGGACGTGCAGATGGCAGCCACGGCGTTTGGGTGGAACGCGGGATGCATGGACAACCGCGTGGACACCCGCGCTGACGCGCGGGCCGACTGCGGCAAACAAGACCTGCTGTTCGGCCGTGCGGTCGACGCCAGCACTGAGTCGGGCTCGATCCGGCCGCCGTCGCTGACGGTCGCCTACGGACGGCTGATGAGCGAGCCGCTCGCGGGCAAGCTCGGTGCGGCCATGCACCTGATCCCGCTCGCAGCGCTCGACCCCGCGATCGTGCGGCGCTGTGCCTCCGGCGCCGATGGCAGGCGCCTGAGCGACGACGACTGGGAAAAGTGCCGCGGCGGAGCGGTGGTCGACGTGGTGGCTGAAGGTTGGGGACAAGGCCACGCACGTGCCAGCGCGCTCGGCATCGCGGGCATGATGGCCACGCTGGCGGCGGCGGCCAATGGCCAGACCGAAGTGCACCGCCCGCATCTGGTCGAGTCTTTGCGCGGCGCGAGCGGCGCGAAAGTCGCGACGCTCGAATCGGCTGCGGCGCATTGGGCCCTGGCCGCGGCGCAGCCCAACCGGTTGTCGCACGACGCAGCCGAGGTCATCCTCAGCGGGCTGTCGTACAGCCACCGCGCCGGCACTGCCCGCACCGCCTGCGAACAGGTCTTCGATGCTCGCCGCTGTGGCGACATCGATTGGTTGGCGGGCAAGACCGGTACGCCGAGCTTTCCGAGCGATGGCGTGCCGCTTGATACGCTGCAGCGTCTGTGCGGGCAGGGCGACGCGGCGTCGCATGCCAAGCCCAGCGCCTGCAGCTCGCTGCGTCCCTACAAATGGTACGTGGCCGCCTACCGCGCCGACCACGCCAGCAGCGGGCCATGGACCCAGGTGATCGCCGTGCTGACCGAGCGCAACTGGGTGCAGCGCAGCGGCCTCGTGCACGGCGCCGGCGACCACGGCCCGAATCCTTCGGCCGAGATCGCGATGCAAATCGTCGGGCGCCAGGTCGGCCTGATTGCGGGGCACACACCATGAGCGCACCGCGTCGCCGAGGGTCCTTCCAAGTCGTGCGTTTCGTTGACGACACGCTGCCCGCGCCGCTGGTGTGGACCTTCGACGGGCCGTTCGAGCGTTGTCTGGACGACATCGAGGACACGCTGCGGCGTGCCATCGTCATGGTGGGCGACGTGTCGCGGGTCGCGCTGCTGATCGACCTCTCGCTGCCCGCCTTGAAGCGTCGTGTGGAGGCCGGTGATGCGCTGCAGCCAGCGTGGGGACGCTTCCTGGAACGCACCGCGCGCTATGGCTTGCCTGCGTCGCCGCGAGTGCGTCATCTGCGTGTGGCCGGCCCGTTGGCGACGCTGGTCATTGCTTATCGGAACTAACGGTCGGAGCCAAACGTCATGACGCTCAAATCGTGGGTCTTGGGTCGCTTGCAGCGGATGAACGGGCTGGTGGCCCGCGTCGACTTGCCGGCGCGTGAACCGGTAGGCGAACCGACACTTGAATCGACGCGTGAATCAGCGCAGCACACCGGCAGCGGTCCGCGCGCGCAAGCCTCGGACTCGGTGCTGTCCAGCGCCGAACACCTGGGCGCCTACGGTCCGTTGATCAGTGCCATCCGCGATGAGCTCGAACACTTCGTCGCGAGCCACGTGCGCTTGCATCTCGCGATTGCCGAGCGCGACAGCTTTCTGCTCACGTCCATCGGCGTGCGTTGCGCAGACGCGGTCGAGGCGCACGCGTTGCTGCAGCAGTTCATGCGCGAGTTCAAGCCGGAACAGGTCAAGCGCTATCTGTCCCGCGACGTGATCGGTGGGCTGGCGAACGCGGCCGCCATCGACCTGTCGCAATTCGCCGGTCTGTTCGACGCCGATGCGCGCGACGACGCCGACGACGCAGGGGGCGGGGAATACCGCGAGTTGCTGGAAGCGTTGCGCAGCACGCCGACGTCGACGGCGGTGCGCCCGTACCAGGTGAGTGTCGTGGGTCGCTGGATCGAGCTCGACTTCGCGCGGCCCGCTGCCCCGCATGCCAACTCCGTTGCCACGCCCGCTACGCCGCTGGCCGGCCAGCGCTGCGAGTTCGACATCGAAGACGGCGACGGCAGGCGGCGGGTCGTGCTGCAGGCGGTGGTGCCTGGGCGCCGATACGTGGTCGGCAAGGGCGACGGCTGCGATATCCGAATCAACGGCACCTACGCCAGCCGCCGGCATGCCGAGCTCTGGCTGGAGAGCGACGCGTGGTGGGTGAACGATGCCGGTTCGACCAACGGCATTCGCGTCGAATCGCCAGTAGGCGTGCTTGACCGAAGCGGCGGGGCCACCGCAGGCGCCGGCATCGAGCAGCCGATCAAGCTCATGGACGGCGCGCGCATCGTACTTTCGGCACGTGCTGAGGGGCCGGCGAGCGAGTACCCCTGGGTGGCGATGCGGCCCTCTGCCAATACGGCGACGCGCATGACGCCCATCGCCCGCACGGCCGGGTCACCGAGGACGCCGCTCACGGCGATCATGCCGTCGCGGGCGCCCGAAAATATCTGGAAGATCACTGCGTCCCAGGGCGCCGGCGTACGCACGCTGGAGTTGCGCCCGAGCTCGCTGCCCGTGACGGTGGGCCGCTCGCGCAACCAGACGCTGATGATCGATCGCAGGCACGAAGGCGTGTCGGGCCACCACCTGGAGATCACTGAACTCGACGAGTCGGGAGCACACGGGGTGGTCCATGGCGACAACGGCGTGCTGATCGAAAGTGTTTACTACGCGACCGGTACGCACTTTCATTGGAAGGTGGGCGAGGCGATGGTGCTCGGAGCGTCGCCTGATGACCACCCCACCTGCACGATGACGCTGACACGCTTGGAGCAGGACTGACATGGCCGCGCCGACACATGCTGCGGCCAGCAGTCTGATCACGCCGCTGGAGCCCGGCTCGCCGCACGCGCCACCCGCCGTGGTGGCCGTGCCCAGCGTGGTCGGCCAGCAGTCGGTCTACGCGACGGCCCTTGGCCGCGTCGAAGCGGCGGTGGCGTCTTCGTGCGGCACCCAGCACGACATCAACGAAGACGCGCACAGCACTCTGGGCGGCTCGATGCGCATGTTCGTGGTGGCTGACGGGGTCGGCGGTGGTGCGATGGCGCAGATGGCGAGCCGGCAACTCGTGTCGCATCTGCACGAGGCGCTCGATGCCCACCGGCTCAACGCCGAGAGGGTTCGCGCAGCGATGCTCGACGCCGACCGCGCGATCGCCCAACGCATCGCGCAGGTGACCGATTCGCCCGGTGCTGCAACGGTTGCGTTGTGCGCACCGTTGAACGTGTTCGCGTCGAAGTGGCTGGTTGCATGGGTGGGCGATTGCCGCGTTCTCCGGCTGGCGATGCGCGGCGAACCCGGCATCGAGCTGCTGACCCGCGACGACACCTTTCGCCATCTGAACGAAACGCCGCCAGCCGGTGGCTCGCTCGACGATCCGGCGCGCATGGTTGGCAACGGCGCGACCTCGGGTGCCAACGTCTCGCTGCACGACCTCGCATGCGGCGACATGCTGATGCTGTGCAGCGACGGCACGCACAAATGCGTGCAAGCCAGCGATTGGTGCCGCATCTTGAAACAGCGCGTCCCGCTCGCGCAGCGCTGCGAAGAACTGATTGCACTGGCGCGCGTCAATGGAGCCACCGACGATGCGACGGTTCTGCTGTTGCAGCGCGTGTGCTTCGGCGAGCCACGCGCGGGCTGGATCAAGGGACTCGTCGGATCCGTCAGATCCAGGGGGCCGAAACAATGACCCCAGCCGACATCGACCGTGTGTTTGGCCGCGCCCGCCTGCGCATGGTGACCGGCGACCACGTCGAGGTATTCCGCGAAGCATCGCTGCCTGGAGAACGGAGGCGCTACACCAAGCGGTTTTTGGCGACGGCTGCGGGTGACTTCCGCCACTGGACCGAACGCGAATGGCGCATCCTTGCGCGGCTGGTGGGCCATGGCATCGGGCCGGTGCCGGACGTCGTGCAGTTCGATCGCGGCGCCTCTGATCGGCCGGCGTTGGTGCAAACCTACGATGCGGGTATCACCGTCGACCACTGGGCAACCTTGTTGCCGGTCGAGCGCGACGGATGGCTCCTCCGCCATGTGTTCGAGGATTGCGCGCACTGGTGGGCGCTGGCACGCCACTGCTTGATCGCGCTCGATGCCATCCACGAACTGAATCTCGTGCACCTCGACCTGAAGGCCGACAACGTCTGCATCCCCGTGGACCCGGCGGATTTCGATCCGCATCTGCCGGACCAGCGACTGACCCCGCGGTTCGAACAGATCGCGTTGATCGACTTTGCGTTCTCGCTCGTCTCCGGCGAGAGCCTGGTTCGCGCGCTGCCGATCGCACGCCAAGTCGAATACGACTACCAGTCACCGCGCCTACTGAACGCACTGGAGGCGGGTAGCCGTGGCAATCTGTCGCCGACGCGGGAGCTCGATTGGCGCTGCGACGTCTTCAGCTTGGCAGCCATGCTTCGACGCTATCTGCCCGACCCGGAGGGGCCGCTGACCGGGGAATGGACCAACCAGCGTCACGCGCAAGCGCGCGCGCTGGTGCGCCGCCTGCTGCAGGCCCATGACGAAGACTTGCCGGCGCAGCGGCCGCATGCCGAGCTGATCGCGCTGGCATCACACCCTTTGAACGACGCCGAGCTCGCCGCGTCGTTGAAACGCGGCTGGACACTGGCGACCCACAGCGATGTCTCATTCGATGACTCGCCGACACCGGTGACTCGAATCGCACTGCCGGTCAGCACGGGTGTCGAGCACGAAGGGATCACGATCGAGCGGGACGATGCCGAGAGAGCGAGCATCGAACACGTCAGGCGTGGCCGTGACCGGATGCGCGCCATGCTGTGGACCTCGGGCCTGGTAGGGGCGGCCGCTGTCGGCGTGCCCTTGCTCGGCGAGACCTGGTTGGCGGTGCGGGACCACTACGCACTAGATAGCAACGGTATTGCGTCGCAGGCGACGGGGCAGCAGGAGCGGGCGACGGCGCAGCCGGGGCGCGTGCCCGGGTCCGCGGCGACAGAGGTCTCGACAACCGCGTCGATCGGCGAGACAGCGATCGGCACTGGGCCCGCTCGGGCAGACCACGCCGCGACGGAACCGAGTCCTGCGCCCGCACCTGCGGCGCAGAGTGCATCTGCGGTTGCCCCTGCCGCGGAGCGTGCATCTGCCGGCGTTCCTGCCACGGAGCGTGCATCGGGCACCGCCCCTGCCATTGCCATGCGGCCTAAGCTCGGTGCTGCGCGCGGTCCGCAAGGATCGGCTTCTACAGGCGCAGGGGCCGCCGCTCACCCGGCCCGCGCTGTTGCTCATGCCGCGCCCCCTCCACGCGGCGGTGTTGCCGCGCCTGAGTCCGCACGTGCGCGAGCCATGGCGCATCTATCGACACGGGGACCGGCCCCTCGATTCGCGCAGTCGTCAGGCGCAAGTCCAACCCCTGCGCCAGCGGTCGCACCTGCACCTGCACCTGCCCGCGCTCCCGCCCCGGCGCCTCTGGTCGCAACTGCACCCGCACCTTCGCCTCTGCCTGCAGCCATGCCCCCTTTGCCCGCGACGCAGTCAGACGAGTTGCCTGCCCCACTGCCGAGAGACTACGTTGCGAGGGCGAGCGAACTGATGGAGGGCCAGATTCCCCGCATCGCGCAACGCGCCGAGCGTCTGGTGTTGCGTGTTCTGTTCGTTGCGGCCCATTCAGACGACGCCACGCAGGATGATGAGATTCGTAAAGCGGCGAGGGCGGTCCGGCGCGAGCCGCAGGACCTGCCAATCGAGGTCGGGATTGCCGTCAGCGATGCCCGCCTCTTGAACGAAGCAGCGCGTGTCGCGTTCAGGCACCGCGGCAGCGTGCAGGAGGCCCTGAGCCTGCAGACCAAGGCGTTCGGCGCCAACCCGCTGGACCCGGAGGTCGTGGGCAACCTGGCTTTGCTTCACCTGAAGCAGCATCCCCGGCAGGCAGACTCTGCGCGACAACTTGCGCTGTATGCCCTGACCATGCCCGATCCGAGGTACCCCGAGGGGCGCATCGAAGACTGGAACACGCTGGCCATCGCCAGCGCACTGACGGGCCGCGACCGCGACGCCCGCAACGCCTGGTTCGTGACTCTCGCGCTCGCACCTGATCTCGAACGGCAATGCAGGGGCGCCATCAACGCGTATGCAGCGTATGGCGAACCGCTGCGCTCCTCGATCGAAGCAATGCTGTACCGCGCGCATGCATCGGGCCGGTCCTCAAGATCGCCGTTCTGTGAATGGCCGCCCTACTGGATGGCGACCAGCCAGTCGCGATGAGATCAAGACCACCCGCTGCCGCGACTGAGTGGCCATGAAGCCTCGAGAGCGAAATCGAGGGTCACTGGAGGCTCAAGAAGCACCTCGATTTTGCTGGTCGCGATGCGCTTGCTCGGCGGCCGCCTTCGTGGGCTTGCCGAGCAGGGTGCGCTCGGCATCGGCTAGGGGCTTGCGTTGCTTGAACAGCTCCTGTTCCGCCTCGATCGTCTGGCGCCGGTTGAACTCGTCGATGAAGCCCTCGATCTCGCGCTCCTCATCGCTCTGCGGATCGGCGAAGTCGAAGTCAATCGCCTTCGGAATCTTGATCCTGGACTCGGGCTCGCCGAGGTGCCGCCAGTAGATGTCGAAGTACTCCTTGATGCTGATGTCGGCGCCGAACATGCGCACGTATTTCTTGTACTCAGCGCGGATCTGGGACGAGTAGCACAAGGGGCAGTCCTCTGGAGCTGTGCGGAGAGAGCATGCCAATCGGCGCAGGATAGGCAATCGAAACGCGCTGAGGGATCGAGCAATTCAATCATCAGAATACTGGATGCATGTACAGTAGTTAGTCTCTTCCAAGGAGACGAAACATGCACCACCTAACGGAGGCGCAATGGATCGCCATTGCCGCCCATCGCCTGCAGCACCGCTGGCGCTCGATCAATCCCGGCCAGCTCGACGACCTCGCGGCCGACTTGTGGCGCGACGAGTACTTGCGCAGCCTCGATCCGTCCAAGGCTGTCGATCAATGGCTGACGCCGATATGGTCCCCTGACATGCCGAGGTCGCATTGAGCGCCGATCAATGGATCTGGCGATGCTCGGATTGGTTGATCGAGCATGGCCTGGATCGTAGGCTTGACGGAACGGACTGGGACCTGATCGCGGAGGCACTGTACGCAGCCGTGCAGCGGCGTCTCCCGCCAGAGTTCGTGGCTCAAACGTACTTGCACATTGGCGGGTTCGAGTCGGCGGACGATGAGTCACGTGCAGCGCTGCGGGACCTCGGTGACCGTCAGTGAAATATCGGGTCTCGCTCTTGCGGGAGAACGGTCGCCGTGTCGGCGAGGCGAGCGCGCGAAAGGTCGATGGCTACGTGACTGTCGAGGTCACCCCGTCGAGTAAGAAGGATGGTCTATCTCGGCGCATCGGCATGGTGTGGGCTGATGAACCCTTGCCAGGCGGCAAGGTCGCGCGGCAGCTCGTCGCGCCGCTCTTCGATGCAAGCATTCTCTCGATCGACTCCAAGGGCGTGCTCACGCTGCGCGGGATCGAGCTGGGGTCGGGCCGCGACGACGCCAAAGGCGTACAGGTCGTCTCTGAACACCATCAAGTCTGGAAATGCAGGCCGCTCGATGGGACGCGGATGAGGGCGCAGAAGGCGGCCAGCGTGTCGGCAGATCCAGCAGATACGGTTGGCTGGCCCGTGGTCACGCAAGGGTAGCTCCAACGTGCACCCATCGTGACGATCAGCCCGGGCGTGGCCACGGGCCCGGGTTTGGAGAACACGGGCGCCGCCAGCTTGCTTCACCGCGCCGATGCAGCCCTTTACAGCGCGAAGGCCCAGTGGCGGAGCCGCGTCTGTGCTGAGTCCGGCGTCAGTGAGCCCGCGTTGTGAGCTCGCGTTGTCGCACCCGGCTGTGATTGGACACAATGAACGCGCGATATGGCCCCCACAACTCCGCCTAATGCAGGGATCAAAGCCAAGCGGCGCGACTAGCCTTGCCATTGCGCTCTTCGAGCAATTGGGTGGCGCAGGTCATTCATCCAATGCCCGAGGTCGCTAGAGCGTGACACCCCAGAGCCTGCCGGCAGAATCGAACTGCCAAACCATTCTCCTAGTCGACGACGACCTGACGGGGCTGACACTCACGAGCGAGGTACTGCGACGACACGGGTATCGCGTCGTCGCCGTCGACAGTGGCTTCGCCGCCGTGGATTGCGCGGCACATGATCCAGCTCCAAACCTCGTACTGCTGGATATCGAAATGCCGGTGATGGACGGTTTCGACGTCCTGCGAAACCTAAGAGCAGTACCGGCTACGGCGGACATCCCAATCATCTTCCTGACCGGGCGCGACGATGGGGTTACCGAGGCGCGTTGCATGGCGCTGGGAGCCGTCGACTACATTGCCAAACCGGCGCAGCCGGCCGCGCTGCTGGCCCATGTGCGGGCGCGGCTACGGGCGGCGCACGTTCTCGCACAGCTGCGTGGGCAAAGCGCCCGGCTGGAGAACTCGGCAACCGGTCGCATCGACGCGGCCGATCGGGCGCAGTCCGTGGTCGTAAGCCTGATGACCAGTCTCGTCGAATCGCGGGATCACGAAACCGGCGCGCACCTGCTGCGTACTCAGACCTACGTCCGGTTGCTGGCAAACGAGCTGAAGTCACAACCGCTGCATGCAGCCCTGCTCACGGAGCACTACATGACGCTGCTCGTGCACGCCGCGGCGCTGCACGATATCGGCAAGGTCGGCATTCCCGACCGCGTCCTGAACAAACCGGGCAAGTTCGATGCCGAGGAACTCGCGGTCATGCGTACCCACTGTGCCATCGGCGCGCGCATCCTGGAGCAGACCGCGCTGCGGGGTGAACCGGAGTCCGAATTCCTCGCGATCGCCTGGCAGCTCGCGCGCTGGCATCACGAACGCTGGGACGGAGCGGGCTACCCCGACGGACTTCGCGGCGGTGCGATTCCCCTGTCGGCACGAATCATGGCCGTCGCCGATGTCTTCGACGCGCTTGTGTCGCGGCGACCGTACAAAAAGCCGATGAGCTGCGAGGGGGCACGCGAACTCATTCTTGCCGAAAGCGGCCGTCAGTTCGACGCCGGCGTCGTTGGCGCCTTCGAGCGGCAATTCGCTGCCATGAGCGCAATCGCCGGGTGTCACAACGCTGGCACGCCACCTGCATCCATCAAGAACACAAGGATCACGCCATGAAAGCCAGCGACTTCAATGACCCGCACGACCTGAGCCCATACTTGCAATTCATGGTCCGCGCCGAGGCTTCCGATCTCTTCCTCACGGTCGGGGCGTGGATCACGTAAGGACTGACGCGATGGCCGCTGTGACAACGCTGGTGGGCGACTTCGAGGGCCCACTATGAAGCAATTGTTTGCGGAGACGCTGATCAACCTTTGCGCGGCTCTCAATCCTGACGTTGCTGACGAGGTGGCTGATGCGGAATACCGAACCACCAAGGAACTCGGCCCTCACCTCGCTGCCATTCGATGGGCGGAGTGAAGGGCAAGTACCAGCGTCTGTGTCTCGCGTCAGGGGTGGACTCGGCGGCGGATCGGGCAGATGAGGCCTCGGGGTTACGGTGGCCGTCCGCTTGCTCCACGATGGGCTCACCGCCAGCGGCTCCACAGCAGGACGATGAATAGGAGCAGCGGCCAGAGGACTGGCTAGAACGAACATATGTTTTCTCGGTTCGCGACTCCTACACCCAACCATAGTCGCCGAAACCAGATTTGGGCGTAGGACGCGACCTCGCATGCGACGGCGAACCCAGTCAACCCGGCTCGGTCCGCTGCAGAACAGATGTGCGGGAGCATGGAGCGCACAGTGCGATGGGTCGCATAAGCGGGAGGCAAAAGATGATGGCCCCCGCTGTCAGCTGCCTCAGCCGCCGCGGCGTAGACCGAGTGGGAAAAATGAAGGCGATCGTGCCGGCGGTCGCAGCGAAGCCATGGAACCAGCGAGTCCACAGCGCCAGGCCGTGACCTCATTCGCGGCGCTGTGGCGCGACGCTATCATTGATGCCGATCGTCGCGTCAACGGCCGCTTCAAGGCAGGTCAGGTCTGTGGTGCGGGCCCAAGTCGAGGCACGAGTGCGGTTTCCCTCCTGTCCAGTTTGCAACTGGTCGTCTTTCGCGGGCCTGATTGCCTACGTCGCGGGGGCCAAGAGTCCGATGGAGGTCATGCACCTCTTGACTCAGGATCGCTGGGCAGCTTTCTGCTGGCGATTCCGAAGCGGTAGTTTCCGCAAACACCGAACTTGTCGAGACAACCGAAACCGCCGCGGCGCGGCTGTCACAAAGGAACCTCAATGTCCAATCCTTGGCTCAAAAAGAATCCGTTCATGAGCATATGGCTAAGCGGGGCGAATTCGGTAGCCAATAGCGCACGTGGTCGCATCGCTGCTGAAGTGAAGCGTCAGTCGACCGCTGCCGTCAAGAAATCCGCCAACGACATGTTCACTATCTGGGCCAGCGTCATAACGGGGTCCCCCGCAAGCAAGCGAAAGAGAAGGCGGTAGTGCGCGGATTGATGCGGGCCGTGTCCGCCGGGCAACAGACGTGAAGCGATCGTCTTCATGGGCCAGACTCCTGACTCGCAATCTTTCAGCGCTGACCCGAATCTCGATGCGCACCGGGACGCAGTCGATAAAGCGAGTGCTGAAGCCACTCTTGGCAAAGCGAGACCCGCCGATCGGCACCGGCGATTGGCTCGCTGGCGTGGCCATAGGCTCAAGCGGTGCTCGGCGATTCAGGCTGTTTCGTCCGCCGGACGTCAAGTTCGGCGAGCGCTTGCCGCTGATGGTCATGCTTCACGGTTGCCATCAGGACGCGAAGAGCTTCGCTGCGAGCACGCGGATGAATGTGGTGGCTGCGCGGGAACGCTTCCTCGTGCTGTACCCCGAGCAGGATCGTCTGTCGAATCCGCAAGGATGCTGGAACTGGTTCGATACGAAGTCGGGTCTTGCCTACGGCGAGGCAGCCTTGATCATGCGTGCGATCGATCAGGTGTGCCTCCTGTACTCCGCAGACAAAGAGCGGGTCGGCATCGCGGGATTGTCGGCGGGTGCAAGCATGGCAGCCCTGATCGTCACCCGCTATCCCGAGCGATTCAAGGCCGTGACGATGCACTCCGGAATTCCGCCCGGCACGGCGCATTCTTCGCTCTCGGCGGTCGGCGCAATGTACGGTCGTCGATCCACGAAGCCGCTTCGCGAGAGCCCTGGAACGACCGGTGTCTCGTGGCCGCCTCTCTTGGTGATTCAGGGCGATTCGGATGGCGTGGTGGCGCCCAGTAATGGACGCGCCGCAGTGCAGGCGTGGGCGAACGCGGCGGGTGCCATGCCGGGGTCCAGCAGGGTCGTTCAGCGGGGTCAGAGGCACCCCATGACCGTGATCGATTTCAAGCACAGAGGCTCCACGATGGCCACTCTTGTCGAGGTAGAGCGCCTCGTGCACGCGTGGAGCGGGGGTGCTCCCAACGAGCGTTTCAGCGACCGGAAAGGTCCTGACGCGTCGCGCATGGCATGGGCATTCACTGCGAAGCAGTTCAAGTGACGGGCTAATTCGGTCCGACGAATCAACTGCGCACGAGCCTATCGGAAACGGCTTGCACTCGGAACGTCGAATCGACGCTCTCGACCAAAGCAGCCTGTCATGCAGAGCTATCGAGCGGCCTGAAAGCGGCCGTTCAACGTTTTACATGAGCGGCGGCTGGAGGCAGGCGAAGGCCGCTGGAGGCGAGGTCCACTCAATGGAAAGGTTATCGCCTGGCCTGCACGTGCATTGCGCTCGCATTCGAGAGGGCTCGTGCTACTTCCGTGCCGACGTCGCGGCGTCGATGATTGCCTTGGCAACTTCGGTGGGTTTGGAGAGTTGAGGGACATGCCCTGTGGGCAGAAGAATCGCCTTGGCCGAGATCTGTCTGGCGTTGGCGCGTTGAAGAGCCGGCTGGATCATGCGGTCCTTCTCGCTGACAACGAACCACGACGGTTTGGAAATCCATGCGGCGGCGCTCACCTTCTCCTCGAAGTTCTTTCCGCGAATGGGCCCCAGGATGAGCCGTCCGCGAAGGCGCCGTGAACGAGCACGACCGTGGGTCTCTCCGAATCCGCGGCGGCATGCACAGAACCCGCGGAACCAAGTGCTGCGACGCTCATCGTTCCGATGGCGAA
>Ga0105245_10002205_pt1 | contig 17651 bp, 14 predicted proteins | sample KBSM54metaG_FD_81523 | JGI IMG/M metagenome (GOLD analysis project Ga0105245, IMG submission 81523) | Miscanthus rhizosphere microbial communities from Kellogg Biological Station, Michigan, USA - KBS M5-4 metaG | ecosystem: Host-associated > Plants > Roots > Rhizosphere > Soil | place...
CATCGCCAAATTCCTTTTCTGCCCACGTCCGTGCTTGATGCGCCACATCACGACAACGGAGCCAAGCCTAGGAAATTCCCCTCTTCTTCATTCCCCTCCCCAAAGATGGAACCAATGCTCAGGGCGGAGCCCTGCTTGGGGGCCCGCCGCGCGCAGCGGAGCGAGCACGGCGCCGTGCAGAGAGGTAACTGGCGGGGGCAACCTCAACCTCCAACGCGTGTTGGATCCTCAACATCCGAACGCGTGTTGGCGAATCGCGGCGGGTGCATTCAACACTCGCCGCGTGAAGCCGAGACCGTCAGTCGTCGCCGGAGATGCTCCAGTCTTCGCCCAGTGATTCGGTCTTGGGGCTCGGGAGGGGTTCGCCGTTCGGGCCGTCGCGGCGGACGATCATCGTGGTGCGGGTGGCGCTGTCGTCGCTTTCGCGCGCCACGACCGTGATCACGTTGATGCCGGGCTGAAGCTCGGTATCGATCGAGAATTTGAGCTTGGTCGGATCGGTGGCTTTGCGATTCGATTGGTAGAAGACCTTGCGCGGGCCGACGAAGATGAAGGCGTCGAGCACGCGGTCGCTATCGGTGGCTTGGCCTTCGATGCGCACTTTGTCTTCACGCGTCGCGAGCTTGGCCGGGGTGACCTCGAGCAGTGGCGGCGAGTGCGAAAGCTTGGGTTTGTAGGCCACTTTCACCACGCCCGCCGCGCCGTCGTGAAGCGCCTTCGTGTCGACGAAACCGAAGCGGTCGTCGCCCAAATTGACCTTGGTGAACGCGCCGAACGTGCCGAGTTTGTCGAGCACGCTGCCCTTGTCGACCTCGCCCACGATGGGCGCTGCGGCAAGCGGTTGCCCGCGCACGGCGGTAACGGCGCCGAGCGACACTTTGCCTTGGGACTTCACGAGCGAGAGTCCCGTCTTGGCCAAGGGCAAGGTCACCTTCTCCGTCGACACCACGCGCAGTTCGCGATCGGCGACGCTGAGCTCGAAGTTGACGTTGCTCTCGTTGATCTCGTCCAGCACGTCGAAGGTGAAGGCCACATTGCGCACTTCGCCTGGCTTCATGTTGGAGATGTCGAAACGGCCGTTGTGAATCAAGAGCCCATCGCCGGTGAGATTCCGGATGTTGGCCTGCGTTTCGTAGGAACGGCCCTTACCCGCATTTTTCACGGCCAAGTACACCGTGGCGCCCTCGCCCTTGCTCAGCTGGCCGTCGCCGTTCCCCGGGCGATTGTCGACGATTTGGTAATTGTAGGCAAAAATCGGCTGCGGAAGCGCATTCAGCGTGGGGCGAATTTCGGCGTCGGCGGGCGGCTCCGCGCCTTCGGCGAAGAAGCGCACCTTGACCACGTCCGCGCGCGCGTCGGCGTCGAGCGGCACTTTGCACACGCGCTTCGCGTTGTCCGGCGTGGGCGTCGTCGAGCCCGGCTTGTGGCCATCGACGTCGCAGAAGCCGAGCGGCGCCGTGGCGGTCTTGGTTTCACCCGGCAAGATCTTGCCGAACACGAACTCTTTCTCGTCGTAGTACGCGCCGTCACTCTTCGTGCTGGCACGCACTTGGTATGCCGGGCTCGCACTCTTGTTCTTGACCGAGACCTTGAGCGTCACTTGCTCGCCTGCCGCGAACGTGTCCGCCGGGTGATCGGTGCTGACCTTCACCTCGTAGTCCGAAGCTTTGGGCGGCGACGCGTAGTCCTTCGGCGGCGCGGCCCAGTCGATGCCGAGCTTGCCCAAGTCGGCCGCCACCGCATCGATTTCGGTGAGCTGCAGCTTGTCGAGGAAGTCCTTCGCGCTGTGCACCTGGTCCAACCGCTTGCCGGGGTTCAAACGGCCGGCGAGGTCGCGCGCGATTTTGATCGGAAAATCCAGCTCGAATTCGTCTTCCAGATCGCCGCCGCGGTCGCGGATCTCTTCGCGTTCCTTCTCGGGCAAGTTGTAGCGGAGGCGAACCGAGGGTTGGTCACTCGCGCGGTGCGCCGTGTTCGACAGGCTCTTCGTGAGGTCGCGCTCACGGAGCCCATGGTCGTTCCGGTACAGATCCATCTCGACCGTGTCCGCCGTCATCGGATCGAGCTCGATGTCCGGCGCAACGCCCACACCTTGAATCGAGACATCGCCCGGCGTCAGGTATTGCGCGATCGTCAGCTTCAACGCCGCATTCTCCGGCGTCACGTGCGGGAACACGAGCTGCACGCTGCCTTTACCGAACGTCGTCTGCCCGACGATGACGGCGCGATCCAAATTCTTCAACGCACCCGCGACGATCTCGCTCGCGCTCGCCGACGAGCCGTTCACCAGCACCACGATCGGGTAGTTCGGTTCGGTGCCCTTGCGCGTCGCCTTCTTCTCTTCACGACCTTCGGAGGCGCCCACGGTGGCCACGATCACACCCTCTTCCAAAAAGCGATCGGCCACGCGCGCCGCTTGATCGAGCAAACCGCCGGGATTTCCGCGCAAATCCAGCACGAGCGCCTTGAGTTTCTCTTTCTTGTGCAGCTCGGCGAGCGCTTCGTCCAGTTCATCGGAAGTGCTGGCTTGGAATTGCTTGAGCCGCACGTAGCCCACGCCGTTGCCGAGGCCGCGTGAGTCCACCGATTTGACTTGGATCTCTTCGCGCACGAGTTCGAACGGGCGCGCGCCCGTCCAGCCCTCGGTGGTGCCGTCGCGATGCACCCAGATCGTGACCTTGGAGCCGGGTTTGCCGCGCAAGCGGTTCACCGCGTCGTCCAGCGGCATGTTCAAGGTCGACTCGTTGTTGATCTTGGTGATGCGATCGAGCCGCTTCAGATTGGCGCGGCCTGCGGGGGTGCCCGGCATGGGCCGCATCACGGTCAGCATCTGATCGCGCATCGAGATCACGATGCCGAGGCCACCGAAGTGACCCGACGTCGACAGATTCATCTCGCGATACGCTTCTGGGCTCAAAAACACGCTGTGCGGGTCGAGCGTGCGCAGCATGCCGTTGCACGCAGCGTACTCGACGTCACGCAAATCGACTTCCGTGTCCTTCAGATTGGCCTGCAGGAACGCGAACACTTCGCGCAAGCGCGCGGCCACGTCCCACGGACCTTGCACGTTGTCGATGCGGAACGAGGCGGACTCGGTATCCACCTGCACCTTCACGGTGTTCGACTTGTCCTCGTGCAAGACGATGACTTGCGCGACCTCTTTTTGGATCTGATTGACCGCGCTCAAGAACATCTGCCGCGGCTTTACACGGCTCGGGTCGACGTACTTGTTCCGGATCGTGTTCAAGGTCTCGTTGACGGCAACGAGCTGCGTCAGATCGTACGGAGCTTTGGGTTGACCGGGGCTCGTTACGGCGTGCGCCACTTCCAGGCCACGCCACAAGCCGCCCGTGCCAAATGTCAGCGCGAAGTACGAGGCGAGCAGCATCACCGAGAGGGCGACGAGCACCCGAACGAAGCGCGGAAAGATTCGCATGGCAGCGAGTATAGCCCGAGAAATCGCCCGATTTCACGCGCGTGGCCGGCGGCATGCGCTTCGTCTGCGCCGGCTTTTATTCCCCGGAAACGTCGCCTTTTCCGACTTTAACCGCGGAATTTCCCGTTCCCACCGCTTCGGGGGCCGGGCTCGGGTCTCGAACCTCGACGCCCGGCGACTTTTCGTCCCGCTTGATCGAGTAACGGACCAGTGCGCGCAGGGCTTTGTTGCGCTCCACGTTGCCGAGCATCAGCTTCACGTCCTCGTATAGCGAGGGGTCGACGAGCAGCGCGCCCAGGGTGCCTTTGCCCGAGCGCATGTCTGCAACAATCTGACGTAGATCGCCGGAGGCTTGATTGAGATTGCTCATCACCTGCTGCGAGCCATCGTCCCCGTAGATCAAGCTGCGCGCCATGCCGTTGCCCGTGCGAATGCCTTTGAGCGTCGAGCCGAGCTCGTCGGCCACGTTGCCAATCTTGGCAATGGCCTTCGCGCCGTCCTCTCCGTACACGACTTCGTGCGCGAAGCCCGGGCCGCTGTTCACGCGCGTCAAGATCTGATTCACATTTTGCGTGGTGTGCTGGAGCTCGGCCGAGGTTTGGTCGAGGTTCGCCAACAGCTGCGAGACACGGTTCGCCTCGTTGGGGTCGTGCAAGAGCCGCCCCACGTAGCCGTCACCGTGATCGATCGAGCTCAAAATTCCCGCGATCGACGCCATCGACGCGCGCACGTCGCCCTGGAATTTCTCGTCTGCGAGCGCGTTCGTGGTGCGCTCCAAGTTGTTCACCACCTTCTCGACCTGGCTCGAAATGTTGGTCAGGCGAGTCATCACCTTGCTGAAATCTTCGGCGCTCTGCGAGGGGATCGTGGCGCCTTCGGGCACTGGCGGAAGCCCCGGACCGCCGACGCTGATCACGATCATCTTGTCGCCGAGCAGGCCTTTGCCCTCGATGGTCGCGACGCTATCGGTGTGCACGCGCCGCGCCTCTTCCGAGACGATCGACATCTTGACGTGGATGTGTTTGTCGTTGGCGTCGCCGCCGTAATCGACATCCATCACCGTGCCCACGTCCACGCCGCCCATGCGCACGGGCGAACCGCGCTTCAAGCCTTGGACGTCCTCGAACTGCGTCGTGTAGCCGACCTTTTTTTGGAACAGCTGGCGTTCGTCACCAATCAGAAAGATCACGGCGCCCACCGCGGTGAGCCCCGCGAGCACGAACGCGCCAACCTTCACGTCTCTCGACGACACCATGAGTAGAGCTTACCGGAGGCCAAGCCGGGAAAGACCGACAGGGCGCGCCTTTCATATACCCGACGGTTGCTGGGCGCGCCGGACATTTCCGTGGGCCGGATTTCACCGCCACGGGAACGGCATTTGCCGGGCGCGTTCAGCTGTTGAGCAAGGTTTCCACGTCTTCTTTGACGGGCGCGATGCCCTCGATGAAGTCGTGCACCCGCGGGTCAGTCGTGGCCTGAAATTCGTCCTTGGTGCCGTACGCAATGATGCGACCGCCGCGCACCATGGCCATGTGGTCACTGATCGCGAACGCGCTTTTCATGTCGTGTGTGACGACGATGCTGGTGATCTTGAGCTTCTGTTGCAAACCCGTGATCAAGTGATTCACGCGCGCGGTGTTGATCGGGTCGAGCCCGGTCGTGGGCTCGTCGTAGAGCAAGACTTCGGGCTGCACGGCGATGGCGCGTGCCAGGCCCACGCGTTTGCGCATGCCACCGGACAAATCCGCCGGCCATAGCTGCTGGATGCCCGGCAAATCCACCAAGCTGAGCGCCCACGACACGCGATCGTTGCGCTCGCTCTTGGTCATCTTGTCGCGAAAATGCTCTTCCAGGCCGTAGGCGACATTTTCGCCCACGTTGAGCGAGTCGAACAAAGCGGCGCCCTGAAACAGCATGGCGATGCGCCGGCGCACTTGCGACAGCTGTTGCTCGTCCATCCGCGTCACGTCATCGCCGTTGAAGGTGATGGTGCCCGCGTCTGCCTCCAAGAGCCCGATCAGCATCTTCAGCATGACGCTCTTGCCGACGCCGGAGCCGCCGCAGATGGTCAACACTTCGCCGCGCTCGATGGTCAGATTCAACCCCGAGTAGATGACCTTCTGCCCAAAGGCCTTTTTGATGCCCTTGAACTGGATGATGGGGTCGGACATGGCGAGGCTAGCTTAGCGCGAGTTGCGAGCGCCGGAAGCCGCCCGCAAAGGGCGCTCAATCCAAGATCTTTTCGAGCTTGAGCTCGATGGCATTGCCACCACGGTAGCGATCGGGGCGCAGGCGTCCGGCCACGGCGATTTTGCCGGTCAAGGTCGTGGAGCGCTCACCCATGGCGATGCCGAAAGCGCCGATGCGCGTGCCAGTCTCGAGCTCCAGCTCGAGCTTCAGGTGCCCGCCGGTGACCTGCCGCGCCGAGAGCACCGTGGCCTCGAACGCGATCTGCGGCGATTCGTTGCCTGCGCCGCAGGGCTCCAGCAGATACAAATCTTTGAGCACGCGCGCCGGTTCGTCCCCAGTGGCGAGCCAAGCCGGAGCTGGCCCATCACTCCCCGGGTTTATTTTTTGGGTTCCCTGTGCTGCACAAGCGGCGGAAAAGTGAGTGCGCAGCTCGGCCAAGCGCGAGAGCTCGAGTTCACACCCCGCTGCGGCTTGATGCCCGCCGTAACGAATCAGCGAATCCTTCGCGGCGGTGAGCGCATCGAACAAGCGCGAGCCGGCAGGGCCGCGCACGGAGCCGCGACCGTGGCCCGACGAAAACCCGACGACGATCACCGGGCGCTGAAAGCGATCTGCCACGCGGCCCGCGACGATGCCCACGATGCCGTGATTCCAACCCTCGCGACCGAGCACGATCGCGGGCTCTTCCGCCCAGCCCTCGCGTTCGATTTCCGCGAGCGCTTCTTCGATCATCCGCTCTTGAATCAAGCGCCGCTCGGAAGACCGCTGCTCGACCTCCGCCGCGAGTGCCGCCGCTTCCTCGTAACTCTTGGCGAGCAAGAGCCGCACCGCGATCTCCGGCGAGCCCAAGCGACCCGGCGCGTTCAAGCGCGGCGCAATCCGAAATGCCACGTCTTCCGCGGTGATGGGCGTCGTGCCGTCGAGCTTGGCGAGCTCGCACAGGGCGCGCAGCCCGGGCCGGCGCATTTCCGCGAGCAAGCGCAGGCCCGCGCGCACCAGGGCGCGGTTGTCCCCATCGAGGGGCGCCACATCGGCGATGGTGCCGATGGCCACCAGATCGAGCCAGCGACGTAAATCGAGCTCGCGGCCGAGCGCCGTGCGCAGCGCCGCCGCGATCGACAGCGCGAGCCCACACGAGGCGAGCCCCTTGTAGGGAAAGCCACACTCGGGACGATGCGGATTGAGAAACGCGAGCACCGGCAATGCTGCTTCGGGCACCAAGTGGTGATCGATGACCACGCAATCGAGGCCCGCTCCCCGCACGCGCTCGAGCGACACGTGGTCGGAAGAGCCGCAATCACAAGTGACGAGCAGCTGGGCGCCGCTCGCCAGCACTTTGTCCACCGCGGCCGAGGAGACGCCGTAGCCGCCTTCGAAGCGACTGGCGATGAACGTGACCACGCGGCCACCGAGCGCTTCGATGACCTCGGTCATGATCGCTGCGGAGGTCATCCCGTCGCAGTCGTAGTCACCGAAGACGGCCACGAGCTCACCGGCGCGGATCGACTGCGCAATGCGCTCGGCGGCGGGCGCGCGATCGGCCATGGCATCCGGCGAGGTGAGCTCGGCCAAGCGCGGATTCAAAAAGCGGCGCGTGGCCTCCACCTCGGAGTGACCGCGACGCTCCAGCAATTCCGCGAGCGTGAGCGAAACCCCCAAACCGAGAGCCAGCTCTTTGGCGCGCGCGCTGGGCTCCTCACGCGACGAAGCCGGCGATGGATCAGGAATTTCGACGCGCGATGAGCTCAAGGCCAAGGTTTCGAACATAGGGCACGGGTTGCGTCAAACCCGTCACAACATAACCCGAGGCCGGGTACGAATATGTCCGCCCTCAGCGCACGGGCGGCGAGACGACCGCGCATTGCTGATTCGTGCAGGTGGCGGAGTAGCCAGCCGGATAGACGGGCAAGCAGGGAGGGCACTGGGAGTTTTCGGCCTCACAGATCGTGGACTCGAGGACGCCGTGATTGTTCACGGCCAACAGCTGATAGCCAGAGCACGCCTCACAGCATTCGTTGCCGATACGCAGCTGGCACTCCGCGGAGTTGGTACATTTGGCCGCGCCGAGCGGACGAAGATCGACGGGCGCGCAATGCCCCTTCGAACACTTCGGAACGATGTACAGCGAGTCGTCTTGCCCCGTGAACGGACACGGCGCGCAGGACGCGCCCGCGCATTCCGGGCGCTCATAGCGATTGCTGTTGGCGGCCCCGCGATTGATCGCCACGTAGTCGAGCAGGGTCGGATTGCATGAAACGCAACCGCAGCTCGGCTCGAGCACGCAGTCGGTGTTGAATTTGCAAGCGTCGATCGCGTCAGGGACGGCGTTGCAAGCCGCTTGGCATGCGGCGAGGGTGTCGAAGCGGTTGTCGTTTCCTGCACAACCGCCGTAAATGAACGGGATACACGCGCCCGTGTTCGGGTCGTGCCAGTATTTGGTGAAGGCGGCTTCGCACGGCCCGGGATCCTGTGGCGCCGAACAGGCAGTGAAAGCGCCGCCCGCCCCGCCGCTCGCGCCTCCGTGGCCGCCCACCGCAGCATTGCCTGCGTGCGCAGAGCCGCCCATCGCGGAATTGCCCGCGTGCGCGGAGCCACCCATTGCGGAATTGCCCGCGTGCGCGGAGCCGCCCGCTCCGAGCCCAGCGGAACCGCCGGGGACCAAGTAGTCAGGCGTCAACGCTGCGCGGCCACCACAATCGAACGCGAGCGCGATGACCGAAAGCGAAGCCACGAACGTGAGTGCTGAGGCAACTTTCATCGAAACTCCAAGTGCCTACGGCTCAGCGCGTTTCGTTTGGCCGCTTCGATAACGGATGCCGATTTGGATCAGCGGCGCGGCGGCATTCACGCGGGCTTCGGTGATGAGCTCGTGATGCGGCGACAGTGAACAGGTCGGATCGGTATTCGCGGCGTCGCCCGTGAGCGCGAAGGCTTGGCAGCGGCAGCCCCCGAAATCCTCGGCTTTGCGCTCGCACGAGCGGCAAGGCTCGGGCATCCAGGCATCGCCACGAAACGCCGCAAATCCGGGCGAATCATGCCAGATTTCGGCGAGCGAACGCTCTTTCACGTTTTCGAAATGCAGGCCCGGCAAAGTGAGCGCCAGATGACAGGGTAACGCGAGCCCCTCCGGGTTCACCAAGAGGTAGCGCTTGCCCCAACCACTCATGCACGCCTTCGGAAAATCCGAATAGTAATCCGGCAGCACGAAGAGCACGTCCATCTTGCCTTTGAGGCGCGCCTTCTCTCGAATGGCGATGGCGCGTGCCCGAGCCAGTTGCTCACGGCTGGGCAAGAGCGCGGCGCGGTTCTCGAGTGCCCAGGCCAGGTACTGCGTATTGGCGAGCTCCAGGCGCTCGGCGCCCAGCGTTTCGGCGAGCGTGATGATCTCGCTCACGCGATCCAAATTTTTGCGGTGCAGCACCACGTTGATCGTGAGCGGCAAGCCGAGTTCCTTCACCCAAGCGGCGACCCGCAATTTTTCGACCAGCGCGTCACGGCCCGCAATTTCAGCCGATCCCTCGCTCGTGGTGTCCTGCAGGGAGAGTTGCACGCTGCTGAGGCCGGCATCGCGCAAGGCCGCCAAGCGCTCGCGCGTGAGCGGCAGTCCACTCGTGATCAGATTGACGTAGAGATCGACTGCGCGCGCGCCGCGCACCAGCTCCTCGAGATCGTCGCGCAAGAGCGGCTCCCCGCCGCTCAGGTTCAACTGCAGCACCCCGAGCTCTTCGGCTTCACGAAAGACTCGCAACCAATCGGCGGTGTCGAGTTCGTTGCGTCGCTTGGCGAAGTCCACCGGGTTCGAGCAATAGGCGCAGCGCAGCGGGCAGCGATAGCTGAGCTCGGCGATCAGCGTGTACGGGCGATCTTCGCCGAGGCCGCTCATGCCGGCTCCAGCTCCACGAGCAAGCCGCGTTCGGCGAGCATGCCGAGGAAGGCGAACACTTCACGCTCGAGATCGCCCTGGGGCTGGCTCGGGTATTCGACGCCGAGCTCGGCCACGATCTCGGCGACGCTGAGCGCGCCCGTGCAGCGCTTGGCAATGGCCGCCCCGGTGGCATTGAGAAGCAGCCCTTTTTCCGGGTAAAGGAGCACGTATTGGTCGGTTTTCCGATCGAGGCGCAGGCGCGCGCGCTTCGCCAGTTGGGGGCGGGTGCCGGCCTCGAGCTTCACCCCTCGGGGTAGCTCGACGGGGGTCACCGCGCGCTCGGCTTTTCTTGCGCGGCTTCGTAGAGCGTCACGCAGTCGAGCAAGTGCCACAAGATTTCGGTTTTGCGCACCAGCGCGGCCACGCACTTCTGCTGCAGCTCCAAGGTCGACGCTTGCTGAACCACGAATTCGATGGCTTCTTCGGAATCGCGGCGCGCGCGCGGCACGCGAGATCGGAAGTAGTCGATCGCCGAAGGCTCGAGCCAGGTGTAATGCTTTTCCCACGCAGCGATGCGCTTGGTCATCAGATCGGGCGCAAAGAACTCGGTGAGCGAAGACGCGACGGCTTCCAGCAGGCTCTTCTCGCGCACGAACGTGACGTACGCGTCGCACGCGAAACGCACCCCCGGCAGCACCAGGCTCAGATCACTCACCGATTCGCGCGACAGGCCGACGCCTTCGGCAAGCCGCAGCCAAAGCTCGAGGCCACCCTCACCCGCGCGCTCACCGTCGTGATCGTGAACGCGCCGAATCCAAGCCCGACGAAACGCCGCATCCTCGGATTTCGAGACGATCAGCGCATCTTTGATGGGGATGCGGGTCTGGTAATAGAAGCGATTTCTGACCCAAAGCTGGAGCGACGCTTGGCTCAGCTCACCTCGGTGCATGCGCACGTGAAACGGGTGGTGGTCGTGATAGCGCGCGGCCCCTTCGCGCCGCAGCCATTCGACGAATTCTTCGCGCGGTAAGGCGGCCTCGATGCTCACAGCTCTAGCTCCATCCCGTCGTACGCGACCATCACCCCCGCTTCGCGAACGGCGGCGTGCTCCGCCGAATCATCACGCAAGATCGGGTTCGTGTTGTTGATGTGAATGAACACGCGTTGTTTGCCGCGCGCCGCCGCGAGGAATGCGAGGCTGCCCTGCTCGCCTCCGAGCGGCCAATGAGACATGTCGGCAGCATCCCGCTTGCCGACGCCTTGCCCGACCAGCTCGTCGTTCGACCAAAACGTGCCGTCGAAGAACACGGCATCGGCCAAGGCGACGGCTTCGGTCACGTGACTCGATGGCCCTGCGACCGCCGGCAAGTACGCGAGCGTCGTACCGCGCGCGGCGTCACGAACGCATAGCCCCACCGTGTCCTCCGGCTCGGCACCGAGCTCGGACAAATGCAGCGGCGATTTGCCGGGCGCCGAAATGGCGCGCACGAAAAGCCCGCTCTCGCGACCGTCGGTCAAGAGCGGCTGTTCCACTCCGAGCGTGAGCGCATGCCACGAGGCCTGGCCCTCGAAACGCTCCAAGGTGCGGTACAGGCGGTTCTGCTCGGTGAAGCCGCGCCGGACGCGCTCGGTGGCGTAGACCACGATCGGCTGCGACTCGCGCAGCGACAGCAAACCCAAACAGTGATCGAGATCTCCGTTCGTCAGCAAGATGCCGCTGATCGGCGTGTCGCGCAGCTGACGCGGGTGAAGCTTGGGAAAGCTTTCGATCTGTTGCCGGATCTCCGGCGAACAATTGATCAAGAACCAAGCAGCGCCATCAGCGCTGATCGCAATTGATTCTTGAGTGCGCGGCGTGGCGCGGATGGTTCCGCGCCTCACGCCGACACAGTTCGCGCATCCGCAATTCCACTGGGGAAAGCCTCCTCCAGCTGCGGAGCCCAGAACGCGAATTAGCATCCGAGTTCAGGTCGCGTCAGAGAAACTCAGGCGCTCTCGGCTTCGTCAGCGGATACGCGATCGGTCCAATCCTCGCGGGGATCGGTGTCGTCTTGGTACGAACCGATTTCAGCACTCATATCGATTTCAACGAACGACGGCGTGGTCCAGCTGCTCATGTGATGCTCTCCTGGGCTAGGCATAGCACGGAAATGCCGGTCGTTTCCGGCCTTTTCTCGCTGGTTGGCGCTAAATAAACTGCCGAAATCGTGTCTGGAGTTTGACCCGCGCTTTTGCCTCAGCCTGCGACGCGTACGTCCCCACCTGGAAGGACACAAACCGCCGGTCAACGCGCGCGCGAGGCTCGAATCGGGTTTAGCCCTGCTCAGGCGAACAGGCCTCAGTTGGGGTGGGCGCCCGTCGTTGCTCCCCAAGGCAAGCCGCCAATTTTCACATGCTGCGTCACCTTGCCCAGGCCAACGTCCACAATCGACAGGTCGTCCGACGAGCCGTTGGCCGCGAACAGGCGCCGGCCTCCACGCTCGAGCGCGATGCCCCAGGGGCGCGCGCCAACACCGTCGATCAAATGATCGAGTTCGCGCTTCGCGACGTCGACCACGGCGATGGCTCCGCCGCGACCGGTCGAAACGAACAACTTCGTCCCGTCTTCGGCGAGCGCCAGGCCCATCGGGCGTTGCGTGATCGGCTTTTGAGCGTCGATCGTGATGGTGCCGATGGCCTCCTCTTTGGCAGCGTCGAATACGGTGAGCGTGCCCGACAGCTCGTTGCTGATGAACCCGATGGCTCCGTCCTTCGTGACCACGATGCCGCGCGGGCGGAGCCCGGTCTTTTTCGTTCCTACGACGGCAAACGTCGTCGTATCGATGGCGGAGACCTGGCTATCTTCCTCGGACGTGACGTAGACGACCTTGCCGTCCGGGCGCAGCGTGACGCCCTCGGGCTCTTTACCGACGGGCACCCTGCGCGTCACTTTGCCGGCAGCGACGTCGAGCACGCTGAGCTCCGCCGTCTCTTCATTGGAGACGAACAGCGTTTTTCCGTCGAGCGAAAGGTCGAAGCTCTCCGGATCTTGCCCGCTGGACAGGGTGCGCACGAGTTTTTGTGTCACCAGATCGACGACGCCAATGCCGTCAGCCGAGCGATCCGCGGGCGGCAACTTCGATTCATCGACGTTTGGGCCGCCGCGCGGTGAGCCGGAAAGTGCCACGAAAAGCAGCTTTCCGTCGCGCGACACTTTGAGCCCGCGCGGTCGTTTCCCGACCGCAACCCGGGTCACCACTTGCGCGCTATCCGGATCCACCACCGCGACTTCACCGCTCGCCTCCGAGCTCACGTACACGAGCTTCGGATCCGGGCTCTTGCTGCAGCCGGCCAAATAGCCAAGGGTGGCAAGAGCCACGTAGAAAAAGGAGTGAACGCGAAGAACCAGGGGGCGATGCACGGCAACCAGTCTAGTCGCTTGTCGCCGAGATGGGGAGCGCCCGCGGCCGAATACGCGGCGCCCCTACCTCAAGTGTCGAAGTGTTACGGGCAAGCGGTCAGCGCCGTGATCCAGTCATCGACTAGCGCACTGCCCTCCGGGTCCACCAAGTTCGAGCCGATTCTCGGCATCTTGTAAATAGTGCGGTCGTGCATCCGGAACGAGATCGAGGATTGGTCCGGCTTGCCGGGGACGAGCCGCACTTGTGGCAACTTTGGATCACCCGTGCCGCGCTCAATGGGCTGATTGCACAGGGCAGTATCCTTGAACGAAGTCACGAAGCGCAGATCTACGTCGCTAAGCGGGCCGCCGGGACGATGGCAAATCGAGCAGTTGGTTTGCAGGTACGAGCGCGCTCGCAGCTCGACACCAGCCGTGCCGCTCGGTGCTGGGTAACCCCCGAGCGCCTTGGGTTTCTTGCTCAGAAATCCAAGAGCCACGAACTTGTCGATCTGGTTCATGGTGCCTGCCGGATACGCGAAATCGCGATCGAGCTGGCGTGTGGTCGGGCCAAGCGAGCGCCCGGCCCCCGCGGTGTGGCATTGCAAGCACTCGGAGCGAGTGGGGTAGTGCCAAACCTGGGTACCCAAATCTTTGTCTTTGCCGTCGGGCAAAAGCGTCGCGTCGGTGCCTGCGTCGTTCCATTCGTAGCTGAAGCCACGCCACGTGGTGTCGGTGGCGTGCATCAAGAGGCGTGTCTCGATGCGCTTGCCCGCGACCGTGAAGTTCTTCATCAGCACGCTGCCGACAGGCAGATCCCAATGCCCTTCGTCTTCGGCAGTGCCGCCAGTGTCGATGTTGCCGCACGATGCGGGGTCTATATCGCAGTCTTTGACGGCGATTTGGCTTCCCGCAGGGATGCGCAGGTAGCGCTCTTTCGTGGCGCCGTCAGACCACAGCGGGCTGTTCACGTCATACGGCACGAAGTCGGAGAGCGCTTGCGTAGCATCCGTTGCGATCACGCAACCCGTAGCACTCAGCGTCGCCGGGGGATCCATGCCGGCCAGCGGAATCGCGCAGGCGGCTCCGCTAGCCCCACTCGCACCCGCGATGCCACCAGAACCGGGAGCCCCGGCAGCAGCCGTACCGGCATTGCCTCCGCCGCTCTCGCTTCCGCCCAAACCACCAGCGCCTGACGCGCCTCCTCCGCCGCTACCAGCTTGGGTGATGGTCCCCGCAACGCCAGCATTGCCCGTGCCACCGGGTGAGCTCGTCGACGAACACCCGAAGGGAACGAGCACGCTGAGTGCGAACGCACCAAGCGTGTGTCTCGAATGAAAAGCGGGTCGCACGGTCACGACCGTTTCCGACTCCGGCGCGCCCGCCGACGGCCCCGGGCAACACCGAGCAAACCTAACAACCCGAGCCCGCTCGCGTTGTGTGGCGCGGCGCCTAGCTTGCAACCGCACGCGCCGGAGTCACTGCTCGGCGTGCTACCGCTACCAGGGAGGCCACCCGAGCTGCTGCCGCCGTTGCTGGCACCGGCGCTGACGGCACCGCCCTCGGCCGCACCGCCCTCGGCCGCACCGCCCTCGGCCGCACCGCCCTCGGCCGCACCGCCGTTGGACCGGCCACCGCTTGCGGTGCCGCCGTTGCCGCCACTACCACCGGTGCCACCCATCGTTGGCGCACAGGTGATTGTCGTCGGATTTTTTGGGGTGATTTTTTGCACCGAGCCACCTCCCACTTCGACGACGTACAGCGCACCGTCGAACCCGATGCGAAAGGCTGCCGGGCTCGTTGCAGTGCCAAAGTCTTTTATCGAATTGGCGACCGCCCCCGAGCGATCCGGCTTTACATCGGCCGTCCACATGTGACCCCCACCGTTGTCGCCAAAGATGTAACGCGCATTCCACGGCGCGGGCCATCCGCAGCCATCCAAAATGCGCCCTCCGACGATGGCATTGTTGCCGTTCGTGTGCGGGTAGTCGTACTGGGGCGGCACGCATTCCGAAGCCGGCGTGATCCCTTCGCAGGTGTTGTCGGGCTGGAAGGGCTGCTGCGCCTTCGTGTACTTGACGGTGCCTTCTTCGAATGGATAGCCGTAGTGCTTCCCTCCCGGTCCGACGTCGAATTCTTCGCGTGTCGATTCTCCGACGTCACCAATCCAGAGGAGACCCGTTTTTGGATCGACCCAGAAGCGAAATGGATTGCGCAACCCCCACGCGAAAACGCGCTTGTCTGGCGGCTGCATGGAGAACGCACCCGTGCGCACCGGCACTCCATTTGTGATGGTGCAACCGGTCACCATATCCAACTTAGATAGCGGGTTATCGTCTGGAATAGAGCCGTCGAGATTGATACGCAGGATCTTGCCGTTTGGAGAATTGAGACACGTGCTCAGTCGATTGACCGGCGGCGTGGAGTTGGCCCCCGAATCCCCAACGCTGATGTACAGTTGGTTGTTGTAGATAATCAGACCACCACCATTGTGGTTGAGCGGGTCGTAGATACCCTTGTCGATCAGCGTACTCGCAGCGCTGACCGCGCTGATCTTGTTGTCATCGCCGAGCGTAAGTTTGTAAACCTTGCCGTGATCGGTGCCATCGGCGGGCGTGCCCGCCGATGCAAAGAAATACAAGTAGTGATTCGTCTTGAAGCTAGGGTCAGCCACAACACCGAGCAGCCCTTGCTCGCCATTCAAGATGTGAACGGTGATGTGACCCGCAGTGACCTGATCGCCGGCTTTGGTCACGACGACCACGTCCCCGAGGCGCTGCGTGATCACCGCTCGCCCGTCATCGAGCGGCGCGATATCCGTCGGCTGATCGAGCCCGTCGGTGAAAGTCTTTAGGTTCAGTGTGGTCGCCGGATCTCCCCCGGCGAGCGTCGCTCCCTGAGCCAACCCGTTAGCGGAGAGGAAGGTTAGCCCGGCGCTCAGCTGTAGACCAACACGACGACCAAAGAAGCAACCAAGTGAAGACATCCGATTCCTCCTCGCTCTTGCGTTGGCAGGAGCTCACTCAAACAGACGGGGCGAGTGTACGCATATCAGTCGCGACGGAATTCATCTAAGCAATGGGCACATCAGCCATCTCCGACATTTGCCGGAGTAGAGCACCGAACCCCATCCAAGTGTTACGGGCAGGCGGTGAGCGAATCGATCCAGTCACCCACCGCTTTGACACCATCGGCGTCGACCGCGTACGAGCCCACTTGGGGCATGCGACCCTTGTCCGGATTGGCCTCGCTCATGCGCAGCCACATCAGCGAGTCCGCCTCTTTGCCCGGAACCATGACGAGCGTCTTGTCGGGGGCGCTGGCAATGCCGCCTTTGCGGGCGACGGCATTGCAAATGGCCATGTCCTTCAGGGCCGTGTCGTAGCGGAAATCGAAGTTGGGATAGTTGCCGCCCGGGCGATGGCAAAAGCTGCAATTGGCGTGCAAATAGGAACGCGCTTTTTCTTCCACGGTCGCGCCGGCCTGCGGCATCCCGAGTGAGGTCGCGTACGGCGTGGTGAGCGCGGCCTTGTACGGCATGGCCGGCGCCTTCTCGAACAGACCGAGAGCGGCAATCTTGTCGATCTGATTCATGCCGCCCACCATGCGATTCATCTGCGCGGTCTCTGGGCCGAGAGTGGAACCCGCAGCGGCGTTGTGACAGTTCAGGCAATCTTGCTGGCTCGGGTAGTGCCACTCGACGGTGCGCTTGCCGGTGTTGAACATCAGATCGACGCGATCGGGCGAGGTGATCGTCGCTTCCGTCTGCTGCTCGTCCCATTCGTAGCTGTAACCCACCCAGTTTTGCGCGTCGTTGTGCATGAACAGGCGGGTCTCGACGAGCTTGCCGTCGAACATGAACTCTTTGATCATCACGGTGCCGACCGGAAAATCCCAACGCCCGTTGTCTTGGGTGCCGTTCGGACAATCGGCAGCGTTCGCTGCGCAATCACGCACGTGGATTTTCCCACCAACGGGCAGCACGAAGGCGCGCGCCTTGTCGGCGGAGTCCGACCAGAGCGGGCTATTTACTTCGTAGCTCACCGCGCGCGCGATGGGCTTTTTCGGATCCGTCGCGTCCACGCAACCGGTCAGGCTCAATTTGGTGATCGGCGAGAAGACGTCGCTCGGCGGCGTACATGTACCCACCATGCCCGCACCGCCCCCACCGCCCAAACCACCAGCACCGCCGCTTCCGCTCGCGCCTGCGGAGCCACCCGTCGTAGCGCCCGCGTTGCCCGAATTGCCCGCGATATTTGCGCCGCCCGTGCCAGCCATCGCGCTCGTCCCCGCGGTTCCGCCACTCGACGAATTCGTGGCGGGATCCGAACTCCCGCAACCGATAGCCAGCCACAACGCGCCTAGAGCAACGGTCGACTTGAGATAAGGCATGATGCTTTCCGTGTGATGCGCGAACCAGACGAAGAATCGAAGTAACGTCTCGAATTAACGTCGAGCGGGCCCCGAGTCTACCTGGAATCAATAGCCGGCTTCGGCCCAACTGATCCAGAAAACCAACTCTGACCTGGCTACACTTTTTGCGCGCGGACCAAACCAAGAATGTGACGCATTTTTGTCGTCTGTCATGCCAGCGAAACCCGACCTACACTGAAGCTCGATTTCGAAATTGGGAGCAGCGCCCGTCGCGCTCCGGAGAGGTGACTTCATGACCAGAGCCTTATTGTGCAGCGTGCTTGTGCTTTCGTTGGCGTCCTGTTCGAGCTCGGACAACAGCGACGGCTCGGGTGGTTCGAGTGCAACGGGCGGCAGCGGCGGAACGA
>Ga0105245_10002206_pt1 | contig 17647 bp, 13 predicted proteins | sample KBSM54metaG_FD_81523 | JGI IMG/M metagenome (GOLD analysis project Ga0105245, IMG submission 81523) | Miscanthus rhizosphere microbial communities from Kellogg Biological Station, Michigan, USA - KBS M5-4 metaG | ecosystem: Host-associated > Plants > Roots > Rhizosphere > Soil | place...
CACTTCGCGCATGGCCGCTTCCTGAAAGGACTCGCCATCTTTTACCTTGCCGCGTGGAAGCGTCCAGTCCTGATGGCGTTTGCGGTAGACGACCATCACTTCATCGCCGCGAGGAGTGCTGCGCTGCAGAATGCCGCCGGCGGCTTTGATGACCGGAGGATCTGCCGGAACAATGGGAGCAATCGATGTCGCCATAGTTTGTGTTCTGATTTTGGATTGTAACCCGTATTACGAGAAAAGAAAGGCAGATTTTTTGCTCAAGTACGTTCCGCATTCGGCGTCTTCATCCCCACGACCTCCGGCGCCGCCGCCTCATACTCCTGGTAGCCGCGCAAGATCTTTCCCTGCGGCGCTGGACGAAGAACATACACGCATGAACGAGGTGGCTGACCGTGTTCTTCTTGTTCGATCTCAAACCACGTGCCGTCGATTCCAATCGTGATACTGGAGTTCCAACCTGCCTTTGCAGAAGCAGAGGCAATCCGTATCCGGCCGTTAGCAAGCCATTCAACTGCATCGGCCACGGCAGGGCCCTGGCGTGGTCGCCTCCTGACGGACCGCGACGTTGAATCAAAGATTTTGAAGAAGAGAAAAACCAGTAAGCTCGGGACGATTTCATCTGTAAGGAGGCTGCCAAGAAAGCGCACAGCGCCTTCCAGAGCCAGGTAAAGCAGAAAAAACGATAACGGCTGAAACAGGAATTCGAGCACCACCAGAGCAGTAACGACCGCTTCTCCTGTCGAATTCACTCCGCCCATATGTGGGGCCATTTGATGTGATCGCGCAATAAAGTAGTTCTTGAACTGGGCGATTAAAACCAGCGTCATTATGAGAAACTGCGCAGCTCCGCTGCACATTGCAGCTCGCAGCACTGTGAGCTGCGAAGTCGGCCGCCAAGCCTGGCGGACCCTCGCCGGACAAAATGAAAGCAGGAAATCCCGCAAAATACTTTGCATGGTCTTTGTGATCTGGAGAGTACCTTGGCCCACTGGCTTCAGCAAGCAATTTGGCTTTGATTTTTCGGTCTATTTTTAAAACTCCTGTCTTGGCCAAAACGCGCAGGGTTGCCTAGCACTATGGAATTAAGATGGCCGACGCAAATTGTTAAAAAAGCATGAAATGACAGCCAACTAGAGAGGGGAGAGCTGACTCAAAGCCTCTGAGAGGTGCGGTTCCCTTGAGACGAGAAATTTTGTTCTTCTTCAGCCCTCTAGTTCTGGCCCTCACAATTGGGTGCGGAGGTGTGAAGAATTCGTCCGTCACACCCACGCCCTCACCCACTCCAACGCCGATAACACAAGGCGCGGCAATCAAAAACGTAGTTGTTGTGATCATGCAAAACCGATCATTCGACCATCTCTTCGGTACTTTCCCGGGCGCCAACGGGATCAAGGCTGGAGTTCCAGGCTTTACGCAGACAACTTCCACCGGAGCCACAGTTACGCCACAACTGCTGACCAGCACCTCCACGCCGGACTTGCCGCATACCCGTAACGATTTTCTGCGTGTGTGGGACATGGGGGCAATGGACAAATTCGCATTTTTTAACGGCGTGACTTCCATGGGACACTATGACAACACCAGTCCCGGAGTTGGCACGCTATGGAGTTGGGCCCAGCAATTTGCGCTGGCTGATAATTTCTTTCCTTCGGTCATGGGCGATGCGCCTTCAAACCAGCTCTATCTTGTGGCTGCAGATGACAATAACGATCCCGGCACGCTGCAGCCTTTCTTCGGTCCATGCAACACTCAGGTAAAGGCGAGCGCGGGCTATACGGCCCAGCATGTGGGAGATCAATTGGCGGCCAAAGGCCTCACGTGGAGTTGGTACGCGGAAGACCTGAACAATTGCAGCTTTTATGTGCCTCAGGAAAACCCGTTCCAGTTCTTCACTGACTCCCATAGTTCGCCAAGCGTAAAAGATTTTTCCGCTTTTACCACCGATCTAGACGCAGGACATCTGCCCGCGGTCTCATACATACAGCCGGCCCCGGCGCACAGCATGCATCCGGGCAGCGGTCCTGTGGGCAATGGCATTACGTGGCTTGATGGATTCATTAAGAAGGTGCAAGCGAATCCGGTGTGGAACAATACCGCGATCATCGTGATTTGGGATTCCAGCGGCGGCTGGTGGGACCACGTGCCTCCACCGCAGGTGGATGCTCAGGGCTTTGGGCCAAGGGTGCCGATGCTGGTGATCTCTCCTTTCGCCAAGAAGAACTACATCTCGCACGTGCAGATGGATGATGTTTCCATACTCAAATTCATCCAGACCACTTTTGGGCTGGCGCCGTTAAATGCGCGAAACCAATTGGGCAGCGACATTAATGACATGTTCCAATTTTGATTGATGGTTTGCTTGAAACTTTATGATTAGAAAGCAAAGGGCTGCGCCAGAGTCTGCGCGGCCCTGAGCTTTTTAGTAATGGGTACCGATCCCGAAGGCGTACTACGTGGAGGGCGTTTCCTCTGCGATGCCGAGATAGGCGCGGCGCACGAATTCATTATTCATCAGCATTTCCGTGGGGCCTTCCAGCGTGATGCGGCCGGTTTCCATCACGTAGCCGTAATGTGAAATCTGCAGGGTGTAATTCACGTTTTGTCCCACCAGCAGAATGGTTACTCCCTGACTCGCGATGTTGGTGATAAATTTAAAAATCTCATCAACCAGTTTGGGCGCCAGCCCGAGAGATGGCTCATCGAGCATAAGCAGTTGCGGCTCTGACATCAGCCCGCGTCCAATGGCGCACATCTGCTGCTCGCCTCCGGAAAGCGTGCCGGCCATCTGGTGGCGACGCTCTTTCAGCCGGGGAAAGAGTCCGTAAATCCGTTCCAGCCCGGGATGCGCCTTCGGCCGAAATTGGCGGAGAAAACATCCCATCAAAAGATTTTCTTCCACGGACATGCCGGGCCAGAGCTGGCGGCCTTCCGGCACCAGGCTTATGTGTCTGCGAACCCGATCACGCGCAGAAAGGGAAGTGATGTCATCGCCGTTGAGCAGCAGCCGGCCCTTTTTGGCCCGAAGCATGCCGGCAACGGTATTGAGTGAAGTTGTCTTCCCAGCGCCATTGGATCCGATGATGCATGTGACCTTGCCCCTGGCCACTGAAAGCGAGACGCCCCACAGGACCTGGGTCGTGCCATAACTTACTTCGAGGCCTTCGGCCACCAGGAGCTTGTCGTTTTGTTTTCCGTCAGGCTGCGGCTCAGTCACGGGCATTTTCCCCGAAATTGGTTTTTCCCAGATAAGCTTCAATCACTGAGGGATCGTTCTGAATGTCTTCCGGCTTGCCTTCCGCCAGCTTGCGGCCAAAGTTCAGCACGGTGATGCGGTCGCAAACGGACATGATCGCTTTCATATCATGCTCCACATACATAATCGTGGTGCCGCCTTCGCGGACGCGGTGAAGTAAATCCATCATGGCGCGAGTTTCGCCGCCGGTAAGGCCGCCGCAAATCTCATCCAGCAATAACAATTCAGGCGTCGTGGCCAGAGCGCGCGCTACTTCCAGCCGCTTTTGTTCCCCCAGGGAAATCGCAGACGCAAGGATATTTGCCTTGTGGTCAAGCCCAACCAGCTTCAAGGCTTCCATAGCATGTTCTTTGGCGACCGATGTCCGCGTGACCGCGCGACGGCCATAGTGCACGGCAAGCTGAACATTTTCCAGCACCGTCATGGCTTTGAAAGGACGCACGACCTGATGAGTGCGGGCTACGCCTTTTTTTACCAGTGATGCTGCATCCATACCGGTCACGTCCTTGCCGTGAAAGTGGATCTTGCCGCCGGAAGGGCGGACAGCGCCGGTAATCAGGCTGAAAAGCGTTGTTTTGCCTGCGCCGTTGGGTCCGATGAAGCCGCAGATCTGCTTCTCCGGGATATCAAAGCTCACGTCCTTCAACGCCGCCACGCCCCCAAAGTACTTGGTCAGCGTTTGGACTTCCAGAATCTTCACTTTTGCTCCTCATCCGGGGTCCCCGGTCGGCCCCGGTTTTGGCCGGCTGGGGTGGTCATCCCGGGTCCCCGGCAAGCTTGGTCTTGGCTTGCTGGAGCGGACGGAGACGGAAAATACGCCGCAAAAGGCCAAGCAGGCCATCAGGCTCCAGCAAGATGATCACTATCAATAGTGAACCATAAATCAGCAGGTGAAGATTGGGAAATTTCACTGATATCTGCTCTTCCACCATGCCATAAATCACGCCGCCCAACACCGGCCCCCAGACCGTGCCAATGCCGCCGATCACCGGCATGAGCAGAATAGAAATGCCGGTCGAGAAAGCGAATACGTCACCGGGATAAAAGAATGCGGCGCGTCGCGCATAGATGCCGCCCGCAATGGCCGTAAGTCCCGCAGCAACAGCGTGGACCCAAAGTTTTGACGTATATGCATTCACGCCGATATCGGCAGCGGCATCTTCATCTTGCTTGATGGCGCGCAACGCCAGGCCGAACTTGCTGTTGGCGATGATCGTAGAAACCAGCACCGCCAGCGCCACTGCGGCAATCGCGGAATAGTAATGCTCATTCTGGCTGAACGGCTGGTCTTCTGTGATGCGATAGCCACTCGATCCTCCGGTGACATCCAGATTATTCATGACTACGCGAACGGCTTCTGTCACGCCGATGGTGGCGATCACGAAATAAGGTCCGCGCAGGCGGAACGTGGGCAGCCCAATCAGGAAAGAAGCCAGTATGGCGATGGCTGCTCCGCCAATGAAACCGAAATACGGACTATGTCCGGCATGCATGAGCAGCGCTGTGGTGTATGCGCCTAAACCAAAGAAGACGGCGAATCCGAATGAAACCTGGCCGGCCATGCCGCCAAGCAGATTCCATGCCAGGCTGGTAGTGGTCCATACCGCGGTGATAAACAGCAAACGTATGACATTGTCGCCAGGACTGGCTTTAGGCAGTAACAGCAGAACGATCAGCAACAGCCACGGCAGAATGATTTTGAGCCAGCCAACAACCCCGGAAGGTCGCTTCATGCGGCTTTCCATTTCCGGCTGAACAAACTGGAGAGGCCCTTGGGCAGTATCAGCAGAACTACAACCAGTAACGCGAATGGGATCACCTGCTGGTAGCTTGGAGGCAGGTAATGGAAGCTCCATCCGTGCCAGTAAACCGGCAGTGGCACGTTGATTCCAAATGTCTCCAAGATAGCTAGCAGGACCGCGCCCAGCGCAACTCCGGAAACGGATTCCAAGCCGCCGAGCACGATGATTACGAACGATCGCAACAGAAACGGCCTGCCGAAGTCGGGACTAAAAGAGAAGAGCATGCCAAGCAAGCCGCCGGCAAATCCCGCAAACGCCGTTCCCAGCCCAAAGGTAAGGCGCGCAGTTTTCTGGTCGTCAACGCCCACGATTTGCGCCGCGTAAGGATTCTGGATCAGAGCGCGCATGGACCGGCCAAACCAGCTGCGGTGAAACACAATTTGCAGAACTACCATGCAAAAAACCGCCGCGGCAAAGACCACTAGATTCACCTTGGGGATTGAGATCTGGCCGAACTGCACAGACGAAAGAGTGAGGGGCGTGAGAATCGATTGGTCCTCATTGCCCCAAACCAGATAAGCAATGTTCTGCAGGACAAGCCAGAATCCAAACATCAACAGAAGTGACGCCAGTGTCGGCGTATCCGACTTGGGAAGCCAGCGTACCAGGAGCCAATGCACCGCCATCCCAAAAAGAAAGAAAACCGGCAGAGCGATTATTGAGCCAAGAATTGGATCAACGTGGAAGCGTTGAAACATTTCCAGGGCAAAGTACGCGCCCAGCATCAGAAACCCGGCATGCGCCAGGTTCACAATCTTCATGACGCCGTAAATTACGGTCATGCCCACTGCCATTGCCGCATACACTCCGGCCAGCAGCAATGCCTTCAACAGCAGGTCGAGATACTCGACGGAATCCATGAGATTGGGAACCTTGGTTTCTTGCTTACTTGGCCGGCGCAGGTGCTACTGGTTCGCCGGTTGCCGCATCTTTGGGGTAAACGATATCTACTTTGTTGTCAGGCTTGTTCTGCGTGATCACAAAGGGATATTCGGCTTGTCCGTTGGCGGCAAATTTCAAGACCTGGCCCGGGAGCACGGACTCCTTCAACTGCGCTTTTTTAAGGGCATCGCGGATTGCGTTCTTGTCCAGCGAACCGGCAGCCTCGATCGCCTGCGCCACAATACGCATGCCATCGTATGCTGGAGCGGCGTACCAGGAATCCACGTCATGTCCGGTGAAGGCTTTGTAGTCGGTAGCAAATTTTTTTGCCTGCGGATAAGGCAGCTTGTTCGACCACCAGATGCCGGCAAAAATGTAGTCCGTGCCCGCACCCAGCGCCTGGCGGGCGTTGGCTTCAGGGCCGCGCGCTCCGTAGCTCACCATTTGATGATGCAGCCCATTCTGCAAATACTGGCGGTGCATGGTGATGTAGTCAGGCAAGTGCGCGTCTGAAAGGAAGATATCCGCGTGGCTGTTCTTTACTTTCTGGAGTATGCCGGAAAAGTCAGTCGCGCCAAGTTCGAACTTTTCATTCAGGACAATCTGGAAGTAGCCCGCATGCTTATTTGACCATTCGGTGAAGCCCTGGACGTAATCGGTGCCATGGTCTGTGTTCTCTACCACCATGGCGACTTTCAAGCCTTTTTTGAGCTTGCCCTGGTCCATCAGAGAGCCCAGAAACTCAGCCGATGTGGTTCCGATCAGTGCTACCGGACTCAAACTTCCGAATGCGTATTGATAGCCTTTACCGAAAATGGCGGTCGCACCGGCGCCTGTGGTAATCCACGGAGTCTTGTAGCGGTCCGCCATCACGGATTCGGCGGTGCCCAGCGCGGTCGAATAGCCGCCCAAAACGGCGACAACGCCATCTGAACTCATGGCCCGCTCAGTCAGCGAGGCGGATTTTTTGGAGTCGGTGCCGTCATCGTAAAAAACTTCTTCGATCTTTAGCTTCTTTCCCTTCACCGAAATTCCGCCAGCGTCATTGATCTGCTTGATGGCCAGTTCGATGCCTTCTTTCTGGTATTGGCCGGGCTTGCTTTCGCTGCCGGTGGTGGGCAGGACCACGCCAATCTTGATGGTGTCGTCAGCGGCAACAGCGCGGCTACCGGTGCAAAGCGTAAGGCCCGCACCCAAACCCAAAGCGAGTATCGAAGCGCGGCGGATGTTCTGGCCAATGAAAGCTAAGGTTCCATTCATGAAAATCCCTCCTGAAGGCAGTCTGCGGCCCAACGTGATAGAAGACCGGAGTTTTAAGATATCAGCGACATGGCTGGTAAATACAGATGGTGCATGATATTCCTGCGGGTGCTGAATCACAAGTGGGGCCTTGAAACCGGCTAAGGAAGACTCTGGGCCGCGCTCGGCGGCAGGCATTCCGTGGACGATTCATGTTCTCCCATTCATTTCCGCTTGACATCTGCGGTAATCCGGCTACCCTAGGGTGCCAAATGGCAATCGAGTCCAACCTGCCGTTGGAATAGGCAATGGTGCGTTTCCCGGACATGATTATTCGGTCACTTTACCAGGGATGGCTGAAAAACAACCCGGTGCAAAGGTATGATTCGCAAGGCAAGTTTATACGAGCATTATGTTCAGTTTTGATGCTTCAAAATCCGCACAACTTAAAAGGAACCAGGTCCGGCCGGCTTGGTTCTCTTCCAGGAGGGCCACATGTCTAGCGCTTCTTCAACTATGCCGGTGACTTCATCGGACCAGATTTCGGTAGGAAAAATCTGGGGAGTCATTATGGCGTCATCGGTTGGAACGATGATCGAGTGGTACGACTTTTACATTTTTGGCACGCTGGCCCCGTATCTTGCCCCCAAGTTTTATCCGCCGGGCAATCAGCTATTCGCATACATCGCTTATCTGGCCACCTTCGCGGTCGGCTTCATGGTGCGTCCGTTCGGAGCGCTCTTTTTCGGTCGCATCGGCGACCTCGTAGGCCGTAAATATGCCTTTATCGTAACTCTTACGATCATGGGCGGAGCCACGGCACTTGTAGGAGCGTTGCCCAGCTTTGCCACGGCGGGCTGGTTTTCCCCCGTTATCCTGATTGCGTTGCGCGTGCTGCAGGGATTAGCGCTCGGTGGTGAATACGGCGGCGCGGCAATCTACGTGGCCGAGCACGTACCCGACAATAAACGCGGCTTCTATACCAGCTTTATCCAGATCACAGCCACGCTGGGCCTGTTTGTTTCAATTGCCGTGATTCTGGGAACGCAGAGCCAGATGAGCGATCAGGCATTCAAGGATTGGGGCTGGCGTATTCCGTTCCTGGCCTCATTGATTCTGGTTTTGATTTCTCTGTACATCCGGCTGCAAATGGAAGAGTCGCCCATTTTCCAGCAGATCAAGAGCACGGGCATGGCTTCAGCAGCGCCGCTCAAAGAAGCTTTCACAAAATGGCCCAACTTGAAGCAGGTGCTGATCTCGTTGTTTGGAGCGACCGCCGGGCAGGGCGTAGTGTGGTACACAGGACAGTTTTTTGCCTTGTTCTTTATGACCACCATCCTGAAAGTGCCGGCGCGTGACGCACAAATTATTGTTGCCAAGGCGTTGCTGATTGGAATGCCGCTGTTTGTCCTTTTTGGCTGGCTCTCAGACAAGATTGGCCGGAAAAAGATCATTATGGCCGGTTTGCTGCTGGCTTGCCTGAGCTATCGCATCCCGGGGACCACTTTTGGCATTTATCCCGCGATGCAGCGCGCGGCCGGCAACAACGTGACCCACGTGGATGCCAGCAAGAACAAGGTGACCGGTGCTACGGTGCTTACGCCGCAAACCATTGATGCCACTGGAAAGGCGATAGCCGCTCCCGCAGCCACCAACGCTAACAAAAACATGTTGATGTGGCTGGTCTTTATCCAGGTGATCTTTGTCACCATGGTTTACGGCCCCATCGCGGCGTATCTGGTGGAGGCATTTCCGGCCAAGATTCGCTATACCTCGCTGTCATTGCCTTATCACATAGGCAACGGCGTCTTTGGCGGATTTGTGCCGCTGGTCTGCGTCTGGATTCCGGCAATCACGGGTAATCCGTTCGACGGCCTTTATTATCCGATCTCAGTCGCGGCGCTGACCTTCATTGTTGGCAGCATCATGCTCCGTGAAACCCGCAACGTACATATCTGGCAGGAGGTAGCTACGCCTGCCCCGGGCAGCGTCCGCAAGTAAATGAAATCCTGCCGCTTGCGCAGGAACTGCTGTGCGGGTGTAGGATAATCTGTTTCGGACTGGCGGGTGGCAGCCGTTGCCACCCGTCTGGTTCGTTACAGCCCAACCCCACGGGCTGTGCGACTTTGAGCGATTCGATTGAGAAATCCAAGAGGTCCATGCCATGGCTGACGCTCGCGTAATGAAGGAAAAAGAACAAGAGACAGAAGTCAATGAGGCGCAGATCGCTGTCCATTGGAAAGAAGAGCAATACTTCCACCCAAGCTCGAAATTTATCGGTCAGGCTTATCTCGCTGATCCCGCCGTTGATCAGCGTTTCAGCGAAAAGAATTTTCCCGAATGCTTCCGTGAATATGCGGACCTTTTGAGTTGGGACCAGTATTGGCACACCACGCTCGATACCAGTGACGCTCCTTTCTGGAAGTGGTATGCCGGCGGCAAACTCAACGCCTGTTACAACTGTGTCGACCGTCATCTCGAGCAGTATCGGAACAAAGCAGCATTTATCTTTGTGGGCGAACCGGAAGATGTCGCGCCGGTTTCCATCACCTACCAGGAACTTTACTATCGCGTGAATGAAATGGCGGCGCTCCTGCGCGATTTTGCCGGACTGAAAGCCGGGGATCGCGTCACGATCCATATGCCCGTGGTTCCTGAGTTGCCCATCACAATGCTAGCCTGTGCGCGCCTGGGCGTGATCCATTCGGTGGTATTTGGCGGATTCAGCGGCGAGGCTTGCGGCATGCGCGCCGCAGATTCAGGCAGCAAAGTCCTTGTGACAATTGACGGTTACTACCGCAGTGGCGCGATGACCGATCACAAGGAAAAGGCCGACATCGCGGTAAAGACAGCCAAAGATGAAAAGCACACGATTGAAAAAGTTCTCGTCTGGCACCGTCAGCCCGCGAAGTACAACTCCAAAACGGCGATGGTCGAAGGGCGAGATTTCTTTGTTGAAGATGTCCTGAAGAAGTATGCAGGCCAAGTGGTTGAGCCAGTGCCAATGCCTTCAGAAGCTCCGCTCTTCCTGATGTATACGAGCGGCACAACGGGCAGGCCCAAAGGCTGCCAGCACGGAACCGGGGGATATCTTTCCTACGTCGCAGGTACCACAAAATATATTCAGGACCTCCATCCCACCGATGTTTACTGGTGCATGGCCGATATCGGCTGGATTACCGGTCACTCTTATATCGTTTACGGACCTCTGGCTCTGGCGGCAACCTCTGTTCTCTATGAAGGCGTGCCGAATTATCCTGACGCAGGACGACCGTGGCGTGTGGCCAAGCGTCTCAACGTAAATATCTTCCATACTTCGCCGACAGCGATCCGCATGCTTCGAAAAGCAGGGCCGGACGAACCAGCAAAATACGACTACCACTTCAAACACATGACAACCGTGGGCGAGCCCATCGAGCCGGAAGTGTGGAAGTGGTATCACGAAGTTGTTGGCAAGGGTGAAGCTGTGATCGTGGATACGTGGTGGCAGACTGAGACTGGCGGCTTCCTTTGCAGTACCAAGCCGGCCATCGATCCCATGAAGCCGGGAAGCGCGGGGCCGGCATTGCCGGGAATTTATCCGGTGATCTTTGATGAAGAAGGCAAGGAAGTAAAAGGCGGATCAGGTAAGGCAGGGAATATCTGCATCAGAAACCCGTGGCCGGGAATGTTCCAGACCATCTATGGCGATCGCGACCGCTTTGTGGCGCAGTACTATCGCAAGTACAACAAGAATCCCAAGAGCAAAGACTGGCGTGACTGGCCATACTTTGCCGGTGATGGCGCTGTGCAAGCGCCGGATGGCTACTTCAGAATTCTTGGGCGCGTCGATGACGTCATAAACGTCGCTGGCCATCGCCTTGGGACGAAAGAGCTGGAGTCAGCTTGCCTCACAGTGAATGAAGTGGCCGAAGCTGCCGTGATTCCGGTGGTCGATGAAGTAAAGGGACGCGTGCCGGAAGTTTACGTTTCACTTAAGCCGGGACAGCACAATGCTGCTGCGGTTTCAGATGCGGTGACCAAGGCCATTGAACATCAGATCGGCAAAATCGCGCGTCCGAAAAAAGTCCATGTGGTTCCGGACATGCCGAAGACGCGTTCCGGCAAGATCATGCGGCGCGTGCTGGCCGCAATTTCCAACCAAATGGATACCGGAGACGTTACCACGCTCGCCAATCCGGATGTAGTAGAGCAAATCCGTGTGATGGTGCAGGGCAACCGTCCCGTAGTGACCAAAGATGTTCCTGAAGATGTAAAGCGTTTTGGTGAAGAGCGTTGATTGAAGAGCTGGGAAAGTAAAATTCAAGATCACTCGCGATTGCAAGCAGTCGCTGAAGGACTGAGGAGGCAACATGAAGGAAGAGAAGAAGGGCAAGGGTGTAAGTCGTAGAGATTTCATCAAAATTGCCGGGGCCAGCGGCGTTGCCGCTGGATCGCTTGGGCCTGCATTCCTGTTTCCTGAGCGGGCCGCTGCTCAGCAGAAGACGTTAAAGGTCCTGCAGTGGAGCCACTTTGTTCCCGCTTATGACACCTGGTTTGACGGGACCTTCGCCAAGCAATGGGGCGAAAAACATAACACCAACGTAGTTGTTGACCATATCAACCTGGTTGATCTCAATACCCGCGCCGCCTCGGAAGCGCAGGCCAAGAAAGGCCACGATCTCTTCATGTTCCTCTCCCCGCCGGCGGCGTATGAGAACCAGGTCATCGATATGACCCACGTGTACCAGGAAGTGGAAAAGAAGCACGGCAAGAAGATCGATCTGGCGCACAAGTCAACTTACAATCCCAAGACCAAAAAATACTACGCATTCTCAGACTCGTATGCTCCAGATCCGGGCAACTGGCGGAAAGACCTCTTTGAGCAGGTGGGCTTCCCCAACGGCCCAGACACCTATGACGATCTGCGCAAGGGCGCCAAAGCGATCAAAGAGAAATTCGGTAACCCGTGCGGCATTGGGCTCTCACAGGAACTGGACACCAGCATGGCGATGCGCGCTCTCCTGTGGTCGTTTGGCGGTGCAGAACAGGATGAGGCCGGCAATGTAACCATCAACTCCAAAAACACGGTTGAAGCGCTGAAGTTTATGAAAGCGCTTTACGAAGAGTCGGAGACGCCGGAAGTCTTTACCTGGACTCCGCCTTCAAACAACCAGGCCATGCTTGCGGGCAAAGTCTCCTATGTCGCGAATGCCATCTCCATCACGCGCCAGGCGGAGCGGGAACATCAGCCGATCGATAAGAACATCATGATCAGCCGCGCATTGAAAGGTCCGGTGCGCCGGATCGCCGCAGAGCACGTAATGGACTGCTACGTGATCTGGGAATTCGCGGAGAACAAGGATGGCGCGCAACAATTCCTGGTCGACTACATTGACGCGTTCCACGATGGGTTTGTGGCAGGGCAGTTCTATAACTTCCCCTGCTTCCCCAGCACAGTTCCCAAGCTGAAAGAAGAGATTGCCAGTGATCCGCGCGCTACTCCAAACAACAAGTACGCAGTGCTGGGCGATGTGCTGGATTGGGCGACGAACGTCGGCTATCCCGGGTATTGCTCTGCTGCCATAGATCAGGCGTTCAAGAGTTGGACAATCCCGACGATGTTCGCCACAGTCGCGCAGGGCAAGGCAACCCCGGAGGAAGCAGCCAAGACAGCGGAAGCCGAGTACAAGCGCATCTTTGAACGCTTCAAATAAACTGGCGGTTCATCGCTGACGCGATTGACATCTGCCTAACGCCAGCGATCCTGCAAGTGAATCGCTGGACGCTGATACTGCTAGTGGGTCAGTTTTTCAAACTGGCCCACTACCGAGGACTGAATGGCCGTCGTAGAAACCCGGAAACTGACCAAGGTATTTAAAGAAGGAGAGCTCGGAGCTGTAAACGAAGTAGATCTGGAAACGCGCGAAGGCGAGTTTCTGGTTTTCCTGGGGCCATCAGGTTCCGGCAAAACCACGCTCTTGCGGATGATCGCCGGCCTGGAATCCCCCACGGCCGGCGAAATCCTTATCGGCGGGAAAGTGGTGAATGACCTCACGCCGCGTGAGCGCCGCATCGCAATGGTATTCCAGAGCTACGCGCTCTATCCGCATCTCACCGTTTACAACAACATTGTTTTTCCGCTGAAAGCGCAAAAAGTTCCAAAGAACCTGCACAAAGAGAAAGTGGAGTGGGCGGCTTCATTGTTGGGAATCGGCGGGCTGCTGCAACGCAAACCGCGCGAACTCTCCGGCGGCGAACGCCAGCGCGTGGCTCTGGCGCGCGCCATTGTCCGTGAGCCCGCGGTCTTTCTGCTGGATGAACCCCTTTCTAATCTCGATGCCAAGCTGCGTCTTTCAGCCCGCGAAGAACTGGAGCGCTTTCATCGCCGAGTGGGCACCACAACGATCTATGTGACGCATGACCAAGTGGAAGCTATGGCCATGGGTGACCGCGTGATGGTGCTCAACAAAGGAATAGTGCGGCAACTTGGAACGCCCAAGGAAGTTTATGACGATCCTGCGGACACTTTTGTCGCGACCTTCCTGGGATCGCCGCCCATGAACCTGATGGAGATGGACGGAATGATTGTCGGCTTTCGGCCTGAGCATTTTCGGGTAGCAGAGGACGTCAAAGACAGCGCCAAAGTCACGTTCAAATTCCGCGTGGAGAACGTGGAATATCTGGGCGCGGAGTTTATCCTGGCCGGCTTCCTGGAGGGCGGCAAAATGGACGGCAAAAAAGTGATTGCACGCTTGCTGCTAGGACACAGTTTTGAAATTGGCACTACATACGACTTTGCCGTGGCGGATCGCCACCTGAAATTTTTTGATCGGACAACAGAAAAAAAGATTACTGCGAGGAACGTGGCATGGCAGTAGGCGCGGTTGCAAAACCCGGCAAAGGAAAGTTCAAGTCCGCAGGCGCGGCCAAGAGTCCATTGCTTGGTATTGCCATGTTCGGTCCTGCCCTCTTGTACATAGTGCTGTTGATTGGGCTGCCGTTTCTTCTGGCTATTTTTTATGCATTCAGTGACGCCCGCATCGGCACGGAGATGGATTTGGCGCACTTCTGGAGGCATCTGGTCGGGTTGGAGAATTTTCGCAGCATCATTCAAAGTCCCAGCTTCAGGGCGGCGCTCAAGAACTCAATCATCTTCACCGTTTCCGCGCAGATCATTGTGATGGTTTGTGCGAATATTCTCTCTATTGCCCTGGAGAAGCCATTCCGCGGACGCGGACTTGTCCGCTTTCTGATCCTGCTGCCGTGGGTAGCGCCCGTATCGCTTGGGACCATCGGCTGGAAATGGATTCTCGATTCCATTTACAGCGTGATTACATGGGCACTGGTGGTGCTGGGATTCGTCAATAAATATTCTCCGCCGATGTGGCTTGGGCAAGAAGGCCTTGCCATCACCTCGGTGATCCTGGTGCATTGCTGGCGGCTGATTCCGTTTTCAACCGTGATCCTGCTGGCCGGCAGAAGCGCCATCCCCAAGGAAATTCCGGAGGCAGCGGCAATTGACGGCGCAGGATTTTGGCGCACGCTGTTTCAGATCAACCTGCCCATCATGACGCCGATTCTCGGTGTGGCGGTGCTTTTTGGGACCATCTTCACCTTTACGGACTTAGCGGTGGTCAACCTCCTGACCAACGGTGGCCCTTACGATTCAACGCAGACCCTGCCCAACCTGGCGTTTACGCAGGGCATTCAGGGCAGCGATCTGGCGGCAGGAGCGGCAATTTCCGTCTTTCTGGTGCCGGTACTGGTTGTGATTGCATATTTCATGTTGCGCGTGGCCAACCGAGCGGAGGTGGTGTAATGGCGACCGCAGCCAAACTCACCGCGACCACAGCCACTGCTAAAAGGCCATTAGGGATCACTGTCGTCAGTGCGCTATTGCTGGCTGGCGCTGTGGCTCTGCTGGGACTAACGCTAGTACATCACGTTGGCGGGCTTACCGGTATTTTCAGGCTGGTGGCAGTGCTGGTGATGGTGCTGATTGCCCTGGGCCTTTGGAAGCTGCACAACGCGGCCCGTACATTTCTGTTTTTCTTGTGTGCCGCTGACATCATCGGCTGTCTGCTGGCGCTGTTTTTATATGCATTGCGCCAGTCGCATTACCAACTTGCCGTGTTTCTCGTGGTCCAGATGTGTATCTCGGCAGCTCTCATCTGGTATTTGCGGTCGGAGAGCGTAACGCGAGCGTTTGAAAATCTGAATCCCTGGCCCACCACGGTAAAAATGCTGGTGCTCACGGTGTTCACCGTCCTGCTGGCGTTTCCGTTCTACTGGATGGTGATTGCCACCTTCAAGCAGAACATTGATTTGTACGGGATGGAAAACAATCCATTCATCTTCAATTTGCCACCAACACTCGACAATCTGCGTCTGCTGTTTACCCAGACGCGCTTCCTGCGCTGGCTGGAGAATACCGCGCTGGTGGGCGGGATTGTGGTGATCATTACTCTCCTGCTGGCGGTCCCTGCAGCATACGCATTGGCCCGGCTCACCGGCAGATGGGGAGAACGGTTGGGTATCGGAATTTTTCTTACCTACCTTGTGCCTCCGACTTTGCTGTTTATTCCGCTTTCCCGGGTTGTGGCTTTGCTAGGTTTGCAAGACACCATTTGGTCGCTGGTGCTGGTTTACCCTAGCGTGACCGTCCCGTTTTCCATCTGGTTGCTGATGGGCTTCTTTAAGTCGATCCCGCGCGAATTGGAAGATGCCGCCATGGTGGACGGGCTGACCCGCTTTGGCGCTTTTATCAGGATGGTGGTGCCAATCTCCCTTTCCGGCATTTTGACCGTAGTGATCTTCACCTTTACCCTGGTGACCCAGGAATACGTTTATGCCCTGACATTTATTTCCCCTGAGTCACAGCAGATGGTCGGCGTAGGTATCCCGATCTTTTTGGTGCGCGGCGACGTTTACTTCTGGGGATCGCTAATGGCTGCCTGCCTGATTGCCAGCCTGCCAATTGCATTTATCTATAACTTGTTCCTCGATAGGTTCATCGCTGGGTTTACAGTGGGGGCGGTCAAGGGATAAGAGCCAGAAGCATAGGCAAGCACGTCGAGCTCCCGGGTAGCGTGTCTCTCTATGCCTCATTTGATAGAGCCTGGGCATTGATTTTTTTGTAAAGAATCACTCTCATGGCTCAGACAGGACCCCACAAAAACACTTGACAGATCAGCGCCAAGGGCTGAAAGTTATGGCGCACTTTTGCGCCTCATTTCGTCTGCACGTGGCCCGGGGTCGGGGTGCGATAGGTTCTTAAGTTGGGCCAACGGAAGTTCTCAATTCAGGAGAAACTGATGCCGACTTGGACACAAATTTACGATCCCTTTGGACACTGGTGGCTTTCAGCCCTGGTGGCAGCTTTGCCGATTGTTGTGTTGTTCACCATGATGGCGGGCTTTCGCGTTAAGCCTCACTGGGCTGCTCTCTCAGGAGCGGCGACCGCCGTCCTGGTTGCCTGCCTGGCCTTTCACATGCCGGTTTCGCTTGCCGCAGGAAGCTTTCTGTTCGGTGTTTCTACAGGATTGCTGAACATCGTCTGGATTGTGGTGGCTGCTGTTTACCTCTATGACATTGCGGTCAGCACCGGCGATTTCGAGATCATGAAATCCTCCGTGGCCGGAATTACCGCCGATCGCCGGTTGCAACTGCTGCTGGTGGCGTTTTGCTTTGGCGCGTTCATTGAAGGATGTGCAGGTTTTGGTTCTCCGGTGGCGATTGCCGGCGCATTCATGATCGGCCTGGGATTCAAACCGTTCCACGCCGCCGCTCTGAACCTGATTGCCAATACGGCACCGGTAGCCTGGGGGGCCATCGGAACGCCGGTGCATATGCTGGCGACCGTGACGGCCATGCCGGAAGCCGATATGAATGCAATGATCGGACGTATTCTGCCCATCACGGCAATCATTGTGCCGTTCTGGCTGGTTCGAGCGATGGTTTCATGGAAAGAAACCTTTGAAGTTCTCCCGGCTATTCTGGTAGTCGGCATTTCTTTCGCGTCCATGCAATTTTTCTGGTCGAACTACATGGATAGCAACCTGGTAGACATTACCGCTGGCTTGTTCTCATTGCTCTGCACAGTCTTGTTCTTGCTCTTTTGGAAGCCCAAAAAGATCTGGCGCTTTGAGGATGAGGGCGGACACATAATGGTTACATCGGCAGGAAAAGGCGTTCCCAGCGTTTCAGGCGGTGCCGGGCCGGAGGTTCACTCCTATTCTTTTGGACAAACCTTCAAAGCCTGGCTGCCGTTCCTGATTCTCTCTGTTTTCGTTTTCTTGTGGGGCTATAAGCCGGTCAAAGCCATGCTTAACAAAACAACTCCAGCCTGGACGACACCGGAAGGCAAGCCAAGAGGCGGCTGGGAAACCCCAATCCATAACAAGATCTCGCGGGACAAGCCAGTTGTCGCCAAGCCTACTCCGGAAGCGGCTCGTTTTCCATTCATCTGGCTCTCAGCAACAGGCACCGG
>Ga0105245_10002208_pt1 | contig 17641 bp, 17 predicted proteins | sample KBSM54metaG_FD_81523 | JGI IMG/M metagenome (GOLD analysis project Ga0105245, IMG submission 81523) | Miscanthus rhizosphere microbial communities from Kellogg Biological Station, Michigan, USA - KBS M5-4 metaG | ecosystem: Host-associated > Plants > Roots > Rhizosphere > Soil | place...
ACTAGTTTGTGCACCAGCTGACTGGGATGACTGGGCCTGCTTGTTCGCCTAGTGCTGCCTTCTCCGCCGCGGACCGTGCCGACCTTGGCTCCAATGACGTCCCCTTTGCAATGCCAGAAGCGCTTCCAATGACTGTCACTCGTGGCCGCGCTGTGAGAGTAATGGGGTCAGCCGAAATAATCAGTCTGGGCGGTTCGCCTACGTTGCGAGACCGAAACTAACAGGAATGCTCGTGCACGAATACCGTCAAAATTACCAGTAGTCCCTGAAACAGGCATTGTAGTGATTCAGCAAAATCGTGCCCCGGTTGAAGGACGCACCATTCGAGAAGACACCCAGGGCGGTGGGAACAGAAATCGGTCGCAAGACTCATAGTGCCTGGGCAATCCGCGGTGGAAAAATCAGTCCTGCAAGATCATGCTTTCAGCCACGCTCTCCGGACTTCGTGCCGTGACGGCGAGCTCGTGGCGGATCGAGGTCTGCCTGGATAACGGTCTGAAATATCAGTCTTACCCAGAGTACCCGGAGCGTGTCGGCCCCAGGTCGTTATTTCGAGGTGGCGGCTAACTGGCGCACAGTGCTGATGAAGGTGCTGGTGGCGCGGGTTAGGGTGCGGTCGCGGCGGTAGGCAACGCCCAATTCGCGCCACAGCTCTTCATCCTGAATGCCGATTAGTTTTACGCGTCCGGCCAGCACCTGGTCACGGGCGAAGCTGGCGCTGATCAGCGAAACTCCCAGACCGGCGACGACAAACCTCTTGATCATACCGACGCTGGGCAGTTCCATACGGATTTGTAACTGCGATGCGTATGGACGGAACAACTTGTCCATCAGGCGGCGGCTGTATCCTGTTTTCGGCAAGAGCAGCGGTTGCTTGGCCACATCTGCAACTGAAACCACATCGTGCTTGGCCAGTGGATTCTGCGGGCTGACCATCACCATTAGCTGATCGCGATAAATAGCGTGCGTCTTGAGGCTGCTTGATTTCACCGGCAGAGTCACGATGCCTACGTCGAGCGCGCCGTTCTCTAATTTCTCCACGATTTTGTAGCTGAAGTTGCGGTAGATGCTGATTTGCACTCCAGGATAAAGACTGGAAAATTTCGCGAAGACGTCGGGCAGCACATAAAGACATGTGGCTTCATTGGCGCCGATGGAAAGCGTTCCCCTCGGCGATGCCCCCTGATCGGCGACGGCCAGCAACGACTCATCCCGCATTTGAAGAAGGCGTTCGGCGTAGGCGAAGAGTACGCGTCCGGCAGGGGTGAGGGTCACGTCTTTACCAGAGCGGTCGAGCAGGCGGTCGCCGTATTCCTGCTCGAGTTGGCGAATCTGCGCGCTGACCGCGGATTGCGAGCGGAATACCTTCTGCCCGGCGCGCGAGAAACTCCCGAGCTTCGCCACTTCCATAAACGTGGTTAGCTGGTCAAAGTCCATGAGTAGTGCGGATTATAACTGACGACGCGCGAACGACAGGTAAAAAGCAACCGTGATGGCGCACCCGTCGTTGTCACGTTTTTGCGACCAGGGCGGGGATTGCTTGGCATGAAAAAAACCCACCCTGCGTTTCCCAAAAACGGGAACGTCGAGAATGGGGCGCCCTCACTATCATCGTGGCCAGGCTAGTCGTTTCCGACTGCTGCGCCGATTTGAATCAAAGGTACTGACTGTTCCGAGGTTTCAAGATGCAATCCGCATTCGGTTTTCGCGAAGCCTGCCCAGCGTCCGGCGCGGCTGTCTTCGCCAGGCAGTACGGCGCGGGTGCAATGGGTGCATCCGATGCTGGGGTAGTTCTGGTCGTGCAAAGGGTTGTAGGGCACGTCATGCTGGAAGATGTAGTTCCAGATGTCCTGCTTGGTCCAGTCGGCCAAAGGGTTCACCTTCACCAATTGGAATTTGTTGTCCCACTGAATTTTGCCTGCGTCGGCGCGGGCGCTGCTTTGCTCGCGGCGGATGGCCGCGATCCATGCATCGAGGGAGGCTAGCTTTTTGCGGAGCGGCTCGACTTTTCGCATATCGCAGCATTGATCGGGTGTCCGACTCCACAAGGCGGGGCCATAAATGCGTTCCTGCTGCTCCGGCGTTAACTCTGAATAAAGGCGCTCGACCTGGATTCCATAGCGTTGCTCGACCCGGTCGATGAGGGTGTAGGTTTCGGGAAACAAGAACTCGGTGTCGAGGGTGAAGACATGCAGATTCTTAGTGATGCGGGAGGCGATGTCGATCAGCACCATGCCTTCCACACCAAACCCTGAGGCGATCCCGATTTTGCCGGGATAACTCTTGAAAGCCCAGCCGAGGACTTCCTCGGCGCTCCACTTTTCGGCCTGCAGCTTCAAATCGTGCAACTGCTCTCTTACTTGGATTGCCACTTAGCTTGCTCCTCGATCCCCTCGTAGGGATATTCCTGCGTGAAAAAATCTTGATCCTGAGGCAAAGATTTGTGATCCGCTAACACCGCCACCGCACCCACGATCAGCAGATTGGGTGTCGGCAGCTTAGGACAAGCCGCAAGCCGCTCAATCGTGGTTACATGAACGCACTGTTCGGGAGAGGTCGCCTGCGAAACAATTGCGCATGGGGTATCGATGGCCAGGCCATTGTCAACCAACTTTTGTGCTGTGGCTTCGTAATCCTGACCAGGCATGTAAATCACCAGTGTGGCGTTTGTGGGGAGTGGCGACGGCCAGGGATCGGTTTTTCCCGATTTCGAATGATGGCCGGTGAGGACCAGCAACGACGAAGCGATATCGCGATGCGTCAGCGGGATGTGGGCGGAAGCGGCCGCGCCAAGCGCGGCAGTGATTCCGGGGACAATTTCGAAATCAATGCCGCCTTGTCGCAGGGCCTCGATCTCTTCGCCGCATCGGCCGAAGATGAGGGGATCGCCGCCCTTAAGCCGAACCACTTGCAAATCGAGCCGGGCATAGTTGATCAGCGACTGATTTATGTCCTGCTGCAAGGCACTCTTCCGACCGCAGCGCTTGCCAACGTTTTCTAGGATCGCCCGATGGGGTACGAGCGCCAGAATTTCCGCACCGATGAGAGCATCATGCAACACCACGTCGGCGGCCTTGAGCACGCGCAACGCTTTGAGCGTTAAGAGCTCCGGATCGCCCGGTCCTGCGCCGACTAGATAAACCTTACCGGGCATGCCGAAGCCCCTCCCTCTTTTGCAGGTTGCTCTGTCGGATCTCGAACGCTTCCTGGCTGGCAACGGCGTGCAGCAGGGATTTGCGACGCTGTGAATCCATGTCCTGAGAAAACAAATCCTCGCGAGTCGCAGCCAATTCTCGTAGCCAATCGGAATATTCCGGCCCGAATTGCACTTCGAGCTGCTTGCGGAGGCGTTGCGCGAGTGCGGGACTATGGCCGGCAGTTGAAATCGCGATCTGAAGATCGCCGCGGCGAACGACTGATCCGTAATAGAAATCGCAATTTTCAGGATCGTCGACCGCATTGCACAGAACGTTGCGTTCGTGGGCCGCACGGAAGACCTCAGCATTTACACTCGGGAGGGAAGTTGCGGCAATCACAAGAAAGACCCCGTCGAGGTCCGACGCTGCGAACGACCGCGGCTCCCATGAAATCTTTCTCGAACGGGCAAGTTCCTCGATGGGCCCAGTCGCCTCCGGCGCAACCACTTTTACTCTTGCCCCAGCTTCGAGCAGGCTGGGCAGTTTTTCCTGGGCGATAGCCCCAGCGCCTATCACTAAGCACGGCCTGCCTTCGAGCTTCAGAAACATCGGAAACAAACTCATAAGTTCCCTGCGATCCTTCGAATCCTTTTGGGCACAAAAAAGCCACCGCCAGGTATCTCTCCTGGCGGTGGCTGAAATCCGTGTCGTTTCTAGAGGATTCTTAGGGCAGCAGCCTCACTTGCCAGGGAGATGGGGCCATACAACAACATGCACACATCGTCTGGCAGGAAGCTCGCATCGTGGAATCAATGCTATTGGGGAGCGAGGGGCATGTCAAGATAACCGCCCGCACCAAGCATGAAAAAAATGAATAGCGGTGATTAGAGTTTCGGCGATGGAGAATATGCGCAAGGCGAAACTTTGCTTGTAACCCTCAGAGCCACTATAATTTGCCTGCACTCAAAAGTAACCAATCAGGAGCTTCTTCTGCATGTCAGCACCTAGCCGTCGTCCCGAAATTCGCCGTCGCCGTACTCGCAATGAGAAAATTTCCAAGTTACGCAAACGCCACGCCGCAGCTTCCTCCGACCAGGATAAGACCCGCCTCGCCGCCAAGTTGCATCGTCTAGGGCTGAATTCCCCCGGGCAGACGCTGCTCAAAGCTTAAAATTCCTCCGACGTTAAAGCACCGTTCTGGGGCGGCGGTCGCGGCTCTGAAGTGCCACGCTTCCACGGGGCTACGCGGCGTAGGTTTGGCGACAACCTCATCACTAGGGAACCAGGGTGGAAGCGTCGGACTTCTGGTGAAAGGATGCAAGGATAGACGGCATTGAGGTCGCGCTTCAGCGCCAGCTGAGCTGACGGGCCTCGTGGATGCTAAAGCGCCACGCGTTGCAGACTCTGGCTGTTTCCGGGCAGTGATGCCACTACGGGCCTGTGGCGCTAAGGGCCGCTTACTATTCTTCCTACGTTCTCTTCTTGCACAATACGGGCAGAACGGTGTTGCTTGTCGGCAACCGCGCGGTAGGCGTCAAGCAGTTGCCGTGCTGCTATGTCCCAGGAAAATTTCTTAGCCTGTTCGTAGCATCGGCGCTTCATACGCTCGCGCAATCCCTGATCGCAGAGAACGCGGTGCATGGCACGCATAATTTCAAAGACATTTTCGGGATTCACTAGCACCGCAGCATTTCCTACGACCTCGGGCAAAGACGACGTGTTCGAGGCGAGCACCGGCGTCCCGTGCGCCATGGCTTCGAGTGGCGGCAGTCCGAAGCCCTCATATAAGGATGGAAATACAAAAATCTTGGCGGCGTCATAGAAAATTCTCAGCACTTCAATCGGAACGAACCCCAGGAAGCGCACATCGTTCTGCACGCCGCCGCGAATCACGGTGCGGCGCAGGTCCGGATTCTTCGAAAGTTCGTCGCCGATGATGATGAGCTTGAGGTCGGGATATTTGCCTTCTTTCTCCAACTCGGCCCGAAGGGCGGAGAAGGCCTCGATGATCCTCACCAGGTTCTTGTGTGGACTGATCCTGCCGGCGTAGAGCAGGAACGGGTAGTTGATCTGGTAACGCTGCTCCAGTAGCTTGCGATCGGCTTCCGTGGTGTGGCCATGCAGAAAGCGCTCATCGATAGCGTTGTAAATCACTTCGATACGGCTGGGCCGGATGTGAAAGATGCTGGAGATCTCGTCCTTGGTGAAGTTCGAGACTGCGAAAATGCGCGCCGCACCTTTCAGTACCCGGCCCGTCAGATGAAAATGCAAAGACCTGCGAAAGCCGGAACGTCCTCGCGTGCGAGCCATGTGATCGAAGACGTCGTGGACCGTTACTACGTAGGGACAGCTCAGGTAGCGCGGCATCCAGAACAGATGGGGCACGTGCACCAGATCACACTGCAAGTGCTTCAGGATGGAACGTGACCCGAGATAACCTTTCACGGTGGTGTCGGATTGTTCAAGCGGCACGCTGTGAAAGTTCGGCGGGAGCACGCCCATCTCCGCCACCTTGGCGGGTGGGCCGATAAGGAAGTATTCGTTGGAAAGGTCGATACGTCCGAGCGCCCGCACTACATTGCGCGTGTATGTGCCGACACCGAAGTCGGTCATCCGCCGGATATCGAGAGCGACTCTCACAGGTTAATGATAAGTCACCCTTGCACCCAGTGCCGTTAACCCTTCAGGCGCGGACTTCTAATTGCGCGTGTGCCCTGCGCTCGGGATACAGTGGGAAAGACTCGGCCAATTCGAGCACCTGCCGGCGAACTTTGGAGAGTACCGCCGCGTCGGTGCGATGCTGCAACACTTCGGATATCCATCGGCCAACCTGGCGCATTTCTGATTCCTTCATGCCGCGGGTGGTGAGCGCGGGAGTTCCTATGCGCACCCCGCTCGGCTTCATGGGTGGGTTAGCGTCGAAGGGAATGGCGTTCTTGTTGACGGTGATAGCGGCTTCGCCGAGAGCTTTCTCGGCTTCACTGCCGAACATGCCTTTCGAAAATACGTCGATCAATAGAAGATGCGTGTCGGTGCCGCTGGATATGACACGGAAGCCTTCCGCCGCCAGCGTCTCAGCCAGCACTTTAGCGTTAGCAACGATTTGCTTTGCATACTCACGAAAGCTGGGCTGCATGGCTTCCCTGAAGCAGATGGCTTTCGCCGCAATGATGTGCATCAGCGGTCCGCCTTGCATTCCGGGGAAGACTGTCTTGTCGATGCCAGGGCCGAACTTTTCGTTAGCGAGAATCATGCCGGAGCGAGGGCCACGTAATGTTTTGTGAGTTGTCGAAGTAACGATATGGGCGTGTGGCACCGGCGAGGGATGTGCGCCACCTGCGACCAATCCAGCGAAGTGCGCCATGTCTACCAGGAACAGAGCCCCGACCTTGTCGGCGATCTGACGCATGCGGGCGAAGTCGATGATTCTCGGATAGGCGCTGCCACCGCCGATGATCATCTTGGGATGTTCTTTTTCGGCCACTTTTTCCAGGTCGTCGTAGTCGATGGTTTCGGTGTCTTTCGTGACTCCGTAGGGAACGATGCGGTAGGTCTTGCCGGAAAAATTCAGAGGGTGGCCGTGTGTGAGGTGGCCGCCGTGGGCGAGATTCAATCCCAGAATGGTGTCGCCAGGCTGAAGCACAGAAGCGTAGGCCTCCATGTTGGCCTGCGATCCGGCATGGGGTTGAACGTTCGCATATTCGGCTCCAAAGAGCTGTTTGGCGCGGTCACGGGCCAGGTTCTCGACCACATCGGCGAATTCGCATCCGCCATAGTAGCGTTTGCCGGGATATCCCTCGGCGTACTTGTTTGTGAACACCGATCCCATGGCGTCGAGCACGGCTTCGCTGACGAAGTTTTCGGAGGCGATCAACTCGAGGCCTTCATGCTGGCGCTGAGCTTCATGGTCGATGGCCGCGGCCACCTCGGGATCGGATTCAAACAGGGAGCGAGACATCGCGGAATTTTTCATGGTGGGCATTTCCTGAACTACTTGATTCCTTCCAGGGCTTCAATTTTTCCAATCCGGTTCTTGTGGCGCTCTCCACCGGGGAACGGCGTTCCCAGCCAGCGGTCGACGATGTTGAAAGCTGTCTTGTCGTCCAGCAGGCGGCCGCCAAGGGCCAGCACGTTGGCATCGTTGTGCTCACGGCTCAATTGAGCCTCCACTTCGCTATGGGCGTTGACGGCGCGAATTCCGTGAATTTTGTTGGCGGCTATCGACATTCCTATGCCGCTGCCGCAAACCAGAATTCCGTAGTCAGCTTTCTTGTTTACGACTTCGTTGCTCACCAGCTGAGCATAGTCGGGATAGTCGACTGAAGCTGTGGAATTGGTTCCCTTGTCGTTGACGGTGACCCCGGCATCGGCAAGATGCTGCTTGAGCTTGTCTTTAAGTTCGAAGCCGGCATGGTCGCAGCCGAGGGCTACTTTCATGGAATGATTTTAGCAAGCGGCCGGGGGATAAGGCTGTGCAAAGGTGGTGGGGCGGTTGCCGCTGCCCCCCTAAAAAGCAGATTTCTCCCGTTGATCGAAATGACAAGACCCTTACTGGAAACTTAAGCTCTTGTTATTCCGAAGCGCGGCTTTATCACGTGAGGAATTTGCTTTTTTGCTGAGTGCCTACCGCTCGAACGCGGTCCGCAAAAACGATGCCAGCCGCCAGCCATCCATGTATTTATATGGCGTCTCACCTGTCGTGTAGTGACCACAGGGCAGCACCGACACCTTGTGGTCGATTCCGTGGCTGGCAAAGGCATCAATCGCCTGCCGCGACAGCTCGGGCAGAAAAGTCAGATCGTACGCGGCGTAAATGATCAGCGACTTCTTCGGCCAGCGTGCGAACTGCTTAAAGTAAGACATCGGGCTGATGCTGCTCCACATGGCGCGCAAGCGGTCGGCGTCGAGGTGGGGCTCGAGTCCCTCGCGGATGTGGCGGGTGGATTGTCCGTGCCATACCACATCGGATACGTAAGTCGAAGCGTGATTGAACGCCGCCACTCGAATACGAGAATCATGCGCCGCTGCCAGGAATGCATAACACGAGCCGAGGCTGGTGCCCAGAACGCCAAGCTGGGTGTAGCCATGCTGCTCCAGCCAATCCAGACAGCAACGTACGTCCAGCACGCCTTGGCGAGAGGCATCGAGGGTGCGTCCGATGTTAGAGGAGACGGCGTAGTCGGCGCGTCGAATCTCGGCCGGCATTCGAATGTCGTGATACGGCATGGTAAGCCGCAATACCGCGATACCCATCATGTTCAACACCCGGCACAGGCCGGAATAGGCCAGCGCATCGGAATTCCAATGAGGTAGAACTACCATGGCTCGGCGGCCGCGGGCGGGAAACCAGCGGGCGTTTACCAGATTGTTTTCCAGGTACGCGGTGTTTACCGGTGAAGTAAAGCGCAGGAATGTCCCGTACTTTCCCCGGACCTTTGCTTCGAGTTCAGGGTCCGGCACTTCGCGGGTACTAAATACCTTCAGCTCACGCTGTTCCAAGCGGAAGTCCGTGGGGACCTTATACGCGTAAAACTCGTCGCTATTGGCAATGACCCGGCGATTGTAATCGCGGAAAAACTCCTCGGGATCGCGGGGCACATACCCCGGCCCGTGGCCATTGCGGCACGGCCAGGCATGGGCGTACTCGAGACCCCACTCCAGCGGACGGACAACACGGTTGTTGTCTACCGAGGTGAGTTTCGACTCCCATTCGTACATCCATTTGGCGTAGCGGGTGCGCATAAGCTCAACAAAAATATAGCAATTTCAGGTAAGAAAGGCTTGCTGCGGCAAGCGAATGGGTGCGATTAGGAGTTGGTGGTTGGCATTTGGCCAGCGAACGGGGAGGCTGACAAATGGGTCTAACCAAGAGAAAACAGACGATCACCATAGAGATTGGCTGCTCTTTTCTTGGGGTTGAGGTAATGTGTGTCAATTTGATTTCTAGGGTCGCGACTTATTTTTTGGTCTTATGGGATAGCACCCAGCGTCGCCACCTTTCAGATAGAAGTGAGATTTGGTCGTAACCAGTACTCTCGCCGCGAGATACGCGGATCAGCAGGATGAGAGAAAGCACACAATGAGGTATGCGCCGAGCAGCAGCAATAGCCCAATGTCCAACCACTTCAACAAACGACGTTTTCTCCGAGTGCTTTCAGGACAAGGCCATTGTCAATGCGCTTCGGGACGAGTGTTTGGGCTGGCCGTATGGCGCACTTCTCATCCAAGCTCCAAGCATTGACATCAATCACCTTTCGGAGTAGCGTTGGGTGCCTTTTCCGGCAAATCCAACAAACTAGGAGATCTACATGCGAGTATCCCTGTGGCTGTGTGGCGTTATGGCGGGTGCATGTTTAGTTCCAGCGCTTTCGGCACAGGATGCCGTCAAAGTGGACCCCAAGCACTACTCCGTTGTGACCGAAAATGATCAGGTGAGGGTTCTAAAAGTCCACTACGGCCCGCATGAGAAGTCAGTGATGCATAGCCATCCCGCCGCGGTTGCAGTGTTCATGACCGATGCCAGCGTGCAGTTCAGTTATCCGGACGGGAAAAAGGATTCGCGCACAGTTAAAGCGGGCGATTCGCAATTTACACCCGCAGGCGTTCATCTGCCGGAAAACATGGGCGACAAAGCGATGGAAGTGACTCTGATTGAGCTAAAGGGCAAAGCGGCCAAAGCGAATTCCATGGAGAAGAAGTAGCCCGAAAAATGGGGGGCGGTATCCTCGCCCGCCCGCGGGGCGAACCCTCACCCAAATTGCCGGAGCCGGAAAGTTCCGTCAATCTGCGCGGGCTACAGGAGCGTCCGCCCTACACGGCCGGGCGGCGCTTGCCGACTTCGGTGGCCCGCTCGAAGGCATAGCCCAACTGCAGCACACCCCAGTCGTCGTGGTGCCTGCCGACGATCTGAATTCCGATGGGCAATCCGTTCTCGGAAAACGCGCAGGGAACTGACATCGCTGGATTTCCCGCTGTCGAGATGTAATAGGCCGACTTCATCCAGGCCAGATAGTTTTCCATCTTCACCCCGGCAATTTCTGTCGGGTAGTGCTGGTTCACATCGAAAGGTAAGACCTGGCTCACCGGCATAAGGAAGAAGTCGAACTCGCCCTTGAAATTTGTCAACCGCTGGAACAAAGCCGTGCGCTTGGCTTCGAGGCGGGAAAGCTGAGAACCAGTGAGCTTGCGGCCGTCTTCCACGTGCCAGTCGATGTATTCGTTCAACTGATCACCTTTCGTGGCTATTAGGTCGCCGAACGAAAGCTCAACTGACCAATGCCGCCATGCCAGGAAGCATTCGTTGGAGTCGGTGAAGTCGGGCTCAGCATCGACCACGATGCATCCCAGGGATTCGAAGACTTTGCGCTGGGCCTGAACCGCGCTCTTGACCTCCGGGTCCCAGGGAAGCCCCATATCTTTGAACATAGCCACGCGCACGCCCTTGAAACTGCGCTCCAGCGGCTGAGCAAACTGAGCCCCGGGTTGGTCAATGGAAATTGGCGAATGATGGTCGTAGCCTGCCAACACGCTCAGCAGGAGCGCACAGTCGGCAACGTTGCGGGCAACTGGACCGGAAACCGACAGAGTGAACCATCCCAGGTGAGAGGGCACGTCGGGAACCCGGCCGGGGGATGGGCGCAGTCCGACTACGTTGCAGAAGTTAGGCGGGTTGCGAAGCGATCCGCCCATGTCGCTGCCATCGGCGATGGGAACCATGCCGGTGGCAAGCGCTACGCATCCACCGCCGGTGCTGCCTCCGCAAGTCTTGGATAGATCGTACGGGTTGTGGGTAGCGCCGAAGACGGGATTGAAGGTTTGCGATCCCAGCCCAAATTCCGGGACATTGGTTTTGCCGATGACAATTCCGCCGGCCTCCTTCTCACGCTGCACCACTCGGCAATCGAAGTCGGGGACATTGTCTTTGTGAAGGGGGGAGCCGAAGGTGGTGCGAATTCCTCTGGTTTCGTGCAGGTCTTTAGCGCCAACCGGGAGACCGTGAAGCGGACCGAGCCATTTGCCTTTGGCGAGAGCTTCGTCGGCGGCAGCAGCCTGGGCCATCAACTCGTCTTCCGGGACCATGGTGACCATCGCGTTAACTTTGGGATTGACGCGATTGATCTGCTTCAGGTGAGCTTGCATGACCTCGCGGGCTGAGAGCTGCCTCTTTCGGAGTGCGTCCAGAAGATCGACCGCGCGCATGAAGCAAATATCGTCGGTTGCGTTTGGCGCCGCATCAGCAAAAACGGGCGACGACAATAGCGGAGTGGCGGCCGCCGAAATTGCGGCACCGGTGCCGCATTTTATGGCGTCACGACGAGTAATCAAGTTCTTCATCGTACTTTCTCCCAAATAACTTTCCAGCGAACCGCCCCGGGTTCTTCGGTCTCCACGTCACTGAGCACCAAACGGCCACCCTCAAATTTGTACGGTCTAACCTGACGCGAGCCGGCGTAATCAGGTCGCGAGGCGACTTCGGGTAAATGAACGATCTGTTTCCCGGCTGCGTCGATTTCGTAACGCCCGCAGTACGCGAAGGTACCCTCCGCCGCCGATAGTTTTTCTTCCATCGTCGGATGGACTACGTCGCCCCACCTAGGCCGATCGGGATTCACCAGGTCAGCGCACATGTATCCATCTGCCGCGTAGATGAGAAATCCCTTTCCTCGGGGCCCAAGGTTTCCATAGGGGCGTTGCGATCCGTCCTTCATCGTGTATTCCGCGGAAACCAGTTTCCAGGTTCCGACGAGGCGGTCGCGAATCTGCGACTGGCTCTCTGCGCATAGAAACCCGCTGGCCGAGAGCACAACGACAATGATGGAACTGAAAATCTTCATGACGATTCTCCACAGCTTTCCGAAGCCTGGCCAGACGATTGGGTCAGCCTACACTCTCGCCACTGCAAAATGAAGTAGCGGGAACTCAGGGCGGAGTCTAAGATCGTGGCTCCGATGATTGATCGCCGCGAATTCCTCCGCGCCTTAGCTGCCGCTTCGACGGTTGTGGCTGCTTCCAAATTTGACTTTGCCCAGGGAACTGGTCGTGGGTTGCGCGTTAATGCCAATCGGCTGCGGGAGAGCCTGGAAGGCCTTAGTGTTTTCGGGCGTCCAGAGGGTGGCAGCTTTGCTGACGGCGTCAGCCGCAGTGGCTTTTCAGACGCTGCAGTCGCGGGTCGAAATTACGTGATGCAGCTTATGCGAAGTTTTGGCTTAGGGCCGCGCATCGATGCAGCTGGAAATATTTTTGGCTCAACAGCGGGGTCTGACCCGGCCCTGAAACCAATTCTGTTTGGCTCACACATTGACTCGGTGCTCAGTGGAGGTAACTTCGACGGGGACGTGGGATCGATGTCCGCGGTTGAGGTCTTGCACACGTTGAAGGAACGCGGTGTCACCACGCGGCATCCGCTGCAGATGGTCATCTGGACAGATGAAGAAAACACCTTCGCCGGAAGCGGTGCCGCGGCAGGGCTATTGTCAGCTGCCGACCTCAAACGCATAAACAACGGAATCTCAACCGCGGACGGCATTCGCAAACTCGGCGGCGATCCAACCCGGCTGGCCGACGCGCGCCTCGTTGCCGGCGCAATCCGGTGCTACCTCGAATTGCATATCGAACAGGGCGGCGTCCTCGACAAGGCCAACGTGCCGATCGGTGTGGTGGAAGGAATTGTCAGCATTGACCGCTACGAGGTCGAGATTCATGGCTTCGCCAATCATGCGGGAACGACCCCGATGAAGGAGCGTCGCAATGCGCTTCTCGCAGCCGCCAAGCTGATCGAAGCGGTGCAAAATGTAGTAATGCAAGAACCGGGGCGGCAGGTGGGCACAGTAGGCAGGTTGGAAGTGTTCCCCAACGCTCCAAACGTAGTGCCCGGCACCGTAAAACATTCCATCGAACTGCGCGATCTCTCTGCAGAAAAGATCGCAGTGCTGGGACAGGATATCCGGAAACTCGCGCAAGACATTGCCAAAGAAACCGGGACTGAGATCGTGATGGAGAAGGTGGAGCAGCACGCTCCCGCAGTGGCTGATCCGGCAATGCAGAAGAAAATTGAAGAAGCCGCGTCGCGCCTTGAGCTGAAAACCATACGACTGCCCAGCGGCGCCGGTCATGACGCCCAGATGATGGCAAAGGTCGGTCCCATGGGGATGATCTTTGTTCCCAGTGTCGATGGCATCAGCCATTCGCCCAAAGAACTCACTCATTGGCAGGATTGCGCCAACGGGGCCAACGTTTTGCTGCAGACGATTCTGCTAATCGATGGAGAGGCCTGAAGTCGCACGAGCATGGGGAGATTTCTGATTCTCAGTGCTTGGTTCTGGATCCCCAGTCAAAAGCTACTTCTTCAGATCAGCCATCCAGTTCGTGACCATCACCATGGGTGACGACACACCTTCTGGCAGCATGCTGAAGATGAAGCGTTGTCCGTCGGGGCTGACATCGTAGGGATTGCCCAGCGGTGCAGAGAACCCGATGGGGAAGAGCGTATGTATTTCGTTTAAGGAAAATTCAGGGCCCTTAGTGTTCACGCTGGCAGAGTGCAGGGAGCCGTCCAGTCCAAAGAAGTAGATTTCGCTGCTGTCCGCCCGCCAGGTTGGATAGGTGCCACCCGCCTGTGAAACCTGCCACCGGCCCTCGCCGCTGGGGAAGTGTGTGACATAGAGCTCTTCGGTCCCGGAGTCGGTGGAACTGTAGGCCAACCAGCGCCCGTCAGGAGAAAGCCGGAATTGAAAGATTCTTCCCTGGGGAGAGCGCGCCTGAACGATGTCGAACAATTTTCCGTCTCCGCTTTCAGACAGAGCCACCAGGCGGGCGCCGCTGGGACCGTTCTGTTCGAGGTGCAATAGATACTTGCCATCCGGCGACCACTGCGGCGAAAGCAGGGTTAGCGGCGGGTTCGCCGGAGTGGGCTGCATCAGGATTTCCTCCTGTCCTCCACCGTTAGCCAACCGGGCGCGCAACGAGGTTCCCGACATGACGGTCGAACCGGCCTGTTGCACATAAGCGACTCGTTGCCCATCCGCAGACCACGTCGGCGCCAAGTGGGTTCCTCCGCCAAAGGTGAGCCGGGTACGGCCACCGTGGGCCAAATCGAATACCCAGACGTCGCCTTGAGGTTCGCCCATGGTTACGGCAAGACGCTTGCCGTCGGGCGAAATGCGACCGCTCCCTTTATAAAAGGCCCGATCACCAACCTTGCTCAGCACTTTTCCGTTGCGATCGAGCCATGCCAGGTCGTTTCCAAGTCCCTTGGATCCAGGTTCGTAAATCAGAAGGCCGTTCTGACTCACGGCAAAAGTGGTGTGCCACGTACCGGCATCGTATTCCACCGCGTTCAACACAGTAATGGGGTCGCCGGAGAGCTTTCCCGTGGCAGAGTCGAACTCCTGAGCCAGCAATTGCGACTGCAAGTGATACAGGAGGAAACCCGATGCGTACAGGCCGCCGGAGTCGGAGTCAATTACATGTTTGTACGTACCATTTTTCAGATTCCCCATGTAAATTCCCTGTTGGGATCCGCCGGAGTGATTGGTGGCGAAGAACAGGAAATGCTTGCCGTCGGGCAGAAAAACCGGCCACCGATGAGTGGTGTGATTCCCAGTATCGAGTTTCGTCAGCGGCTCCGGAGTGCCCCCTGAGGCGTTGATCTTCCATAGTGAGTCGCGATAGTCCGGCTCGTAGATGATGACATTTTCATGGCTCCAGGAACCGCCCCGAGCGTTTGGTGCGTCAGCGAGCATAGTCACCGGACCACCGGCTGAGGGCACTTTTTTGAGATGGCCGCCCGCGAAGAAGCCGATGAATTTGCCGTCCGGAGACCAGAAAGGAAAAGAAGCGCCCTCAGTGTCTTCCAGTTTCTTGGCAGTTAGCTCACCCAGAGGCTGAACCCAGAGGGAAGACCGCTCCTTCTGATTGTGAGCACAGAAAGCAATCATGGAGCCATCCGGTGTGATGGCCGGCGGGCCAGAAGAATCTCCGGTGAATGCAAAGCCCACGTCGGGAGGCGCGGGCAGATAGGACCGCAGGGTGCGGGCCGGCGGATGTTCCTTGAGGCCGGTGGAAACGAACGCCGCTGCCAACGAAATGGCCAATGTAGCCCATAGTGCGCGTTCTAGCCAGCGGCGCCGCCTACGACGTGGCTTGCCTGGGGTGACGTTAGAACCGCCGGTTGCGATCCAGCGTAGCTCGCGGGCTACATCAGCGGCGCTTTGCCAACGCGATTCCGGGTCTTTTGCCAGGCATTCAATAACCACGTGATCCAGCGCGGCCGGGGCCATCGGCTGGACTTTCGAAATCGGCTCCGGCTCTTTGTCCAGAATTGCCGACGCAACCGAAATCTGGCTCTTTCCTTCGAAAGCCCGCTTGCCGGCCACCATCTCATATAGCACGGCACCGAAGCTGAAGATGTCGCTGCGAGCGTCCGCCTCCTGGCCCTGCAGAACCTCAGGCGCCATGTATTGAAAGGTCCCCACGATTGTGCCTTGCTGAGTCAGCGACCCCGCTGGAGAGGTAAGTGCTGACATATGCATCGTTGGGCTCGAAGGAGTCACATGGGACGAGACCGGCGCGACCATTCCTGCGGGTTTTGCCAGCCCGAAATCGAGCAGCTTTGCCCCGGAGGGGGTAAGCATGATGTTGCCGGGCTTCAGGTCGCGATGCACAATGCCTGCGCGGTGAGCTTTTTCCAGTGCGTCGCACATCTGCATGCCGCACTCCAGGGCTTGCTTGAGCGGCAGTGGGCCTTTTGCCAGTCTGGCTTCGAGTGTCTCTCCTTGCACGTACTCCATCACCAGATAGGAGGTTCCATTCTGGTTGCCGACGTCGTGCAGGGTACAGATGTGTGCGTGATTCAGCGAAGAGATGACGCGGGCCTCACGCTCAAAGCGTTGCTTGGCCTCCGGATTGGATGACAAATGCGCCGGCAGGATCTTGACCGCGACGGTGCGATCCAGGCGCGTGTCGCGGGCCCGGTAGACTTCGCCCATGCCACCGGCACCCAAGGGCGATTGGATTTCATACGGTCCTAATTTTGTGCCGGGAGGCAGAGACATTCGTGTGCGACATTATATCCCCGTTAAACCGTGTGGGAAGAACGGTCTCTGTCTTCGGGGAATGGAGCCACTTCAAAATGCGCCAACCAAGAAGCAGATGAGAGTTCACTACGGAAATTCCTTGGTGCCTTCGTGGTTAAGGTTTTACAGTGCGCATGCGACGGCACCTACGTCTGGTGTTTGCGGGGGACGCGTTTGGAGATGCCGCAAAGGATTTCGTAGAGGACGGTGTCAGAGAGGGCGGCGTGCTCGCGGGCGTCCACGCTCAGTCCATCGACCGATCCCAGCAAGATCACTTCGTCGCCAACAGCAACTCCGTCCAGGTCGGTTACGTCCACCAGCGTGAGGTCCATCGAGATGCGGCCTACGATTGGGGCAAAGTGTTCGCGGACGATCACGCGGCCTTGGGACGATAGTTTACGGTTCAATCCATCGGCGTAGCCAACTGGGAGGACCGCGATGCGGGCCGGAGCTTTGGTGACGTAAGTACCGCCGTATCCCAGAGCTTGATTGGCGCGGACTTCGCGCAGCGAGAGGATTCGCGTCTTCCAGGTGAGCACCGGTTTAACGTCGAGCCGAAGGTTGCTGCCGCTGACCTCGCGTCCGGCACGCTCGAAAGGCAAATAGTATCCGTAAAGCGCAATTCCGGGGCGGACCATGTTGTTCCAGGTTTCCGAGCGCGAAATTACCGCGCCGGTGTTCGCGGCATGAATGTATTTCGGTTGCAATCTCTGATGAGTAAGAAGGCCGCGAGCTTCGGCGAATGCACTTAGCTGGCTTGGCACCGATGGCGCGTCTAACACCTCTGACGAAGCCAGGTGAGTCGAGAGTCCATCCAGAACCAGATGAGGGGCCTTCTTTAACCTCGCGCAGATTGGTGGAAGTTCTTCGACTGCTACTCCCAGCCGGCCCATGCCGCTGTCCACTTTCAGGTGGATGGGATGTTTCGCTGTTCCTAACTTTGCGGCGGCGCGCTCAAGCAGATCGATCTGCTCGCATTCCCAAACCGTGGGCGTCAGCCTGAGGCGGATGATTTCTTCCTCTTCACCACGCCAGAACCCGGTCATTAGAAGAATGTTGGTGCGAAGACCTCCGTCGCGCAGCGGGATCGCTTCATCAAGAGAGGTCACCCCAAGCCAGGTCGCACCTTCCTCTTCGAGTGTGCGCGCGCACTCGAGAGCGCCGTGGCCATAGGCGTCCGCCTTCACTACGGCGCACACAGTCACGCCCGGGCCGACGTGGTTCTGCACGGAACGGAAGTTGTAACGCAAATTGGCCAGCGACACTTCCGCCCACGTGGGCCGGGTCGCAACTCGCCTGACGATTTCAGCGGTAGCCATTTAGCCCGATTATAGTGGCCACACCGGTACATTCCTGGTTACTGCAGTGCTTCCCCTTCTAGCGCCCAAGAATAAAGTTCACTGTGACCTGCGTTTCGACCTCTACCGGTTG
>Ga0105245_10002209_pt1 | contig 17634 bp, 15 predicted proteins | sample KBSM54metaG_FD_81523 | JGI IMG/M metagenome (GOLD analysis project Ga0105245, IMG submission 81523) | Miscanthus rhizosphere microbial communities from Kellogg Biological Station, Michigan, USA - KBS M5-4 metaG | ecosystem: Host-associated > Plants > Roots > Rhizosphere > Soil | place...
ATTCATCGGCAATGCATGTCGTGCGCTTGTCGAATTCGTCGCGATCAGCCTGCGTCCACCAGTTCGTGAGGTTTCCTTCCGCATCGAACTTGCTGCCCTGATCGTCAAAGCCATGTGTAAGTTCGTGGCCAATAACCACGCCGATGCCGCCAAAATTCACGGCATCATCCGCGTCTTTGTCGAAGAAGGGCGGCTGCAAAATTCCAGCCGGGAAATTGATGTCATTGTTTGGCGGGCTGTAATAAGCGTTCACCGTGGGCGGCGTCATGCCCCACTCTTTTTTGTCCAGCGGCTTGCCGATCTTGTTGAGGTTGCGTTTGATTTCAAACGAACGCGCTCTCTGGACGTTGCCGACCAAATCACCGCGCACGATTTTTACTGAACTATAGTCGCGCCACGTGTCCGGATAGCCAATTTTGTTGGTGATGGCGTGCAGCTTTACCAGTGCTTGCTTTTTGGTTTCCGGCGTCATCCAATCCAGGCCTTGAATATCCTGGCCCAGTGATTCTTCCAGCGCGTTCACCATCTTTAACATGCGCTGCTTGCCGTCAGCGCCAAAAGTGGCCGCAACATAGGGTTGGCCCAGCGCTTCACCCAGTAAGCCGTCGGTAATTTGTACGCAACGTTTCCAGCGAGTCTGCAGTTCTTTTTGTCCATTCAGGTATTGCCCATAGAAAGCAAAGTTCTCGCGGACGAATGGATCAGACAATGTTGGCGCGGCTGCTCTTACCGCATGCCAGCGCAGATACGTCTTCCAGTCGGCAACCGGAACAGAGTCCACAACACCGTTAACTTTCTGGAAGAAGTCCGGAGGCACCACATTCACTTCAGTAAAGCTGGGCGCGCTGGTTGAACTGAAGTAGCGATCGAACTTGAAATTGGGAGCAAGCGCCTCCAATTCAGTAAGCTTCATCTTATGGTCGCGATTTTTAGGGTCGCGCATCTGCACGCGCTTAAAAGCGGCATCGGCCAGTTTCGTTTCGATATCCATAACGGCCTGGGCTTCTTTTTTGGCTGCCGCTTCATCATCACCCAGCAACACAAACATTTTGGCCACGTGTTCCAGATATTTCTCGCGCGTTTCCTGGGACTTGGCATCGGTATCGGAGTAGTAGTCGCGGTCCGGAAGGCCCAGGCCGCCCTGGGCTATGTTGGCAATCTGCATGCTTGCATTATGCAGATCAGGCGACGCGCCAAAATTGAACACTGCCTGAACGCCCAGCGATTGAAGATAAGCAATGGTTTCCACCAACTGGTCTTTCGTGGTGATGGCTGCAATCCGGTCCAACTCCGGCTTTAAAGGAGCGCTGCCGCTTTTGTTGACCGTGGCTTCATCCATGCAGGACGCATACATGTCGCCAATCTTCTGCTCCACGGGCGACCGTTTGGGATTGTTGGCCGCATGCTTCTCCAAAATATTGTGCAGGAACTGGCGATTGTAGTCGGCCAATTCATTGAAGCGGCCCCAACGTGACTGGTCAGAGGGGATAGGGTTATTTTTGCGCCACGTACCGCACGCATATTCGTAGAAGTTCTGGCATGGGTCAACGCTCTTGTCCATAGCGCCAAGGTCAAAGGACTTGGGCCGCGAAACACTCTTTTCTGTGCTCTCCGTCTTTTCAACGGAAGCCGCGGCGGACGCCTTTAAAGGTTGCTTCGATGGAGCAGTTCCGGTTTGCGCCCCGGCAGTAGCCGCCATCAGGACAATACACGTTAAAATTCGTTTCCAAAGCATAGGTATCCTCAAGTTGAATTTCATAAAACTGAAAAGTCTATGCCCATTTCTCGCGGCTGTACAGCAGAAGCTTTATGGTGCGGTTTACCCTCCCCCCCGCATAAATTGCGGCCCGAATTAACTGTTGCTTGTAAAGTCAGGTTGCTGCACTATTGAAATCGCAAAACTGCAATGTCTTATCCACGCATCGGCCCTCCATTGACCAACATATCCCACGACGAGAACGTACCCGGCAGCGTACCTTCCGCGGACGACGCCGAACTGGTGATCCGAAGCGCATCTCTGCAGCGTGTGATGAAGCTTGCGGAAAAGGTGGCTCGCCATCCCGCCGCCGTGCTCATTGTGGGTGAGACCGGCTCAGGCAAGGAGATGATCGCCCGCACTATCCACAACCATTCACTGCGCTGCAACCAGCCGCTGGTGGACGTGAACTGCGCCGCCATCCCGGAGAACCTGGTTGAGAGCGAACTCTTTGGATACGAAAAGGGGGCCTTCAGCGGCGCGGATGCAATGAAACCCGGCTTTTTCGAGATGGCCAACAAGGGAACTCTCTTTCTCGATGAAATCGGCGACCTGGATTTAAAGATCCAGGTAAAGCTCTTGCGCGTGCTCGATGGCGTGCCCTATTACCGCCTGGGCGGCAACAAAAAAGTCAGCGTGGATGTGCGCGTGGTCGCGGCCACCAACCAGCACCTTGAAGACCTGGTAAAAGCCGGACGCTTCCGCAGTGACCTTTATCATCGGTTGGCCCAATTCAAGCTTGAGGTGCCGCCGCTGCGTGAGCGTCCTGAAGATGTGGTTGGAATCGCCGAACAGGTGTTACACCAGCACTATCCTGAATCCCGCTTCAGCCGCGACGCCATCGATGCACTCACCAGCTATGCGTGGCCAGGCAACGTGCGGGAACTGAAAAACGTGGTCTTTGGGGCCGTTTTGCAGGCCAGGGACGCACAGTCTGAAATCACCGCCGCAGACCTGCGCTTCCCGGATTCAGTGAGTTCACGCCGCCGTTCCATTCCCCCAGATTCTGATCTGGACCAGGTGGAAAAGCGCGCTATCCTGCATGCCCTAGAAGATAACGGCGGCAACCAGGGAAAAGCCGCTGAGGCGCTTGGCATCTCACGGCGCACCTTGATTCGCAAGCTCAAGATTTACCGTGAGACCGGACTGGAAGATTCTTCCGGCAGCCTGAGTCTTAGCCAGCAGCGTTATTACCGCGCGCAACTAGAGCTGCCGCTCGCAATAAAATACGCCGGTGAACAATTTGACGCTGTGCTGCTCAACATCAGCGCCGGTGGGGCGGGAGTTCGAACGGAAAACTCGCTGAAATCCGGCGCGCCCATAGCACTTGTCGTCACGATTCCCGGCAGCAACAGTGAAGCTCCAGTCGAGCTTCCCGGCCGCATTACCTGGGCCAACAAAAGCGGGCAATACGGAATTCAGTTTGGTGAGATTTCTCCGTCACTCCGCACTAGCCTGCAACGCTGGCTGCGCGTGGAGATGAAAAAAGACGGCTGGGACGTGGAAGCCCGCGACTAAAAAATCACTGCTTCGATCCTGGCTACGAACTTCCAATCAGCACACCGGCCACAAAAACCAGCGTTCCGCCCAGCACCACCTGCAACGTGGCGGAAACCCAGGGCGTCTCCATATAACGATGTCGCACCCAGGCAATGGCGCCTAGCTCCGCGATTACCACGGCCACAGCGACGATGGTCGCTATGCGGAATGACGGTATGAGGAAAGGAAGCGTATGGCCAATCCCGCCCAGTGTCGTCATTAAGCCGCAAACCAACCCACGCACCCACGGATGCCCACGGCCGGTAAGACTGCCATCGTCTGAAAGCGCCTCGGCAAATCCCATGCTGATGCCCGCGCCCAGTGAAGCCGCCAGTCCGACCAGGAAGGCAAAGTGCGATTCATGCCGGGCAAACGCGGCGGCAAAAACCGGCGCCAGCGTTGAAACTGATCCGTCCATCAAGCCCGCCAGCCCTGGCTGCACAATCTGGAGAACGAAAAGACGGCGGCTGGCTTCATCTTCCTCGCCGCGGGTTCCGGCATCCAGGTTTTCGCGGCCCAGCTGTTCCGCCCTAAGCTCATGCTCGCGCTCTTCCTGAGCAAGATCATTCAATAGCTGGCGGATGCTCGCATCCTGAGTGCGCGATGCGGCCTTTTCATAAAACATGCGCGTCTCGACTTCCAGGGTAGAAGCTTGACGGCGCGCCGCTTCCGGGCGCAGAGGCTGCGTCAACCAGATAGCGCGCCGCGTCACCAGCCCTTTTACGTCACCCCGCCGGATCAACGGTATGTGCTCTCCAAATTTGGCCCGGTACAGGTCAATCAGCCTGCGCCGATGCGTGGATTCTTCATCGCGCATGCCTTCAAACATTGAGGCAGTGGCGGGAAAATCTTTACGAAAATTCTCGGCAAAATCGCTATAGACGCGTTCGTCCTCTTCCTCTAACGCGATGGCCAGGGCAAGTACTTCTTGTTCTGTAAGGCTTTCAAAGCTGCGCATAAGTTTTGAGAGCCGGCGCGGCGCGCGGACTCAACTGGGCATTTTACTGCATGGAGGGGTGTGGCATGTCTCGACGCAGATTAAGGCAGATAGGCGCTGATCGGGGCCGGAACGTTGAAGCCCCCTGGAAAGACGGCTACCATAATGATTCCGGAGGAGAGTATGGCGCTCGATTGGTCTCAATGCCCGGCAGTGGAAAGTGTCCCGGGCAAGGTGAGTGGAGCATGGGTTTTCCGGGGTACGCGTCTGCCAGTGGCCACCATCTTTGAAAACCTCGAGGACGGAATGACCATTGAGGAAGTGATGGAACAATTTGACGTCACGCGCGAACAGATCAACGCTGTGCTGGAGTTTGCGGCCCGCAGCCCCTGTCCGGCCCTGATGAGAGAATGTTCCGATCTTAACAACGATTTCTAGGATCTCTTGAAATGCTTGCTGAGTGCAAGGCCCTGTCGCTGGTAGTTAGATCCAATGTCTTTTCCATAAACCTTATCAGGGATAGACAGCAAGGGGAGGTATCTTAAACGCCCCATGACTTGACCGTGTTCGATGAGAAATGGAACTTCATGAGCTCGAACTTCAAGGACTGCGCGAGTACCTCGCACATCCCCGGAACCGTGGCCAAATCCTGGATCGAAAAAGCCAGCATAATGGATCCGAAACTCACCGAGATCCTGATCCATTGACACCATTTCTGCTGCCCAATCCGGTGGAACGCTTACTTTCTCTTTTGAAGCAAGAATATAAAAATCCCCGGCCTCCAGAATCAAGCCTCTTTTACCCGGATCATAGCAAAGATCCCAGAAGTCTCTTGGCGCATAATGATCTATATTCGCCAAGTCGATTAGAGGTGCATTCCGTTTGGCTTTATAGGCTACGATTTCGGATGAATCAGAGCCTTGCAAGCTCACGGAGAGCCCGATACTTTGTTTGACTGTTAGCGCTCTAGTCGCGATTCCTCCATCATCATAGACAAGTCCGCCTTCGTCATTTTCCCAAACGGCTCTTTCTAGGGCACGTGTCGCCCGGTCTGATGCTTTCGGCTTGCCACGAATAAAACGGAGTTGGTTCAAGGTCATTCCCGCGCGCACTACAACAGTAAACGTACGCGAAGCAATCTCGGCGTACAGTTTGCCCCTGTACCCAGCTCTTACCACCTCGAAGGCTTCTCCGTAATCAGTAATCAAGCGGGTAAAAATATCAAGTCGACCAGTGCTGCTTTTGGGGTTGGCGTGAGCAGAGACATCCTCAGGCAAATCAAGTTCTTCCAACAAAGGCACGATATAAACGCAACCCTTTTCAAGAACTGTAGTGCGTGTAAGATCTAGTCGGCTCATGATCAAGCCTGTATCAGCCAATCCCCGATCGACAAGCCGGCGTTTTTGGGGGATGAAACTCGCCTGTACTCGATAACCGACATCCCCAAGCCGCAGATCGAGGCTTGCAGGTTGTATTTGTTGTTCAGTAATCTCTGGGTAAGCCCGAATGTGTCCGCCTGCGATTAAGCGCCGAATTTCCTGCGAAGGAAGCATCCCTTTTGCCCTAGTTGGCTCCACCGTTTTTGCTTCTGCCGATAAATAGGGAAACAGCGGTAGCTTGCCCTGCACTTCTGCTGTAGGCATTTTTCCGGACTCCTAGGTAAAATTCAGGTATTCTGACGGACGCCGGGCTGGCGGGAATAAAACTCCCTCGGCTCTCTTTACCGCTTAAAATTTCATTGAGGATATCATTCAAATACTGCTCAAAACGGCACGAGTTACGGTGCAAATTGTGTTCTGCCAACATGAGATTGGTTTTCATTCCAATTGCCGAAAAATTTGCTGCAGAGCGTTTTCGTCTGAAAATATTGCCTCGATTTCCACACCCGTTTCCACACATAGTAAAACTCTAGAGCGAATGAAACAAGAATACACTATTGCGTCGGCAGCTTTCTACTACTTGAATGGCGTTATGGTGGAAAAAACCTCAGGAATTCTGATGACGCCTAAAAATTGAGGTCAGCAAGGCAGCTCTGTCAGCGAGTTCGCGCTCATAATAGCGGGCTAAACAATCTAAGCTACAAAATCCGCCGAGCTCTTTTTTGCCTCGACCAACACGCGTGCCCTGCTGTATCCTCTTTCCGCAAAAGGGACAGATATTGCGTTCCCAGAGATCAAGCAGATACTCTTCTTCTGATTTTTCCATTGTTGCTTACGCAAGGATCTCAGCATAACAGAGCAGGAAGGCTCGCGCTGATTAAACGAACGGAGACTTTTGGAAATGGAAGCCAAAGAAAAGATAGCTCTGCTTGCAATCGCGGCCACCTTCGTCGTCGCGCTTGTCAATCTGGTTTATACGATCCTAAACAACCGTAAAGCAGCGTATGTGAGCACGGTAACGACTTCTAGATTGAAGTGGATCAATTCATTGCGGGATAAAGTGTCCGCTTTCATTTCAGTGACAGTTCGGATTCTAAACCCAGAGAAAACATCGCTACCGCCAGAGGCTCTGCAGACGCTTTTGCGCGAGCGGGATACGTTGATGCACCAGATCGTCCTGCATCTGAATCCGAACGATAAGGAAGACCAAGCGATTCAAAGAGCAGTGGAGTCAATAGTCGAATTGACCCAGCAGGGGAACTACTCAACCGAACTGCAGAAACTCTTGATTCATCTCAGAAATGCTACACAAGTTTATCTAAAGAAAGAATGGACGAGAGTTAAAAGGGAGTCAAAATCAGGGGGACAATAATGAGGAGCAAGCTGGGCCGCAGGTTTTGGGTCTTTGACGCCAAAATTGAAAGCGCACTTTCGTCTCCGAACGCAGGGGCTACAAGTAATATAGGACCTGTAAGTTGGGGCTTAAGCAAGCGTGACCCTGAGCGTAGTCGAAGGAGAGAGTCCGTTGCCGAAACCCCGCAGGAAGTCGAATGACCTTCGACTCAATCAATCTATTGACAGCGTCAGAAATGCCCTCTTAAACTGACCAGTATGGAAGTACATTTCACCCATGAGCAGGAAGTGCGGCTGTTGAAAATTGCCACGCATGAAGGCATTGACCCTGCGCAGTTGGTCAAGGAAGCCGCCTTACGCCTGCTTGAGGACGACACCCGTTTCGGTAACGCCGTGCGTCAAGGCATGCAACAGGCTGACTAGGGCCAGTTGATGGAAGAAGATGAAATGGATGCTTGTGTCCGACGGCTGTTCCCTTCTTGATGCGTATCCGCTGGACTGCGACCGCAGCAGATGATCTGGAGCAGATTGCTTTCACAACCTGAGGGCCGTGCCTCGCTGCCTCAAGCATGAACGTTGGCAAGCGAACGAATCCTGCGAACGTGGATTTTCTTTTCGCGCTTGCGAGTCTGTGCGATATCGTAAGACGCTTGCATCCGCATAAGCGTGTCCATCTTCACTCCGAATGCTTTTTCGATGCGCAGAGCCATGTCGCCGGAAAGGTCTGCCTTGCCGTTCAGCAAGCTGGACAGGGCAGGGCGGGACACCTGAAGCGCCGCAGCCGCTGCCGTGACCGAGAGGCCCGCGGGCTTGATAATCTCGGTCCGGATGAAATCTCCGGGGTGGGGCGGGTTCTTCATGGGCATGTCGTTGACTCCCTCTCTAGTGATAGTCTTCCAAATTTATGTTGCAGATTTCCTGTTCCGTGGCGTCAACGCGAAACGTCATACGGCGGTTGCGGGTAACGCTGAGACTCCAGACGCCCTTGCGGTCGCCGGTCAGGACGTGTGCCTTCCATACCGGAAGTGAGCGTAATTCTTCGGGGTCCTGCATGTCATCGAGAAACGCCAGCATCTTGCGGAGCTTGTCCACTGTATCGGGCGGAACGCCTTTCGCGCTGTCTTCTTCGTAGAGCCTCTTGAGGCCCTTGTGGACGAAGTTCCGTATCTTCACCATCCAGAGTGTAGCCTGTAGCTTAACACTTGTCAAACGCCAACCACCGCTGCCTCTGCCCAGCGTTGGGATTGCCAAAACTGAAAGCCCCGGCGTTCATCTCCGATCATGCGGCCACAACTGATATCTAACCCTAAAAGCATTTCCACAGCGTGGGCGCTCAGGACGCGAGCCATGAACCCACGAACTGGTCTTTTCTCGCCTGCCCTACATTGCTGTCTACCGCATCAAGGAACAAGCCGTGGAAGTCTTACACATTCATCATGCCGCCCAGAACTGGCCTTGAATCCTGGTATTAGTTGTCGTAAAGGGCAGTCAAATCCTGAGCGCGCTTTCGCTTCGCTTCGCGCGAGCCGCAGGCGCGAGGAAGAGGTTCTATCATCTTTTCGCGGCGCTGAAGCGCCGCTCTTCCACCAAGAACCTTACCACTAGCCGGAAGTGTGTGCTCCACTGGGTTTCATCCGCCAATCTGGAGTTTGCGGCGGCATTTTTGAAGCGCTTTTTGCTTGACAACAGAGCGAACAAATGGTAAAGTAGGAAATTCGCTCCAGAGCGAAAAAGTGGTGCGTTGAACGATCTTTGACAAAAAGAAGCTGCTAGCTCCTAGCTGCTGGCTACTTAGGGAGGGCTTGCGACCCTCTGCCGATTGGGTTTGGGTTTGGGTTTGGGTTTGGGTTTGGGTTTGGGTTTGGGTGGCCCTTGGGTCACCCAAGGGTCACGCAAGCGTGGCGCAAGGGAGGCCCAAGCGTCAACCCATGCTAAGTGCTTTATTTGCAACAAAAAAATGGGAAAGGCCGGGTGGGGTGTAGAAAATCGCCGTAATCGCCGACATCGCGCGTCATCGCCGTGATCCGAAAAACAAAAGCACACCGCGGAGACGCGGAGGCGCGGCGGAAGAAACGGTCGAGTCGAGGGCTAGAAAAATTGAAAGCCCCTACAATCGTTTTCGATCGCAGGGGCCGCAAGTGACGCCGAACCTGTAAGCCGAATTCTGTACGGCGTTGCCGCCGCTGACGGTCATTCCTCTAGGCCGGTCATTACTGATCGGCTCAAGCGACCTACCCGGAAGTTTGGCGTTTCGAGCAGAGACGCGCTGAAAATGGCTTGCGCCATCCTCAACTCCTTCCCTATTTGGTCTTGCTCCGTGTGGGGTTTGCCATGCGTCGCGCATTACTGCGAGACCGGTGCGCTCTTACCGCACCTTTTCACCCTTACCGCTTTAACTCAAGGGCTCCGCAACGGCTTGCGCCTGCTTCGCCCTCGCGCCCGGTTCGAGCAGAACGGCTCTCACCGTTCGGCTCACCCCGCAGTCGAACATCTCAGGCCCCGCGGGCTTGCGCCTGCCTGGCCTTTGCGTCCGGCTCAAAAGCGAATTGGCTTTCGCCATTCACTTATGTACGGCGGTATATTTTCTGTGGCACTAGCCGTCGAGCCACTCCAGCACCGCGCCGAAACGCGATACTGAAGCACCCTCCCGGACGTTATCCGGCACACTGCTCTGCGGAGTTCGGACTTTCCTCTCTCTGGATCGCGCAGCCCGGGAAACCCGGCGTCCACGAGCCAGACAGCGACCATCCGGTTCGACATCAGCTATCCATATTATAAGATGAATTCGGGCAGCAAAGGATTTAGATCCCTCACCGGCAGCGCCCTGATCGGAAAAAGCAAGAACCTACCACGGAGGCGCGGAGACACGGAGAAGAGATAGGCTCTGCCTGAATCCGAAGTTCGCTCAAGGAGAAGAGAAAAATTCATGAGTCGTCAGATATGGAAGGTTGCGCTGATGTGTGTGGTCATTTCCACGGCAGTGTTTGGGTTCTATAAAGCGCACCAGCCCACTCCCGCCGAGCAAAAGGCATTGACCAAATACACGACCGTCATGAACAAGGTGCTTGACCAGTTCCGCAGCCCGGACTGGGACGAAAAGATAGACGCCACCATTGACCATCCTACGGTGGATACCTTTGGCGATCGCCCCATGGATATTGACCAGTTGCTAAAGCGCACGTATGAAGTCCGCAAAGACTCAAAGCGCTATAAAACGCTGGTTGAGCCCAGGCTGCAGAAGAATGCGGCGGAAAAAGACATCGAAAAGAAGCAGCTTGAGGCGGCCAGGATTGAAGACTTGCAACACCTCCAGGTGCAGGTCCACTTCAACATGCTGGTGGTTTCGATGATTACCGGTCCCGATCCAAAAGTTGACCCCAAGATTCCCGGCGCAACGTTTGTGCACAAAGACCGCAACAATCCTTTCAGCCATGGCGTGGCTTATGTTTTGTTCTTCAGCAATGGCAAGCTGGGCCGCTGGGAAGAGGTAAATGACGTTTACAGGAACTTCTTTGTGCACAAACCCGATACGCCGTTCATTGAAAACATTGAAGTTCGGATCTTTGGCCCTGAAGACCGCATCAAGGAGCTGCTGCACAAAATCGATTGGCAACAGGTAAATACCGCCCTGACCATGTAGGGTGTCGAGGTAAGAATCCTGGAAAATTTGAGCAAATTAGCCGCTGCCCGGCTCTAAAAGTCGATTTGTAAAGTATTATTAAGGCTCTGAATAAACAATTTAGAATGAACAAAGATCGCGGGCGGCAATGTTGAACCTTGTTCCAGGATTAGTAGCGGCTGGGCTGGCTGTGTGCGGCATGGGCTTTTACCTGCTCTGCCTATGGAGCGCCCGGACTTTTCTGCGGTCGCGCAGCCAACAGGGAGCGGCTATTGCTCCCCCTGTGAGCATTCTTAAGCCGCTGCGCGGCGTTGATCCGCAGATGTATGAAAGCTTCCGCAGCCACTGCACGCAGGATTATCCGGAATACGAAATCATCTTTGGCGTGAGTGAGCCGGACGATCCTGCCGTGGAAGCCGTAGAGCGGTTGATCCGCGAATTTCCTGGCTGCAAAATTCGGCTGATGGTCTGCCCTGAAGTGCTCGGTAATAATCGCAAGACCAGCAACCTGGTGCAGATGCTGGGCGCAGCGCAGTACGACCATATTTTGATTAACGACAGTGACATCTTTGTCACGCCTGATTATCTGCGCCGCGTGATGGGGCCGTTCGCGCGGACGCAAGTTGGTATGGTGACATGTCCTTATCGCGGCATTGCCGCCGATACGCTGGGCTCAAAGCTGGAATCCATCGGCATTAGCACGGACTTTATCGCCGGAGTGTTGGTGGCGCGCCAGATTGAAGGCGGCATTCACTTTGCGCTTGGATCGACGCTGGCGATGTCGCGCACCGCGCTTGACGCCATCGGCGGACTGCGCCCGCTGGTTGATTACCTTGCCGACGATTTTGAGCTGGGTTTTCGCATTGCGAAAGCTGGATATGAAGTAGTGCTGGCGGATGTTGTAGTGGAAACTCATCTACCTGCGTACAGTTTCCGCGGATTTTTTGAGCACCAGATGCGCTGGGCCCGCAGCACCCGCGATTCCCGCCGCATGGGCTACATTGGCCTGCTTCTCACCTTTGGCCTGCCGTGGGCAATTTTTGCTGTTCTGCTTGCGCCGTTTGCGTGGTGGTCGTGGGCAATGCTGGCCGCGGCTGCCGCTCTGCGCGCCGCTGTGGCGATCAAGATCGGAATTGGAGTGGTGCATGATCGCGCCTTGTGGCGGCATTTGTGGCTGGTGCCGATCAGAGACTTGGTCGCGTTCGCTGTCTGGTTCGCCAGCTTTGCGGACCACACCGTTCACTGGCGCGGTGAAGTTTTTATTCTTGAGAATGGCAAGATTCGTCCGGCGCATCCGCACGAACCTGAGCCTGTCAGCGCAGCCAAGTCTGACCGGGACAAGGTTTCGGTCCATTCGTAAGCACCAGCTTGCCGCCCCACTTCGCCAGCACGCACGCTCCATCTTTTTCCACGTAGTCAGGCAGCCGGTCTTTTTGCGGACACTCGTCGCTAACTTCACTTGAAGGTTTTGCCTTGGCGTCTGTCAGGAGAAAGACCGTATTTGGTCCGCGCCACACGCGCTCAAAAGAAGCGTTGTTGTCGAAGATTGACGACGCGTCCGGAAACCTTGATCCATACCAGATGTTGTTGCAGCGTCCGTTCAGGATTCGGATCTGATGCCGCGTGTAGTAATTCACGCTGGAAGCCGCTTCGTAATCGCCGTTGTCTTCGATAATTGCTCCGGGTTTCCAGTGCGACTCGATAGCATCTGCCAGCGCCTTCGACGAAAGCACCGGAGAGAAGATCACCAGCGCTTGATGAGTTGCATAGAGCAACACCATTGTCATGAGCGTCAACGCCAGGTTCGCGGCAAAAGCGCGGTTGCGCCGACGCAAAGCAAGGGTCAAAATTGTTCCCACTGCAAACGCGAATCCCGTGGCCAGCAACGGAATCTTGAATGCGCCCATAGCCTGCGGCGTGAGATCAAGTATATGTCCGAATGAGAGCGCATAGTCCTGCGGATTTTTCTTGAGCAACTCCGCGATATCGTAGTTTTGTGGCGGCGCTTGCGCTTGCCACACCAGCCCCACACAGACAATGCAAATCGCCACACCCACCACTACAAGTACGACCGATGAAATTTTTCCGCTGCGTCGCTCTGCACTGTCATGCGCTGAAGCCGACTCACGCGCCAGCCACCCGCCCAGCAGCAGGGCCACCCCAGGCAGACCGGGCAACACGTAATATTCTTGTCGGCTGGAGAAGCTGAAGAAAAGCAAAATCACCAGTGGCCACAAAGCAAAAATCAGCGTTGCGCGTTGCTGCGCGCTCAGTCCGTCACGGAAGTTTGCGAGTTTTGCCGGGACCTGCCGCACCGCCTGCACAAGGAACGCAGTCCACGGCATCAGCCATACCAGCATCAGCCCCCAGAACAGCCATAGAGGAACTGTGTCATAGTCGGCTGGAAAACGCTTCTTCAGGAAGCGCAGAAAATGTTCATTGACAAAGTAGAACCAGAAAAATCCTCTGGCCTCGCCCTGCGCGGGATTGCGCAAGCCCGCCAGCACATGCCATGGCGCTGCAATCGCAAGAAAAACCAGAAAGCTTGAAAACAGACGAAGCCGCAGCAGATGGCGGAGATTCTTGGTCAGCAGCAGATAAATAAAGATTGTCCCAATTGGGAAAACCAGGCCGATCAAGCCTTTGGTCAGAACATTCAGGGCCATCGTCGCGGCCAGTCCCCAGCAGACCAGCATCGATGGCTGCTCGCCGCGCTCGCTCTGCTCTAAGGACATCAGAAAGAAATCAAATCCCATGGCCAGCCACAGCGCCACCAGCATTTCCGGGATCATGAACCGCGTATAGATGAACGGCCCAAATCCAGTAGCCAGTGCCAGCGCCGCGTACAAGCCGCCTTCATCGGAATAAAAACGTCTCCCAATTCGGTACACCACCAGCAGCAGCGCCAGCACACCCAAGGCAATCGGCAATCGCGCAGACCAGTCATGCACGCCAAAAATCTTGAAGCTCGCGGCCGCGCACCAGTACATGAGCGGCGCTTTTTCCAAATAGCGAAATCCGCCATTGATTTTCAGCGTGACCCAGTCGTTGTGTTCCACCATCTCGCGCGCGGCTTCAGCGTGCACGGTATCGGCGTCATCCATGAGAGGCGGCTGAAAAAGGCTGCCGAGATAGATGACAGCCCAAACCAGCACGATCAAAGGAATGAAAAGTTTCTTCCCGGAAGCGGTGGAACGGGACGCGAGCATGTCATGTGGCGACTGCGGCGAAGTCTGTATAGGCATGAACGCAATCATTATATGCGGCAAGCACTCATTGCTTCGCATGGCACTGTTCGCCGTTAAACCCAGCAGGAACGTGTCACCCGGCACACACCGTGTTTTCAGCCGCACGCGCCGCGCTGTTCGCAAACATCGCTAACCCGCATGGAATCAAGCGATTCATGTATGGCCGCCTCCGTGCCATAGAGAAGAGTGCTGCCCCAGGGCGGCGGAGGTGAAACAAACATGGCAGACCTGAAATCTTTCAACGCAACTCCAATCGCAAGCAGTTCAACCAGGCGGGCACGGATGATTGGCGGCGCAGCAACCGCAGCGGCAACAGCGGTCCTGGCGCTGATGGTGGTGCTCGACTTTAACGGCTGCTCTTCAGCCAATAAAAATGCGCAAGTGAAACCCGCAAGCCAGAATGTTTCTGGACCGAACACGGCAAGCCCAGTCGCTGCGACAAGCCAGCCGGCAGACAAACTGGAAAAGAAAGTGGAAGCGGTGATCGAGAAAAAGAAGACGATCAAGCGCGTCTCAACCGCAACCTACAAGAACAACACTTACGGAATTTCTTTCCGCTATCCCAAGACCTACACCATGCTGGTTCCGGACGCGGACATCAAGGATTCCGCGTGGCCTGATCCGGTAACGATGAACTTTGCCGAGCCTGGCGGCGAAACGCTGACCACGCTGGTGCTGCCGGGAACGCGCGCTTCCTCGTACTTCAAGACCAGCGTGAACAAAGGCCTGACGGCGGAGCAGTGCAGCAAGTTCGCCTCTGTGCCGGAGCCTGCGGAAGCCACAATCAATCCGCCGGTGGATGCCGATGACGACTCCATTGTGCCGGTGAAAACGAACATCCTAGGCGTGGAGTTTGCCAAAGCTGAAAGCTTCACTGACCAGAGCGAGACGCGCTACTACCATCATTTTGAAAACGGCGCGTGCTATGAGTTCGCGCTGGGCGTTGAAGATGCTCCCGGAACAACAAAGCCTGTAGACCACTTGCAGGTGTTCGACAAACTGGAACGTATCATGACAACGGTGAAGATCAAGTCAGATCCAGTCCCTGTGGTGGCGACCAGCGAGCCGACGACGCCGACAGCGCCGGCCAGCAATCCTCAGCAGTAACAGGGGAGTGAAATGGAAAAAAATAGCGGTGACACGCAGGCCAGGTTCTTGGCAAAGAGCCTGGCCTTTTTAGCTATCAGCAGTCAGCGAACAGCATTCAGCCAAAAAGAGTTAACCGCAAATGAGAAAGACGGTCGCCGCAGATTTGCGCCGATGAACGCAGATTCCAGGAATTTAAATAGACTGTGACGTGCTGTGCCACAAAGCCGACCATCGACAGAAGCGATTGGCGCAAAAAGGTGAAGATGAAGACCAGCGGAATCATCGACACGAGAGCAAGATCGTCAGGATCTTACGCCGCACAGTTAAGCAATCTTGCGTCGCACAACCGTCGTCCGCCGTTTGGCCTTAGGCCGAGACTTCTCCGCGACAACCGTATCGACTACCGCACCCGGGACGAGCCGTTTGATGCGGCGCTTGGTTGAGGTAGTGTTGCCGTCAAGAGTCTGCGGAGTGTCACCGAACAAGGCATTCATGTAGGTGGCGCGGCATTCATCAGAGCAGAAATGTACCGCGAGTGCTTCCACGGCGCGCGGGCGGTCCCAGGAGCTGGCGATTGAAATTTCACGGCGTGCGGACGTAACGCCAATATTTTCCGCGGCAAAACCTAGAACCCAAGTCTCGCCACTATCTTTCAAACGGCCGCAACTCTCACATTGAAAGCGAACCATGGTGCACCTCTCTTAAATTTTAGATGGCCGGTGGCGGGTCCTGGTTTGCACCAGAAATCAGCGGCAGCTTTGGAAAAGCAATCAGCATTCAGCACTCAGCATTCAGCCATGAAACAGTGCGGATGCGGGAACTTGAACACATTTGGGTAGAGAAGCAAACCCAAACAGATACTTAGGAGAGCAAACTGAAGCATCCACAAGAACTGATTCATCTCTGTCTCTGGTTTGTTTTTCTTACAGGAGTTTGTTTTTTACGAGATTGAAGCATACGTAGCTCTGGTCTGAGCTGAATGCTGATTTCTGACTGCTGGTCGCTGACTGCTGATTGCTGCGCGCTGACTGCTGCTTAGTGGATGCTTGAGCAGCCGTCACAAAGTAGCGCGAAGAGGACAGCCAGCGCGGCTGAGAGGAGTACTGTCCAGCCAATGCTGCGCGTCCATGTGCGCAACATGGGGACTAGGCTTCTCTGGATTTGGTTCTGATTCATTCCTGCGTCGATGGTCGTCATGGCTTTTACTCTCCTTGCTGCTGGGCAACGCCAAAACAAAAAGCAAGCCGGAAGCCATAGCGCAAGCTGTTAATAAACAATGACTTACAAGAATGGTCGCGGCGACCTCCTGTCGGTTGCGATAGACAGTGTGCCGCCCTAGACACAGCCCATGCCATCGCAAACCCAACTTAGAAGATCAATGACGACATTCTGCGGCTTTCCTCCCAGACCGCATTTTGCCGCTTGTATCGCTATGTTGAATTTCGTATGTTGAGCTTCGCCATGAACAACCGCAATCCAGTCGAATCATTTTGTTGTCTCTCATGTCGTGTTCTGAAGGGATTTCTGCGCGCGAATGGTCGCTGCTTGCGGCTGTTGCCACTGCTGCTGGTTTGGGGACATCTCAGTTGCGCTGCGCAGCAGCCAGCCGCAAAGCCTTCCACTCCCAAAATCGATGAAAAAGTTCTGGCTGAAATCTCAGGCCGGGGCAGGATTGTGGACGTGTATGTCAGCCGGCAGGGAGAAATGTTGTGGATCGAGGAGTATCCGGACCACACACAAGCGGTCCTGCTGAATGGCAAACTGATGGGCGCTAATTATGACCAGCTGAAATACGTGGCGGAGAGCCCTGACGGGAAGCTTTGGGCGTTCAGCGCGCGGCGCAAGTCCAGGTGGGTGGTGGTAATCAACGGGCAGGAGCGCACGGGAGAATACGACGACATGCTGTTTCCCGACATCACGAATGAAGGCCATTTCCTTGTGCCCGCCCGCAAGGATGGCAAATGGCGGATGGTGTCTGACGGGAAAGACGGCCCCGAATTTGAAAAGCTGACCGGTGCAGTTTTTGACCCTTCCGGTGCGCATTACGCCTACATGGCCATGCGTCACGGCAAGTGGACCACCCTCAAGGATGGAAAGGAACTTGGGGGCGAGTTGGATGCCTACAACCCGCCGCAATGGTTCAAGGGTCACGTTGCAGTGGCGGCCCGAATCAACGGCAAGTGGACATGGCTCATGGACGGCGAACCCGGCCCGGGATTCGAAGTGATCAGTCAATTCACCTTTACACCTGACGGCAAGCACTACGCTTATTCCGGCAGCAGCGGCGCATCGGGCCATCAAGTGAGCGGATCGATTGTGGTGGATGGAAAGATTGTGGCCAGTTATGGCGGCGCTCAGCTGCGTGGCGGCTGGCTAGCGGCAGAGGGGCTCAAGGAGGGCGTCCGACGCCTGCACCCGGCAGCACATGGCGTTTCTGATCCGGTTTTGTCAGAGGACGGTACGGTCTTCTACGCCGCCCGCCGCGGAGAGAAAGATGTCGCCGTTTTCGCGAATGGCGTTGCGGGGCCGGCTTTTGAGGACATCGTGAGTCCTGTGGCCGTCACGGCTGATGGCCGCCACTTCGCCTATGTCGGGAAGCGCGGCGACTCCTTCATTGAAGTCAAAGACCACAAAACCGGCCCTAGCTTTCCTAGCAAAGCCACGCTCAGCCTTGTGCCATGGATCAGCATGAGCCGGGACGGAGCGCACCTGGC
>Ga0105245_10002211_pt1 | contig 17610 bp, 18 predicted proteins | sample KBSM54metaG_FD_81523 | JGI IMG/M metagenome (GOLD analysis project Ga0105245, IMG submission 81523) | Miscanthus rhizosphere microbial communities from Kellogg Biological Station, Michigan, USA - KBS M5-4 metaG | ecosystem: Host-associated > Plants > Roots > Rhizosphere > Soil | place...
CGCAACCAGCGCGAGATCGAGACACGGCGCAGCGTCAACGACCGGCTGCTGGGCCCGATGGCTGCTCGCCTGGCCGCCATCACGATGAAGCTGATGCCCAAGACCAACCCCGATCAGGTGTCGAACCGCCTGCTCGCCGCCGGCCTGGCCCGCACGCTGTCGCCGCAGGCCTACCTGGCGCTCAAGACCGGCCTCGCCGGCCTGTTCATCACGTTCGGCCTGCTCATGACGATCACCGGCGCGATGTCTCCGGTGTTTGGCCTCATGATCGGGCTGATGGGCGCCGCCATCGGGTTCATCGCCCCCGACTTCGTGATCAACAACCGCATCCGCAGCCGCCGCGACCTGATGCGCGCCGACCTGCCGAACGTGCTCGACCTGCTGTGCGTGTCCGTGGAGGCCGGCCTCGGCTTCGACCAGGCGCTCTCCAAGCTGAGCGAGCGCATGGAAGGCCCGCTGGTCGACGAGTTCTCGCTGGTGCTGCACGAGATGCGGATCGGCCAGAGCCGCTCGGCGGCGCTCAAGAACCTGTCGGAGCGCGTCGACGCGCCCGAGGTGTCGCAGTTCGCCCGCGCCATCATCCAGGCCGACCAGCTCGGCATCGCGCTGTCGCGGATCCTGCGCGTGCAGTCGCAGGACATGCGCGTGCGCCGCCAGCTGGCCGCCGAGGAGAAGGCCATGAAGGCGCCGGTCAAGATGCTGTTCCCGACCGTGATCTTCATCTTCCCCTCGATGTTCGTGGTGGCGCTCGGCCCGGCTGCGCTGAACCTGATGAAGACCTTCGCCGGCGGCTGATGGCGTCGCGCGTGAACGACGCGGCAAGCAGAGCATCAGCAGTCGAGCGGTTTGAGGAGCTCGGAGTTCACGGAATCCTGTGGCAGCTCGCCAAGGACGGTCAGATCGTCGACGTGCGCTGCGAGATGCCCCAGTGCTACTGCTTCCGGGGGCGTGAACACTTCGAGCCGAGGTCACTCCCTCTTTCGGATTGGTCTCCGACGGCCGACCACTACCCGAGGCTGAAGATGCACGGAGGGCACCTCACGGCGGACAACGTCCGGCTCGGACATAAGCTCTGCAATCGGCGTGATTACGAATGGCGTACGAGGATCAACGCGATGCTCGCGAAGCAGATGTCGCTGGATGAGATCGCCGCGCGGCTGAACGGACAGAAGGTGCCGACGATCCACGGCACGAACCGGTGGACGTCGGGCGCCGTTCGGAAGGCATTCGTCTCGTAGGGGCGGGCTCGGCTACCCGCGGCGCTTGCCGCTCGGGTAGGTGATCACGCGCACGTCGATCGTGCGCTCGCCACGGCGCACCGTGCGGCGCGTCTCGACGCGGGGATCGGGCGGCCGCTTCATGCTCCTCTTATCGACAGCGCCAACGTCGGCCTGAAGCCATGGATCGGCGCGACAGGCGCGTTCCACGCGTAAGGCGACGACCGGAATCGAACCGGTGTGCAAGGCTTTGCAGGCCTCTGCCTAACCACTCGGCCACGTCGCCCGAGGTCACAAGGCTATCAGCGGGCCTGCCGGCTACGACGCGACGTCTGCGACCGCGCGGCCGGCCAGGAGCTCGGCGCTTCGCAGCGCAAGGCCGCCCTGGCCTGCCACCGCCGCCAGCACGGCCTGGGCACGCTCCGAGAACGAGTCGCACACGACCACCAGCAGCGCGCCATTGACCGGCACGACCGCTGTCACGGCCGGCAGCGTCGATGCCTCGGCCGCCGGCCCCGGCAGGTTCGCAACGTCTACGAGCTCGACCTCGTCTCGCCGCGGGAACCCGGCCCGCACGGCCGCCGTCGCGATCGCGCGCACCGCGACGTCGCCGGTCGAGGCCAGCACCCGGCTGCGGCCGCTGGCACGATCGGCCGGCACGACCACTGCCGCTGCCCGCGACCCGGTCAAGCTACGCGCCACGTGCGCCAGGTGCGCGGCCACCGCGGAGACCGACGGGTCGGTGGCGGCCATCGTGGCGATCTCCAGCAGCGCGTTCGAGACCGCCGCCGACCGTCGCTCCGCCTCGAGCAATCGCGCGTTCTCGAACGCCACGGCGGCCTGCGCCGCCAACAGCTCGAGCAACCGCACCGCAAGCTGTGAGAACTGGTCGAGCCCCAGCTTCGACAGCACGATCACGCCGATCGTGCGCCGCTCGTAGCGCAGCGGCACCGCCAGGATCGACTCCTCGATGTCGGCGCTGCCCTCGATGTCCTCGGCAAATTCACAGTGCTGCGCGTCGCCGATGTTGAGGGTCTGCCCGCGCTCGGCCGCGGTGCCGGTGATGCCCTCCCCCACGTCGCAGCGCAGCGCGTCGAACGTCTCGCCGGCGTACTCCGACAGGTTACCGCCGAAGGCGACCGGCTCCAGCGTCCGCTGGTCGTCGCCGAGCAGGTAGACGCGGGCGTTGTGGTAATCGATCATGGTGCGCAGCTCGGCCACGATCGTCTCGGCGATCTGCCAGACGTCGTTCAGCCGGTTCAGCTTGGTTGCGAGCGCACCCAGCAGCTTGATCTGCGTCAGGGACTCAAGCTCCTGCCGGCGGCCGGCGGCGCCACGGGTGTCCCGCTGCGCGCGCACGGCTGACGAGTAGCTGGCGGCGCGGTCCTTTCCCCGCTCCTTGGCGACGTACAGCGCTGCGTCGGCCGCGGCCAGCAGCTCGGTCGGGTTCTTGGCATCGTCGGGAAACGCCGCAACGCCGCAGGACACGGTCAGCGAGCGAGGGCCGGGAAGCTGTCGCACCCGCGCACACAGGCGGTCGGCCGCTGCCTTGGCGGCACGCTTGCCGGTCTCCGGCATCAGGATCGCGAACTCCTCGCCGCCCACGCGGAAGGCGGAGTCGGTGGCCCGCAGCACGGAGCCGGCCGCCGACGCCACCCGCCGCAGCATCAGGTCGCCCTCCATGTGGCCGTGCACGTCGTTCAGCAGCTTGAAGTCGTCCAGGTCGAACGTGACCAGCGCCATCGGCCGCTTGTAGCGGTGGGCCCGCTCCAGCTCAGCGCGCACCCGCTCCTGGTAGACGCGGTGGTTGAACAGTCCCGTCAGCCAGTCCGTCTGCGCCTCTCGCGTCAGCTGCTCGCGGATCTGGGTGTTGTCCAGCGCCAGCGCCGCCAGGTCGGCGAAGTGGCAGATCAGCTCAAACTCGTCGTCGCTGAAGGTGACGCCCTCGCCCAGGCGGTAGACGTTGAGCACGCCGATCGGCTGGTCGCGCACCATCAGCGGCACGGCCGCGATCGTCTCCGGCTCGCTGTCGGTGCCCGGCACCAGCTCGATGCGTGGATCGAGGTGGGCCGCCGGCACGTTCTGGGCGAGGCGCTGCTCCACCACCCACCCGGTCAGGCCCTTGCCCAGCGGCAGCGGCGAATCGAGGATCTCGGCGGCGTAGAGGTCGACCGAGTGCAGCGGAACCAGCAGGCTGCGCACCGGATCGACCTGGTAGACCGTCAGCACATCGTAGGGCACCAGCCGCTTCAGCTCGTCGGTGATGCGGTCCAGCAACTCATCCAGGCTGCCGGATCCCAGCAGCATTCGCGACATCTCGAGCAGCGCTCTGTACGAGGCCAGGCGCGCGCCTTGGGGGTCCTGGGCAGAACCGGGACGTGCGAGCAAGACATCCTCTCGAAGCAGATGGGCGGGGCCGGCACACGGAGCGAAGGTAGTGCCACTCTCAGTTTCCCGCCTACGGGGTCGAGCTCCTACCCCCTTTCGAGTGATCCCGCCACCCGCGATGAGGGCGGATAAGCCACGAGCGAGGCAACCGTCACAATCGTCATCACCAGCGTGCCGGCGATCGCAACGTGCACCGCGATCACCTCCCAGGGCAACCCGTTACGGTACTGGTACTCGCCGACGGCCAGCTGACAGAGCGTCAGCACCACCCCGGCCACGGACAGCCGCTGGGCGAGGCTGCCGCGAGCGGTTCGCCACAGCACCACCGCCAGGATCAGGAACACGGTCGCGAACGACACGGCCGCGCGCACGTGCACCCAGGTGGCGTCATAGAAGTCGCCGAACCGCTCGATCGGCCGGTCGGTGGCACCCGCGTGCGGCCCGGCGGCCGTGACGAACGCCCCGGTCGTGACCAGCGCCAGGCACAACACCACCGCGGCCGCCCCGAGCAGCGCCGGTCGCGTCCACACCAGCTGCTCGCGCCGGCCGCCGTGGGCGCCGTCGACCGCGTGAAACGTGACCCACGTGGCGACCGCAACCACGGCCATCGCCAGCAGGAAGTGCGACATCACCAGCAGCGGGTTGAGGTCGAAGGCAACCGTGATCGCGCCCAGCGGCACCTGCGCGACGGTGCCGGCGGCCGCCGCAGCCGCCCCCCACGCTACCGCTCGCTGCAGCCCCGGCAAGCGAAACGCGATCACCGCCGTGATCACGGCCGCGACCATGGCGATGCCCGAGATCACGCGGTTGGAGAACTCGATCACGGAGTGGTAACCGGTGCTGGGCACGAAGCTGTTGGCCTCGCAGGTCGGCCAGTGGGGACAGCCCAGGCCGGACGCGGTGAGGCGCACCAGGCCGCCCGTCACGACCACCAGCCACAACAGCCCCAGGGTGATCAGCGCGGCACGTTCGAACGTCAGCGCCGTGACGGCGCGCCCGCGTGCACGAGACAGGGTGGGCTCGGCGGTGGCCACGGCTGGAAAGTCTAGAGCGCAGCGTTGTGGTGGGAGGTGAGCACCGCACGCACGCCCCGGATCGGGGTTCGCAGCATCAGATAGGCGCGCGAGGAATCGAGCACGCAGTCGAGCGGTCGTCGCACCGCCTGGCCGGCGCTGCGGGCGGCGCGCAGGCGGGTCGGGTCGGCGCCGTGGCGGGCCGCGATCAGCTGGGCGAACTCGAGTCGCGACACAGGTTCGGGGCCGGCCAGGTGCAGCACGCCGCGCGGCGGCAGCTCCGTCAGCTCCAGCAGCGCGGCTGCCAGGTCGCCGCGGGCCACCGGCGAGCGCAGCTCGTCCTCGAAGAAGGCCACGTCCGCGCGGCCGGCCAGCGCGTCCAGCACCATCCGCTCTGTCGGTCCCGGCTCCGCGCCGGCGTAGATCAGTGAGGTGCGTACCACCAGCGCATCGCCGTGCGTCTCCAGCACGGCACGCTCGCCATCCAGCTTGGAGGCGCCGTATTCGTTGACCGGCCCGGGTGGGTCGTCCTCGCGGTACGGGCGGGCCAGCTCCCCGTCGAACACGAAGTCGGTGGACAGGTGGATCAGCCGCGCGCCGTGAAGGGCGGCGGCCGCAGCGACGTGTGCGGCGCCGTCGACGTTCACCTCGCGCATCCGGTCGCCTCCTTGGAGGTAGGCGGTGTGCACCACGGCGGCCGGTCTGACGCGCGCCATCAGGTCGTCGACGGCGGCACGGTCGCACACGTCGAGGGACACGTCGGCGGTCGCGTTCGTGAGGTGCGTGCCGGTCGCAGCACGACCGGCGTCCCGAGCCTGAGACAGCAGCTCACGGCCCAGATAGCCACTCGCGCCGGTCACCAGGATGCCCGCCTGCGCGCCCGTGTCAGACGCCTGCATGCGCCGATCGTAGCTACACTCGATGTCCGCGCCGACCCGCAACTCTTCACGGAGATCGCCATGACCACCACCCTCCCCGGACAGGACACCGACGCACTGCTCACCCGCCTCGGCCTCGACCCGTCGCTCCTGCGCGGCGGTGACCTCGAGGTGCGCACGCCGATCACGGGCGAGGTCATCGCGAACCTGCACTCGACCAGCGCGGCCGACGCCGAGGCCGCGATCGTGCGGTCGGTGGAGGCGTTCCAGGTCTGGCGCGACGTGCCGGCACCGCGGCGCGGCGAGCTGGTGCGCCTGCTGGCCGACGAGCTGCGCCAGGAGAAGGAGGCGCTGGGCGCGCTGGTCACCCTCGAGGCCGGCAAGATCGGCCAGGAGGGCCTGGGCGAGGTGCAGGAGATGATCGACATCTGCGACTTCGCGGTGGGGCTGTCCCGGCAGCTGTACGGCCTCACGATCGCATCGGAGCGGCCCGGGCACCGGATGATGGAGACCTGGCTACCGCTGGGGCCCGTGGGCATCATCACCGCGTTCAACTTCCCGGTTGCGGTCTGGAGCTGGAACGCCGCGCTGGCGCTCGTGTGCGGCGACCCGGTGATCTGGAAGCCGTCTTCGCGGACGCCGCTGACCGCGCTTGCCTGTCAGGCGCTGTTCCGGCGGGCGGTGGAGCGCTTCGGCGACGCCCCTGAGGGGCTGGTCGAGGTGATCGTCGGCAGCGCCGGGCGCTCGCTGGTGGACGACCCGCGGGTGCCGCTGGTGTCGGCGACCGGGTCGACTGCGATGGGCCGCGCGATGGCGCCGAAGGTGGCGGCCCGCCTGGGCCGCTCGCTGCTCGAGTTGGGCGGCAACAACGCGATGATCGTGACCCCCAGCGCCGACCTCGACCTGGCGGTGCGGGCGATCCTGTTCGCCGCTGTCGGCACCTGCGGCCAGCGCTGCACCTCGCTGCGTCGGCTGATCGTGCACGAGTCGGTGGCCGACACCCTGATCGATCGGCTTGAGCGGGCATACGCGAGCGTGCAGGTGGACGACCCGCGCGAGCAGGGAACGCTCTGCGGCCCGCTGATCTCGCAGGAAGGCTTCGACGACATGCAGGAGGCGCTCGACCGGGCGCGCGCCGACGGCGGCACCGTGAGCGGCGGCGAGCGAGTGCTGGCCGACCGCTGGCCGGACGCGTACTACGTGCGGCCCGCGATCGTGCGAATGCCCGGACAGACCGATGTCGTGCGCGAGGAGACGTTCGCGCCGGTGCTGTACGCGATGACGTACTCGGACATGCAGCAGGCGCTGGATCTGCACAACGACGTGCCGCAGGGCCTGTCCTCTTGCATCTTCACCGGCGACCTGCGCGAGGGCGAGCGGTTCCTGGCGCCGGCCGGATCGGATTGCGGGATCGCGAACGTCAACATCGGCCCCAGCGGCGCCGAGATCGGCGGCGCCTTCGGGGGCGAGAAGGAGACCGGCGGCGGCCGCGAGTCGGGGTCCGATGCCTGGAAGGCATACATGCGCCGGCAGACGGCCACGGTCAACTACTCGACCGAGCTGCCGCTGGCGCAGGGCATCGTGTTCGACGCGGGATGATCCGCAGCCGCCGGCCCGACCTGGTCGGCTGGACCACATCGCATCGCCGCAGGGACGACGGCGCCACCGAGTCGACGCAGCGGGCGATCGTGACCGGCCCGGCGGCCGATCGCTCCTCCGAGGGCGCCGCCGCGCTGGGCGCCGCCTACTGGCGAGCCGTGGCACAGACCACGGCCGGCCTGGTCGGCAGGCGCGAGAGCGACGCCGGATCGGAGCTGCGCCTCGGCCGAAGGGGGCCGGTGCTGCTCCGCTTCGGGCCACCCCGGTACGACGTCACCGCCACGGGCGTCTCCGCGGCCTATCCGATCACCGGCGGCCTGCTGGCCCGCCGCCCGTCCGGATCGCTGACGCTCTCGATGGAGGATCGCGACGGCGAGGTCGAGCTGCGGTCAGCCATCGCCGACTACTACCCCACGCTGGCGGCTCGTCCGGGAGCGCCCGCCTGGACAGGCGAGGTCTACAACCAGGTGCAGGCGCGCCTGCACGCCCGCGTCAGCCGCAGCTACTTCCGGCACGTGGCCCGCGGAGCGCCGATATGAGGATCGCGGTGCTCGGTGCGTCCGGCACGGTTGGGTCGGCGCTTGTCCCGGTGCTCGCCCGCGAGCACGAGGTGGTGGCGATCTCGCGGCGACCGCACCCCGGCGGGCACGACGATGTCGCCTGGATGGTGGGCGACGTCATGAACCCGACCAGCATCCACCGGGCGCTGGCCGGTGTGGATGTGGTCTGCTACCTCGTCCACTCGCTGGGTCAGGACGACTTCGCCGCCCGTGACCGCCGCGGCGCGTCCATCGTCGCCCGAGCGGCGGCATCACGAGGGGTGGCGCAGATCGTCTACCTGGGCGGACTGGGCGACGAATCCGACAACCTCTCGGAGCACCTCGAGAGCCGCCGGGAGACGGAACACTGCCTGGCCGAGGGCAGCGTGCCGCTGACGACCATCCGCGCGGGCATGGTGGTGGGGCCAGGAAGCGCGGCGTTCGAAACGATCCTGGCGCTGGTCGACCGGCTGCCGGCGATGGTGTGCCCCCGCTGGGTATCGACGCCGACGCAGCCGATCGCCGCCGACGACGTCGTGCGCTACATCGCGGGCGTCTGCGGGAACAGCGAGGCGATCGGCCAGACGTTCGACGCAGGCGGTCCCGAGGTGATGACGTACCGGGAGATGATCGAGCGCATCGCGGGGCTCCGCCACAAGCATCCCGTGATCGTCGAGGTGCCCTTCCTGACCCCGAGGCTGTCCTCGCTCTGGCTGCGGTTGGTCACTCCGGTCCAGGCCGGCGTCGCGCGTCCGCTGATCGACGGCCTCCGCAACCCGACCGTGGCGCACGACACCCGCCTCCTGGAGCTCGTGCCGTTCCAGCTCACCAGCTTTGACGCAGCCGCCCAGGCCGCGATCACCGCGGCGGCGAACGCTTCCCGGTAGCCGTTCACTAGGATCGGGTCGTGACGACCGCAAGGCACCCCGAGACGCATCTCAGCCATCGCTCCGGGTGGCTGCGGGCGGCGGTGCTGGGCGCGAACGACGGCATCGTCTCGGTGGCCGCGATCATCGTGGGCGTCGCAGCGGCGGGGTCCAGCCGCTCCGCGATCCTCACCGCCGGCATCGCCGGGCTGGTTGCGGGCGCGGCCTCGATGGCGGCCGGGGAATACGTCTCGGTCAGCTCGCAGGCCGATGCCGAACGCGCCGACCTCAGCGTCGAGCGGCGTGAGCTGACCGAGGATCCGGTGGGCGAACGGGACGAGCTGGCCGCGATCTACCGCAGCCGTGGGCTCTCGGCCGCACTCGCCGACCAGGTGGCCGACGAGCTCAGCACCGGCGACGTGCTGTCGGCACACGCGCGGGACGAGCTGGGCATGACCGAGCTGTCGCACGCCCGCCCGTTCCAGGCGGCGGGCGCATCCGCCGCCTCGTTCACCGTCGGGGCCGCGCTGCCGTTACTGGCGGTGATCGTGTCTCCGGCAGGTACGCGCATCGAGCTGACGGTGGCCGCGACGCTGGTGGCGCTGGGGCTGACCGGCTTCATGGGTGCACGGCTGGGGGGCGCGCCACCCGGCAGGGGCACGCTGCGAGTGGTGATCTGGGGCTTGGCGGCGATGGCGCTGACCATGGTCGTCGGTCGCCTGGTCGGCACGAACGTCTGAGGGCCAGCCAGGAGCTAGGAGCCCATGCCCATCTGAGGCATGGGACTCATCCCCGGCGTGGTGAGCCCGGGGATCGCATCGGGCGCGACGAGCACCAGCATGCCGAGCCCGAGCAGGATCGCGGCCGTGCCGTAGACCGCGGCGCGCCGCCACGGAACGGTCTTCTCGATCGCGATCAGCCCGGCAACGAACGCCATCCAGACGATGCTCATGACGCCCAGCGCAAACAGCGCGGCCATGAGCGCCCAGCAACAACCGACGCACCAGGCACCGTTCTTCGCACCCATCTGGAAGGCGCCCAAGCGGCCGGCGCGCCACGAGCCGAGCAAGAAGCCCAGCGGGCTCCGGCACTTGCCGAGGCAGACGTCCTTGAGTGGCGTCAACTCATACACCGCCGCGATGATCAGCGTCGCCCCTGCCACCCACCGGCCGGCCCGATCCCACGACAGCACGTCGCCGGCGACCGCTCCTCCGGCCGCGGCCAGGGCGAACGCGACGGCGCCGGCGGCGGCCCAGGTGACGAGATATCCGGACGCGAACGCCAACGGTGAAACCAGTGCGCGCCGGCCGGTCATGCGGGAATACAGGGCCACCGTCGGGGCGACCGACGGGAACATCATGGCGGCCATCATCACCAGCCACACCGCGAGGAACCAGCCCGCCGTTCCCAGGCCGGTCCAGGGCCCGTTGTCCATCCCGCGCATCTGGTCCGCGGTCCACCACCAGCCGACGCCGGCGATGGCGAACAGCAGCGCGACGAGCCCGAGCCGGACGCGGGCGGCCGCGAACGCGGGGCCGAGGCCCGCGCCGGAAACACGGTCGGGGGCAGAGACGATCATGCCTTCAGGCTGCCCACGAGAACTCGGAGGTCGAGAGCCCGGTCTTTCCCTCGTACTGGATGCCGAAGGCGTTGATCCGGGAGCGCTTTGCCTCCGCCATCGTCAGGTCGGATCCAACCGGGTGGAACATGCCGGCGAACCGCACCGGCTCACCGGTCTCAACGCCGAACGGCACCACGTCTTCGATCTCGAAGTCAATCACGTCGCCGACGCGCACGCTGTGGCGGACGCCGTCGTCGATCACCTCGATGGCAGCACGCTCAACACCGAGCATCTCGCCCACGAGCGGGGCCAGCCCCGCCATCGGGCCGCCCAGCTGGCCGCCGAAGACCTTGACCAGCTTGTCCAGCTGATCGTCGGTCGCTCGCTCATCGACGAACACGCCGAGCCGCCAGTTCCCCTCGGTCATGACCTTCGGCGTGTCGGCGATCGCAGCAACCTTGAGACCGCCGATGTCGGTGCCCTCGATCTGTCCCTCGCGGATGTTGAAGACGAGCGTCACGCGACAGAAGTCGTAGGTGGCTCCGTGGTCGAATGACAGGTTGCACGGGCACATCAGCTCGCACGAACACGTCTCGACGTAGCTGCCCTTGAGGTTCCAGGACATGCACTCCCTCCAGTCTGGGGACCGGCCATCCTATCCGATCAGGTGACCGTTTGAACCGGCACCTCGAAGAACTCGACCGAGGTGCGTCGCTCGCCCGCCCCCGGGGTCATGGCATTCAATGCCGCGTCTCCACGCTGCATAGCCTGCTCGCTCTCAAACAACGTGATGCCGACGCCCTTGCCGGTCGCGCGGTCGACGAGCATCAGCATCTTCGCGCCCTCCAAGCCTGGCTGCGTCTCGTTGGATTCGACCTCGCTTCGAACCATCCCGATCGCCTGATCGATGTCGGCAGGGTCGCTCTGGAATGTGGCTACGCGCGCGTACATGTCGCCTCCTGTGTCGCCGGACGTTCCGCTCTGATGGTAGCCCCGTCGGGCGGCGATGGCCGAGGACTTCCGGTCATGTTTACGGCCCCCCAAGCCTTGGGAACACCTGCCTGGACTGCGCGCCTCGGCTCCGCCAGATGGCCTTGGGGGATGGCGCGCGTCCGGTGAGGGCGGCAGACCACCCTGGGGGATGGCTGCCGCCCTCACGCTCCCGCAACGACCTGCCGCGAGGCGGCCGAAGGGGCTCGAACGCTCGGCCGCTCAGCCCAGGCGGTCGGACTGGCCGGCGGCCAGGCGCGGACATTGCGGGATCGGCCGTCCGCCGGGCCGGCCGACGGAGCGGCCCTGCTCATCGATGCGCATCTGCTCGCTGCGCGTGCCGAGGTACGGCCGCGGCCAGCCTTGCGGGGAGTCCTCCCACGGCTCCTGGCGCCCGTAGACGGTTTGGTCGAGCATCGCGTAGGAGCTACCCATCGTCTCGTTTCCCCGGCCGGTCGTCCAGTAGGTCTCGAAGACCTGGTCGCCGTTGCGCAGGTAGCACACGTTCATTCCGAAGTGCCGACCGGCGATCAGCGCGTCGCGCGAGCTCTCGGGCACCGAGTAGAACGGCATCTCCCAGCCCAGGAACTCCCGGTAGCGGTCGCTCTCCGGAAACGGTCCCTGGCAGAAGACGGCGAACGTCACGTCACGCGAGTGCAGGAACGACAGTTCGCGCACCTGAGCGTTGTCCTTCGTACAGCCTTCGCACTGGGCGGCGGCTGGGGCACCGTCGTACCACATCATGTACGACGCGAAGAGTTGCGTACGTCCATCGAACGTGTCGATCAGGCGGACGTCGCCGGCCGCTCCCACCAACGGCGTGGTCGGATCGACCTCGACCATCGGCAGCCGTCGCCGGGCGGCGGCGATCGCGTCACCCTCACGGGTGTGCAGCTTTTCGCGAACGCGGAGCTCGTCGATCTGCTCCTGCCAGGTCTCGCGGTCGACGATCGGCGGCGTTGCACTCATGCTCATCTCCTTCGGCTGCCCAGAACGCCGGAACCCTAGCCCACCGGCCGAGGCTTGCGGCCGTTCAGAATCGCCACAGCCGGCTTGGTTGAGGGATATCCGTCACGGATCGACTCTGTGTCGAATCGCACTTGACGGTTTCCCTGGGCTCGCTGTAGCTTCGACCCGCTCCAACCAACCGACAGGGGGAGGAATCATGCTTCGGAGGCTTCTAACCACGGCCGGCGTGGCCGGAGTCGTGGCATTCGTGGTGGGCGGCGGCGCATTCGCCGTCGCATCGAGCGCCGGCAGTGACGGCCCAGTGAAGACGATCACGGTGATCGAGAAGTCCGGGCCGAGCCACTTCGTCGATGTCGGCAAGAAGGGTTTCAGCATCGGCGATGAGTTCACGATCAACTCCGTGTTCTGGAACACCGCTCAGACGGCGCGGGTCGGTTCCAACCACGGTTACTGCACCGTGATCACGCAACGGCTGTCGCACTGCGTTGGCACGGCCACGCTGATGGGCGGCACAATCGAGTATTCCGCCAACCTGACGGGGACGGCATCCGATTTCCGGGTCGCCGTCAACGGTGGCACGGGTCCCTTCAAGGGTGCCGAGGGCCAGGTCACGATCCACAGCCTCAACTCGGATGGCTCGGTATCGCGAGACGTGATTGAGCTGATCGGATAGCGAGCGACGCGACGGTCGGTGGCGGCCTGGAGCCTCGCGGGGTTCCGGGCCGCCGTCACCTGGACGCGCGGCCGAACTATCCTGATCTAACGGCGGCGACTGATGAGCGAGGCACTGCAGGCCCTCTACGAAGGTGACGTCGCGGGGGCTCGGGGACTCTTGCCCCCCGATTCGGATCTTACGATCTTCGAGGCGGCCGCCTTCGGGCGGGTCGACCGGCTGCGCGAGATCCTGGCCGCCGAACCCTCGCAGGTAAGTGCACTCTCGGTCGAGGGGTTCACTGCTGTAGTGCTTTCCCTAGCTCACTGATAGATAGGGAGAGAGACCGCTGACACTGAGGAACCGCCCGACGGCGCGACCGGGGAGAACCTCGAAGGCGACGCTCAACTTCTCGGCCTTGAATGCGCCGTGAAGCAGGCACCCGATCCCGGTCGAATCAATGAACGTCACGTCGCTCAGATCCACCACCACACGCTCGACCTCGTCCTCAAAGACCCGATCCAGTATGTCAATCAGCTTCGCACACTGGCCGACGTCCAGCTCGCCCTCACATCGAATGACCGTCCGGTCGAATCCCGCGACAGCTATAGCCTTGAACCCCAACATTGTTCGCTCCACAACCTGGCCTCCATCCAACGGATTCCACGGAGCCGTGTTCGGCAAACGAGGGCTGGTGCTCCTCCACCACGCTCGACACGTACTCACATGCGTTCCACGCGGACCGACCGTGTTGGGTGCGAAGATGTCGACGCGATCGAGAACGCCCGCCGGCGAGTACGCGTTTTGTGCGCGACGGCCTGGGTGAGGCGCCTACGCCAATCCGCGCGCCCAGCGCTAGTTCGGCTTTCCTTGGCGGGTGCGAGGGAGCCTCGATTGCGTTTGCCGCCGAAAGTGTGACACTCCAGGTCTGGGTGTGGTTCGGAAAAGCACTGCTCGACTGCCCCGTTCACTCCGCGCTGGCAGCGCCACTTGGGAAGCAGATCGCCCAGCATGACATAGGCTCGGCCGCGGAGACTCGGCCTGTTCGCCGTGACCGATAGACGGTCGACCGCTATCGAGGGCTCGCCGTCGGCTGTAGAGGCATCCGTCGGCGGGCCACCCCAATCGAGTCGGCTGCCGTTGCAAACGAGAGTCGTCTCCGAATCCGGGCCCCACCCTCCCAGTGGCGGGCGGCGCGACCTTAGGGAGGAGCCTTCACCCGCAGGGTGGTGCTGCCCGTACCGCGTTCGGGCTGCCGCTGGCCGTAGGGTCAGCGCATGACGAATCCAGTGATCCTCGCAGTGGACGAAAATCCGGCCGTTCTCACGGCCGTGACAGAGCGGCTCGCCGAGCGGTACTCGTTGCACTACCGCATCGAGACGGCGTCCGATGCCCTCGAGGCTGCAGAGTTGGTGGAGCGACTGGTGGATGAAGGCACCGACGTCGCACTTGTGATCGTCGGCTACTCGGTGGTGCAGGCGATGGACGGGCCGCTCTTCGATCATGTGCGCCGGCGGCTGCCTCACGCGAAGAGGGCGCTGCTCATCTCCCGGAACGTCTGGACTGATCGTCCCCGCGCAGACGCGATTCGCGCCGCGATGGCGCTCGGGCGCATCGATCACTTCGTGCTCGAGCCGGGACGGCCGCCCGACGAGGTGTTCCACGAGGCGATCGGGGGGTTTCTGCTCGAGTGGGCTCGCGAACGGCGGCTTGTGCCCGAGACGGTCCACATCGTCGGTGAGCAGTGGGTGGGGCGGGCCTACGAGCTGCGCGCGGCGGCCGAGCAGTGCGCGATTCCGCATTCGTTCTGTCTTGCGGACTCGAAGGAGGGCCGAGCGCTGCTGGCGAAGGCCGGGCCGGGCGCGAAGCTGCCGCTGATGATTCTGGGCGATGGCACGGCTCTCAACGATCCGACCGACTCCGAGATAGCCGCCGCGGTGGGCGCGCCGTCCGACGTGGAGAGAACGACGTTCGATCTGCTGGTCGTCGGCGCCGGGCCGGCCGGCCTTTCGGCTGCGGTGTACGCGGCGTCCGAGGGGCTGCGTGTCCTTGTGGTCGACGCTGGCGGTGTCGGCGGCCAGGCGCGGTCGAGCTCGCTGATCCGCAACTACCTGGGGTTCGCGCGCGGGGTCAGCGGTGCGCGACTTGCGCTGCAGGCGTACGACCAAGCGGCGCTGTTCGGTGCTCAGTTCCTGTTCTTCCGCGGCGCGTCGCGGCTCGTCGCGTCACCGGAGTTGTTGTCGCTGTCGCTCGAGGATGGGCAATCCATCAGTGCGCGCTCCATGGTGCTGGCGACCGGTGCTAGCTACCGTCGGATGGGGGTTCCGGCGCTCGAAGAACTCACTGGCGCGGGCGTGTTCTACGGCGGCCCGGTAGCGGAGGCGCCAACGCTGACGGGCACCGAGGTGTTCGTCGTAGGCGGCGGAAACTCCGCGGGCCAGGCCGCGCTGCATCTCGCCCGATATGCCAGCCAAGTGACGCTGCTCGTTCGAGCGGCATCGCTCGACTCCGGCATGTCGCATTACCTCGTGCGGGAAGTGGAGGCGGCTCCCAACATCGACGTACGCACGGGCACGACGGTCTCTGGCGGTGGCGGCGAGGCACGGCTTGACCATCTTGTCCTGCAGAAGCTGGCAACCGGCGAGCAGACGACCGTCGCGGCGGACGCGCTATTCGTCATGATCGGGGCTCACCCGCTGACGAAGTGGTTGCCGGCCGGCATCGCCAAGGACGCGCATGGCTTCCTCCTGACCGGGGATGATCTTGGTGACGCCTGGGGACTCACCCGGCGTCCGTTCCCCCAGGAGACCAGCATCCCGCGCGTCTTCGCGGCTGGAGATATCCGGCACGGCTCAGTCAAGCGGGTCGCCGCGGCGGTCGGCGAAGGCGCCACCGCAGTGCAATTCGTCCACCGCGTACTCCAAGCCGATCTCGAGACTCAGCCGCTCCCGAGGGCACACGCCACTGCGTAGCGCGGCAGCACCGACCCCCGCTCGCAGACGCCGCCGCATCGGTCGGCGATATCTTGCGGGTCGCCATGGGCTCCGGGGCATGGCGACCCGTCCCGTCCGAGAGGCTCAGGCGGGGGTGTGGAGCGTGGCGGAGAGGGTGCCTGGGACGTCTGCGGTGGCACCTTCACCGCTGAGCACAATGTTGGTGTAGCTCACCGATTGCAGGAACAGCGTCTGTCCATTTGGACAGCTGAAGTCACCGGGCCCGGGTGGGCTGACGGTGATGGAGCCGGTGGTCTGGCCATTGCGGACCGGGAACTGGCCGCCGTTGGAAACGGGGCCACCCACGGTCTCCTTGTTCCCCGCCTGGGGATGCTTGCCGCCATTGTTGAAGCATTGGTAGACGGCGGTGGCGTCCGCCGAGCACGAGATATTGGCGGTCGTCAGCGTATTGCCGAGACCGGCCTCCTTGAACGCGCATACCAGTTGGCCGCTGCTGTTGATAGTCGCGCTGGCCTTGATGAAGTGGGGGCTGTCGGCCTGCGCCGCTGGCACTGCCAGCAGCCCAGCCGCCACCACGGTCAGCAACACGATCAGCTTCCTCATGTCCGTCCCCCTTGCTGGAGACGCCCAATAGCGCCGGAGCCTTCCGAGCCACTACCGGACAGTAAGGAACCACCGACCTTACCAGAAAGTGGCATCTGTATCTTGGCCGACAAGTTCGCTGACTGGTCAGACGCGCACTCCCGGCCGACGTTGACTGCTTATCCCCGCAGGGTGGGCGGTCGGTGACGGTCGGAGCCGCTCTCATGGGCCACTCGGCGTCCCTCCACCACGCTCGACACCTCAAACGCCGCCAGCAGCCTAGTAGGGCTTGGCTAAGGGCGGGTGAGGGAAGCGGCTGAAGGGACTCGAACCCTCGACCTTCTGCATGGCAAGCAGACGCTCTAGCCAACTGAGCTACAGCCGCAACGGCGGAGGCCAAGTATACCGCGGCCGTTTCGCCGAGCCGACCTCAGGCGTGCTCGATCTTCTCGCGCTGCTTCACATCCAGCTTCTGTAGGAGCTTCAGCAGCCGCGCGACGTGGTCCTTCTTGTCATCGACGATCCGCTGCACGGCCTCCTTCGCGTCCTCATCCGACAGCGAGAAGGCCTGCTCCTCGAAGCGGTTGATCGCGAGCAGCTCGTCGGCCAGGTTCTCCCTGAGCGTCTGCAGGTCGGCGGTCAGCTCGGTCAGTCGCAACGGTGCTCCTTTGGGTCGCTCGTGTCGGCGCTGACTCTACTCGCCGCGCACCGCCAGCACGCGAAGCAGCTCGTCGACGCGTGCGTCGACCGTCTCCAGCATCGGCGGCACCTGCGCCATCTCGTCCAGCAGGCCATGCTCGGTCACGACGGCGACGAAGTGCGCCCGGGCCGGGATGTCCCCCCGCGACGACAGCTTCTGCGCGGCTGCCAGACCGGCCGCGGCACCCAGCTCCGCCCACACTCCCTCGCTCTCGCCCAGCACGATCCGCGCCGTCTCCAGCTCGGCATCGGTGACCCTCACCACCAGGCCCTCCGACTCGACCACGGCCTGCAACGTCTGCACGGTGCCGGTGATGCCGCCGAGCGAACGCGCCAGGCTGTGCACGTCGCCGCTGGGAGCCACCCAGTCCTTGCCGCCGGCCAGGGAGCTCGCGACGGCGCCGCCGACCTCGACGGCCACCATCCGCGGGGTCGCGTCCACCACCCCCCACGTCGCCAGATCCCGGAACCCACGCCAGATGCCCTGGATGCCGTCGCCCAGCGCCGACGGCACGGCCACCAGGTCGGGCACCGACCAGCTCAGCTGCTCGGCGATCTCGTAGGCGATCGTGCGATAGCCCTCGGTCGCGATCGGGTCGCTGCCGATCGGGGGCGTGCTGCGGTTGGAAACGGCCCGCCACCCCAGCGACCGCTCGGCGTCGGCCAGCAGTGTCCAGCGCGCCTCCAGCCCGGAGACTCCAAC
>Ga0105245_10002215_pt1 | contig 17590 bp, 14 predicted proteins | sample KBSM54metaG_FD_81523 | JGI IMG/M metagenome (GOLD analysis project Ga0105245, IMG submission 81523) | Miscanthus rhizosphere microbial communities from Kellogg Biological Station, Michigan, USA - KBS M5-4 metaG | ecosystem: Host-associated > Plants > Roots > Rhizosphere > Soil | place...
CTTTCCAGAATTCAGCATCTTTTAGCGAACCGACTTCGTGAACAATGTCATGGCAGCCGCTCGATAGACACGAGCGTTGGCCGGACTTAACGCTTTGGAGCAGATCCGGCGTCTTGTGGTGTCCGGAGCCTTCCTCGAAGCGTCTTGCCCCTAAGTGACAATGCAAACACTCGCGATTGTTGTACGGTTGATACAGCTTGATCTCCTCCGGTTTGGGAATTGTCCCGAGATACTGGACCTGGAGATGGCGAAGGCCCCTAAGTTTCGCGCGCACCGTGCCGAACATGGCATAGTCCGTGTGGCAGGTGTAACAGGCGCGATCGCGAGGAACGCGATTGTTCTGGAAGTGGCGCGCCGGCAAGTAGCTCGGATCATCCACATAGAGACTGCGGCCGAAGTCGGTCATCACGTGGCAGGAGAGGCAGAACTGAGTGGATTCCGCGCGGTCCATTTGCTCCGAAAAACCACCCCACACTGCCGCGATCGGAAGAATACAGAGTCCGACGAAGGCCAGGATTTTGCCCTCGCGGGATCGCGTCCACTGAGCGCGAAACCCAATCAACAACACGATCGCCGCCGTTATGGCGATGAAAACAAGGACGATCGTGGCAGGCATAGGTCCGAACTATTTCGCGAGACTGCGATAATACTCAACGAGTCCCTTGATCTGGTCTGCGTTGAACTCCTTGCCGTAGGCGTCCATATCCGTGCCTTTGCCATTCTGGACGACTTTGGTCATGTCGGCGGCGCTCATCTTGGCCGCCGTTTCTTTAACGCCCTTCACTTTAAGTTTCTTGCCCTTCGCGGTATTGCCCGCGCCATCCGGTCCGTGGCAAGCCGAGCATTTGTCCAGGTAGAGATCCTTTGGGTCCTTCTGCGCCGAAGCGGCCAGCGCACATCCAAATAACAGCAGGCCGCCCGTCGTGATTCTGCTCAAGAAAGTTGTCATAGTTTAGAAACTCCTGGTCCAAGCGATCAACAACAGCTTCGCGCCGAAATTGTTTCCCGGGACGATCTGTTCAATATAGTAGGTACGCTGCAACTGCGCGGTCAACCGCCCAAGCCGCGGGAAATCGTAATGAATCGAGCCTGTGGCGTACGGGAAGCTCATTGGACCATAGAGGGGCGCTTCCCCCGTGATCTCGCCAACGCCCGTGGTCCGCACGTAATTGCCGCTGAAATCGATCTCCAGACGACGGACCGGCGCCAGCCTGACGCCCGCTTGCCAAACCCGATTCACATCCTGGTCGCGAATCGCCAGATTGGTGAATGGCGCGGGACCGCGCAGGAAGCTGACGAAATCCGAGGCAAAGAGGCTGTCGTAACTGAAACCGGCAAAGCCCGACAAGCGGCTGTTGTATTCATAGGTGGCTGTGAACGCGTTACTGCGCACGGTGCTGTGATAATCGGTATCGATCAACCTGCGATTTCGCACGATCACTGCGTCTTCGATGTAGAACTTGTCGGTTGGGCGGACGCGGACCACGATCCGCCCGCCGATATCGACGTGGGGTGTGATGCGCGTGTATGAGGTGCCGTTGGTGGTTTGGTCAATGTCAGCCCGGATCGTCAATATTTTCGAGGGCTGATAATAGACGCTCGCGACCGGCCAGACCGTCTTAATACGCTTGGTACGCGTTGGATCGACGATGCCTCCATCCAGGAATTCCACATCGCTCTTCATGTAACGGATACCGGTGCGCACCAGCAAGGACGATACGGGTGTAAACACCATGGCGAAGTCGGCGGTGTGGGTGCCAATAAACCATTGGTTCGAAGAGTCGCCCGCCGCTGCGGCCAAACCGTTAACGCTACGAAATTGCGCGTGGCTGTCGACGGTGAATCGAGCATAACGGTAATCGAGCAGCATGCTCCACCACTCGCGGAATTTGTAGGTGAAACCCTGGTCGATCACATGATTGGGCTCGGTCACGTTCGCGCGCGTGGACAGCGAGACGGCATACGGCGCGGTGGTTGTGCCACTAGTATTGGTCCGGGCGACGCCGTCAAAGGACATGTCGAGCGAAGCCGGTCCGCTGTAGCGATAAAAAATGTAGCCCCCGCGGGCTTCAAGCTTCCGCGTAATCTTACCGGTGTAGGAAAACTCGCTCACGGGCGTGGTGAGCTTGCGGGAATCCGTCCAGGAGATTCCATTCACTAGCTCCGCCGCAGTGGTCGGATCATCGATATTGATGCTTCGCTCTGGGGACCTGGCGTTTAGTCCATTGATCGAATCTTCGAATCTTTGATAACCAAGGCGATAGTGCAAAGTCCCGGTGTTCAGAGTGTAGTCGATGCCTCCGGTAATCCGATTCGACGTTTCGCTGAGCGGGGCGAGCACGTAGTATGGATTCGCGCGTGCAAAAGATCCCCAGGTTGATGACGATCCAAAGTAATCCAGCGAGCGCGTCGTCCAGCTCATTCCATCACGGGTGTTCCGGTTGTACTCGAAGCTGAAACGAAGGTTGTTTGTGGCATGTACCGCCAGATTCACCGATCCTAGCTTGCGCACCGTCGCCCAATTGTGATTATTGGTGAGACCATCCAGACCGTTGGGCAGAGCAGCACTGTCGTTCCGATTCCAGTAGTACCGGCTTTGCGTGAAATTGACGCGCAGATCGTACAGGCGGTTCTTGCGCGCCGTTAATTGGGCGGTTGTAAAAGGATCGCCACCTAACCCGCTGAGCGTAAGGGAATAGTCGTCGGCGAAACGGTTCTGCCCTTCCTGCGCCTTGCCGAATAGACTGACATCCAGTAGCCGGAAGCCACTATTGAGGTCAAATAGCTCGTCAAACTTGGGACGATAACCGCTGACATCGGTGAATCTGTAGCCGGTGGTAAACGACCCTTGATTTTCGAATCCTCCCAGTGTCAACGGCTTAGCTGCGTCGTCTTGTGCTCGCACAGGGAACACCGTTAGCGTCATCGCGGCTGCAAGAAACACGAGAGCGGGAAGGAGTCTTTTATTCATCACGACTCCTCACTGCAAAAAAGCGACATTAAAATTGGAGCCGTGGATGCTCGCGTGACAGCGGGTGCAATCGCCGCGAGTCTGGAAGCCCAACCGCCCGTGTGGAACGTTGGCGGCAAATGGATTGACGTGGCATTGGAGGCAGAGCAGGCGCTCCTCCCGGTTTGCCAGAAGCATTCGATTCACGCTTCCGTGCGGCGTGTGGCAGGCCGTGCAGCCTTGCACCTTCACCGCCGAGTGCTCGAAAACAAAGGGTCCGCGCTTCTCGGTATGGCATTGGGTGCAGGTCTCCCATCCGCTCTGCCGCAATGTTGCGCGATTGGAGGTTCCATGCGTGTTGTGGCAATCGGTGCATTTCATCAAACCTTCAGGCACACGATGGTGGGTCGGCAGCGCGAACTGCGCCTGAATGTTTCCGTGGCACCCGAAACATAGATCAGGCTGCGCCTTCTTGAGTAGACTGTTGCGCAGCCAGCGCGTCTCTTCGGGCAGCTTCGGCACGGAAAAGAAATCGGCTTGGGCGAGGCTCAGGCTGACGCGATTTGGATTTCGAGCGGCCTCGACGAGGTGAGTGGAATGACAGTCCATGCAGGCGACCCCGTGTTGCATGTGGGTCGAATGGTCAAATGCCGACTGTTCCCGGCTGCTTTGATGGCACAACAGGCAGCGCTCGGAATTCTGCTTAGGGTTCCCGTGGAAGGCGAAGATGAGCTTGGTGGCTGCCGCAGTCTTGGCGTCGTCCCCGTGGGCGGCCTCCTCGGCGTCGGCATGCGCCTTGCCGGCGCCATGGCACAGTTCACAGCCAGTGACCGCGTTTGCGTGCGCGGGAGGAAGCACCGCATGCTTGGTCTTCCCGTACTCTTGAAACTCGGCTTTGTGACAGGATCGGCAGCGGTCGGCGCCCACGTAGGAACCATCTGTTGAGGGCACGGACGCTGCCACCGCGATGGAAGACGGTTCTGTGGCGGCCGGGCGCGTCTGCGCGATGCCGTCTATCCCGAAGGACACGAGTAGCGCTAAGGGCCAAACTGTCGCGCCGAAGTTCATTCGGGTTCAACAGGCAAGTGGCGGGCCAACCGAAAACTTCGGCCAAAAACCATCATAAACATTGTAGCTTTGGACCTCCCCAACCTGCAGGAGGATTTGCCTGGGTGATATAACCCAGGCACCGTGACCGCAGTGCGTCATTTGGGCACCGTAAGACACCTCTGTTGCTGGATCTTAAGGCCTTAGCCCGATTCTTCCATGGTCGTACAACTGCACCCTACCGGTCACGAGCTCAGAGGAAGCCATGATGAAATCGAAAATCGGAACATATGTCGTAGCCGGAGCATTTCTTGCCCTTGCCGTCGGTGCAGCACAAAAAAAAGCACCCGAGATTGCACCCGAGAGGCAACTTATGGATTCCTTCAAAGGGCCGGAGCTGTTTAGGGCATATTGTGCGACCTGTCATGGGAAAGACGCTAAGGGTAGCGGACCTATGGCTGCATCTTTAAGAATTGCACCTCCGGATCTGACACGGATCGCAGCTCGTAACGGCGGCACCTTTCCTTTCCTTCAAGTCCAGAAGATCATCTCCGGCGAACAGCAACCACCGGCGACTCACGGCACGCGTGAGATGCCAGTGTGGGGCCCCATCTTTTCAGAGGTTTCCTGGGACCAAGACCTCGGGCGCGTACGGATATACAGCCTCGCAAAGTATCTCGAAGCGATTCAAGTGAAGTGACGCTGCCTTCGGTAGGAGGTATTTATGCTAGCTATTAAGCACATTCTTTTCCCGATAGACTTTTCCGAACGGTGCTGCCACGCCGCTCCTTTCGTACAAGCCATGGCCAGCCGTTTTGGCGCCAAGATCACGCTGATCAGTTCATTGCCGGCGGTCTGGCAGACCGGCCTCGGCGAAGGCGCAACCATTCCGGTGGATATCAACGAGCTGAAGCGCGATTTAGAGATACGCCTAAGCGAAGCGTTTGTGCGCGAGTTTAACGGTATCCCGGTTCAACGCATCGCGGAAATCGGCGACCCTGCGGCAGTGATTACGCGCTTTGCACATACCGAGAGGACGGACCTGATCATGATGCCGACCCACGGTTACGGCCCGTTCCGCAGCCTGCTGCTGGGTTCTGTCACCGCCAAGGTGCTGCATGATACCGAGTGTCCCGTGTGGACCGCCACTCACATGGAAGAAAAGCCCTCACCCCGTAAAAAATCGGGTGGCAATATCCTTTGCGCGGTAGACAGCACACCCCAAAGCGTTCCGCTCATGCAGTGGGCCGCCGAATATGCGAAGTCTACCGGCGTTACGCTCCGCCTGGTACATGCGGTTTCCGGTGTCGTGGGATGGCCTGAAAGGCAGCTAGACCAGGAATTCGAAGAAGCGCTGCGAAACGATGCGCGGGAGGCCATCGAGGGTCTGAAGAGGTCCGTTGGAGTGACGGCGCCGCTGTGTGTGGGAGTGGGCGAGGTGGCCGACGTGGTTCGTACAGAAGCTGAGGGTCATGATTCGGAATTGATCCTGATTGGCCGTGGCATTCTGCATGAAACCATGGGCCGCTTACGAACACATTCGTACGGCATTATCCGCCACGCGCCGTGTCCCGTCTTGAGTATCTAGCGTTACGCGGCCCAGGCATGGAGAGCATCATGAAACCGGTACTTGTGTTGTATGCAACTCACGAAGGGCAAACTCAACGAATCGCCGAACGCATGGCCGCCTCAATCCAGGCGCGGGGTCTTTTGACAGATGTCGTAAACGCGGCACATATCCCTGCCCGGTTTTCGTTGGATGGCCATTCCGCCGCGATAGTGGCTGCGTCGGTCCATGCCGGACGTCACGAGAAAGAGATCGTCAAATTCGTGAAGGATCATGTCCAGGAGCTGGAGCGAATTCCGACAGCATTCTTGTCCGTCAGTCTTTCAGAAGCGGGAGCTGAGGATGCCATGGCGGCGCCTGAGAAACGCGCTCAAGCGGCAGCGGACGCCACGAGAATGATCGACGAGTTTCTTGCCGAAACCGGCTGGCGCCCATCGAGCATTAAGGCTGTCGCCGGTGCGCTCTTGTATACGAAATACAATTTCCTCCTTCGTTTTGTTATGAAGCGCATTTCCCGCCAGGCGGGAGGCACGACCGATACCTCGAAGGACCACGAATATACGAATTGGGATGCCCTAGAAGGGCTGGCCGATGACTTCGTAGCGCACGTAGGCCCTGCGACAGTCAAAGATTGTGTTTCTTGAGTTTATAGCGAAGAGCATCGCGGCCGATGCGTAGCATGCGTGCCGCCTGGGATTGATTGCCGGCTGCAGACTGCATGGCGCGCTGGATCAGTACGCGTTCCTGTGCTTCCAACGTCCCCGCGACAGAATCTGCCTCGGGGATAAGCGTGTCGGCCGGATCGCTTCCCGGCTGCCCCTCAGCCAACAAGTAGGGAGGCAAGTCTTGCAAGTCGATGGTATCTCCTAGCGTCATCATGCAGGCGTGACCGATGACATTCTCCAGCTCCCGAACATTGCCCGGCCAGGCGTGCAGAGCCAGCCGGATCTGCGCGCGTCGTGTGAGGCCGCGAATCTCTTTTCCGTATTGTGAAGCAAATTTTGCGATCAAGTGCCGCTCCAGCAGGGGGAGGTCTTCCTTGCGGTCCTCCAGGGAAGGAACTTTGATTTCAACCATCGACAAGCGGTAATACAGATCCTCGCGGAAGCGCTTCTCCGCAATAGCAGCGCGGAGGTCGTGGTTTGTGGCTGCTACTACTCTGACGTCCACTTTGCGCGCAGTGAGAGATCCGACACGTTGGACCTCCTGATTTTGTAGGACGCGCAGAAGCTTGGCCTGCGTCGCCAGCGGCATATCTCCGATCTCGTCTAGAAAAAGAGTGCCGCCGTGCGCGTGTTCAAAGAGTCCGGCCTTGTCATGGCTCGCGCCGGTGAAAGCGCCGCGTACGTGTCCGAATAGCTCGCTTTCAAACAGCGTCTCGACCACCGCCGAGCAATTCAGAACTACGTACCTGCCCTGACTGGCAGGACTCAGGCGGTGTAACGCTTGCGCCACCAAATCCTTACCTGTGCCGGTTTCGCCCGTCACTAGTACAGCGCGGTAGTGTGGCGCGACACGGCGAATGCGAGAGAACATATCCCACATCGTCGGGCTATTCCCCACCATCCCTTCGAACGCGGCACTGGCCAGCAATTCATCCTCTAGCCGGCTGGCCCGTTGGCGCTTGCGGGCGATGTCCACCACGCTCCCGATCTTTTCCCGCAAGGCTGCTATGGAAACCGGCTTGTTGAGATAATCCGACGCGCCCTTCTTGATCGCTTCCACAGCCGACTCGGTGGAGTAGTGCGCGGTCATTAGGATTACCTCCGTCGCTGGATCGAATTCCATAATGCGGTCCAGCACTTCCATGCCGCTCATGTTCGGCATAATCAGGTCAGTGAGAACAACTTGCGGGTGCCGGCTGTGCACTAGATCCAGGCCCTCTTCGGGATCCGATGCGGTCAGGATTTCCAGGTCCGGTTGAGCCAGGGCGCTCGAAAGCATCTCCAGACTGCCTAGGTTGTCATCGATAATCAGCAGGGACAAGACAGAACGGACCGACATGGTTGTTGTCTATCGTAACAGGCGCTCTACTTCGGCCCGTAAGGCCTTCAGGCCAATAGGCTTAGTGATGTAGCCGGTGAATCCGGCGGCCATGGCGCGCTCGCGATCCCCCATCATGGCGCTGGCAGTCAACGCGATGATCGGGGTCGCGGCGAAGTGGTCCTCACGGCGCAGTTGTTCGATCACCCCAAAGCCATCCAGCCCCGGCATGTGAATGTCCAGGATGATCAGGTCTGGAGAAAGCTGGTGCGCCTGTTTCACTGCTTCCAAGCCATTGCTTGCTTCGAAGACCTCATAGCCGGAATTTTCGAGAACCGTGCGAACCAGTTCTCTGCCGGTGGGCTTATCATCGGCCACCAAAACCTTTTTCATGCTTTTACTCTCTGCTCCTGTCTTCGGAGCGGAATCGTAAACGTAAAACGGCTTCCCCGATTGCGTTCACTTTCCACGTGAATGGCGCCGCCATGTTGTTCTACCAAGCGCTTGGTAATGGCCAACCCCAAGCCGGTTCCTTCTCTTACGCCTTTGGTGGTGGCTCCCACCTGGTAGAACTTGTCGAAGATGGATGCGTGTTCTTCACGTGGAATCCCAACACCCGTGTCGACAACGGATATCGCCACGAAAGTCCCGAGAAGCCCCGCCTCGACGCCAACCCGTCCTCCCTGGGGCGTGAATTTCACCGCGTTGCTCAGCAGATTTACCAGTACCTGTTTGACTCGCAACCGGTCAGCTTCGATAGCCATGGGAATGTTCAAAGCAGTTTCCAGAACGATCGACTTGGCTTCAGCGAGTCCCCGAACCGAGGCGATCGATTCGGTAACCATCGCCGCCAAGTCAAAAGGCTCCGGGCGCAACTCAAGCCGGCCCGCTTCGATCTTGCTGAGATCGAGAATGTCGTTGATCAGATCCAACAGGTGCATCGAGTCATTGTGGATGTGCTGGATAAACCTTTTTTGCTTTTCATTCAGCGGACCTTCGAGTTCTTCGCCCAACAGCTCGGAGAATCCGATGATGGTGTGCAAAGGCGTACGGAGCTCGTGACTCATGCTGGCCAGGAACTCGCTCTTAAGGCGGTCGGCCCGCTCGATCTCCCGGCTGCGTAATTCCAGTTCGCGATTAGTCTCGGCGAGCTTCTGCACATACTGTTCCTGCGCTATGCGAAACCGCTCGTCCGCCAGCCTCCGTTCGGTGGTGTCGCGAACGATCGCTGTTGCGTGGAAGCCCTGGTCGGAAGACCCCGGACTAAGGCTGATCTCCACGGGGAAACGTGTCCCATCCTTACGGAGACCCTCGAGCGCTAATCCCGTTCCCATCGCCCGAGTCGAGGGCTGGGTTCGATAATGCGCCCGATGCCCCTGGTGCATCGTGCGTAGTTCTTGGGGGATAAGGATTTCCACGGGTTGCCCGAGCAACTCCTCGCGCGAATATCCAAACATCTCTTCCGTAACACGGTTCATTAAGATGATCCGGCCTTCTTCATCCACCTGCAGAATGGCGTCGGGAGCGGCCTCAAGCAATCGGCGAAAACGTTCATCAGGCAATCGGTTCGGCTCCTTAGTACGGGTGCGGCACCTCGCGACACGCCTTCGGCAAGCATGGAGCAATCGGCGTTCCGAGTTTCCGGGTATTGATTACTAGTAACACGAGTAACGGCAATACGCAGGATATGGCCTAAGGATTGCCTCTTTGGTGACTGAAAGAAGCCGGATTCACTGAAGAATGGTGCAGTTGGGGGCGCGACTGGGTGATTTGACCCGCGGGAGCTGCGTGTAACAGCCCAGGGGCCCCCAATCTCGGCGAAGGAGTCAGAAAGCGATGCCAGTCAGCGAACAGGTCACTCAAGTAGAGAAAGATTGGACGGAGGCGCCTCTTAAGAGTTTGGTTGAGCACCTCGTCAGAGACCACCGGTCATGGCGGGTTAAGGATTTTCCGTTGATTCAAGAACTGTTCGATCGCCTCGAGGACACGGCTGAGTCCATACAACCCTCTGGCCTGGTATCGTTGCGGCGCGCTTTTTACCGGTTGCGGGCAGAGATGGAAGGCCACATGAGCCGGGAGGAAAATGTGCTTTTTCCAGCAATTGTCCATGCAGAGAGCCACGCTATCACCGGATCGGCCGGTCCCAGGCCAATTTTCGGTTCCATGCAGAATCCAATTACCATGCTGGAGGACGATCATGACCACGAGGACCGATTTCTTGCGGTCATGCGTGACGCGGCAGACGGTTACCAATTGCCAGAGGATGCCGACGAGAACCTCCGGACTCTTTTCGGCGCGTTGCAAGCCTTGGAAGCTGCCATGCACGCTCACACCCGCATCGAAAGCAGCATCCTGTTCGCGCGTGCGCTCCGGCTGAGCCGGAAAAAGAGTTGCTCCTGAGCCATTTCGATCATCCTGCTGATTTAATATAAGGATCGGCGGGCCAACGGGAGCTCTTGCAGTAATCGTGGCCGGCGCAATATTGGCGGTGATGGGGCTGACCGGCCTTGCGCAGTCGGCCCAACTCAAATGTAGAATTGGTGGCCCAAGGTATCGCAGATCTAGCCTCGCCTCTATTCGGCGGCCCCTCCCTATGTCACTATCCTCAGAATCCAGGGTCCTTTCCTGTTTCGCACTCGAAGAAGCGATCGCGAATCTTGAGCCTTTCGCTTCCGTGGTCGTGCTTCGGATCCGTAATCGGATCCGTAATATGACTGCCCTCGATGCGACCGGATTGTACGCCCTCGAAAGATTGGCGGATCGCCTCAAGAAGAGCGGCCGGACGCTCCTGCAGTGCGGAGCGCAGGTACAGCCCGAACGTCTGCTGACGCAAGCACAGTTCGTCGAACAAAACATTCTTCCGCATTCGCGGCTGCGCTGGAACGCGCCCGGCAATTTTTGACCCCTGGGGAGTGAAGTTGCGGCTGAAATAAAAGAGTCAGTCGCTCTAGGGGCGGCAAAAAGCCCAACGCCACTTTCGCGGGTGCGCCATTTCACCCAAGCACGGCAAGGGACACAATCCCCCTGACATCTTACCCTCGCATTTTCAAGCTGCATGCTTTGGAGCGTAGCGTGCTCGATCTGAGCTGATTATTACGAGGTAAATCGTATGGGAAAAATCGTGGCAAGCATGGCCACCATGCACGCGCCGCAACTCTTCACGCGGCCCCCTGAGGAAGATCCGAAGCAGCTCGATGCGGGAATTGCCGCCATGCGAAAACTGGGCGAGGTTTTGGATGAAACCAAGCCAGATGCCCTGGTGATTCTCGCCAGCGACCACCTGGAGACTTTCTTCCTGCAATCTGTGCCGACCTTCGCGGTGATCGCCGGTGAGCGCGCCAAGACTGCCTTCGCAGGCAGATCCTGGAGCCCGCTAATTCATCAGGCGCTGGCCGAGGATCTTCTGGACGGTCTGGTGCGCCGGGATTTCGACATGGCCTATTCACAGGACGCTGTGCTGGGACATTCCTTCGCCGCGCCTTTCGAGTGGATCCTGGGTACTCGGGACATCCCCGTGGTGCCGATTTTCGTGAACACGTATCTCCCACCCCTGCCACGGCCTCAGCGCTGTGCCGCTTTGGGCCGGGCGATCGCGGAAATCGTGGCTGCCAAGCCGGAGCGCGTCGCGCTTCTCGCCAGCGGCGGCATGTCCCATTACCCAGGCACTGCGAAGTACTATCAGCCCGCGTACGATTTCGACCGGTGGTGCATCCGCGAGCTGGAGAACAGCCACACGGATTCATTCCTGAACCTGACGCCAGAGCAACTCGATGAGGTCGGGAACACAGAGATGTTGCCTTGGGCCATCGTGCTCGGTGCGGCAGGGGCGCAACACATGGAGCTGTTGTCGTACCAGGCAACTTCGCATCATGGCCATGCGGTGGCACGCTTTCATTCGGGCGAAAAATCTAATCCTGAACCTTCGCGACCGTACAAATTCGAGAGCCATCCGTATCGTTTCTACGACCATCCGCCACTTGTGGCATATCGGCTGAACAAGCTCCTTTATGAATCGCGTCACAAACCGGCTCTGCGACAGCGCATGTTTCGCGACCTGGATACCGTAAGCGCCGAATATGGGCTGGGAATGCAAGAAGCCAAAGCATTACGGACGGTGTTCGAGTTCCGGCATCTCGATGGAGACCGCCCTGCGCTGGATGCAGAGCCTGTCGTGAGCGTCGGGGCCCATCCCGTAGGTGCGTTGATGGCCGTCCACGTACTGCAGCAGGAAAAGCGCGCGGTCCGTATGCCGGCGGTGACCTCTCACGATGTAGCGATAGCGGTCACGCACTGATCCATTTCGCTCACTGCCAGCCTTTCGAGTAGCCTCTTAGGTCACTGGTCAGGTTGTGTGGCGGCGTTCCTTCACGTCCTCCGAGGCCCTAACCTTCACTCAGGGGCTTGCGGGACGAGTTGGCGGTGGTGCTTGTTGGCAAGCCGTTTTCAGTCCGAGGTCACATGCCTGCCGGCGACGCTGAATGGCCAGCAGTTCATCGTTCCGCCCGAACTTTCCGCTGTGATAAAACTGAGCTGCTTCCCAGCAACTGGCGGCATTCTCACCCCCGCATCCCTTCTCAAAGTTGGCAATAGCTAGCGGCGGATTGACAGCCGTCCCCTGACCCACCAGATAGCTAACCCCGAGGCGGCCGCATCCCCGCCACCATCCCATCTCGCAGGATTTTTGGAAAAGTTCGAAGGCCATCGTGGGATCCTTTGGAAGACCATATCCACTGCTGAACAGCGATCCCAAAATGAAGCAACTCGCTCCATCCTTTTGATCGCATGCTCGGAGCATGACCTCCCGGCCCCCGCTTCGCATGAATTGCACCAAGCCGAGGCAGCCCTGTTGAACGCCTGAATCGCAAGCACGGCCGAACAGCACGCCGGCCCGGTTTTCATCGCGTTTCGTGAAGCGCCCTTGCTCGAGCATCACCGCCAGGTTCATACAGTCCGGGCCTGATCCCGCTTGGCAACCACCATCCAGGACGCGAACCCAGGTCTGGCAGGTACTCGAGCGCCCTTGCTGGCACATCTTGGCCCAATAGGCGGGGTTACTTCCGGGATGGTCCGCACCCTTCACCAGGAATCCGGACGCTGTCATGATCACGAAGAGGCAGATCCAGGCGCCCATCCAGGCGAAATTCGCCTGCTGCGGTTGCCAACGGAACACAAAACTCAGCGGGCGGAGTCTCGCCATCACGGCGTCGCTGAAGCGATCCAGCGCCCGGACGCTCAAGTTGAGAGGCGGGACCACCAGCAACTTATCGTAAAACTCTGGAGCGTTGATCAGTTTCAGGACACCATATGCTGCAAACACCCCAGCTCCGTACAAGCCGCCGAACAGGATTTTCCCCAAACTGGTTCGGGGCGACGTGGCCGGATCGGTTACCAGTAGATGCAAACCGAGGAAAACCGCCACCGGAATATTGGAGTCGACGAATTGGTAATCTCCCGTCATTCCGGTGTACCAGAGGTTGAGCCCATATAGCGCCGCAGCGGCCGAGAGGGTCACCAGTGTGACCCGAAATAGCGACTGTACCACCAGTCCCAGCAGGAAGATCTCCAGGTAAATGTGCGGAGGCCGATGGAACGTGGTGGCGATCTGGAATCCCCAACTAAGGTCGGTGCTTTTTGTCGCGATCAAGACAAGCGAGAAGATGAAAAGCGAAAAAGCCGACGGATTGAAGATGTGGGTGAGCCGGCCTTCCCGCTTCCACCTGATGAATTCCTTACCCAGTACGCCGGTGGCGATGAGGAGAAACTGAAGAAAGAACCAATCGTCCTTGAACCACAGAAACAAGTTCGTGCTCATGACGATCGGAATCGGGCCGAAACCAGCTATCCATTTGTCGCGGCGCGACCAACACACCAGCGTATCCACGGCGTAGGCAAAGACGATCTGGGCGGCGATGAGCGAGACGTCGTGGTAAACTTCCCGCCAATACCAGCCCCAATACAAGTACACCGAGGAGTGCATCGCAAACTGGACGTAGTGCACCTTCCTTGGAAGAAACTCGTAGGTGAGCGTGCGTCCCGTGCGGATCACCTCACGCCGCACGAGAAAGGCAAAAATGAGCAGGCTTCCCGCGGCTGCCACGAACGAACTCAGGAGCCGCTGGTTGTCACTCACCCGCGGAAGCAAACAGAAACACGCGAGCAAGGCGATTAGCCCGAAACTCCACCGGAGAGTGGCGTGCCCATTCTTTGCGGTGGCGTGGCCGCGGGGCTCACGTTTCAGAGACATTTGAGGCTTAATTGAGCGCCGCTAAAACTGTCCCACTCAATGCCAGAGGAGCGGGCTTGTAGGTCCACACCACGCCCATATCACGGGCCGCGCGCGTTCGCATTCCGAGATAATTGGGACTCGCGAACATCGTCGCCGGTTTTACGGTGAGCTTAGCATCAGGAGATGGCGCAAGAAAGGCTTCCGCCATCAGGCGTAAGTACTGAGCCGGGGTCAAATCCAGGCCGTTAATCTTTATCCTGGTTGGAACCACATTGTTGGGGACTGGAGTCCACGTATCGTCATGCAGCTTCGCCACTAGTCCGGCCGAAACCTGGGCTACCGATGACGCCGTGACTTGTCCGAGCACGGGCGTCAAATCCGTCGCCACTTCGAGCGGTCCATGCACCGCGGCCACCCGGACCTTTTGCGGCAACTTGCCGGTGCGGCTCTGCTCCGCCAAGGCATCGGCCAACACCTGAAACGTCTCGGCCAGCGAGAGGAAATAAAAATCCGACACATTCACGTACTTGGGAGGAGCGGCTTGGTCGCCCCAGGCTTGCAGCATTTGTTCAACCGCTGAACGAAGACTCTTTGCCGAAATGTCATATCCCCAGGCTGGCGCCACCATCTTCTTTAAGCTTGCATTGGAGAAGAAGTGGCTGTCCCTGTGATCGGCAAGGTAATCGTCCGTCAGCCAGTCAATCAACTCGTCCTCCCGGGCAAAAGCGGCATCCACCGCGCTTTTGCTAAGCAACGCCTCGGTAGGTAGCTCAGGGTGCTCCGGGTGAGCGTAGGCATACCGTGTGGGAGGATAAACAAACTCACTTTTGAATGCCTTTGCCAGATAATTGCGCTCGGTGCCCAGCTCGATGTGAATCACGCGGATCTTACTGCGATCCAGTCTTTTGAGCACATAGCTGAATGCTGCCGCGCCATTGTTCGCACGGAACAGCTGATTATCCACGCCCACCGATTCCGAGGTGCGCAAGACGCCGTCTTGCCAAAAGAGTTCCGGCGGCGTGATCGGGAACGGGCTGAGGTCGTTACTAAATGCTGCACTCCAGCCTCGGTAGGCCACGCTGTGCAGCGGATTCTCTTCGGGAAGCCCAAACATCATCCCCTGGCTGTTGATGCGACGAATCTGATGCACGGCTTCCGGGTCGGCGCCCACATCCGGCATAATTGCCGCGAGAGCCGGGACGCCCAGCCTCATCCCAGTGATGCAGGCTGCCTCTCCGAACACCTCCTGCATTTTCTGGAGGCCTCCGGTTTTCCCGGGCTGAGGCGCTCCCGTCACCGGATGGCGTGATTCAGTCAGGAATTTTGCGATAGCGGCAGAACGGTCGAGCCAACGGCCCTCGGCCGTATCCACCTTCATCTCGATTAATGGCCGGTGGGTGTAGGTCGGCTCGTCGGTTCCGTCGTACCCAACCTCGATCGCCCCGCGTCGGATAGAATCTTTGACAAAATCGACGATGTGGGTTTGTGGGTTGCGCGCCGCGAGCGCCTCGCTTACCGCGCCCGAAAAAAGGATGGTGGCGGTCATATTGGCCTCCGGATGCTCGTTCCGGTATTTATCCACCATGGATAGAATGCGCCGTATCTGGTCCTCGGTGATCTGCAGATTGACGTGGTCGGTGATGCTGGCCTGCAGGTAGAATTGAATCGGTTCGCGAGGACCGCTGACGTCGTCGTCATCGTCATCGTCGACTTGGGCCAGCGCCACGCTGGACGGGATCAACAAAATACCGCACCAGAGGATCAGTTTCCAAAAGTTATTTCGTTTCATAGCTAACTCCAATGAAAGTTTTGCCGAGCTTCCAGCGTCGCCTTCCGAGTTTAAAGCAACCAGGCCGCGAGCCGCAGCCCCCAAATGGTACTAGGCCGAATTACCAACGAGGATGCTGTCAGCACTGGGAAGACCTCCTACAAAGCACGAAGCCCTCGGGATGTCTTGCGATCCCGAGGGCTGAAAAGCCTGTGCACACGCTAACGGTTTAGGGAACTGCGATGCTGGCCTGGTTGGATTGGCAAACCGTTGTGCCACTGCTTTGCGGCTGGAGCACATAAAAGTACTGGCCACCGTTAGACAAGCCAGTTCGATCCGAAAAAGCAGGTAGAGTGGAGCTGCCAACCAGAACATAAGGTCCGCCGTTGACCGTGCCACGCAATACGTTGTAACTAGTGACGTTGGCCATAGCGGTCCATGTCAGATCGATACGGGCGGGGTTGCGCCCGCCGGCTGTTCCCTTTCCACCGAGGTCGCTTACACAGGAAACAAACACGGTCTTCTGCAGTTCAATGACGGACCAGGCAGTCTCGAAGTAGCACTGCTCTCCGTCACTTGAGCACGTCGTCGTGTTATTGGTGTTAGCCGCCGGATCGGAGCCAAACCAGTGACCGTCGGCGTGCTGCCGCGCGACCAGAGTCTGGGCAACGCCATCGCAGGGGTCGCCCTTGGCAAGCTCAGCGTTATACCAATCGATGGAATTCGTGCCGGCGGGTTGGTCTTGGAGTTGCGTGATAGGACTAAATACGCCGCCAGGACTGTGCAGCAGCATGGACTTAGTGAAGGAGAACAGGCCGTACGAGTAGTTCCTGGGCGCGTAGAAACTGTTATACAGGCTCAAGCTGTTGCAGAAGTTGTCATGGTAGTAAGTTTCCGCCATGTTCCATCGCTGGTCAGCCGCGCCCGCTGGCGTGCGACCTACATTGTCCATTGTGAGCTGTACCATGCCGGAGGGTGTATCGGCCCACGGTCCCCACGGGAAATAATCGATTTGGCTATATCCAAAGCCCCCCCGCGTCGCGCTTTGAGTGGGGTAGATACCGACCGGACCCGTCCAGTCCTCGCTCCAGGTCATCCAGACCTGGTTCGTATCTGTAATGATCGGCGCGATCAAAGCGCCAAACCCGGCCCCGCGATTTGCAGCGATCAGTCCGATAGCATCCCATTGTGAAGGCGAGTTGTCGTTATACTCGAACGAGCCAGCCGGGAACGGCGAGTTGGCACAATAGTATTGCCACGCGCCTCCGTTATTGGCGCCGACGGAGCTTCCAGGATCGCCGGAATTCTCGCAATACCCGACGGTATCCACGATGTCTTGCACGATGTCCTTGTAGGTTAGACCTCTGACGCCCAAAGTGCCAGCTTGAGGATTCGATGCCGCAGTGTATCCAGTATGGGCTATGCCTGCGGGATTCTGGGAGGCCACTAAGGCGTCGATCAGCATTCCATCTTCGTAACCAAAGACGTTGTAGCTGTCGTTGGTCTGGAATATCATTTGCCCATTGGCATTGCCGTCAAAAGTAAAAGTGCACGGAGGCGCGGTACAGGAAGTTGCGCCCGGGTTCTCGTTAATGAGGGTGGCGCCCCCGGAACAAGATTGTGAATTGGTTAAGTACCCGGTCGGAAGAGGGTTGCCACTGCTGCATCGGGTGGCAGCCAACGCGGGGTTATAGCTCACGATCCGGCTATGCGACGGGTAAGCTTCCATGAAGAAAAACAAGCGCTGTAGCCCGCGAGTCACGTCGTCCGTATACGGATCGACAGAAGGCCCATTCTCCAGGTGGCCGCTAACCAGGAATGCCTGAACGTTGGTGGCGTCGAGACCGGCAGCGGGCCTACAGGCGAAACCGCCACCTCCGCACACGCCAGCACCGCTGTTCGAGTCCCACCCACCCCAGGGCGTGGAAGTTGCCGCGTCATTGTTCCGCCACATGCTGGTGTGCAGAAACCACAGGCCATTGTCGATGGCGATGTTCACCCTCGACTGAAGGTTGTTGGCGTGAAGGGCGACTGGGTAGTTGCCAGTGA